>Ga0209517_10009452_pt1 | contig 11112 bp, 12 predicted proteins | sample PeaSoiMetSII2010_FD_187695 | JGI IMG/M metagenome (GOLD analysis project Ga0209517, IMG submission 187695) | Peat soil microbial communities from Weissenstadt, Germany - SII-2010 (SPAdes) (version 2) | ecosystem: Environmental > Terrestrial > Soil > Wetlands > Peat | place: Germany... | reverse complement strand
GAGCGAGATACGGAGCTGAACGCGGCGAGCGGTTCGATTGAAGTATCGGGGATCGGCGGATACCTCCGAGTATCCACGGCTTCCGGCAGCGTGAACATCGCCAACGTGAAGGGCGTGATCAAGGCCTCGGCGGCTTCCGGCTCGATTGAGATTGAGAATCCCGGCGATCGCGTGGAGGCGTCGAATGCCAGCGGCTCGCTGCGAATCAGCGGGGCGAATAACGATGTGCGGGCGCATGTCATCTCCGGGCCGATCAGCATCACCGGAAATCCCAGCGGCAGCCGGCTGTGGGAGTTGAAGACCGTATCGGGGTCGGTGGACATTCGTGTTCCGGCAAACTCTTCGTTCCTGCTTTCCGCGGACGCGACTTCCGGCAATATCCGCACCAATATTCCCGTGATGATTGAAGAGCAGGGCAAGCACTCGCTTCGCGCGCATGTAGGCGATTCGCGGGGGCGCATCGAAGTGCACACGGTTTCCGGCGGCATCAACGTCGAAGGCGGCTCCTGATCCAGCAGGGAATCCGGGTATTGTGCGGGGACGATTCCCTGCAAGCGGACTCGCGAGCGGGTACAATGCTGTTGTGCTCCCGTTTCGCCCAACCCGCCTGAGTCAATTGGCGTTTTGTCTGACGCTACTGCTTGCCAGCCCGGCGATGGCGCAGGAATCTTCGTCGTCCCCTGGCGCGGCACTACCCTCCAAAGCGAACCGAGCCAAACAGGAAGCGGCCAAAGATGCGGCTAAAGAAGCTGCCGCGGAGAAGGACGACCTTCAGAAAGCCATTGCCGACGCGGGAAACGACCGCGCGGCGCTGGTGCGGAATCTGGATGCGTTCCTGAAAAAATACCCGGAAGCAAGCGAACGTCCGCAAATCTATCGCGCCATCGTGGAGTCCAGCATCCAGTTGCGGGATTTTCCGCGCGCCACGGAATACGCCGAACGCATTGTGGCGCTGAATCCGGAAGACTCCTCGATGACAGTGCTCTCGATCCAGTTGCTGGATCACTATGGCGACGCGCTGGGGTGGCGGCGCGCCGTTTCCTATTGCGGACGCGTGCTGGACCTACTGCAGCGCAGCTCGCCGGCGGACAAATCACCACGTCTTTCCGCCGAAGAGTGGCAAAACGACCGCAAGCGGGACATCTCTTCGGTGTACCTGGTGCGCGGCGAGCTGTACCGGAAACTTGGCGAACTTCCGAGCGCGCAAGAAGATTTTGAAGCCAGTTACACGGAACAACCCAATGGCGCGGCCGCAGAGAATCTGGGTGAAATCGCGGAGTTGAAGAAAGACTCGAACGAGGCGCTGCGGCAGTATGCGCGGGCGTTTTCACTGGACGACCATGGCAATGGCGTCTCTCCACAGAAGGAATTGCGCCAGAAGATGGGGAACGTGTGGAGGCTGGCGCATCACTCCGAGGACGGGCTGGGAGATTACCTGTTGCATGCGTTCGACGAAACCGCGGCGGCGGCCACACCGGCAAAACCCGTTCCGAATCGGGGCCTAACGGAACCCTACGAATTCACGGTGCGCAAGGCCCCGGATGGCGCTCCCTTCCCACTTGCGGATACCAAGGGGAAGGTGTTGGTGCTGAATTTCTGGGCGACGTGGTGCGGGCCTTGCCGGGAACTGGAGCCGCACTTTGAAAAAGTGGCCGCGCACTTTTCCGGGGATAAGGATGTACTGTTTTTTGGGCTGAATTGCGATGAGGACGAATCGCTGGTTGCGCCCTTTCTGGCCGAAGAACGGCCGAAAACCATGGTGCTGTTTGCAGATGGGCTGGATCGCCTGCTGAGCGTGAATGCTTATCCAACAACGGTGATTTTGGATCGCGCGGGAAAGGTGGCGTACCGCTCCGACGGCTTCGATCCGGACGAGATCGAAAGGGTGTTGACGGACGCCATCACACGGGTCGCCCATCCGACCGCGAGCCCAGCCCCTGACTCGGCCACGGCCCGGCCGTAGAACGCTGCTCAGTTCATTTTGCCGACCGTGGGGCATGACCATTTGGCTGCCGCGCTCGTCTATACGGCTGGAGGCAATCACCATGACTTACCGCAGGCTTCTTTCCGTCGTTGCCGTCGTAATTTGGGCAGCCGTGGCCTTCACTTCCGCGTCTCGCGCCCTTCCCCACCGCAACGCTCTCGAGAGCTCCTATACGCACGACTCCCCGGCTACCAGTTGCTCCGATCTCCACATCCGGTTCGAGCACCACGATGCCGTACTGCAATCCGAGGAGCGTACCATTACCAAGGCCGAGGCCCCCACGCTACGCATCCTCGCCGAATCGAATGGCGGAGTTCAGGTGCGGGGCTGGGACCAGGACACCTACTCTGTCACGCTTTGCAAAGCCGCCGAACCGGGAAGTGGCACCGATTCCCTGCTCTCCAACATCCACCTTACCTTTCACAATGGCGAACTGGGGGTTACCGGCCCATCTTCCCGTGACCACTGGGCGGCTCATCTTCTGATTCGCGCGCCCAAGGACGCTGCCCTGGACCTTGAGGTCAAGAATGGCCCCATGGGCTTGTACCATGTTGATGGCAAGCTGAAGGTTCGCGCACAGAATGGCCCCGTCACGGTCACTGGCTGCACGGGCGAATTGGACCTCAGCGCCCAAAACGGGCCCATCACACTGGAAGGCAACGGCGGCAAACAAACGGTCCACGCAGAGAATGGGCCGGTGACTCTTTCGCTCTCCGGGAATTCCTGGGAGGGAGCCGGGATCGAGGCGAACGCGAACAACGGACCCGTGAAGGTACAGATTCCATCGGGGTACAAGTCTGGAGTGATTCTGGAATCCAATGGCCACAGCCCGATGCGGTGCGATGCCAGTGTGTGCGCGGAAGGGCGCAAAACCTGGGACGACGATTTGAAGCGCATCGAGTTTGGCTCCGGGCCGACGCTTGTCCGCGTGTCCACGAACAACGGCCCGGTTTCCGTGGACTAAGGGCGGCACCGCCAAGAGAGATTCTGACGTTTGCAGTCAATCGTCGTTGGACGAGATTGGAACCAGGTATAAATCAGCGAAGCCGGACAGGCTGCTTCTGAGCGGCAGTGGACAACGGGAACCCATTGTCCACTTGGCATGGTGGTCTCAATGGGTCGACGCGACACTCAGGTCGAACCCAACCTCCATCGAAAACAAAGGCTAAATCGCTTGCCAGGGTTAGATCAGCCGGAACACTACCCTGGTTAGGGTTTGACCAAGTACAGCCAAACAGGACGCTTCTTCCGGAAAACCATTGCCGAATCAACGCATTGGATGGTGTTGCGTCGATCGGTTGAGCTAGCAATTTTTATTGGGTATTTGAGGACTGTCCATTGCAGGTTTCGCTGGCGACAGACATCCCTGGCCAAGACTGGACTGCGCGGCAAACGGGCCCGGTTACGGGATGAAGAGGTGGCCTGCGGCGGAACCGGTGGTGGGATATTCATTCGGAAACATGTTTACTTTTTGGATATCGTCAGGCAAGGAGCAATCCTCAAACTTGGAAATCCGGATTAACCTGACAAGGAACTGCAATCGATCGATAGAAACCAAGAGGGGTCGCGTTAGCGAACATGTTGAGAATGATCGTTGTCCTGGGGTTCGCTCTGCTGATACTGGGCGGTGGCAGTGCCCTCGCGCAGGATTCGGAAGCGCTGTACTCACAGAAGTGTGCGAACTGCCACGCCAAGGACGGAAGCGGGCGGACCACCGTGACGTCAAAACTGGCGGTGCCCGATCTTCGATCGAAGCAAATCGTTGAGATGAGTGATAGCGACATTTATGATTCGATCGCTCACGGGACGCAGCACAAAGAGTATCCGCACGCGTTTTTGCATATTGGAATGACGGAGGAGCAGATCCAAGGGTTGGTAAAACACATTCGCGTGCTGCAACGGAACAGCCAACAAGGCGCACCAAAAGGCGCGGCGAAGCCGTGATGGCGCGGTACGAACCATGAGCCACTGCTGCCACTCGCATCTTTAACGAGATTGCAGGTGCGACGCTTCTCCGCCGCCGGTCCACTCGCCGACCGTTCGGTGCTAGGATGCAGATATGACCAGCACCTACCGGAAGAAAACCTGCCATTGCTCACATGGAAAAGCGCTTCACCAGGCACGGCGCATAGACGAAGAGAGCTATCTCGTTGCTTGTAACTATCCGGGCTGTAAATGTACCAGCTACGATCCGCTTTCTGCTGCGGAGCTCGCAAAGGAACCCCAAAAGCGGGTGGAGAATGAGTTGCCGCCACACCTTTCGCCGCCATCGGAAAATGAAGGTCTTACAGTGAAGATCGACCTTTGGCCATTGGATAAATCGTCGAAAAAGGCCAAACCCGGGCTTCCGCGCGCGTGGACAAAGGGGCAGGTGACAAATACCGAAACCGGAGAGGCCAGGACATTCAAGAGCGGCGCAGACCTTCTCTTCGTTCTCGGATGGTGGAAGGTTGCCAAGTCAACAAAACTCCGGGAAAAGAATCCTTGAATCCAACTTTCGGCAATTGCGCATGACCACCGCAGGAACCGGTTGGTAGGCTAAGTGCGGTTCCATTGCCTGCCAACACCTTGTAGGGCCAGGGAGGAACATGACCGAGCAGCCTTTCTTCATTCCGTCCATTCTGATCACCGTGGTGTCAATTCCGCTTGCTCTTGGCCTAATCCCACGAAATCGGTGGTACGGCGTTCGCACCGCCCAGACTTTGTCTGATGATGGAGTGTGGTATCGCTCCAACAAGTTTGGGGGGCGGGCTTTTCTGATTTCAGGAATAATTTATTTGCTGATCGCTGCAAGGTATCCAACTCCAAAACCTGCCGGCGCGGATTTGGCACTATGGGGACTACATCTTTGCGCGTTCGCAGTGCCTCTGGCTGTCAGCGTCCTGCTCACAGTGAGGCATGTAAAGGGACTTTCGAAACAGCAATGAATGGGAATTGCCGCTGAGTGAAGCTACCTGAGTGAAGGTGATTCCGAGAGGAATCCTCACCCATTGACGCTGCCGGGGATGGCATAGGTACAATTACACGCGTTTTGTGCAAAAAGGAATTTCTGCTGAGTGCGTCCTAAGCGATGAAGGTCTCCTTTTCCACCGCCGTACAAAACGATGCACGGGAACTGGCTGCGCTGCACACGAGTGTTACGGAGGAACTCACGCGGCAGTATGGGCGGGGGCCATGGTCCGCGGCAACGGGCGAAAAGGGAGTGCTGTTCGGCATACGGCACTCTCAGGTCGTTGTAGCGCGGGAGGGAAAAGAGATTGTTGGGACGCTGCACCTTCCCACCAAGAAGCCGTGGGCGATTGACGCTTCCTATTTCACACCGGTGAAGAAAGCGCTGTATTTAACTCACATGGCAGTGATTCCCCGATGGCAGCGGCGAGGAATTGGACGGCTGCTGCTGGAAGAAGCGGTGAAGCGTGCCCGGGCCTGGCCGGCCGATGCAATCCGCCTGGATGCGTTTGAAGGTGAAGCGGGGGCCGGTGCATTCTACGCGAAGTGTGATTTTCGCGAGGTCGGCCGTGCAACTTACCGGAAGGCGCGGCTGATCTATTACGAATTGGTTTTCTAACGCGGAGCCGACCCATCTGTGCTACCGGGTTTGCCCTTTCCCATCGCCCACCGAACTTCCATCTCGGCTTCCGCCTTGACGCCATTGCCCTCTCTAAGGCTAAATCCCACCTGCCTGCACACCGCATCAGGCTGGGAGGAACGCGCACATGCTTGCCATCAATCGTTTGGGCATCGAAATCGCAAAAGGTATCGGATTTGGGCTTTTGATGCTGGTGGCTTTCTTCGTTGCTTTTTATTTCCGCGAACGCCTGAAAACACGTCTTGCTGGACTAGACAAACACCGGCAACAACTCATACTTGCCATCCCCATTCTGCTCTGGGGGCTCGCCTGGATGATGTTCTGGGAGGCCTCCCGAAATGACTTCTTCCGCTGCATGAGCTGGCTAATCGGTTTGTTGGGTTGGGGCATGATACAAGTGGGGGTTGCTTTAGCGGTTGTTGCCCTCGGGTGGTTGGCTTATTGGTACAAAGGGCAAAACCAATTTATATATGGACTAATCGAGGTACTCGTGGCCATGGCCACTGCGATGATCAGCACCTTCGGAATCTCCAGCAATCGCGAGACGTTTACCCGAGTCGCTACCATCGTTGGGTGCGTTTATATCGTCTCCCGCGGGTTCGAGAACATGAACAAGGCCATCGAGGAGACGAAGAAGAGACAGACGGCTGGAGCAGCCAAGGCTTGACAATGGGCAGAACACAGGACATTGGGTTATGGCAAAGCACCTGAATCGGACTCGAAGAGCTGATGAAGTTCCTGCGGGACGGCGCAATTCGGATTCAGGAGTAAAGCGGCGAATGGCGGCGGGGCCGGGAAAGAAAGCCGCGAGAGCGCGTGATGTTGCGGACATGGGGCGCAGCACAAGGAGTATCCGCACACGTTCCTGCACATTGGAATGGCAGAGGAGCAGATCCAAGGGTTGGTAAAATACATTCGGGTACTGCAACGCAACAGCCAACAAGGCAGTACAAAAGGCGCGGCGAAGCCCTGAGGCGGAGGGTCAATCAGCAGGTGGTGGGTTTTCAGGTTTTTTTGCAGGAGCGGGTTGTGGTTGCTGCTTGGCCAGAGACTCATCCACGCGTTTCTTAAAATCGCCCTCGTCATTGTTCCCCAGCCCGCTGTAGGCGGTCTGGACCTGCATCTCGCAGCCCTCGCTCTTCTCATTCAACACGACGGTGTTAACACGCTTTCCCGTGAGCGTCCCGCCAATATTGTACGAGGCGGTCATCTCCGAATCGCTGATAGCCAGGATTCCGTATTTCCCGGAATTGCGCAGCGTATCTTTCACTGCGCTCCACAGCACTTTGCAGGAGACCTGGTACATTTCTTTGTGGGTTTTGCAAAAGGAAGGAACGGCCACGAAAGACAACAGGACGGTCACGAAAACGAATCGCTTCATAGTGCTCCTTTCACAGGCAGCCTATTCGCCAGAGTTCCAGGGCTTCGTACTGCAATTAGGACGTACGCACACTTGAGAAGGATACACCAGAGTGCGCTGCCACAGATTTAACAGGACACTGTGTTACCTGAGTGCTAACAGATCGCAAGACAGAGGTCACAGAGCAAAGAAAACCCCTGGCGGCAAGATTTGGATAATCTTGCGGACATTGGGCGCAGCGTGCTGCGCCCCTACAAGAGCGAAATCGTCAGGGGCGAGCGCGGGCGCGAGGGAATTTTTCGGCGGCGGCTTTGGCGGCGAGGATGGTATTCACGTGGATGTGGACGGTGTCGGCAACCTGGCGGGCGTAGCCGCCGGCCAGAGTGGTGACTATGGGGATGCCGCGTTGGCGGCCTTCCTCGAAGACGCTTTGGTCGCGAGTCTTCAGGCCGTTGATGGTCAGGCTGAGTCCACCCAGTTGATCTTCCTTGTAGGGGTCGGCGCCGCCAATGTAGAAGAGCATGTCGGGATGAAACTTATCGAGGGCTTCGCGAACGGCCGGTAGCAGGGCGGCAAGATATTCGGCATCGCTGGTGCGGTCGTCCATATTCAGATCCACAGTGGAGGGCGGTTTTAATGCCGGGTAATTGTTCCACTGATGGATGGAGAGAGTGAAAACGGTGGGATCGTGAGCAAAGATTGCGGCGGTGCCGTTGCCTTGATGCACATCGGTGTCAACGACCATGGCTTTGCGGATGATGCCCTCGGCTTGCATTTTGCGGATGGCGACGGCTACATCGTGGATGGCGCAGAAACCTTCGCCATGGCCGGGATAGGCGTGATGGAAACCGCCGCCGATGTTGCAGCCGAAGCCATCGAGAGAAGCGGTCTCCGCAGCAACAATTGTGCCGCCAGCAGCCAACCAGAAGGCGTTGACGAGTTCCGGGGAGTACGGAACTTCAAGCTTCATGATGTCATTGGGAGTGAGCGTGCCGGTTTTGAGTTTGTTGACCCATTCGGGCGTGTGGACGCGGAGGATGTCGGCATCAGAAGCGGGTTCGGGACAAAGGAAATCGTCGGGGAGGGCGATGCCTTCGCTGGACAGGTGATCGGAGATGAGGCGATATTTTTGCGAGGGGAAGACGTGAGCGCCCAGGTTGAGGTCGTAGGCTTCGTGGTAAACGAGTTTGAAGGGGAGCATGGGGGAGGGCCTTGAGGGTTGTTTTACCACGGACGCGGTGGGAAAAGCAGGCCCCTCGCCCGCTTCGCGGGATCGGGGTGATTCGGGCGGTTGGTTATTGCCTGGATGCGAGCGTGAGACACGCAACGACCCTGCCACGATCCCTCCACTGCGGCTCGCATACTTCGCGGGCCTCCGGTCGGGATGACAGAATCAGGGTACCGCAGACGAAGTGCAAGAGCAGGTCCATCGCCCGCTTCGCGGGATCGGGATGACAGAATGAGTTTGGCGCGGCCGGCGAGGGCCTATCGTGGGGATAACAAAATATGTTGTGGTGCAGGCTCCACCACCTCAGGGGTTGAAACCCCTGTGTTTCTGGAACCTTTCGGCACGGCTGAAGCCGTGCCCTCCCGAAACCGATTCGCAGCCAATTCCAAGTTAGTTTTCGCGTTCGAGGATGAAATCGGGGAGCGTTAGGAGGGCTCGCGCGTATTCGGAGTCGCCATGGCCATTGAGGCAGGCTTTGGCGCGGCCAGCATAGACGAGGGCGAGGCTGCGGGCGCGATCGAGTGCGCCAGAATCGCGAACCAGCGCGACGAGCTTTTCCGGCTGCACGGAATTGAATTCTTTTTCCTCGAGGACACGGGCAACCAGTTCGCGGGCTTCGCTATGGCCGTTTTCCATGGCATAAATCAGCGGCAGAGTGACTTTGCCTTCTTTCAGATCGCTGAGGACGGGTTTGCCGAGCTGCTCGCTGGAAGCGGTGAAGTCCAGAAGATCGTCAACGAGCTGAAAAGCAAGGCCCGCATTGCGGCCATATTCGGCGAGGGCTTCTTCGTGGATGTTGCCGAGGCCACCCAAAACTCCGCCGAGGCGGGCGCAACCGCTAAAGAGGCAGGCGGTTTTGTAAGTGGCGAGCTTGAGGGCGTCTTCTTCGGTGACGTCCATGCGGCCGATTTTGGCGAGTTGCAGGAGTTCGCCTTCGACCATTTTCTGGGTGAGATCGATGAGGATATCGAGAACGTGGAAGTTGCGCTCTTCTAGGGCGATCTGGAACGACTGCATGTAGAGCCAATCTCCGGCGAGGACGCTGCGATGATTGCCCCAGCGGGAATTGGCGGAAGGACGGCCGCGGCGGGTATCGGCGCTATCAATCACATCGTCGTGGATGAGGGTAGCGCTGTGGAGGAGTTCGACGACGGCGGCGAGGCGGATGGCACCGCGCGTGTCGGAAGGGCGGCCGCTAGCGTAGCCGTGACAGAGAAGGAGCAGCGCGGGGCGGAGACGCTTGCCGCCGCCACCTAGCAAATAACTGGTGATTTCGGAGACAGGCTGATATGCCGAGGCACTCTGGCGAGACAGTTCCTGCTCGACCTTCACGAGGTCGACGCGCACCAAGTCAAATATTTCCTTGACCGTGAGAACGGCGATGACTGGCCTCCTGGAACCGCTGCCCTGAATCAGTGGGGCACCGCAGCCGGGGCCGTCCCTGACCGGGTGAGTGGAAAGAATCGCCGAAAATTGTCCGCGGTGGTCTGGGCGACTTCCTCTACGGGTAAGTTTCTCACATTCGCAAGGACCTGCGCCACCTCCGCTACATAGGCGGGCTCGTTGCGCTTGCCGCGGCGGGATTGCGGCGCGAGGTACGGAGAGTCCGTTTCAATCAAAATGTTCTGGAGGGGCAAAGCTTTTGCAACGTCGCGAAGATTCTGCATTTTTGGATAGGTCAAATTGCCCGTAAAGGAAATCATGAAGCCGAGGTCAAGGCCGCGCCCGGCATCTTCGAGACTGCTGGTGAAGCAGTGGAGGACGCCGCCGAGGCCGGTGGGCTTCCAGACTTCTTCGAGGAGGCGTAGGCAATCAGGCCAGGCGTCGCGGCAATGAATGATGATGGGGAGCTTGGCGGCGTGGGCTAGTTCCATTTGCTGGCGGAAGACTTGCTCCTGGAGGTCGCGCGGAGAGTGATCGTAGAAATAGTCCAGGCCGATTTCGCCCCAGGCGACGACTTTTGGATGCTTGGCTAGTTTCGCGAGCGTTTCGAGGTGGGCAGGAGTGACTTCCTTGGCTTCGTGGGGATGGATGCCGACGGTGGTGTAGATCCAATCGTGGGACTCGGCGTAAGGGAGGGCGGCATCGAGTTTTTCCGGGCCGGGGCCCGTGCCGATGGCGAGGATGGTGGAGACACCGGCGGCGCGGGCGCGCTCGAGCATGGCGTCGCGGTCGGCGTCGAATTGGGGGAAATCGATGTGGGCGTGGGAATCGATGAGGTTCATAGCGAGGGGTAATCCGTTATCAGTTGTCAGTATTCAGTTTTGAGTGAATCTAAAGCCCTATGTTTCGGGATTTTAGCTCAGTCCGGGATCGTCAGAACAGCGACACTCGACTTCCTTAGCGAATCTCGGGTCTGACCTAGCAGCTTCAAATCAGCGCCGCGATCCTGCAAGAACTCTTCTGCCCGTTCCCAGCCCTGAAAACGAAGCGCCATCAATTCCTGATTCTTTCCTTCAGGTGGGTACACCTCAGTAGGTAAACCCACAGGCGTGATGTCCACGATTAAGATGGTGTGATTAAGTTCGTGGATGAGAAAGCGGTTCATTACCTGCCTACGTTATTTGAGCTTCGAGCCGACTTCCACTTCTTCCAGAAAACCGGCCAGGACGGGGCGGCCTTCGGGGCCTACGGAGGCGGCTATGATCATGCCGTTGGATTCGACGCCGCGGAGTTTGCGCGGAGCGAGATTGACGACGACGGCGACTTTGCGTCCGATGAGGGATTCTGGTTCGTAATATTGGGCGATGCCGGCGCAAATCTGGCGGATCTCCGTGCCGATGTCCACGGTGAGTTTCAGGAGTTTGTCCGCGCCGACGATGCGTTCGGCGGTTTTGATTTGGCCGACGCGCATTTCGACTTTTGTGAAATCGTCGATGCCGATTTTTTCGGGGACTGCGGGCGCTGTTGCTGTGGCAGCGGCGGGTGCGGCCGGGGCAGCAGGTGCGGTT
>Ga0209517_10009445_pt1 | contig 11119 bp, 6 predicted proteins | sample PeaSoiMetSII2010_FD_187695 | JGI IMG/M metagenome (GOLD analysis project Ga0209517, IMG submission 187695) | Peat soil microbial communities from Weissenstadt, Germany - SII-2010 (SPAdes) (version 2) | ecosystem: Environmental > Terrestrial > Soil > Wetlands > Peat | place: Germany: Weissenstadt... | reverse complement strand
CCCAGGTACACCCGCCTCGCAAAAATGCGGTCCTCCACCACCGCCCCGGGCTCGACCTTCCTGGCCACAAAGTAGGGCTCGAGGATTTGGTCGATCGGATTGAGCGAACTGGACGCGGACACCTCGACCTTTGGCGCCGGGGGCGCCAGGTTCAGCGCCGCCGGCCGCGCGAAGGTCAGGCCCGCATCCCAGGGCAGCCCCTGGTCAATCCAGGCGCGCAGCAGCCCCACTTGTTCCGGCGTCAGCCGCGTCCCCTTCTTCGGCATCACGTTGTCCGCATCCAGCCCCGACACCAACTCGATGAGCAGGCTTTCCCCGCTCTTGCCCGGCTCTACCACCGGACCGGAATCACCGCCCTGAAGCAAAGATTCCCGCGTGTCGATCCGCAAGCCCCCTTTGTCCCGCCCCCGCCCGTGACATTGCACGCAACGCGCCTCGAGCAGCGGCTTGATGTCCTGGCCGAAGACCACCGTACGTGAACTCGGCTGCGGCAGCAGCCGCGCCTGTTCGGTCGTCAGCGCCGCAAAAGCCGTCGCGCCGCACGCGGCGTAAAGCACGGCACAGACCAGGTTTTTCACTCGAACAGAATAGCCCAAGTCCGGCCGGCGCGCCAGTGATATTAATTATCACGGCAAGGGCTTCTACTCCACACTTAACCAACGCCTGTCCCGGCAGTTCCGATTCAGAACCTTTGTCGCAACCTTTGTCGCCACCCTTTGTCGAAATCAGTCCTTACCTGTGTGCGGCACGAAGCAGTGTAAGAGTTAGCGCCAATGCCTTTCGGAATTTGCCTCGCCCGGGTCGGCGGTCGCTGTCCCGAAGGGACATTCGAGAGTAGCCCAGCGTTTCAACGCTGGGTTTCGCGGTCATAAGACCCCAAGTCCCGAAGGGACGGCCGAGAGGCGGCCTGAGAGGCACGCGCCCCGCACTCGACGGATTCAGCCGTCCCTTCGGGACGGGTGCAACACAAGACTGGCCTGTCCCAGCGTTGAAACGCTGGGCTATTGTCGTAGTGTCCCTCCGGGACAGAGGCCCGCTTGAGTTTCCGAAAGGCGTTGCGCTTACTGCCTGTAAATGCCGCCGTCCTTCATAACGGAGCGCACGTCACAAACGGCTTCAATGTGCTCGGCCGGGTCGGCGGCCACGGCGAAGATGCCGGCCAGGAAGTTCGGCCGGATGCGGCCCGAGCGGCCGTCCAGCCAAAGAATCCTGTCGGGACGACTAAACCGTTCTTAGCCGCGCAACCCCGCACAAACCGACCAGCGCCAAGCCAAACAGCATCCCCGTGGACGACGCATCAGGAACCGTGGGTGCCGGTTCGTCGGACAATACGAGATCGAAAGTCTGACTCACACCTGGAACTGGGCTAAAGGTGCCGGCGCTCGGAACGGTAATGGGATCTGGGGACGGCCCCACCCCTCGTGCGTCCACGACCTCGCTGTTCCACAGGATGGTGTTTCCGCCAAAGTCTATCACATTAACTTCAGGGGGATTCTCTGGTTCCGGTTCACCCAGCACGACTTCCGTGGCGGGTCCGAGCAGCGCGAAACCGGCGGGCAGCACAAGGAGCCATCTGTCTTTGGCGAGAACGCTGCTCGGGTCCGGGGTGACCGGGATCTCATCATAGGTAATGACAGGCGTGGGGGACTCGCCGACCTCACTTATCGCGAGGATGTGGTCTTGTGCGCGGGCCGCGCCTCCTGACATGGAGAGCGCCGCGATGAGCAAGCAGACGTTTTTATATTTCATATTTGTTTTTTGACTGTTACATGATCGCTCGCAGCAAGCAGCAAGACCTGTGCCAAACCGCGCCATAACCTCCAACCGTCTGCGTAAGCTTGTGGGACTCAATGAGTTAGGTGCGAGGGTTGAGTCCCAGGCCGGCGACTGGGCTCGCGGCCACTCTGTAAAGAAGTCCGACGCTCCACCGGCCTGGCCCCGTTGGTTATTTGGATAGCATCATTCTTATTATTTGCAGTACAAGAACTTATCAATCAAACAGCAGAGCCCGCCCGAGTGTAAGCAGAGCCGACGCTCTCATTCTCCCTGGCCCCTTTTATCCGTTACCCCAACCCGGAGAGGACTAGCCGGGCACGGGCCCGCAGCCAGACCGCGGGCAGGACTGCGTTGTCCCGGAGGGACAGAATCGAACGGACGGGCGCGAATTGGATGCAGCAGGGTTCCGCACCGTGGGAGACTCTGAGATGCGCACTGACGGCGACTTACCGCTTATAAATGACGCCGTCCTTCATAACGAACCGCACGTCACGAACGGCTTCGATGTGCTCGGCCGGGTCACCCCCCACGGCGATGAGGTCGGCCAGGAAGTTGGGCCGGATGCGGCCCAAGTGGTCGTCCAGCCGAAGAATCCTCGCGTTGACGGCGGTGGCGGCGAGCAGGGCTTGGCTGGGGGTCATGCCGCCTCGCACCATCCATTCCAACTCGCGATAGTTTGTGCCGTGGGCGAACACGCCGACGTCGCTTCCCAAACCGATGGTCACGCCGCTCTCGAGGGCGAGTTTGAAGGCCCGCAAGGCCTCTTGCATGTCCTCGGTAAAGGGGTCCTTGCCGGGCCTGTAGCCATGAAAGTATTGCGCGTAGGCCTCGACGGAGGTCAAGGTGGGGAGGTAGGCCGCTTTCCGGCTCGCCATCAGGCGAAACACCTCCGCCGTTCCGCCGAAGCCATGCTCCACCGTATCGACGCCCGCCTCGAGGGCGCGCCGCATTCCCTCAGCCGTCGTGGCGTGGGCCGCCACCAGGCGCCCGGCCGAGTGCGATTCCTCGACCAGGGCGCGCAACTCTTCCAGGCTGAAGGTCGGGACCGCCTTGCGGCCGGGGCCGCGCCCATAATCGGCGTAAACCTTGATCCAATCGGCGCCCATGCCGGCCTGCTCGCGCACGGCGCGAAGGATTTCCGGAATGCCGCTGGCTTCCTGCGCGCCTTTGGGCAGGGTGACATTTTCCGCGAAGCCGAAGGGGCCGGGACCGTAACTGGCCGTGGCCACGATGGCCTTGGTAACGGTCAGCAGGCGCGGGCCGGGTATCAGACCCTCCTCGATGGCGCGTTTGATGCATAAATCAGAATAGCCCGCCCCTTCGGTGCCGAGGTCGCGCAGGAGCGTAAACCCGGCGAGCAGCGTGTTGCGCGCGTGAATCACGGCGCGCACGGAGCGGTACGCCACCGGTTCCTTGAGGACCTGGTCATTCCACGGTTTCTCGTTGTAGGGATGCAGGAACAGGTGCGAATGGAGGTCCATCAACCCGGGCAGCAGCGTGATGTCCGGCAACTCGACTCGCACCGTATCGGGCGGGGCACTCATTTGAGACTCCGGGCCAACTGCGGCTATCCGGTTGCTGGTGACCAGCACGGACCAACCTGCGTGCGTCTTGCCGTCCTCGGCATCGAACACCCGCGCGGCCACCAACAATACCGGGGTCTTGATGGCCTCTCCCGTCTCTGCCAGCCTCGCTTCCGCGCCAGCCCCCTGCCCGCCCGTTAAACCAACCAGCACGAATCCCATCCAGAATGCCTGATAGCTCATGCCCCGGAGACTGTCAGCCGGACTCTGGCCTGTCAAGCCGCCCAATAAAAGGGGCGACGACGGCTTCGTCGCCGCTTCCCCCTCCGAAAGGCCCCCGGCGTAGCGCAGGTTTCTCCCGATTCCGAATCGGGACTGTATCGCCGACTTCATAAGTCCCATCCGTCCCATTAGTCCCACCTGCGCTACACATTCCGGCCAGCGAAACCCCATGAAGCCAAAAGCGGCGCGACAAATGCATGGCTCTTTCGCACATACTACGCTAAAGTCCGGGCACGATGCGCCTTGAAATCTGTGTCGATTCTGCCCCCGCCGCGTTTGCCGCGCAGCGGGGCGGGGCGGACCGGGTGGAACTATGCGACAACCTGCTCGAGGGCGGCACGACCCCCAGTGCCGGCTGCATCAAGGTCGCCCGGCGCGGCCTTAAGATCGGGCTTCACGTCATCATCCGGCCCCGCGGCGGCGACTTCCTTTACAGCGAAGAGGAACTGCAGGTCATGCGCGAAGACATCCGCGTGGCCCGGGAGCTGGGCGCCGACGGCGTCGTCCTCGGCTGCCTGACGGCCAAAGGAGCCATCGATCGCGCGCGGACCGCCGAGTTGATCGCGCTGGCCCGCCCGCTGAAGGTCACGTTCCATCGCGCCTTTGACATGTGCCGGGATGCGCGCCAGGCCCTGGAAACCCTCATCGGCCTCGGGGTCGAACGCGTCTTGACCTCCGGCCAGGAGGCCTCCGTGCTCGAGGGCCTCGACCTCATCGCCGCGCTCCATAAACTGGCCGCCGGCCGCATCATCATCCTGCCCGGCGGCGGCATCACCCCGGCCAACGTCCAGCGCATTGTCGCCGCCACCGGCGTCACCGAAATCCATCTCAGCGCCCGCCACTCCGTCGAGAGCGGCATGCTCCACCGCAACCCGCGCGTCTTCATGGGAGGAGCCCTCCGGCCCGCCGAGTTCTCTTGGAAAACGACCGACTCCGCCGCCGTCCGCAGTGTGGTCCGGAAACTGCGCCGCAGCGACTGACCGGACGGCAGGATGGAATACAGTTTGGGGAGGCCAGAACAGGGGTCGGCCCGACAGTCGACAGTGAGACCTGACGATTGTGTGAATTGACCCGCCAGCCCGAGGTGCTGGAACCGAGAAAAACACCAGCAAAACGTGGCCTGCGGCCCCAAGACCCTACGAATATCGTCTAATTGCCGGACCGACCTTTCGACGGTTCGGGAACAGTTCTTGGCAGCGGAGGTGCATCCTGATACGCTGCAACTGGTGATGGAAATGGAAAGCACGAGCATTGCTTTGCGGCGGTTCGGCAGCGTTGACGTGACGCCAGCGCCTGCGCGCTGGAGGCAGCCATGCGCCAACACCGAGTGCTCGCTTCACCAGCTGTCGCCGTACATCGGCAAGATCAAGAGCAGCATCGCCGGCGAGTTGGTTGAGCGTTTCTCGAAGCCCGGAGACCTGGTCGTGGATCCGTTCTCAGGCGCCGGAACGATCCCATTCGAGGCCGCCGTGCGGGGCCGACGAGCTTTGGGGGCAGACATCAGCCCCTATGCTGGAATTCTGTCGAAGGCTAAACTAGCACCGCCTCCGTCGCTCAGCGCCGCCCTCGGTCTCGCCGAAGGAGCCTTGCAAGAAGCGGCTCAGCTTCCCAAACCCGATTTGCGGGCGGTTCCCAGTTGGGTTCGCCGGTTTTACCACCCCAACACGCTCCGGGAGGCCATAAATTTCGCGGCCATCTGCCGTCCCCCGGGCAACGAGTTCCTCCTCGCCTGCCTGCTCGGCATCCTGCACCACCAACGTCCCGGTTTCCTGTCTTACCCCAGCAGCCACCTGGTGCCTTACCTGCGTGACCGGAAGTATCCGCGGCGCCGATTCCCAGGGATGTACGCCTATCGGGAATTGAAGCCGCGGCTCCTGGCAAAAGTCCGCCGGAGCTATAAGCGGTTCGTGGCCCCCCCCCGCTCGTCTGTTCTCGGTTTCAAACAGGCGGCCGTGCAGAACATGGTCATGCCAGCCAGCTTTGGCGCCCTGATCACCAGTCCGCCCTACATGAACGCCCTGGACTACGACCGGGACAACCGGCTGCGCCTATGGTTCATTGACCCGAGCCTGGTCGACCACGTTGACAGCGACGTGACACATCAGCGGCAGGCGTTCGTCGAGGCCATCACCAGTCTCGCGTCGAAGGTCGAAAAGGGGCTGAGGCCCAAAGGCTATTGCGTCTTCGTCGTGGGCGAGGAGTTCAAGCGCAGTTTTCATGCCCACCCTTCCGAAGCGGTCGTTCGCATCATGCGTCAGCAGGCGCCGTCGCTTCGGCTCAAGACGGCTATGGCCGACGACATCCCCGACGTCCGCCGAACCCGCCGCGAATGCAAAGGCGTGAGGACGGAGCACTTCCTCGTTTTCCAGAGGGACTGAATGCGAGCCAATCTTCCAGACAAGAACTGGTTTGTGGGCAGGCCGCTTCCCACCAGGCCCGACCTTGTCATGTCTCCAGATGTCCGCAGCGGCAATGACGCTCACGTTTTCCGTGCGCACTCAACTGAGCTTCAGCGAGATTTCGCGTGCAAGGTCATCCCTCGCGCGAATCTGGCAGGGGTGACGGAAGGGCAGCCGCGCTGGCGCGCCGAGGTCGAAAAGGCGAATAGGTTGCAGAGCGAGGTCGTGGTTCGGTTCGTGGACTTGAAAGAATGGACAGATGTCGAGAACAACATCGACTGCATCGTGCTTATTTCCGACTTTGTTTCTGGCCTGAACCTCCGCGACTTCATAGCCAAAAGTCACCACGAAATCTCGGTGGCATTCGTGGTCCAATTCCTGGAAACGATTCTGGAACTCTTCAACGAAATGGCGGCGCTGAAGATGACGCACGGTGATTTCCATGCTGGCAATGTCTTGGTCGAGGACCGGTCATACGCCTTGCGCGGCCCGCCATACGCCTTCCGAGTCACAGATTTCGGCGTCGCGAGCGCCACGAGTGAAGCACGCTTCAAGGATGATTACCTTCAATTGGCCGATATTCTAAGGCAACTCCTGGAGCAGGTCACCTATCAACAAGCGTCGTCAAGGGACAAGTTCATCTTCAATGCGCTAAACGACCATTTTCTTGCCCGCCACTTGGTCGAGAGCAACCCAACGTTGGACCCTCTCGCCAGGAATCCACGCGGTCTATTCGCACGACTGCGGGAGCTCGACACAGAGTTTGAGAGGGCTGGCGGTGACGAATCGTCGCAACTGCTGACGCCGTTCGATTTCCTGAGCTGCGAGCAAATCGGAGACGCACCGAGCCTGCTGAGGGCCCTTTATTCCGAACTTTTCCTGGGGCTCCGTGAAGTTGAAGACCGGAACAATGTCGTGGTGACGGGGCCGCGCGGCTGCGGCAAGAGCACCGTGTTCAAGAGCCTGAGCCTCCGCCACAAACTGCGCGTCGACGAAGCTCAGCCGGACAGGATTTCTTACGTCGGTGTTTACTACCGTTGCGACGACCTCTATTTTGCATTCCCTCGCTACAAGCTGCCCGAACGAGCAGAGGCTTTAGATCTACCCATCCACTTCATGACCGCGACGCTCTTAAGTGAATCGCTGGAGTCGCTGGAGCGCTGGGCAGCCAGCAATTTTGACGAGGAGTTTCGAAGAGGCGAAGCCCGTGCGGCGCAGAAGCTTTGGGAGGTTTTGGGCCTCGAACGACCCAAGCAGCCTGGCAGCGAGACCCTCAGGGCCGTGGCTGTCGAACTGCAAAAACAGCGGAAGCGCGCCGCCCAAGAGCAACGGTTCGCACACGATCCCAAACGCCCAATAAGCGAGTGTTTCGGGGTGGACGCTGTGCAAAAGGCGGTCGCCTCGCTGGCCGAGACCTTCTCGTTCCTGAAGGACCGCCCGTTTTACTTCTTCATCGATGACTATTCGTCCCCCAAGGTCACTAAATCACTCCAGGAGAACCTGAACCGCGTCTTCATGCAACGGACTCCTATATGTTTCTTCAAGCTCTCGACCGAAAGCCCAGTTTCGTTTTCCAAGAGCGATGTTGATGACAAAATCTACGTCGAGAATCGGGAGTTTATTTTGCATAACTTGGGGCTGGTGTACCTCCACGCACAGGATCAACCGAAGCTCGACTTCATTGAGGACGTGTTCCGTCGGCGGCTGTCCGCTCCCACAAAACGATTCCCCGTCAAGGAGCTCGGTGAGTTACTCGGCACGAATCCAGAGGCGAACTTCAATGAAGATGCCCGCAAGCTGAGAGATGGAAAGAAGTTGGAGCTTTGGGGAAAAGAGGTTCTGTGCAGGCTATGCAGCGGGGATGTTCACTACCTCATCAGCGTCGTACGCGACATGGTTGCTCTCGCGGGCGGTGCGGAAGCATTCGCGGACCGCCGTGAAACGCCTCGTTTGATGCCGGAATTTCAAAACAAGGCTATCCGAGAGGCTGCTGGTGTGTTCCTGAAGAACCTGCGCAGCATTCCCAAACACGGAGACCGCCTCGCAGCAATAGTGACCGCATTCGGCAATGTCGCTCATTCGTACCTGAGGCACCGCAACTGCAAAAACGTAACCGGCAACCCTCCGTGGCAGGCCACCAGAATCGAACCCTACGAGCCACTCGTGCTGGACGAAGACGCCCAACGGCTCTATGACGAGCTCCTGCGCTACTCGGTCTTCATCGAGGATGTTCGGGGGAAAAGCCGGCGCGGTAAAGTGGTTCCACGGCTTTACTTGCGACGATTCTTGATCCCACATTTTAATCTAACGTTCAGCATGCGAGACCCGCTGGAGCTTGAGCCCACCGACGTCGAGCAACTTCTTCTTCAACCTGCGAAATTCGAGGATCGCATGCGCCGCCGGTGCGCGGAACCGGATGGCGAATCGAAGCGCGAAATCGACACGCGAGGGCCAGAGGTAGCGAACGAGCAAGGGGACCTGCCACTCGACCTGGAGGAGGAAGAGGACTGAATGCGGCGCGTTGTCCGACCAGACGAATTCTTGGCGGCACTGCCAAAACCGGTCCTGCAGCCGATGGTGCAATTCGACTTCCAGGCCGACGACTGCTTGGTGGTCTGTGCCGGCTTCGAAGACCGCGCGCTTGGTGCGCTGAAGAACGCGGCTGGGGCAGGGACTGGCTTTTCCGTCCTCATAATCGACTACCGTCCTTTCCTGGAGGAGAACCGGCTGGCTGAGATTCGGGCGCTCTGCGCGGCCAAACACTTAAGGACCGTCGAACTGACGTATGATCGGCAGAATCCAGCGGGTTTTGGTGCAGTTCTGGGTGACAAGATCGGTGGTGTCAAGGGGCGGATCTTCCTTGATGTTTCCGCCATGTCTCGCCTTCTGATTGTCCAGAGCCTCGTCGCTTTGAGGGATCGAGGCTCGGGGTTCGACGACTGCTTTGTAGCGTACGCTGAAGCGATCAACTATCCTCCTACCAGGGAGGAGGTCGAGCAGGCACTCAGGCAGAGCGCGGAAGATCCGCTTTATTCGATTCTGCTTCTTTCCTCTGGGATCTTCGACGTGACGGTGGTTCCAGAACTTTCATCCACGTCGATTGGCGGAAACCAGACACGGCTTGTGGCGTTTCCGACTTTCAGCGCGGACCAACTCACGGCTTTGCGGAGTGAACTGGCACCCTCGCGCCTAACGTGTATTCATGGAATTCCGCCAGCGCCAGAAAATCAATGGCGTACGTCGGCCATCGCGCAGATCAACCAGCTCTCTTTGTCCCCGCCAGACAACGTGCGCGTCAGCACCCTCGACTATAGGGAATCGCTCGATTGCCTCCTGCAGCTCTACGGCGCGCACTCAGACCGCGAGCGCATCCTTCTTTCGCCGACAGGAAGCAAAATGCAGACCGTCGCGGTCGGATTGTTCCGTGCGTTAATGGATGACGTGCAAATCGTCTATCCGACGCCAAAGGAGTTTCGCTCGCCAAGCAATTACACCAAGGGCGTGGGACGTCTTTTCTCGCTTGACCTCGCCGAATTCGCGCCGATTCTGGGCTGTTAACAGTGCCCAGCGAATTAAAGCCGGCGGGACCAAGGGCATGCGCCCGGGCGCTCGGCTACAGCATCGTTACCCAGGGGGGAGGATTGGGACGACCTGCGGGCGATGGTCAAGGAGGCGGTGACGTGCCGTGTCGAAAAGGAGCCTGAGCGCCCGAAGATCATTCGGCTGCACTACGTGCGGGATGAAGTGCTTGCGGCGTGAAAACGCCTCGCGAATGGCGCCTTCCTGGCGAATCCGCGCGAAGCTCTGAGGAGGTTGACAAACCGCCCCGAGTCACTTCACGGGCTGCGATCCGTTCGTGACCGTCGCCGTGTTGGTAGCGGGGACCGGCAGCGGCGCGGAAAGGGTCCAATGGTCCCGCGGCGGCGAGTCCAGAGCCAGGGACCCTGGGCGGCTGAACCAGCGGAGAAGTCCAAACGCCCCAACCAGCAACACAAAGGCCCCAAGAGCAGCGAGCTTCCTTTTCATTCTACCCGGATAGACACCGGTCGCGCGCGGGTTTGTATGTCTATTTGATCTCCTTTCCGCCAATAGACAACCATGCTGACGCGGGGGAATTCGCTTCGAGAGCACGCCTCATCTGCGCGGCCCAGGCCGCCAGCGTGATGGTCGTGGCCAGGGAGATCTGAGTCCGCTAGCTCTGTCATTTATGCCTTCACCATCGGCACGGTTTTTTGCTCGCCCCAATCAAGCCGTCTTCCGTCGGAACAGGCCGCTTACGGCATATATCACCACGCCCAGCAGCATCACGCCCGCGCCGAATGTCAGGGCGCTCACTTTGCCCAGCCGGTCGTCCCTGGCATTCCAGAGCGCGATACCAAGGAGCAGCGTCGGCAAGACGCCAACGCCAATGGCGCCGAGGAGTCCGCCGGGGACGCGGTACGGCCGTGGCAGCCCGGGCTGGCGAATGCGCAGGACGACCAGCGCCACGAATTCCAGGACGAGCGACAGGCCGTAGAGCATAATGTCCAGGGCGACCAACCGTTCAAAGCCGATGCCCAGGCAAAGGGCCCAGCACACGGCGCAAACCAGGATGGCGACCCACGGCGCGCCGTTCCCGGCGTTGCGCCGGGTGAAAACCCTGGGCAGGAAGCCGTCCTCAGCGAGCGCCAACGGTATGCGCGTGTAGGACAGGATTAGCGCGTTGAGCATGCCGAAACCGCTCACCATCCCGGCCACAACCACCGCCACCGCCAGCCACTGCCCACCGAGATTCCGGGCCACGTCCGCCCACGAGCCGGTGGACCATTCCGCGGGCGCGACCCCGACGCGCGATACCGCCAGCACGGGCAGGACATAAGTGGCCGCCAGCAGCGCGACCGCACCCAGCATAGCCAGCGGATACGTGCGCTCGGGATGCTCGACCTCGCCGGCGACCGTCGAGGCGTTATCCCACCCCATGCAGTTCCACATGGCCACGAGGAAGGCGGCCAGCACGCCCCTCCCGGTGAGCGCCTGGGTCGCGACCGGCGCGGTTGCGGCCAGCGACCGCGGCGCGGCCAGGACCACGATGATGGCGAACGGGGCGAGGAGCACGACGCTCATCCCCACGGACGAACCGCCGACGGACCGGGCGCCCAA
>Ga0209517_10009441_pt1 | contig 11127 bp, 7 predicted proteins | sample PeaSoiMetSII2010_FD_187695 | JGI IMG/M metagenome (GOLD analysis project Ga0209517, IMG submission 187695) | Peat soil microbial communities from Weissenstadt, Germany - SII-2010 (SPAdes) (version 2) | ecosystem: Environmental > Terrestrial > Soil > Wetlands > Peat | place: Germany: Weissenstadt... | reverse complement strand
TACGATGCGGGATCTGTTGCAGGAAAATCCAGGCTTTAATCCAACTCAAGTGGTCACGGCAAACACGTGGCTGGGAGTTCCCAACGATCCGAAGACGGATCCGTATCTCGGTGTTTCTGGTACGGCCGCCTTTGATCGTGAGTTGCTGCGGCGCATGAAGGCAATTCCGGGAGTAGAACTCGCCGCAATCACCTCATCTCTACCGACCACCAACACCAACCCCGACGCGGTCGGTGGCTTAGCGATCGAAAGCTTCGCGATTGAAGATCGGCCGGTCGAGTCCTCGCAGGATCTGAGCGCCGAGAGAATTCGGATAAGCCCCGATTATTTCAAGGTGATGCAGGCGACGCTCCTACGTGGCCGCTCATTCACCGATGGCGATGTAGACGGCAAACAGCCGGTGGCCATCATTGATGAAACCACCGCTCGTAAGTATTGGCCGGATCGCGATCCGCTGGGCCGCCAAGTGCGGTTCGGACAAGACCCTACCACGCCATGGACGACCGTCGTGGGTATTATTAAGGACATCAAGAGTGACGGTCTCGACATCGATGGCGTTCCCCACATCTACGTTTCGACCTATCAAGACGCCAGCAAGCAAGTGAACGTGGTGTTGCGGACGTCTCTGCCCGCGACCCTGCTCGAACCACAGATCCGGCATGAAATCGAGAGCATTGATCCCGGCCTGCCCGTATTTAATGTTGTCTCTATGAACGACATCCTTGATCGGTCACTGGCTTCGCGCCGTTTTTCTGCCGACCTGGTGGGCGGATTTGCCGGACTGGCGGTGCTTCTGGCCTCCATCGGAATTTATGGCTTGCTGGCTTATATGGTCAGCCAACGATCGCGCGAGATCGGTATTCGCATGGCCTTGGGGGCCGGACGAGGCGGCGTCCTGAAGCTGTTCTTGCAAAAGGGTATAGTGCTGGCGGGCCTCGGAATTGTGGCCGGCATGGTCGTTTCTGCATCCACTGCGTCATTGATGGGCAGTTTGCTTTACGGGGTGCGCCCGCATGATCCGGCTGTGTTTGTGATCGTGCCTCTGCTTTTGTTTGCGGTTGCCGTTCTTGCCAGCTATTTTCCAGCCCGGCGCGCGACGAAAGTGGACCCAATGATTGCGCTGAGAGAAGCATAGCGAACCTGTGCAGTGGGTTTTTGGAGGCAATCGCAACAATTCCCAACTCCCGGATTGTCGGCTAACCGGAAGTTGCGCAGAGGCCACTGAGCGTGTCAATTGGCGCTAAATCGTGATTACACTCATCGACAGGTCAATGAGCGAAATGGCCTGATTACGCCAATTGACTTCCGGTTTGCCTGTGATCCGGCGCAACGGTGAGAGACGCGCCTATCGGAAATTCTCGACCAGCATGAGGACGCTGCCAGATTCGTCAGACTGCGGATAAATAATCGTCCGGCCATCGGGGGAAACCGCGATGTGGTTACCCACGGGCCGCTGCACGGTCAGGATTTTTCTGATCTGGCTGGTGGCGAATTCGTAGATGCAGATGTCGCTGTGTCCCATTTTGTCGGGAGGCGTGACGAAGTAAACGCCGTCCTTCCCCACAGCCCATTCGCCGTCGCCATCCACAGAATCGACAACTTTCGCTTCTTGAGTTCCATCCACCGAGGCTCTCCAGACGCTAGCCGCAACCGGCCACCCCTTCATGTAAAAGAGGAGTCTCCCGTCTGTTGATTCTTGCGGCATGTCCCCGAAATTCCGCGTGATCTGAACCGCATCCCCACCGCTGGATGGCATCTTCCAGATTTCCTCTTGCCCGCTGCGGGTTGAGCTGAAGTAAATCCACTTGCCATCATGCGACCAATCCGGCCATTTGTCCTCTGCCGGGTTCGTGGTCAAGCGCTGCGGAACTCCCCCGTTGGCGCTGATCACATAAATGTCTTCTTTCGTTCCATTCTGGGCCACCGTCAGCGCGATGTTCCGGCTGTCCGGAGACCAACTCGGGCCGTAGATCGCTGCCCCCCCAAACGATGTCAATTGCGCGGCCTTGGATCCGTCAGTGTCGCAGACCCAGATCTCTTGCGTCCCTGATCGTTCCGACATAAAGGCGATCCTCCGGCCGTCTGGCGAAAAAGCCGGATATTCTTCAACCTGCGTGGAGGCAATCAATCGAAAGGGTGGGCCCGGCTTCTGGTTCAGCCCCTTCAAGTCGACACGCCAAATGTTCAGGTCGAACTTCTCAGTCGTGAAAGCCAAACGGTTTCCGAGCCTGGAAATGGCTGGCGTGATGGCGTCGCTCGCGTCAAGGTTGATCTTCTTGGGAATCGCGCCGCTGGATGCCGCAATCCGCCAAAGCCCGGAGTTATTGTTCCCTATTCCGGAGCTGAACACGAATTCACTGCCATCTGGCAACCAACTTGCGCCAATACTTGTCATGTTGCCGGTTTGAACTTTCTCCTCTTTCCCGAGTGGTTTGTAGCCTTCTCCCAGGTGCAGGAGCCATAGGGTTACGTTGAAGAGATCAGGTGAGACCCTGGAGAAAACCAGAGTCCGGCCATCCGGTGAGACCGCCGGAGCCGTGTCGCCGATTTCTTCGATGGGCGGGTTTGTCAGAGGCCGCTGTTCTCCCGTTTCCGTCGAGTACAAGCGCAAGCCTGCGCCGTGTTGTCCGATTGTGGGGGTTGCACCGATGAGCCACTTTGAGTCCGGGGTCCACGATAAGTATGGACCGTAGGGTAAATTCTCCAGTGACCCGTTGACCTCCGCCAGAGTCCGTTCGGATCCACCCCGCTGCGGTATTAGCATGATCGCGGTCTTGCCCGGCGAGACATCTCTTAAGAAGGCGATCAACCGCCCATCCGGGGACCAGGCAGGGCTGTAATCCGCCGCCGGATCATTGGTCAACCGGTAAGGCGGTTCCACGCCAATTTGTTTGACGTAGATATCCCAGTTGTCCTGCTTCTCTCCGTTCCAGGCAAACGCTACTTGGGTTCCATCCGGGGAAAATGACGGCCAATACTCGCTGCCGGGATAGCTGGTCAGTGGAACTGCAACCAACGGCGCCTCCTGCGATTGATTCTTCGATCGAATCAACCACGCTCCAACCGTTGCAATAGCGAGTGCTGCCGCGATGCCGAGGGACCAAGCTAGGCGACGACCAGGCTTTGGACTAGACACGGCAGCAGTTCCGAGCACTCCGGAATCGGACTCCTCCTTCAGTTCCTCTAGCGCGATCTTCACGTCGTCCATGTGCTGCGAGCGCTGATTGACTTCCTTCCGCAGACAACGGGAGATCAGCCGCTCCACTTCTCTGGGAAGGCCATCCACTAGTTGACTTGCCGGCCGCGGATTGTCCCTCAGAATCGCCGCTAGCGTCGAGGCTTTGGTTTCGCCGTGGAACGCCTGCCTTCCCGTCACCATCTCGTACAACACCGATCCGAAACTGAAGATATCGGAGCGAGCATCGACTTTCTTGCCCTCCGCTTGCTCAGGAGACATGTACGCAACCGTGCCGACGATCTTGCCTTCTTCTGTCGTGGGCCGTATGGTGCGCGTAGCCTCGTCCTCGGCAGCCGGAACGGATTCGGTCAGCTTCGCCAGGCCGAAGTCGAGAACTTTCACCAGCCCATGCTCGTTCACCATGATGTTCGCGGGCTTGAGATCCCGATGGACGATGCCGGCGGCGTGCGCCCGAGCCAGCGCATCGGCAATCTGGACGGCGTACTTCAGAGCATCATTCAGCCGCATTCCGTGCCAGGGAATCAGCCGGTCGAGCGCTTTACCGGAGACCAACTCCATGGAAATAAAGTCAACGCCCTCGGCCTGGCCGATGTCGTAAATGGTAATGATGTTGGGGTGGTTCAGCGACGAGGCCGACTTCGCTTCCTGCACGAAGCGCTGCTTACGTTCAGGGTCGGCGACTTTCTCTGCGGGCAGGACTTTGATGGCCACTTGACGACCGAGGCTGCCTTGGATGGCGCGGTATACCTCACCCATCCCTCCAGACCCTAAAGGCGACTGGATTTCGTAGGGCCCGAGTTTTGTGCCAGAGGTGAGGGCCATGCTGCGCGCAATTATAGCCTGCGCAGCCCGTACGATTCTGGCCTGTGGTCGGCAACCCGGAACCCACTGTGCTGCTGGTCAATTGGTGAAACATCGTGATTACACTCAGTGAGGGGGTATCAAAAACGCAAAAAGTGCCTTTCTGCCGAAATCTTGTCAAGCCCCCTGGACCTTCCGTTTTCTTTCAAGCTGCTGATTCGGATGGAAATATAAATATCGAAATCATGTCATAGTTGCCCCCTTGAGTTTGCTATTCTTGAAATAGAGAATAAATTTTCGAAATAAACAGGCGCGACCGGGATTCCGGCTCGCGCCTTTTTTATTGGAGTCTCATGAAGAAGAAATCGGGCAAATCAGGCGATCCAAAGGCGCTGGCCGCACCGCTTGTCCGCGGACCCCGAAGCAACAAAGCCAAGGGTAACCTGGCGGAACTCGCCTTCCTGCACAAGGCCTCGACTCTCGGCTTCGGCGTGGCCAAGCCCTACGGAGACGACGAGCACTATGACTTCATTCTCGACTCGGGCGAGCGCCTTTGGCGTGTGCAGGTGAGGTCAACGTCGCACAAACGCCCCTCACCGCACTCTGGTTATGTCGTCAGCACCTGCCGGCACAACCACAGATACGAAATCACAACCTACCAGCCCGGGGAGATTGACATCTTCGCCGTCTACATCGTTCCACTCGACATTTGGTACATCATCCCGATAAACCAACTTGCGTCCGCCCACAACCTGGGTCTGCATCCTTCCGGGTGCAGAGGCGGCGGTTCCTTCGAAGCGTTCCGTGAAGCCTGGCATCTGATGGCGCCGGGAGCGGATTTGCCGCCTCCGCGGGCGCAGCGGCAGGTCCCAGCCCCAAGCCTCCATCGCAAACGTTTTGTTGAATAGTTGTCATCACCCCAATTGTCATCCCGAGCAAGCGTCCTTTGCGCAGCGAGGGATCTGGGCGAGCCGCGCGAAGCGTCGCGCACTTTGCGACGCAACAATCGCGCGGCTGGCTCGCTTCCCTATTGAACTGAGCCGGCACCCGACGGTTTGGGTTAGAATCTTTTTCGCGTGCGAATCTCAGGATTTCTGTTGGTCTTGGTCCTTCCGTGTCTCTGTTTCTTCTCGGCGCTTGCCCAGACTGCGCGCAAACCTGCTCCTAAAGAGCTTCCGCCTTCGGCTTACAAACTGATTGCAGTCAAGGCGACCGGCACGAAGCGCTTTACGGGGGATGAAATTGCTGGCGCGGCGGGATTGCAGATCGGGCAAACCGTTAAGGAAGACGATTTGAAGAGCGCGGCGCGGCTGCTCGGCGAAACCGGGGCGTTTGGCGATATCAGCTACAGCTTTGAATACTCCCCGGAAGGCACCAAGGTGGAGTTTCAACTTCAGGACGCGGAGCGGTTCGTTCCGGTTCGCTTCGACAATGTGGTGTGGTTTTCGGATCAGGATCTGCTCGACAAGCTTCATGCGCAGGTTCCGGTGTTTCAAGGGCAGCTTCCGGTCGGCGGCAACCTTGCGGATCAGGTTTCGAATGCCCTGCAAGGTTTGTTGATCGCGCGCAATCTGCAAGGCCGGGTCGATTATCTTCGAGTCGCTCACGAAGATGGCCCGATCGAAGCATTTGTTTTCGCCGTCAGCGGACCCGAGATACAAATTCGCAACATCACGTTTGGCGGAGCCGGCGCATCTGAATTGCCCTTGCTCGAAGCGGCGGCGAAGAAGCTGCAAGGCGCTGATTTTTCGCGATCGAAACTTCGCGCTCAAGAGGACAAAGACTTCCTCCCGCTTTACCGCGAGCGAGGGTATTTGAAGGCGACGTTCGGCGATGCGCAGGCCAAGGTGGTCGAGAACAGCGCCGACGAAACTACCGTGGATGTGACTTTCCCGGTCGAGCCTGGGCGGCAGTACAAACTGGCAGGACTTGATTTAGCAGGAAACAAATCGTTCTCAGCCGAGATTCTGCGAAAGTTACTCCACGCGCAGATCAATGAGCCGGTGAATGCCGTACAGCTTGAAACCGACGTGGAGTCCATGAAAAAACTTTACGGCACCCACGGATATATGGCAGCCGCGATCGTCGCGGAACCGGAGATGGACGACGCGAATGCTACCGTCGCGTACGTGCTGCACATCAAGGAGGGCGATGTTTATTCCATGGGAGACCTGGAAATCCGAGGACTCGATTCGCACACGACCGCCCGTTTGCAAAATGACTGGAAACTGCGCGGCGGCGATACTTATGACTCGAGCTATCCCAAGCGGTTTCTGGATCAGGCCGACAAGGATATCTACCTCGAGGCGGACTGGAATGCCAGCGTGCGCGAGTCGCTCAATGCGGACGAGAAGACTGTCGATGTGACGCTGCATTTCGATCCTAAGCCGCGGTAGGCGCGGATGAAAATCCTTCACGCACCGTGCTATCCGCTTTCAAATAGAACCATCTAACTGGCAGCGGCATAATGAATCAGAGGAGAGAGGACTACATGAGATTTACCGGAAAGTTCGCAGTTTGCCTGACTGGCGCTCTGTTGGGCGCAGCTCTAATTCCAGCATCGTTCGCAGCCAAGGCCCAGACGTTCACGGGCACACTGAGCGATGCCATGTGCGGTGCCAAACACATGATGGAAGGCGACGACGCTGCCTGCCTCCGCGCCTGCGTGCAAAAAGGCTCAAAGTACGCCCTGGTCGTAGGCGACAAAGTGTACACGCTTGACACCAAGGATAAGGCCACGCTCGATAAGCTGGAGAAATTGGGCGCGGGGAAGGCGACGGTCAAAGGCCAAGCCGACGGCGACACCATTGAAGTGAGTTCGGTCGAGGCCGCAAAGTAGCGGCGGCTTTTTTTGAAGGTTCTGACGGGCGGAAATCCGAAGCCGGGTTTCCGCCAAACTTTTTTGCCCCGCGAACCAATTTTCATATTCCCTTTACAATTCTCTATGTTAGATTTGACCCTCACCTAAGCAGCGGAGGAACAACGAATTGGGCAGAGATATGGTCCCGAAGAAGATATTCTTCACGAAGGGGGTCGGTAAACATCGCGAACGGCTGACATCTTTTGAGCTGGCGCTGCGGGACGCCGGCATTGCCGCGCAGAATCTGGTTCGCGTTTCATCCATCTTTCCGCCACAATGCAAATTGGTGCCGCGCTCCCAGGGATTGAAGTATCTGAGTCCGGGCGAAGTTGTGTTTGCGGTGGTTGCGGAGAATTCCACGCGGGAGCCGCATCGATTGCTGGCAGCGAGCATTGGCGTGGCCATTCCGGCCGACCGCAACACTTATGGCTACCTCAGCGAGCATCATTCGTTTGGTGAAACTGACGACGCAGCGGGCGAGTATGCAGAGGAGCTTGCGGCTGAGATGCTGGCCACTACGCTCAACGTGGAGTTCGATCCGGACCGTTCGTGGGATGAGAAGAAAGAGATTTACAGGATTTCGAATAAGATCGTGCGCACGGCGAATATTACGCAGTCGGCGGTTGGGGATAAGCGTGGGTTGTGGAGCACGGTGATTGCTTCGGCTGTTTTGATTTTTGACTAGGACAGAACGTCTTTCGCCCCGCTGGGGATCGTCCCTTTCTCACAGTTCACCCACGGCTTGCGCCGTGGGCTGCATTCTTTCGGCGCTTCGCGGCTGTTGTACATCGGCGGAGTAGCAAGCCTACTTTTTTGCTGCTGCCTTCTTCTTGCCTGCTGGATTTTTCTTGCCTAAGCGCTCCAGGACCGCTGCGACGACCAATGGCAGGCCGACCGTGGCATCCAGGAACAGTTCGCCGAATTTCCCACCTTCGGCTGGGGGAACAAACTTGCCCCACGAAATAGCTTCGCTATACGGACTGCCCGAGAGCCCGCCCCAGTACACCGGTTCAGGACAAATTCGCACGCCGTAGTGATAGCGCTTCAGGGGGACATTTTCTCCGAGACGTCGATGGCGCAGTTCGCAGAAAGGCCCAAATTGCTGCGCCCAGTTACGCGGGACACCTCCGCCAATGGTTAGGATTCCGAGCCTGGTCTGGCGCAGGAGCGTGGCTGCGAAGTGCTCGAGGTCTTCGAACGGATCGAAGCGCAGCTTGTGCCTGCCGGTCGATTCGCGCAAACGGTTGTTGAGAGCCACGTCGAGGCCTAACTCGGAATCTGTGAATGCAGGAACGAAAACCGGCACGCCTTTTTCGTAAGCCGATTTCAGGATGCCTCTTTGTCCTCTGGCGTGCTTCGCCAGATGCGCTCCGATGGCATGATTCAATTTGTAGGAACACGCTACTTCGTTGTGATCCCAACCCTCCAATATTTGCGACATGACTTCTTCCACGTCGTCGAGGTTCTGCTCGGGCTCGAGCGTATCGTAAACCCGGTTGTAGCCTTGTTCGTAAAGTTCGGTATCGGAGACGTCCGGGTTGTAGCGGAAATGCGCGCGCCCCGTCGCCTCTACCAGGCCGTGCGCCATTAGGGCGCCTGTAGAAACAATCGCGTTCACGATTCCGCGATCGATCAGGTCAGCGATGATCAGGCTCTGTTTGGCTACAGTCATGGCGCCGGCGAGAGTCATCACCACGAAGCATTGCTCGTCGCGAGCCATGGCTTCGAGCACGTCTGCTGCCTCGCCCACCTGGCGGCCGGTGAAGGCAGTCTTTCCCATCGCGCGCACCAGATCATCAACCGAGCGGACTGCGCTGAGGTCCAGCGACTCCAGCGGAATCAGCCTGTCTTTAATCGGATCGTGCAGCTTGCGGTCGATTCCCGCCCCGTCATGATTGCCATGCTTCAAGGTCCCACCCCCAATTATGTCGAAGCACTACTCTACTAGAAGGCGGCAAGCTGCTGCTACCACCGGCGTGAACCGGTAGGAGCTCAGTTCGATAAGGAAGCCCGAGCCAAACGCGCGATTATTGCGCCGCAAAGTACGCGACCCATCGCGCGGCTTGCCCGGATCCCTCGCTGCGCAAAGAACGCTTGCTCGGGACGACAATCAAAACTGAAGCACCGCCGCGAACCGAGAACTGACAGCGCGCGAACTGGTATTCTATTTCGACCCAGAAGGAGTTATTGCTTTGCCGCCTGAGAAATTCAATGTCGGACTGGTTCAGATGTCGATGACGTCCGATCCGGACAGAAATCTGCAGTACGCGATTGAGCGCGTGCGTGAGGCGGCCTCGCTCGGAGCGGAAATAGTCTGCCTGCCTGAACTTTTTCAGACGCAATATTTTTGTCAGCGCGAAGACGCTTCCCTTTTCGATCTTGCCGAGCCGATCCCTGGGCCGACGTCGACGAAATTGGCGGAAGTCGCCAAGCAACTCCGGATCGTGCTGATCGCGTCACTGTTCGAAAAGCGTGCTGCCGGCGTCTACCACAACACGGCAGCCATGTTCGACGCAGATGGCAGCTTGCGCGGGCTGTATCGCAAAATGCACATCCCGGACGACCCGCTCTACTACGAAAAATATTATTTCACTCCTGGCGACCTGGGTTTTCGCGCTTTTGATACCAACGTCGGACGCGTGGGCACGCTGGTGTGCTGGGATCAGTGGTATCCCGAGGGCGCTCGGCTTACGGCTTTGCAAGGCGCCCATGTCCTTTTCTATCCCACGGCGATTGGCTGGCATCCGGCTGAGAAGGCCGAGTTTGGCGTGGCCCAGCACGACGCCTGGCGCACCATTCAGCGGGCGCACGCCATCGCCAACGGGGTGTATGTAGCTGTGGTCAACCGCGTTGGCTTTGAAACTGGAGATATTCGCGGCAAGTCGGCTCCCGGAGCTGGGCTGGAATTCTGGGGTGGGTCATTCTTATGTGATCCCTTTGGTCGAGTGATTGCGGAAGCTTCGCATGACAAAGAGGAAGTTCTGGTGGGTGAAGTCGATCTGAAAGCGTTGGAAGACGTTCGGCGGAACTGGCCGTTTCTGCGCGACCGGAGAATCGATGCCTATGGCCCGATTACTAGCCGGCTGATTGATTGAGCGCGGCAGTTGCGCGAGACATCGTCCCCTAGACCTAGTGTCATGCTGAGCGGAGCGAAGCATCTCTAGCTGAAATGTTCAGTGAGGGTGATTCCTCGCTTTGCTCGGAATGACAGCCTTGTTTGGGTTTAGGCTGTTGAGGAACATGCCAGGCAAATCTTCGAAGCCAGGAATGAAATCTGTGGCCTCCGGTCTACGCATGCCGGCGGAGTGGGAGCCGCACGGTGCTACGTGGCTGGCTTGGCCGCATTTCCATGACGACTGGCCGGGAAAGTTTGAGCCCATCCCGTGGGTTTATGCGGAAATCATTCGTCATCTGGCTCGGCGCGAACGGGTTGAACTGATCGTCAACGATGCAGCGGCTGAAAAACGTGCTCGCGAAGTCCTTGATCGCGCCAACGCGCTCAGTGACAACATTCGCTTTCATCGCTGGTTGACCAATCGGGTTTGGACGCGTGACTCCGGCTGCACTTTCGTGACAGCGTCGAGCTTCGCTCGACCGGACAGCCGAGGGCGGCTATCCCCACATGAGCTTGCCGCGGTCAAGTGGAGGTTTAACGCGTGGGCCAAATATTCCAACTACCAGCACGACGAAAAAATCGGCAGCCTGATGGCGGAAGCGGCGAATGTCCGCGAAGTTCGCCCTGTTTTGGGCAAGAAGCGCGTGGTGCTCGAAGGCGGTTCCATCGACGTCAACGGGCAAGGTTCTTTGCTCACGACCGAAGAGTGCCTGCTCAGTAAAGTCCAGCGGCGCAATCCGGGGATGAAACGTAAAGACTACGAGAAAGTTTTCGCCGACTATTTGGGGATCAGGAACGTGATCTGGCTGGGCTCTGGAATTGCCGGCGATGACACTCACGGCCACGTGGACGACATCACGCGCTTCGTCACGCCCGACACGGTCGTAACCGCAGTCGAAACGAATCCTGAGGATCCCAACTACGAACCGCTGCGAGAGAACATCCGCCGTCTGCGCGCGGCCACCGATCAGGTCGGTAAGCCGCTCGCGATTGTCGAACTGCCCATGCCTGCGCCGGTGATCTTCGAAGGACGCCGTCTGCCTGCCAGTTACGCCAACTTCTATATTGCTAATGGCGTAGTTCTCGTCCCCGTATTCAACGATGCTAACGACCGAATTGCCCTGGATGTTCTCGCCGATCTGTTCCCCGACC
>Ga0209517_10009440_pt1 | contig 11127 bp, 10 predicted proteins | sample PeaSoiMetSII2010_FD_187695 | JGI IMG/M metagenome (GOLD analysis project Ga0209517, IMG submission 187695) | Peat soil microbial communities from Weissenstadt, Germany - SII-2010 (SPAdes) (version 2) | ecosystem: Environmental > Terrestrial > Soil > Wetlands > Peat | place: Germany... | reverse complement strand
TTTGTCTCACGGGCTATTCGCGCCAATCTGGGGTACAAAGGCGCGCGGCCGGGTCAGTTTAGCTTTCGGGGTGTTAGCCGCCATAAAGCATTGCGACCGGGGTCTCTTCTATTTCCAGCGTAGCGAAACTGTCAAGCCCCACCCCGGTACAACGCCGCCCATTTTCATAATCTCGGGTGGCCGGCCCCTGGGCCATGCTAGTTTAGCTTGGACAGCTTCCACCGATCCTGATAACTCCGCCAGCCAGATAAGCTACACGATTTACCGCAACGGCAGCCAAATCGGCACTGTCCCTGCGGGCGCGACCAGCTACTCCGACACCGGCCTCTCGGCAGGCACTTCATATAGCTACGCGGTTTCCGCCCAGGATTCCGCTAACAACAGCTCTGCCCAAAGCTCCTCAGCCTCGGCCACAACCCTGTTCAACCCCGACACCACCCCGCCCACGGTTTCCATCACGAGCCCTTCCCCCGGCACGGTTTCCGGCACCATCACCTTCTCTGCCACGGCTTCCGACCCCGTTGTTGCGGGAGCCGTCACGTCGGGCCTAAAGTCCCTCGCAATCCTCGTGGACGGCAATGTTTTCGCCACCTCTTCCAACGGCTCCGTGAGTGCGGCCCTCGACACGACCACGCTCACGAACGGCAGCCATAGTTTGACCGCCCAAGCGCAGGACAACGCTGGCAACTCCGCCACGAGCCCGACCGTCACGATTACGGTCAACAGTGCCTTCGCCACCAAATATCCGAGATTGGTCACCCTCAGTTCCCTCGAAGGAATCGCGATTATCCCGGCGAATCAAGTGATAACCGCCACCATCCTCTCGCCCTCCTCTGGGGCCACCCTGGAGACCCAAAGCATCCTCTCTCCAACATCAGGGAAGTATACCGTCACCTTCCTCTCCTCCGACCCCCAGTTAGTCAATATCAGGATAAAAGTCAACGGCTACCTGTCCCAGCTCCTGTCTAATATTGACACTACCGTAAACTCCGCTTCCGCCCTGACCGTCCCTCAACTCCTGGCTGGAGACTTCAATAATGACAATGTGGTCAATGCCCTGGACTATTCCTTAATGAACGCCCACTGGCTGCAGAACTTCCCCTCCGCCGATATTAACCAGGATGGCCTTGTCAACTCCCTGGACTTTGCCATATTAAAGAATAACTGGAATAAGGCGGGGCAGTGAGGCGGCCGAGGTTCTTCTTCCCCTGTCGTGGTCTACATCCGCCCTGCCCCTGCCACCGCCCCATCCGGACAATCATAGCAGCCCACAAGCCCGGCTAGTGTTGCTGATTTGGGTTTGCCCGCCGGAAATTGGTAACGGAGCGAGTGGTGGAGTAGTCCAGATCCGATCCCTGTTCGGTTGGAATCGCCCGGGTCTTCGTTGGTTTCTCTTCTTGAGATAACAAGCGCCCATGACGCCGTGGGGCGTTCGTTTTTTTATTTGCGTTTACTGCGACGAGTGCGCTGAAACGAGATGATTGAAAAATAAGAACTTACTGTGGTTTAAGAAACCCTAAGATGGCGTGAATCGCCCATCGGCCGGGCCGACAAGCGGGCCAGGAAAAAAACGAGGCCCGGACTGGGGTCGCCAGAAGACGCCAGGTATCGGGGAAAGCAGCTAAGTCCAGCCGCGGACCAAACCGGAATTCGGAATTCAAAATCTCGACCGGCAATCTTGAGGTCGAATGTTTTCAGGGACTTGCGGTTTTCTTGCTTCGAAGGGGTCCAACAGCCCGTGGAACGCGCGGGCATTCGAGCGCTTGCCAAAACCCCGGCGACGCGGAGCCTCGCCGCCAGTGGTATAATTGCGTGAAAAGGAGGAGTCGTTGGACAGCACTCCGACCGCTACGGTGCAGGGTACGCCAGCACACCCCGCACTGGACTTGGACTCGTTCGAGTTTGTCAATAATATTGGCGCAGGCGGGTGGGGGTCGGTGCACGAGGTGGTGGCAAAGCGCGACCTGCCGTTCGCTAAAGCGGGCGAGCACTTAGCCGTTAAACTCTATACCCCTGATCTCGTGCTGCGAGACCAAAACCGTCTCCGGATACTGCGGGAGTTTAAAACCGGTCTCCAGCTGAAACACCAAAATCTTGTCCGGTTTCACGCGCTGGAACTTACAGGCGCTAATCCATTCCTTGCGATGGAATTCTGCGATGGCGTTAACCTCGCGAAGTGGCGCCGATCCCGAACAGAAGCCCCCACTGAAGAGTTTCTTCTGCAATTTGCCACTCAAGTGCTTGAAGTCCTCGACTTCCTTCATGCAAGCAACCGCATTCATCGAGACGTTAAGCCTTCAAACATCAATGTGGATCTTGACGGCAAAATCCGGCTTCTCGATTATGGTCTAATTCTCGATCAAAATGAGCCAGGAATTACGGAGGGCGGTTCGGCCCAGTTGCTCGGAACCTATCGGTACGCAGCGCCAGAGTCAATCTTCAAAGGCATTTACTCCGTAAGGTCGGATCTTTATTCACTCGGTGCCACCCTCTACTACCTCCTCTACGGCCGCGATGTGTTTCCGGCGGCCCAGTCGACGCCGGACGTCATTAGTGCTAAGAGGGAACACAGAATCAGCTTCAATAAGACCTTCGATGGCCCCGTCGCCAATGCGATTCATCAGTTGTGCCAAAAGCTACTTGAGGTGGAACCTGACAAGCGTCCAGCAAGCGCCTCCGAATGTTGGGAGACTCTCGCACGTGAGATCCCGACAAGCATACCTTTTCGGGTATACTTCGCCTGTGCTCTTACTGCGGCTGATGAAAGTAAACGCTCACAGCTCAAGAATGCTGCTGAAATCATTAAACGCGTCGGTTTAGAACTAGGCTATAAGGTCTATGTTCCCGGCGATCACACGGACCCAATTGCATCACCTGATCTCCCAGCACGCGAGGTTTATTGGATTGACCGCGAACGAGTAGCCAGCTCCGATCTAATTTTCATACTGGCAGATGCGCCTAGCTTCGGGGTGGGCCAAGAGGCAGAAATTGCCACAAACGCCGGGGTGCCCATCGCCCTGTTTCACTCGCCAGGAGTAAAGGTGTCCAGGATGCTTTCTGGCATTGCCGGACGCAAGATCTGCATAGAGACCTTCGCCGATATCGCCGAACTGGAAGCGAAGACTCGAAAGTTCTTCGCAACGAGCAAGGACCAATTGGCACTGTCGCGCCGCAGCCGGGAACGCGAGTTTCACCAGCGCGTGGGCAACCGTGTCCGAGACCAAAGAGTACGCCACAGCATGAGCATCGAGGCTCTCGCCAAGCTTGCTGAGGTTGACGGAGACCTAATTCACAGCCTTGAAACTAGACCTGAGCAGCATTCAAACTTCAGCCTCGTCAACCTACGCCGGGTTGCTCGCGCCCTTGACGTGCCTCTCGCCGAGCTCGTGGCGGACCAATCCACAAAAGACGCAGCGTTCGGCGAGTTGTATCACGACAGCCTTTTGAGCCTTAGGAAATTTGCAAAGCGTGAGGACCTTTCCTATACCGCGTATGAGCGCCTAAAGGCGGCCGGTAAGAAGCGGCTGCATGAGGAATTCTATGCGATCGCCCGGCGGGGTAACTTAAGTCCATATACCGGACGGGAGTGGCAGGGCATGTATCTTGAACAGGTTCAATCCGGACTTGGGATGGAACCAACTGACTTGTTTGGGGACAACGAGAACGAAACATGAGAGGCCGCCGGGCCTGGTCGTCACCTGTTGCTCGCGTACTGTGCAGCCGGCTTGGGGAACGGGATCCGGTTCGGGCCGCCGAGCAACTGGCTGAGACAGTCCGGACAAAACACGGCTTAGTAGGTCCAATCGAACCACGCAAAGTATGCGCACTCATGGGGGTCGGCTGTCGGGTCGAGCGCCTTCAAGTAGACGCGCTACTTTCATCTGAGAATAATCGCTATGTTGTTGCAGTCAATTCTGGCGCACCTGTTGTACGTCAGCGGTTCTCCATCTGCCATGAGCTTGGACACATTCACTTGTTTGAAACCACGCAGCTCTCGGCAGCTCTTTCACATTCTAATGAAGATAAATCCGGAGCACTCGCAATGGAAACCGAATCTTTGTGCGATGCTTTTGCCGGTGCGCTCCTGTTGCCGAGCGAGGAGGTTTGCGATGTTACAAGCAAGCTGGGCGTTACCGGAGGACTGATTCGTCTCCTCCGATCGAAATACGGTACATCGCTTGATGTATCCGCTCGACGTGTAGTCGCTTCGAGTTTCTGGCGGTGTGCAATCATTTTGTGGGATCCCAAACTGGAGGATGGACGGCTACGTCGGCTGGCTCCCCTTAGGTTTTGGCGCAACAACTACTTGGCAGACCTTCAGTGGCCAACCCCAATTCAGAGTGACGACCCCGACCAAGCGCCCTTAGGGGCGCTCTTGGACGCCTACTCGGTGGGGGGGCGGGCCTCGATAGGCGAGTGTCTGCTGCGATTCGGGGACGATAGTGCGCAGATAATTTGCTGGTCTGAGCGGATTTACGCGGACCGGGAATACCTATTGACGATCATCGTCGGGGAGCCTGGTGCGCTCAACCTTCTGCGCACGTGGCAGAACATGCACAAAAGTCGACCGCGCCAAGCTAGCTTCAAATTCGACTGAATTGCGCTACCCGTGGCCACGGCTCGCTATTGTCGATGAAACTAGCCAATCCGTCAACCGCTAAATCATTGGAGCATCTTTGGGAATTGCGGAGGCTTGGGCGCGCCCGATTTCCACGAAGGCGCTTGCGTCGCCGGCCTGGCGTTGAGGCCCAACCTGTGAAAAGGCGGCTACCGCTGATTACTCAACTCGGTAGTCCGTGCGGACAGGAAACTCGCAACGCAGTTGGCGCGATCCGTGTCGTGGTCGGCGCCATTACAGGTGCGGCTGTAGTTTCGAAACCAGGTAAGGTGTTGTTGTTTCAAAGCCTTACGGCCCTCAGGCGTCACCCGATTCAGAGCCTGATTGTAAGCCGTAGCCATCCCGACTTCGAGGGAGGCGAGATGGCCATCTCGGCAAATAAGAAGTTCGACTGCGGTGCGGGCCTTGGCGCAATCGAAGCTCGGTCTGACAAGTGACTTTGTCCCCTTTTTCTGGCCCTGGGTGACTTGCTGCGATGGTACCGGCGTCGTCTGCTGGGGCAGAACGGGCTGCGGTCTGGAGGTCTGTTGGAGTGCATAGAACCCGATCCCGGCGGCGACCCCGAAAATACCGAGTACAATGCTCCGGCTGAGGATCTCAGGTTTGTCTTTGTTGGGCTGGCAGAGACCCACAATCGCCTGAGTTGGAATCATGAACAGCGCAGCTTCAAGCCGAAAGCAAAATCCAAAGAGCACACCAGTTAACCAGCCGACAATGTTGGCTACCCATGCCCCCTGTACTCCGCGAACCCCGGATGTCATGTACTTGGCTGTCCGATTAGCAGCCTGGAAGATGGCGCGAATCTGCTGAAGCGTGTAGAGTCCGGAACTGACGTACCAGGTATGGCCGCAGACCGGGTCGGTGAGCTTGCCGAGGAACCTCCACTCAAACCAATCCAGCGCTCCGCACTTTGGACAGTGAATTCTAACGGCAATCTTGTCGTCAAACGGATTTAATTCAGCATTCGCGTGTGGCCTCGCTGGTGTTGTAGAACCTGATACGAGTCCACCTCCACCGCACGTTTGGCATTGGCCCGTACCATGACACCGGGGACACGACCGCTTCCCGCCGGCGATGTCATCCGCTATCGTGCCGACTTTCCCGCTCCCGTAACACTTGGAGCACTTGCCATTGCCGACGCCGAGAACCCCACCACTCGCGCAATCGGGACATTGCTGCTTCATCGCACCGTCCTCCGGGAAGGATTATAACCCCGATTTCAACAAACCACGTTGTGTTTATCTTCAACCATGCCGAGACGCTGCGGAGATGCGTGTCTCCTGGCAAGGACTTCAAAATATCCACCGAGTGGTAGCAATACTGCTCAATGGCGCCCCGGAACTTGTCCACCAGAAGTCTTGCAGGCCCAGCGGATCAGCCAAAATTTCCCTTCTTTACGACCCGGATGTTCTTCGCTACGCTTCCTCTACTATGAGACTGGAAGAAGCACATCCACTGTTTTTGACCCATGGGCGGGCGGAACGTCAGTACGCGGCTGAGACCTTGACCAAGCTCAAGGACTGCTTTTCCGCGTGGATTCTGCCCCAACTGGGCAACAAGGATTTGGAAGCCCTGTCGCGGCTTGATATCCTGCGCTTCCGGTCTGCTCTGGTAGATGCAAACCTTGGCACAAATCGGCAGTACAGCGTGCTCATGGCGCTGAAGCTGTTCCTCAAGTTTTGCCGCCAAGTACTGAAACTTAACTGCCTGGACCCCGATACCGAGGTCAAGCTGCCCCAGCGGCCTAAGCCCCATGTTCATTACCTGACCAACGAGGAGGTGGGGCGGCTTTGTGACGTGATCCGGACTACCACCTTCACCGGCCTCCGGATGCGCGTGTTGGTGGAGGTCTTGGTCACCACCGGCCTCCGGATCTCAGAGCCATTATCGCTGGATCGAACGCCGTTTGAATTGGGCGAGACCGAGGTTCAGATCGTCGGTAAAGGCGGCAAGCCGCGGACCGTGTTCTTTCCCGACAGCACACTCCAGTGGATCAAGAAGTTTCTATGCTATCGCTCCGACGATTTCCCGGCACTGTTCATCACGACCGGGATTCCGCGGCGCTGGAACCGGAACGACCTGTCGAAGTACTTCAAAGAACTCCGCCTCCGGGCGCACATTGACAAGCCCCTTACCCCGCACATCCTTCGCCACACCTATTGCACCAACCTGCTACACAATGGCGCTGATATCACTTTCATCAAGGATCTCGCCGGTCATGCGGACATCCAGACGACGGCCAAGTATTATTTGGGAGTTGACAACCGAACCCTAAAAGGCGTGGTACAGCGATTCTTAAACTACAAGACTGCGCCGGGCGGTGTGCCTCCGTCCCCCGACCAGCCACAGTTGCAGCCAGCCTCAACCAGCGATAGTTCTACGTTATAAACGGGCGCTGTTTGACGCAAAGCATATATGGAGCTATTATACCCCTGCCCTTTTAAACATTAGTCCCAAAGGTTTATGGAAGTTACAATCGAAAAGCTTGAGACCTTGTTTGATACCAAGCTTGAGCCAATTAACAGCAAGCTCACTGCCATCGAGGAGACTCTGGCTCAGCACACCAGAACCCTTGACGTTCACACGAGCGCCCTCGACAAACTGCTCAAAAACAAGCAGACCAAAGAGGACGAAGCCACCATCTCAGCGGAGCGTTTTGACCGTTTGGAGAAGTGGGCACAGCAAGTAGGCAGAAAACTCGGCATCAAGTTGGAGCTCTAAATCTCCTTCCGGATTTGACAGAACTGCCGAACAGAGCTACTATCCCCTCGACAGTTCTTTATCATTATTGAGATCAGAGCATTGCCCTGCCACGCGCAGTTCCTGAGGATGGTTGCGGAACATCGCGACCCCAACACCTCCTTTCTAAGGAAAACTGATGTTTCGACGGAATTTCGATTCCTCGAAACATCCATTCTGTTGGTCGTCTTCAATTTCGATTGAAGCTACTCTGAAACGATTGACGTAAACTTGGTTGGGTTACATCTACTCCGAATGTTCGCAAGAACATGCGGAGCCTGAGCCGCCCTGAAGGGCTCGGGATCACTATTTAGCCGTTAAGGATTACAGGAAATTGCAAAAGCACTCCAAAAGATCGGAGTGCTTTTTTCGTGTTCGGAGATTCTCTGTAGGAACAATGGATCGGAAGGAAAACTTCTTGACGCATGCATGGCAAGATCAGTATCAGATCGAAACGCTGCCGAGCTTTCTGGCCTGGACAGAGCTGATGGCATTTTACATTTCGCCGCCGGTCAGCAGTTCCAGCAGCTGGCGGCCGGTAATGATCCTGGTGTTATTGTGGGGTTTGGTGAAGTGCTTATTGTTGCCGGTGACAATGTAGTCGGCCGTGGCGGCATCGGCGCATTCGTAGAAGCGGTTGTCGGAATCGTGTTTGGAAATGGCGAGCTTCTCGGTGGGCGTGACCATGGTGGCTTCGGCTTCGATCAGGTTGAGCAGGCGGGAGACGTCTTTGGGGTCGATGTTGGAGAATTTCGGCCGGCTGAAGACTTCGCGGTATTCGGCCAGCACGGCTTCAGAGACGCACATCTCGACCGCGCGAAAAGCCACCAGCTCCATGACCTGGGCCTGCCTGCCGGAGGGTTTGAGGGCTGCGGATATGAGCACGTTGGTGTCGAGCACAATCCGGAGGCGGCTCATCGGGCGGGTTGTTTAATTTTCTTGTCCTTTTCCCTGCGGGTAGCCGTAACTTCGGCGTCGATTTCAGCTTCGCTCAGTTTGTCCAGGCCGGCCCGCTTGGCGCTGCCCTGCACTGCGCGCAGGGCAGCGATGAGGTCGTAGTTGATGGGGGCTTCCTGCTTTTGCTCGTACTGCCTCAGGGCTTCCCTGACAAGTTCGCTTAGGGTGCGGTTCTCGCGCCTGGCCAGGCGTTCAGTCCGCTTGAGCTGGGCTGGGGGCAGGGACACGGAGATGGTTTTGCTGATTCTCATGGTTCGTGCTTGTTAATACTAAGTGCGATATGCTTGCCTGCCAGTAGTATAGCAGGCAGGCGAAACTTGTCAAGCCCGGTCCGTCTGCTGGGTTGCGGTTGGTTGGGGCCGGGCAAGTGGCTATAGCGCCTCCGTTTATCCACCGCCAGCGGGTCTGATGTGGCGACACCGCCAATTTTTCCCTCCTTGCCGAAACCTTCCATTCTGCTAGGCTACTAAGACCATCATTAACCCCGAACTTTATGATCGTCTCCGAAGCTTTCGAGCACTTTATCAACTACTGCCGCGCCGAGCGGCACGTCTCGCCCTCCACCCTGGCCAAGTACCGGGATTGTTTCAGTTCTTGGCTGGCACCGCACTTTGGCCAGAAGGAAGTAGCCGGCATTAACCGGCTCCAGATTCTGGACATGCGCCAGTCCATGATGGACCGGCAGCTGTCGGTGGCCCGCCAATACAGCGTCATCATGTGTCTAAAGAGCCTGCTGAAGTTCTGCCGGACAACCCTGGCCATTGTCTGCCTGGACCCCGCAGAAGTTCACCTGCCCAAGCGCCGGCCGCCGGAAGTCGAATTCTTGACCAACGAGGAGATCCACAAAGTTCTGGAGGCCATCAACATTTCCACCTTCACCGGCATGCGGCTTAGAGCTCTGATTGAGCTGTTGTTGGCCACGGGCATGCGCATCTCTGAAGCCTTGAGCCTGAAGCGGGATATCTTTGACGAAGGCCGGCCGGAAACCGAGATCGTGGGCAAAGGCAAGCACAAGCGTCACATTTTCTTTTCGCCGCGCTGCCGGGCCTGGGTCCGGGAGTATCTGAGCAAGCGCATTGACGATGATCCGGCATTGTTCGTCACTACCGGCTACCCAGTTCGCCCGCTAAAGAGGGAAGACATCTCCCGGTTCTTCGTGTTGCTCAAACGGCGAGCCGGCATCACCAAGAAATTCACGCCTCACATTCTGCGCCATACCTTTTGCACCAATCTACTGCACCACGGAGCTGATATTACCCACATCAAGGACCTAGCCGGCCACCAGGACATCCAGACCACGGCTCGGTACTATCTCGGGAAAGACAAAGGCGTCCTCAGAAGTGTTGTCGAGCAGTGCTTGGACTATAGTACAGCAGCCACATCCGGCCAGCCGCAAAGTGGACAACTGGCGACTTGACAGACCGGCGAACATTCGGTAGTATCCCCATAGAAACATTAAAGAGAGCAGACCTTTCCTCCCGAATGGCGCCGAAACAACTTCTAAACCTCCGTCGAAATCGTGGTAGCTAATCACCTCCTTTCTAAGGAGAAATAGCTTGATTAGATGACATTTCGATGTTTCTGTCAAGCCATCTCTGTTGGTCGAGCCCCCACCCTGGGGGCCAGCTCAACGGAATTGACGCAAATCGGTTTTGATACATTTCTAGTCACTACGAAGTTGTGAAAACATCAAGGCCTTTCGGCAGGAGCAGTTCTCTGCTTCTCTCGGAAGGCCTTTTCGTATGCCCGTAAACCAAAGCGTACCCCGGCTGAGCCAGGCAGCCAGCCAGTTTTTGGACTACGCCCGTGTCGATCTGCGGTTCGCCCCGCAGTCGATAGAAAAGTACACCTACTGCCTAAAGCGCGTCAGCTGCATAATCGGCGACCAGCTGGTAACCGACATCGGCAGCGGCGATATTCTCAAGCTCAAGGGCGAGATGCTGGCGCGCGGCAACAGCGTCTGCTGGCAGGTTATCATTTTGGCCGCGACCAAGAGGCTGCTGCTGTTCTGTCGGGAGCGGCTCGGGCTGGCAGTACTCGACCCGGGCACCGTGACGATCCCCAATCGGCCCCGGCGCGAGGTCGTGTATCTTACCGCCGATGAGGTTGAGCGTTTCGTGCAGGCGATTCCGCTTCAAACATTAAAGAAGCAGCCTCACCAGCCGGGCTTGCGGTTCCGCGCTCTGGTAGAGGTGCTGCTGGGCAGCGCCATGCGCATCGGCGAGTTGCTTTCGCTTAACCGGATTGATATCGACTTCGAGCGCCGGGAAGCCCGCGTTATCGGCAAGGGCAACAAGGAACGTATGGTGTTTTTCACCGATAGAGCTCTGTCCTGGCTGCGCCGCTACCTCGACATTCGCTCAGATGATCATCCGCCGCTGTTCATTTCGCAGACCGGTAGTCGTCTGGCGCGGACCGACATCTGGCGGCCGTTTCACCTGTATCGCCGCCTGGCCGGCCTTAACAAGCCGGTCAGGCCGCACCTGCTGCGGCACACGGCAGCTACCCAGTTGCTTTTCAACGGCTGCCCGGTCGGCCACATCAAAGAAATCCTCGGCCATGAACGGCTTGAAACCACGTGCCGCTACTACCTCGGGCTGGACCGCCGGGCGGCGAAGCTGGCGCACCAGAAGTATCTGATCTATGAGACCCAAGCGGCTCCGGCTCCAGCCGGGCCGCTGCCCGGCGTGAACGCCTGAGACAACGCCGCACCACCGACCACCAGTTCTTCATGGACTCGCACGAGATTCTCCTTGCAGGCGCTGAAAAGCTCCAGGATCCGTTCCCGGTAAGGCTCGGCTTTCTCGGCACGG
>Ga0209517_10009439_pt1 | contig 11127 bp, 11 predicted proteins | sample PeaSoiMetSII2010_FD_187695 | JGI IMG/M metagenome (GOLD analysis project Ga0209517, IMG submission 187695) | Peat soil microbial communities from Weissenstadt, Germany - SII-2010 (SPAdes) (version 2) | ecosystem: Environmental > Terrestrial > Soil > Wetlands > Peat | place: Germany... | reverse complement strand
CAGAACCTCGACCATACTGCCGCGCATCAGGCGCGCGACGTAAGCGATGTACGGAGCCGCTAAAGCCGCGGCCGGCAGAACCACATTTTTTACTGAACCTGTCCCCCAGCCGCCCGCCGGCAGCCAGCCCGCCGCTGCGCCAGGCAATGCGGCGCCCACGCCACCACCCGCTGCACAACCGGCCCCCGGGGATACAAACGCGCCCCAGCAGCAACCACCAGCAACTGCACCCAACCCGCAATAGTGGGTGAATCTGCCGGCCGGCGGGATCCAAAAGCCAGCCGGCAGTTGCTCGATGGTGCTCGTTTGATGTCCACACCCTCCCCCGGATTGGACCTGGTAAGTGCCCATGCAGATTTTGACAATCAGACGCTCCGCCACCACCCTGCTTTTCATCCTGCTCGCGGCCGGAGCTTTGGCTGCACGTGCCCAGGTGGTCCCCTCCGCCTTTGCCCGCGGCATGGCTGTTACGGCCGGCGGCGAGGTCTCCGGCTTCCAGCCCGACTACACCGGCAACGGCGTCCCCGAAGCCGCCTCTTTTCACGGCTACCTCGCGGGCATGGGCACCTTTGTCGACGTCAAGTTCACGCCCTGGGTGCAGATTGAAGCCGAGGGCCGCTGGATGCGTTTCAACCAGCCTCACGGCGGCATCTACGAAGACGACTATTTGATCGGGCCGCGGCTGCCCATCTACAAGCTGCACTTCTGGCGGGCGACGCCCTATGCCAAGGCGCTGATCGGCTACGGAAAGCTCAACTTCGAAAACGGAAATGGCTGGGGCCGGTATACCGCCCTGGCCTACGGCGGCGGGCTGGACATCAAGATGTCGAAGCGCATCAACGTGCGGCTGCCAGACTTCGAGTACCAGCAATGGCTCAACTGGTCGGAGGGCGGCGCGACGACTTCCACGCTGTCTCCTTACGGATTGAGCGTGGGGGTTTCGTACCGGGTGTTCGGGATCAGGTAGAGGCCGCGCCACGCGCCTATTGGCCTTCGCTTTTCTTCAGCGCCGCCTGCAGTTCCAGCACTTGTAACTGCACCTGCTTGACTTCCTTCAGCAGGCCCACCTTGCTTTGATAGATCCGATACCTCAGGTCACTGATCGCGCCCACAAGGAGTAAGAAGCCCACCCAGAACCAGATGAAGTGAGTCGGAGTCGTGGCGATCTTTTGCCACCAGATGATAATCATCACAATGGCACTGAAGGTCACCACCGAGGGCAGCATCCTCTCCCAAAACAGCGCCTTCTCGTGTTTCGCCAACAGTGACGCCGTTTCTTCTCGGTAAGCTGCAAGATTCTCCGGCTGAGGCAAACGCACCAGCAAACGTTCGCGCATACTGTCACTTCTTTGTTCCATAACCACCTCCACTTAAAATCTCCTTCATTGCTCGTTTTGCGTAAAAAATGCGGGATTTCACTGTGCCCTCGGAGCACCCCACAACCTTTGCAATCTCCGCGACCGATAAGTCCTCAAGAAAATGCAGGACCAGAACCTCGCGATGCCTGAGGCCAATCTCACTCAATGCCTGATGAATCGCGGCGGCGTCTTCTTCCGTAAACGACGGCTCTTCGGCTTCCTGAAAGTCATCGAGTTCAACCTTCTCGGCTTGCTCCCGCGAAATGTTGCTGCGAATCCGATCCACGGCGATTCCGTGTGTGATCGAGTACAACCACGAGCGCACAGAACCGGGATCCTTCAGCTTGCGAATGCTGCGGAAAGCCTTGATCCACACTTCCTGAAGAACGTCGAGCCCACTGTCCGTGCTGCCGGTCAGACTGGTCGCGTAGTAAAGCAATGGCCTCTCCATGACCGCGATCAGGTCTTCGAACGCGCCCGGTTCGCCGGACTGGCATCGGAGCGCCATCCATTCGAACCCGGTTTGATTCTTGCTATCCATGCGCGTTCATAGCTTAAGTCGGAGGAGATGCTCTCGCGGTTCAATTGAGCCTGCAGAAGTGTCCTTCGGCCAGAAAAATGGCCACTCCTAGTTGGAGTGGCCATCCTATTTTCATCAATGCTGGACTTGCGTTATGCCGGGGAGGGCGAGCCTTCGGGGAAGCCGGGACCGCCGCGGGTCTCGGGCTTGAGGACCTGCTGCGGGCTGCCGCTGCCGGTGTCGCTGGGCGAGGCCAGCACGGAGCGCATGGGGGGCAGTTCCTGGCCCTCGATCAGCATCCTCACCTCTTCGGCGTCGATGGTCTCGCGCTCCAGCAGCGCCGCGCCAATGCGGTGCATGGCGTCGGCATGCGACTCGACGATCGAATGCGCGGACTGATAGGCCTCGTCGATGAGGCGGCGCACTTCCAAATCGATCTGCCGCGCCGTCTCTTCGGAAAAGTCGCGGTGCTGGGCGATCTCGCGGCCGAGGAAGATCTGCTCTTCCTTCTTGCCGAAGGTCAGGGGCCCGAGGCGGCTCATGCCGTACTCGCAGACCATGCGGCGGGCGAGATCGGTGGCCGATTCGATGTCGCTGCCTGCCCCGGTGGACATCTGGTTGAGGAAGATCTCCTCGGCCACGCGTCCGCCGTAGGCGATGGCGAGATTGGCCTCAAGGTACTCGCGGGTGTAGTTGTGGCGGTCGCCGGGCAGGAAGACCGTTACTCCCAGCGCCATGCCGCGGGGGATGATGGTGACCTTGTGGATGGGGTCGGAGTGCTCGCGCATGAACGACACCAGCGCGTGGCCCGCTTCGTGATAGGCGGTCACCCGCTTCTCTTCCTCGGTGAGCAGCATGGACTTGCGCTCTGCGCCCATCAGCACTTTGTCCTTGGCCAGCTCGAAGTCGTACATGACGACTTGCTTGCGGTTCATGCGCGCGGCGCTGAGCGCGGCCTCGTTGACCATGTTGGCCAGGTCGGCCCCGCTGAAGCCCGGTGTTCCACGAGCCAGCACGTTCAGGTTGGTGTCGTCGGAGACCGGAACCTTCTTCACATGCACGCGGAGGATTTCCTCGCGTCCGCGCACGTCCGGCAAGCCCACCACCACACGGCGGTCGAAGCGGCCGGGGCGCAGCAGCGCGGGGTCAAGGACGTCGGGGCGGTTGGTGGCCGCAACGAGAATGACGCCGTCGTTCGATTCAAATCCGTCCATCTCGACGAGCAACTGGTTGAGGGTCTGTTCGCGCTCGTCGTGTCCGCCGCCCAGGCCGGCGCCGCGATGGCGGCCGACGGCGTCGATTTCGTCGATGAAGATGATGCAGGGGGCGTTCTTCTTGCCCTGCTCGAAGAGGTCGCGTACGCGGCTGGCGCCGACGCCGACAAACATTTCAACAAAGTCGGAGCCGGAGATGGAGAAGAAGGGCACGTTAGCCTCGCCGGCAACGGCACGGGCGAGGAGGGTCTTGCCGGTTCCCGGAGGCCCGACCAGCAGGACGCCCTTGGGGATGCGGCCGCCGAGTTTCTGGAACTTCTGCGGCTCGCGCAGGTACTCGATGATCTCCTTCAGCTCTTCCTTGGCCTCGTCGACGCCGGCCACGTCCTTGAACGTGACCTTTTTCTGCTGCATAGAGAGCAGGCGCGCGCGGCTCTTGCCGAACGACAACGCCTTGTTGCCGCCCGACTGCATCTGCCGCAGCATGAAGAACCAGATGGCGCCGAGCAGGACGAACGGGCCGACGTTAAAGAGCAACTGCAACAGCAGGCCGTTGTTCTGCGGGGCCTTGATGCTGGTGCTGACCTTGGCGGCGCGGAGTTCCTTGGTGAGGCTGTCTACGAGGTTGCTCGAGATGGTGGTGTGGAACTCGTCCTTGGCGCCTTTGAGATGGCCGTGTACTTCGTCGCCCTGGATGGTGGCATCCTGCACCTGTCCGGCCTCGATCTTGTCAAGCAGATCGGAGTAACCAATATCCGCAGACTTGTTGATGCTGGAGCTTCTCTCCACCACGGTCCACAGGAGCAGGAGGCAGACAAGAATAAACACCCAGAACATGATCGTTTTAACGGTCGAATTCACCAGGATTCCTCTTTCCCGGCGGGGGGAAATCCAGCACTGGACCTCCGTATCCGCCCACATCACCCATTAGACGCGTGAGGCATGGCCAAAGTCGCGCCAAGTCCACAGCGCCCTGACGGCAGACACATCCACACCGCCGCCGGGATGAGCAGTATCTCCGATTGTACTCCCAACCGGGGAGAACTGGAACCAGGGAAACGACGATTCCCGTCAGGCATTTGGGGCATTTCAATTCACTCGAAAGTGCCACGGCGGGAAGGCCCCGGGACGCATGGGCGTGCTCAGGCGAACGGAGAGGCGGCGACGGAGATTCCCGGCTCCGGCTCCAGTTCCACGCCCTTCATCCAGATGATGCGGCCTTCGACCTCGAGCACCGGCCAGAGCACACGGCTGGTGCCGGTAACGCGCAGGCGTTCAAGGACTTCCTTGACCTTGCGCGGGCCGCCGGAGTAGCGCAGGAGCACCCGATCGCCGGGCTTCCAGTTGCGGAGACGGGCGGCGAGAGCCGGGCCGGGCTGGGGTTGGCTTGGGGCGGCTGGGGCGGTCTCGATGCGGAGGCGGAGGCCGAAGGCCGGGGCCTCGATCTCGCCTGGAATCAGAGCGATGTAGTCGGGGATGGACGTTCCGGCTTGCCGCGTTGAAACCGGCTCGATGGCCATGCGCAGCTCGCGCGGGGTTCGTTCGGCACGGAGGCCGCCAACATATTCGCGGCGCTGGCCGGCGCGGCCTTCCAGGGCGAGAGCACGGAGAGATTCGGTGGAAGGGAAGTCGAGCGCGGAGCCGAGCTTAGCCGCCGCGTGGCGCAGGAGACGCCGCTGCAGGGCCGGGGCCAGAGCTGCCAGGCGGGTCACGTCGAGGGCCAGGCCGGCGCCGGAGGCGCGGCCGCCGCCACGGACGGGCTTGCCGGGGAGCAGAATCTGAGGCGCGAGCCGAGCGAGTTCCGCCTGCCACCAGGCCTCCTCGTCGCGGGCCAGGACTGCCATCTGGGCGAGGTGGTCCCGGAGGCGCGGATTCCAGCTTTCAAGCATTGGCAGCAGTTCGTGGCGGATGCGGTTGCGGGTGTAGGTCAGATGGCGGTTCGACGAGTCCTCGCGCCAGGGCTGACCAAGCGCGGCAAGATACGCCTCGACTTCGAGGCGCGTGGCGCTGAGCAGGGGACGGAGGATGCGGCCTTCGGCGAATTCGACCACGGGATGAATGCCGCCCAGGCCCTCGGTCCAGGCGCCGCGGAGAAATTTGGCGCAGACCGTCTCCGCCTGGTCGTCGCGGGTGTGCGCGGTGGCCACGGCCTCGACCACGCCCTCGGCCATCAGCTGCCGGAACCAGCGGTAGCGCAGGCGGCGGGCAGCTTCTTCGATGGATTCACCGGCCTTTGCCGCCTCGGACGGCGTGTGCACCCGTGACCCATGGAAGGGCAGGCCAAGGTCAGCGGCGAGGGCGCGGACAAACTCCTGGTCGGTATCGGCTTCGGCGCCGCGCAGGCCGTGGTGGAGATGTGCCGCGTGGAGCACGAGGCCCAGAGCGGTGCTCTGCTGGTGGAGCGCCCGCAGCAGCGCCACCGAATCCGCCCCACCGGAGACCCCCACCGCCAGGCGCAAACCGGGCTTGAGCAGAGTTGTGTCGAGAGGCGGCAGGTTCGGCACACGGGGGCGCATGAGGAAAATCATACGGCGTTTGGCCCTGGCCGGATGGGTGCCTGAGGAATGTTCTCGGGAGTCCGCGCCCATGACTAACTTTGCCGGCTCCGCTCGCGGGGCGACCCTGCCCCACCCTCAGCCTTCGATGTATACTTCACCCGGTATGCAAGTCTTTGCGATTCTTCCCGCCGCCGGTTTGGGCACACGCATGGCCGGCCCGCAGCCCAAACAGTTTCTGGCGCTGAGCGGCCTGCCGATTCTCATCCACTCGCTGCGTGCCTTTGCCGCGGTGGAGCGGGTGACCGCCATCTACGTGGCCGTGCGGGGCACCGAGTTGGAACGGGTGGAGGCGCAGGTGGCCGAGTACGGGCTCTCCGAGCGCGTGCGCGTGGTAGAGGGCGGCGATAACCGCCAGGAGTCCGTCTCGCACGCGCTGGCCGCCTTGCCCGCCGAAGCCGACGACATTGTTCTGGTCCACGATGCCGTGCGCCCGCTGATCGACGCGGCCACCATCGACCGCACCATCGACGCCGTCGTCAAATTTGGCGCAGCCATCGTGGGCCTACCCGCCGTCGACACCATCAAGCATGTGGAACGCACCGCCCACGGAGCGCTGATCACCGCGACCATCCCGCGCGAGTTCGTGGTGCTGGCGCAGACGCCGCAGGGCTTTCGCTACGGCATGCTGCAGAAGGCCTTCGCCGAAGCCACGGCGGATGGCTTTATCGGCACCGACGAGGCCTCGCTGGTGGAGCGCGCCGGGCATCCCGTTGCCGTTGTGCACGGCTCTCAGGTTAATCTGAAGATTACCCAGCCGGGCGACCTGGAGCTGGCCGAGTTCTACCTGCGGCAGAGAGTGCGCTGAAGGCTGGCCCGATTGGTTCGCTGGGTAGCAAGAGATTAGAGTCTAAAGAACAGGCACGGTAAACCATGGATACACGAATCGGATTTGGCTATGACTCGCATGAATTCAAGCAAGGCATCCCCCTGCGCATCGGCGGACTCACGCTTGAACACCCCGAGGGGCTGGCCGGCCACTCCGATGGCGATGTGCTGCTGCACGCCATTACCGACGCCCTGCTGGGCGCGATCGCCGCAGGCGACATCGGCAGCTTCTTTCCGCCAGGCGACCCTCGCTGGAAGGACGCCGACTCGGCCATTTTCCTGAATCTGGCCATGGAGGAGCTGCAGAACGCGGGCTACCGCATCGTCAACATCGACACCACGCTGGTTCTGGCCGCGCCCAAAATCGTCCCCGTTGCCGGCGAGATGCGGGCCCGCGTGGCAGACCTGCTGTGCATCGACATCGACCAGGTGAGCATCAAGGCCAAGACTCCCGAGGGTCTCGGCCTTGACCACGTGGCGCAGTGCCACGCCGTCGCCCTGGTGGAGCGCGTGCCCGAGCCTGAGGAACTGAAAAGCATGAGCGCGGTGATCGAGACGCAGCGGCAGCTCGAAGACGTGGTCGAGGACCTGTTGAGCTCGGTGCATGGGGTGCCCAAGAAGCGGACGATTGCGCCGGTGTACGACACGGAAGACATTACGTAAAGGCAGGGACTGAGGGGTTAGGGACAGTCGTCGGTTTTCAGTTGCCCGTCCGATCCCTGCAGGTCTTTTGCTCCTTGTCGCAAACGCGGGACTGGACAAATCTCGACCCGTTCCTCGAACGCTGACGCTGGTCATCCGCCGGATGAGCGATCCTACCGGACCTACAAGTGCGGAACCGCGTAGCGCAGAATCTGCTCGTCGACGGTGGCTAAAACCAGCCCTTCCAGTTGCACTTGCGCCACAAGGAGCCGGTCAAAGGGGTCGCGATGCAATTGCGGCAGCGATCCCGCCCACTCGGCATGCTCAACAGTGATCGGCAAGGCGGTGAAACCGTGGTTCTCAATGGCCGTGCCCAATCCCTGCCCGAATATCAGCTTTCCCAAAGCCCGCTTGATGGCGATCTCCCAAACCGTCACGGCGCTGACAAAGACCTGGTTTTGCGGCGACGCAATTGCCGCGCGGAGCGCAGGGGGCAAGAGGGCGTCGTTTGAATCCCACCAGAGGAATGCGTGCGTATCCACCAGCAATTTCATGCGCTATAACCCAAAGTCCCGAAGGACATCCTCGGGCAACGGGGCGTCGAAGTCGTCGGCGATGTAGGTAATGTCCAGCAGATTCTGACCCGGCTTCCTGGGCACCTGCGCTTCGGGGGCCGGCGGGACGAGGCGCGCCATAGGTTTGCCGGCTTTGGCGATGACGATTTCCTCGCCCCTGGCAGCGCGGTCGACGAGGCTGGAAAGTTGGGTCTTGGCCTCGTAGAGGTTCACCTGCGCAGACTGACGGGACACCTTGCCTGGCGGCGGAATCGGATTTGCGGCCATAGCTGCCCTCCATGTGCTCCCAGTGTGGTCCCGTTTTCTCAGTTGGTCAAATTGGTCAACCACCCCTCCATTGTGCTGCATTCCTAGTTATTTGGTCAAGTTGGTCAGACCCTCGGAAATGTGCCCTGATGCAGACCCAATCCCGGATTCGATGGCCGGCGCAAAGGATACAGGGATTTCCGTTGCAGATTTCCCCGTTTGGCCGTACCTTTGCTCAAAGCTCAAGTTCGGTCTTGGAGGGACTTCAATGCACGACCCGCAACACGTGAACGGCATCATCGCCGCCGTCATCGGCTTCTACCTGATCTTTCTTGTGGTCATCATGGCGGCCATCATCATCCCCTTCTGGTTCATCCTCAAGAAGGCCGGGTTTTCGCCGTGGCTGTCGCTGATCAACATTGTTCCCCTCGGGACGCTGATTCTGCTTTACGTTCTGGCGTTCGCGGAGTGGAAGGTGATTCCCGCGCCACAGATGGGATGGCCGCCGCCGCCCTACCCGCCGCAGCCGCCATATCCGCCGCAGGGTTGAGGCTGGCCGCGTCTCGGCATCACCTGACCGGACGGGGGGCGAATGCTAGCATCGTGAAGGGAAAGAAACTTATACGATGCCTGATTCAGCCCCCTCCGAAGCAAAGACTCCCCGTGTCCGTTTTGCCCCCTCACCCACCGGTTTCCTCCATGTAGGCAGCGCCCGCACCTTTATTTTCAACTGGCTCTATGCCCGCCACAACCACGGAACCATGGTGTTGCGTTTGGACGACACCGATGTCGAGCGCAACACCGAGGCCAGCGTCCAATCCATCTTCGAGGGACTGCGCTGGCTGGGTCTGGATTGGGACGAAGAGTACAAGCAATCCGAGCGCCTTGACCTGCACCGCCAGTGCGCCGAATCGATCTTCGCCAAGGGCCTTGCCTATCGCGACTTCACCCCCGCCCACGCGGACAGCGGCGATCAATCCTCCGCGCAAGGCGCCTGGCTCTTCAATCCCGGCATGCCCGATCTCTCCCGCGAAGAGTCCGACCGCCGCGCCGCCGCCGGCGAGCCCTTCGCCCTCCGCTATCGCGTCCCCCGCGGCCAGGGCCGGACTCTCAGCTTCACCGACAGCGTCTACGGCGAGCAATCCAAGCTCGCCGACGAGGTCGAAGACTTCGCCCTGCTGCGCTCTGATGGAATGCCCACCTACCACCTCGCCTCGTGCGCCGACGACGCCGATCTCGGCATCAGCCACATCATCCGCGGCCAGGATCACCTGACCAACACCTTCAAGCACTTGGCTCTCTTCGAGGCTCTCGGCGTCCAGCCGCCCCAATTCGCCCATCTTCCCCTGCTCGTCGCCCCCGATGGCGCCAAGCTCTCCAAGCGCAAGCACGGGCCGGTGGTCAGCGTCACCACCTATCGCGATGCCGGCTTCCTGCCCCAGGCTTTCGTCAACTTCCTCTGCCTCCTCGGCTGGTCGCCCAAGGACGACCGCGAGTTCCTCACCCTCGACGAGCTCACCGCCGCTTTCACTCTCGAAGGCGTCAACCGCGCCAACGCCGTCGTGAATTTCGACGAAGCAGCCCTGAGCTCTTCAGATCTCGCCCCGTTCGATCCCAAGGCCGTCTGGCTCAACGCCGAGCATATCCGCGCCCTCCCCGTCGAGCAGCTCAGCCCCTGCCTCCAGCCCTTCTTCCAGCAGGCCGGCCTCCATCCCTCGCCCGAAAAGCTCCTCGCCGTCACTCCGCTTATTCGCGAGCGCATCAAGCTCCTGCGCGATGCAGTCTCCGCCGCCGACTTCTTCTTCCTTCCGCAGCTCGCCCCTTACGACCCCGCCGACCTGATCCCTCAGAAGGGCGATGCCGCCCTGGCCCGGCGCATCCTGAAGCAGGCAAATGAGGTGCTCTCCACAAGCTCTTTCGACCCCGACTCGCTCGACCAGACCCTGCGCCAGGCCGCCCAGTCGCTCGGCCTCAAGGCCGGTCCCATGTTCCAGCCCATCCGCGTCGCCGTCTGTGGCCGCAAGAACGCGCCGCCGCTCTTTGAAACCATGGCCGTCCTCGGCCGCGAACTCTGCCTCGCCCGCATCCGCCAGGCCGAAGCCAGCCTGCAATCGCTCGATTGAGTTGAGGACCAGACCTACAATTGGGCATAGCCCTAGCCGTACGTAAGGAAACGCAACAATGACCAACTCGAATCCGGAAAGCCCAGACGCTCCAATTTCAGACGCTCGCCCCTCCGCCACCTTCCTCGCCGACATCATCGCCGAGGATGTGCGCACCAAAAAGTACGGCGACGCCCAAATCCAGACCCGCTTTCCCCCCGAGCCCAACGGCTACCTCCACATCGGCCACGCCAAGGCCATCTGCATCGACTTCGGCCTTGCGGACGAATTTGGCGGAAAAACAAACCTGCGCTTTGACGACACCAATCCCGAGAAGGAAGAACAGGAGTACGTCGATTCCATCCAGGAGGACGTGCGCTGGCTGGGCTTCGAGTGGGAGCGGCTCTGCTACGCCTCCGACTACTTCCCGCAGCTCTACGAGTGGGCTTTGCAGCTCATCAAGACTGGAAAAGCTTACGTCGATGACCTCACAGCCGACGAGATCCGCCAGCACCGCGGCACCCTCACCGAGCCCGGCATGGACAGCCCGTATCGTAATCGTTCTATCGAAGAAAACCTCGACCTCTTTGTCCGCATGAAGCAGGGCGAGTTCCCCGACGGCAGCCGCGTGCTGCGCGCCAAGATCGACATGGCGTCACCCAACCTCAACCTGCGCGATCCGGTCATGTACCGGATCCTGCACGCCACGCACCACCGCACCGGCGATGAGTGGTGCATCTACCCCATGTACGACTACGCCCACGGCCAGTCGGACTCCATCGAGCGCGTCACCCACTCCATGTGTACTCTCGAGTTCGCCGACCACCAGCCCCTCTACCGCTGGTATATCGAGAATCTCGACATCTTTCCCTCGCAACAGATTGAATTCGACCGGCTCAACATCACCTACACCCTGCTCTCCAAACGTAAGCTGTTGCAGCTCGTAAGTGAAAAGCGCGTGAGCGCCTGGGACGATCCCCGCATGCCCACCCTCTCCGGCCTCCGCCGCCGCGGCTTTACCCCCGAAGCCATCCGCGCCTTCGTCGCCACCGCCGGCGTCTCGCGCACCAACGGCAGCACTGACATT
>Ga0209517_10009436_pt1 | contig 11128 bp, 6 predicted proteins | sample PeaSoiMetSII2010_FD_187695 | JGI IMG/M metagenome (GOLD analysis project Ga0209517, IMG submission 187695) | Peat soil microbial communities from Weissenstadt, Germany - SII-2010 (SPAdes) (version 2) | ecosystem: Environmental > Terrestrial > Soil > Wetlands > Peat | place: Germany: Weissenstadt... | reverse complement strand
CGTCAGCTTTCAGCAAAATCGTGTCGCAACCGGCCTTGATCGCCATGGCGCAAGCCTGTGGCAGCGGCCATTGTTTCAAGATGGCCGCCATGCCAATCGCGTCGGAAACAATCACGCCGTCAAAACCCAGCTCTTCCCGCAGCAGACCGGTGAGCAGTCTCTCGGACAACGTCGTCGGGTATTTGCTGTCATACGCCGGATAGACGGAGTGCCCGGTCATAATGGCTTTTGTCCCGGCGGCGATGGCCGCCTTGAACGGAACCAATTCGACTTCCTGCATTCTCTTTTTATCGGCCTTAATGACATCCAGCACGTCGTGCGCGTCGGTGGCGGAATCGCCACGGCCCGGGAAATGTTTGGCGGTGGCCGCTATGCCGCCATCCTGCAACCCTTTCACAAAGGCGACGGCGTGTTGGGCGCAAACTTCGGGGTCGTCACCAAAGGAGCGGACGCCGATTTCCGGGTTCTTGGGATTGATGTTCACGTCGCAGACCGGAGAATACATTTGCGTGACCCCGATATTGCTCAACTGTTTGGCAATGGTGTTGTTGATCTTGTAGGTCATCTTGGGGTCGGCGATGGCAGCCATGCCCATCGGTGGAGGGAACTGCCGGATGCCGCCGGCCATGTAGTCGTTCTTGAAATCGCCCTCGAAATCAATGGTCATGTGCAGGGGAATGGCCAACCGCCGGTTCATCGCGATGTTCTGCAGGGCGTTCAGGTCCTTGGTGTAATCTTCCGGCGTGATGCTGATGCCGAATTGCTTCCCGGCGTAGTAAGTGTTGGAGATGGTGAAGTAATCCTTCGGTTTTTTGAAATTCTTGTCTATTTGCGAGTTGCCCCAGTAAAGATTCTTGCAGGTCTCCACCGCGTAAGGCTCCAGACAGAGGCCACCGCAGTGCAGGCGGGTGATCTGTTCAATGCCGCTGGGGGTGATCTGGGCGCCGCGCCGGGTAAAGGTTAAAAGCTGGCCGACCTTCTCCTCCAAAGTCATCTTCGCAATGAGTTTGCTGACGAAGGCGTCCCGTTTCGCATCAGTGTTCTTTGACATTTTGTATCTCCTGTTTTTCTAAGCTAGTTGTTTATGATTCCCATTTGCCGCGATTGTCCGGCCCTGCCCAGAACTCGCGTTCCTTCTTCCATCCCTTTTCATCAATCTTCAAGTCTTTTGTCTTCCACCCCGATTTAATCCGCCGCGTTAAATCGTCAAATCCCTTGTTCCAGGAAAGCCCATCAGGCACGGTCACATTCATGCTGCCGGCCGCATTCGCGTATCGCAGGCAATTCTCAATGGTCATTCCTCGAACAAACGCCGAGAGGAACCCGGCGATGGCGGAATCGCCCGACCCCAACGCGCCAATAAATTTCTCCTCCTGATAAACCGGGAACCAAAGCTCGCGATTGGCCCAGTTGTCGAGATCGGCGCAGCCCGCTGCGCCCAACTTCTTCAACCGGTCTTTGTCCGCCGTCCGGATATACAATCCCCGGTGCCCGCACTTGACCATGGCAATGCCCGCACCCAGATTGAGCAGGTCTTTACCGAGCGTCGCGACTTCCCCGACCGTTATGTGGTCCAGAACGGTCTCTTTGGGGCCGAGCTTCGCCCGCTTTTCCAGAAACTTTTCTTTGTGGAGGAAATATAAAACCTCTTCCACGCTCGGCACCATGATGTCGGACAGGGGAACCCAAGCTTTCAGAATCGCTTTCCAGTCCACCTGGCCGGCGCGACTATTCACGTCCGGCAATGACATGTCCAGCGCGGTGGTCGTCCCCAGTTCCTTTGTCTTTTTGAGAATCTTGGTCAGCTCGGCGCCGGTGTTGTCGTAAATCTTCTTCATCCACGGCGGGTATCCGAAGAGCATCAATTTGGAACGCCCCACCAGGTCAAAATCCATGTCGTCGTAGCCAAACGTGTCGTTCGCGCCGCAATGATGCAGATAGAACCGGTCAATGCCGGGAATGCAAATGGCGACCGTGTACGACGTGGATTCGCCCTTGACCATTTTGATCCCCTTGAAGTGCCCTTCATGCTCTTCGTACCAGCGCAGAATCTGTTTGCCAAAATCGTCATCGCCGATCTTGCCGATGAGTTCGGTTTTGACGCCGAGCCGGCGGATGGAGACGCCGGCGTTGGTCACCGGGCCGCCGCCCACGACGACGCAGTTGCCCATGTTGATCATTTTGCCCGGCACAAGGACGTCCGTCATGTGCTCCACTTTTCCGTCAATGGTGAAGGCGGGGATTAAATCAAGGCAGGTGTGACCGGCGGCGACAATTTCGAGATTTTTTTTGCTTACGGCTTTGGAGTCCATAGAACAGTTGGGATAATTTTCGGGATAGCTTACGACCAACAGCCCACCCGTCAATGCTTTTCACTTATCCAGGAATGCCATTTCCTAATCAGATTTTGACAACGGCGTCAAACGCCGCCTTGGGTTTGCATTGACGGTCAAACAGCATGGGAAAATCAGCCCTGCCGGTGATAGGCCAATAATTGCGCCAGGATTGGCCGTCATGCACCGCCCAAAAAGTGATCCGGCCGAATTTGTCCCGGTATTTCCTGAACAGTGAAAATATCTCCGCGTAGCGCTTGGCCAATTTTCCCTGGGCTACGTCCGGCAGGCCATTCGCGTAAGGGTTGTATTTCTTCTGTGTTTCTGCGTCAAAGGACGAGATGTCCACAATTTTTGATTCCAGCGGATAATAAGGAAGCACGCCGATGTCCAACTCTGTAATCATCAGTTTCGGCCCCAGTTGAGCCAGAGCCAGGAAGTGGTTTTCAATCTCAGCCATCGGCGGATGGTCCGTGAACCAATGGCCTTGGATGCCGATGCCGTCCAAGTGGATGCCCTTTGCCTGGAGACCTTTGACCAGCCGGATGACGCCTTCACATTTTGGACGGTTCTCCAATTCAAAATCATTGTAATAAAGCTCGGCGTCGGGGTCGGCTTGGCGCGCAAACTCAAAGGCCTTGGCGACGTGATCTTCGCCGAGAATTTCATACCACTTCGACTTCCGCCAGGAACCGTCCGGGCTTATGGCTTCGTTCACAACATCCCAACCGTGGATTCGTCCCCGGTAACGGCCCATGACGGTAAAGATGTGTTCCTTCATCCGTTCCAGCAACAACTCGCGGCTCGCGGGTCTGCCGGAATCATCCTGAAACACCCAATCCGGCGTCTGATGCCACCAGACCAGCGTGTGGCCGACGATAAACATTTTGTTTTTCTCGCCCAGCGCCACAAAGCGGTCCGCCGCCTCGAAGTTATATCTGCCCGGCGCCGGATGGACTTCTTCCCACTTCAGGATGTTCTCCGGGGTGATGCTGCTGAAGTGTTTTTCCACTACGGACAGCGCGTCCGGTTCATTGCCGGAAATCTGATTGAGACTGAGAGCCACTCCAATATGGAAGTCATCCTTGAAAACTTCTTTCAAAGCAGGTTGAGCACCGCGATCAGCGCTGGTTGCAGAGAGGCGTGTGTCCGGTGTATCAATCATGGTTCTCCAATTGGGCCTTCGCGCGTCGGCCGGAAGATGACTTGTTCGAGCATCGAACAAGATCATCCTGCTGTGCTGCTTGCGGTAGTTTCATGTGCACCCCTTTTCTACGGAAAGCTGGGGGCGGGGACAAGGCAAAATTATCAACCGCCCGATGGCGGCTATCGCGCACCAATCGTCCACCAAGCGCGATCGGCCCCGGTTGCGACGCTGGACGATTCTGAAACCGGGCGGGGGTGGGGGTGGCACGAAACGAATTGAAAAAGTTGCCGGACAAATGCAGGCAGCCTGTGTAACCCGCGAACCGGCCACCGGAGATGAAATAAAACAAAGGCCAGCTTCCCCGGAGGATTCAGTTAATGAGAATTGCTTCGGCGGCTTGGAAAAGAACAAACGCGCCAGCGAGCGCACGACAGGCGCGCAAGGCCGCAGTCATCCATGAACCGGGAAATCGAACCGGATTTCGGCGCAGGACCCCTTCATCCGCAATAGCTTGTGTTTTTTAAAAAAAATTGAATTTCCACTGGACAGACCCTCGCTTGAGGAATATTATTCGGTGTTCGAACTAATTCTGTTGAGTGATACTTGAAGGTGTATTGTGCGCAAGATCGATCTGAACAACTTTCACGTGGCGACCAATGAAACGGTTCGCGACATCAACAGTCGTATCATGTTGAATTTGGTGCGCAAGCACCAGCCGGTTTCGCGCGCGGACTTGGCGCGTTACTCGGGATTGCAGCGCAGCACCGTGTCGGCCATAACTGGGCGGCTGATCTCAGAACACTGGTTGAGGAAGGGGGCAGTTGGGGATTTGCCGCGCGGCCGCAAACCGACCTTTCTGCATCTAAATTCGGATCGAGTGGGGATTATCGGGGTGGACATCCAGCCGGTTACCACGACGTTGGCCGTGGCCAGCATGGATCCTCAACTCCAGGCTCAAGAGTCCTTCTCCACGGGAAACGATCCGGTAGAGTTCATTGCCCGATTGAGTCACCGCATTTTGGATCTGATTCGGGCATATCCGAAACGCTCGTTCGAAGGCGTGGGGATCAGCTTGCCGGGCCGCATTGATATTTCGTCGCAGCGTGTGACATTTGCGCCGAACCTGGGCTGGAGTGATCTGGATCTGAAGACGCCGCTCAAACGGGCCACCCGCCTTCCAGTGGAGCTTGAGAATGTCGCGAACGCCTGTGCCCTCGCAGAGCTCTGGTCCGGCCGGCACGGCGAGGGTGTCCGCAACCTCCTTGCGGTCACAGTCTCCGACCCTGTTGGCGTCGGTGTCGGGATGATTATGAACGGGCAACTGATCCGTGGCTCGACCGGTGTTTCAGGAGAATTCGGGCATGTGGCGCTGGTGGCGGATGGTCCCCAATGCCGGTGCGGCAACCGCGGTTGTTGGGAAACGCTGGCGTCCAATGCTGCCGCCGTGCGGTATTATACCGAATCTGTTTCCGTGCACAAAGGCGACGGCTCCAAAAGTGCGACCGCGAGGGTGCCTTTCGGCGATATTTTAAGGCTGGCCGAGCAGGGGGATGTCAAGGCCTGCCAGGCATTGGATCAGATGGCGCATTATCTGGGGATCGGTATCGCCATGCTGGTTTCGGGGCTGGCCCCGGACGTTCTGGTGGTCGTGGGAGAAGTGACCCGGGCTTGGAACCGGGTGGGGCCGATCATAAACGCGGCCGTCCGACACCGGTCGTTTACGCACGCGGCAACCCGCATCCTGTCCACCAATTCGGAAGCGCAACCCCGATTGTGGGGCGCCGTTGCCTTGATCTTCCAGAAACACTTTAGCGCACCGTCCATCGCATGAATCAATTGAAAGACAAGACCGCTTTGGAATGCCGATTTTGTTCGCCGAACGAACTAATTCAGCCGGCAGGAAATTTGAACGGGAACGCGCATCCGATGAAACGGAATGGCAACGGATTTTCACCGGCGGTCAACCTGGGGTCGGTGGTCGGGCCCGTCACAAGGGCTGCGACCGGCCCTGGCAACGGCCGGACCTTTCCGGAAAATGGCGGGTCGGAAGACGCCCGGAGAATCGAACAAAGCATCGCCCACATGCGGGAACATCTCAACCAGCCATTGCCGGTGGCCAAACTGGCCGCCCTGGTGCATGTTTCGCCCTCATACTTCTTTGCCCTGTTCAAACGCCGCACCGGCAGCTCGCCGATGGATTACTTTACGCACCTGCGCATGCAACATGCCTGCCGGTTGCTGGACGCCACTTCGGCCAGCGTGAAGGAAGTGGCCGCGGTCCTGGGCTACGACGATCCGTTTTACTTTTCCCGGGTGTTCAAGGCCGTGAACCGCATACCACCGAGCCGGTATCGGGCTTTGCAGGACAGCCATCGCCCGTCCTCCGCCCCGATAAAATCGGGACTGCGGAAGGCGGACGCAGCACCAACGAAAACGGCGCGGCGTCCGTTTCCTGGCCGGGAAATAACAAAAAACAAAATAGTAGAATCGTCCATTCCCATTAGAAGAGAATTGATATATGATGAACCTGAAATCACCAATGTTATTCCGAACCTCAAGCCCGAATGCGCGGCCGGCAGGAAGATCGGCGTTTATGCTGATTGAGTTGCTGGTCGTCAGCGCCATCATCGCGATTCTGGCTGCGATTTTGCTGCCGGCGCTGGCCGCCGCGAAATTCCGGGCCAAGGTCATCAACTGCACGTCGAACCTCCGGCGGTGGTTTTACGGCCGCGTTTTGAAAGGCGCGAATGCAGCGTATGCCGATGGCCGCGTGGAAGCGCATTCCAGATTACAGATGCTCTGCGGCTATACTCAAACCGACCCTTGCTGATTTTCCTGACCATTTTGACTCCTCAACCTTAAACAACAAACACATCCCAAGAATATTGATTCCTCAACCTCAACCAACAAAACCAACCATCGTTTATGAAAACTAAACCCACAATGCTCAAACTGCTCATCCTGTTGAGCTGCACCTTCGCCACAATGGCGGTGTTTGGCCAGACGACCTATGTCTGGACCAACCAATACCAGGCACATCTCAATGTCAACGGCGGGGACATGAACCAGGCCACCAATTGGAACCCCAACGGCGTCCCCACTCCCATGAATGGGCCGGATGCCAATGGCAGTTATGGTGACTTACTGCTGTTCGACGGCCAGACGACCGGCCCTCTGAGTGTAACGGAAGATGGCGGCAGCTTGAGTGGCTTTGGCGGCCAAAGCTATCCTGCTGGAGCCAGAATCGAGCTTACCTCGAATCAAACCGCTTCGGTGACCATTTATTCTGTGGTTGGGCTTTCAGGGGGATTGAGAATGAATTGGTTCTCCGTTGACGCCCCCGGTTCCGGAGGCTTAATTCTGGGAGACCACAGCGCGAATGGCTTCGATTTTCTTTGCGGCGAACAAAACGGGCAGATCTTCGGTTTCACCAATAACTCTACCGTGCCAGCCGTGCTTAATGAAACCGTGTCATTTCGTTGCGGCGGCGCTGGTAATCATCCGATGGTCTTTGCCGGCTCGGGAAATTGGATCGTCAATAACCACATGCGAAGCCATAATTCATCCTCCCTCCAAGTGATGATGGAGGGGTCTGGCACATTTACCTGGACCGGCACGAATTCGGGTGCGGAGTCCGCTGTTTGGTATGATAAACTCGGCAATCCGATCCGGTTTGATTCCGGCACGACGATCTTGAAGAGTGGCGACCTGCTGAACTCAGACTCCGGCGGCCCGGGCATCGTCAACAATGGAACGCTGTTGGAGTTTGATTACGCACCCGGACCGGGAATTATCAACGCGGGCACCATCCCGGGTGCCATTTCCGGCACCGGGCCGATCCAGATGAACAACGGAACAAACACTCTCGCGGGTGCAAGCACATTCACCGGCAACATCAATTTGACCGGCGGCGAGCTGATCGCCGGCAGCCCCGAGAGCGTCGGCGTCTCCGGCCCCCTCGGTCAGGACGGCATCATTTCCTTCAACGGCGGCACACTCGGCTGGAACCTGGCCAACGCCTTTGATTACTCGCCGCGGTTCGACACGAACGCCGGCCAGGTGTATAACCTCGACACCGGCGCTTCGAGCCCGGTTTTGACGGCGGGATTGACCAGCAGCGGCGCAACGTTGAACAAAACCGGCGGCGGAACCCTTACGCTGGCTGGCACCAACACCTACAGCGGACTGACCACCGTCAGTGCCGGCACACTGTTGCTGGCCGGCCAGTCCGGCAACGGCAACATCACCGTGGACGACGGCGCGACTCTCGGTGTCGTTGAAAACGGCACGCCCTTCACGCCGAACACGCTGACCTTGGGAACGCTCAATGGTGTGACTTTTGAAGGCAACAATGTGACCAACAAGAGCGCCGCGCCGATGCAACCGGTCAATCTGGCATCCGCCAGCACGACCACCATCAACGTCAACAGCGGCAGGTTCAGACTCGTTGGCGATACTTTTCCGTTGCTCGCCTGGAGCAGCGGCACACCGCCGGGAACCAGCCTCAACTTTTTGAGCGGCGCGGGTGGCCACTTGGTCACCAACGTCAACAACAAGGAGATCGATCTGATCATCGATCAGCCTCCCTACATTTGGACCGGCGCGACCAGCGGCTCTTGGGTTGTGGGCGGGCCGAACAACTGGGTCTACAGCGGTAGTGCGGCGTCTTGGGCCAATGGCAATTTCGCATTGTTCGACGACTCGCTTACGGCGAACAACAACCTGACTATCAGCGGCGTTCTTAGTGGACAACTCGTTACTTTTGACAACGACAGCACGAATTACACCCTCAATTCCCCCGACTCCTCCGACAACCTCGGCGGCAGCACCGCGTTGACCATGGCCGGCAAAGGCACACTCACGCTGTCGGGCGGCCAAAACACCTACACTGGCATAACGACGGTCGGTGGCGGTATAGTGAACGTCGGCGTATTGGCCAATGGCGGGACCGCCAGCGACATCGGCGCCGCAAGCAGCGGCAACACCAACATCGTGCTCAGCGGCGGCGGCACGCTGCAATATACCGGCCCGGGCGTCACCATTGATCACTTGTTCTCGGTTGGCCAAGGTGGCGGCACGATAGACAACGAAGGCTCGGGCGCGCTGGTGTTCACCAACGCCGGCCCGCTGGGAATGAGCGGCAACGGCCCTCGCGCGCTCACTTTGACCGGCCCCAACACTTATGGCGATACGCTTTACTGCGCGATTGTAAACCACCCTGCCGGGACTTCGCTAACAAAGAACGGCACGGGCACATGGATTTTGGCCGGAACCAACTCGTATGCCGGCGGGACTACGCTCAACGCCGGTATATTGCAGGTCGGCGTGGAAGGCACGAGTGGCACTATCGGCAACGGTGACATCTCAACCGTAACCGGCACCACGATTGATTTCGAACGCAGCGGCACTCTGCTCGTCCCAGGCTCCATCGGCGGCGGCGCCGCGGTGATCATCGGCACGGACGCCACCCCGTCCACGAACGGCACGGTCATCCTCGCCAATAACAGCGACTATACCGGCGGCACCACCATCAACGCCGGCAAGCTGCAAGTCGGCAACGGCGGCGGCAGCGGTTCGTTGAATGGCGTCGGCCTCATCGCTGTCAATAACAACGCTCTCCTGGACTTTAACACTTCCGGTTCGTTCGTCTATGGCTCTGGCGCCAATGGCGTCATCAGCGGAACGGGCAACGTGAGTGTGCGAGGCGGCGGGAATATCAAGGCCATCGGCGCCAACACTTATTCGGGCTGGACTACTATCGGTGCCAACACGATCTTCCAGCCGCTTGAAGGTCAGGATGGTGGTTTGGTTAGTTCTGTGGTAACGAACAACGGCACACTCCGCTTGGTCAGACAGGACGCAACCATTATTTACAGTGGCCCGATCGTCGGGACGGGCAAGCTGCAGATTGGCGCCAACAATGTTAACGTTGGCACCATCACGCTCACGGGTAGCAATACCTTCACCGGCGGCATCATGATCGGCGGCAACACGCTGATTCTGGGTGACGGCGTCACTCCAGGCGCCGGGGCGATCCCCAACAACAGCACCGTGTGGTTCACCAACAACTTAACCGGCTACCTCGCTCAAGACAACGCTCGGACGCTCGAGTTCAACCGTCCCGTCGGAGACGACTTCACGTTTAGTGGCAACATCGTCACTAACTTTGGGAGCGCGCAGGCCAACTTGGGCATCGTCCAATTGCAGGGCGGCGACACGATCACCCTGACTGGCAACAATACTTATGGCGGCGGGACGCTCGTTAATGCGGGCCAGGCGATCATCGGCAACGGCGGTGCGAGCGGTGCCGTCGGTTTCGGCCCCGTCACGCTCACCAGCGGCACGCCGCTGGTCATCAACCGCACTGGCAATCTGGCCATCCCCGGCTTCGTCTCCGGGTCGGGCGGAGTGACACTGATCAATTCCGCCACGGTGTCGCTCTCCAATCCTACCAATGCTTATACCGGTGCTACGACGATCAGTAACGGCACGTTGGTTGTCTCCTCGCTGGGCGGCGATCTGGACGTGGAAGGCGGAACAGTTGTTGTGCAGGGCACCGCATCGGCGGCCAATTTGAACGTGCCCGGCACCATGAACATTGACTCGGGAACCGTGGTGGCCACGCTGGATCCGGCGTTGTCGCCCTCGAACACCACCTACACGGTCACCGGCCCGATCAACTACACCGGCGGAACATTGAAGCTGCTCACTACCGGTCAAACGCTGGCCCCGGGACAGTACTTCAAGATCTTCAGCGCGGCGGTCACCGGCGGCGCTGCCATGCCGATTATTTCACCTGGCTGCACCGTCTCGAACGGTCTGGCCGTGGACGGATCGGTCACGGTGCTCTCCGCCCAGCCGCTGCCCACCACACTCAACTTCAGTATTCTGTCTCGCACGAATCTTGTGCTGTCGTGGGCGGCGCCTTGGGCCGGCGGCGTGCATCTGCAATCCCAGACCGATCCTCGGACGAACGGTTTGAAAGCAACCGGTTGGGTCACCATTCCGGGTAGCGACGCCTTCAGCAGCTACACGAACGTCATCAACACGGCGGCCGGTTGCGTGTTCTATCGCATGATCATTCCGTGATATGGACAGGTAAGAAGTCAAGTAAGTGGGCGGTGGTGAACACCGCCCACTTACGCTTTTCAGCGCTTAAAGTTATCAAACCATTATGAACGAAGAGAGAAGCGAGCCGGCCGAGAGAACAACGGAGAGCAGACGCGGGGTGAGTTCCGCCGGCTCGCGCCGACAGGCATTCACACTGATTGAACTGCTCGTCGTCATCGCCATCATCGCCATTTTGGCTGCGATGTTGTTGCCCGCTTTGGCTAAAGCCAAATTTCGCGCCAAAGTGATGAACTGCACTTCCAATTTTCACCAATGGTGTGTGATGGCCGCCGCGTATTCCGGCGAGTTCAATAACTATCTGCCGGGCGTCAATTGTGCTACCTCAGGCGGCACTGGCAATCCGTGGGATGTCAACGGCTTGTTTATTCCTGCCTGTGCCAACTATGGGTTGACGGTGCCAATGTGGTTTTGCCCGGTGCGCACCGATGAGTCTGATGCCGAATATGCGCTGGCCGCAACAGCTGGACCACCAGGCATCGGTCACGCTATAACAGGCGTGGATGATTTGAATCAATTT
>Ga0209517_10009434_pt1 | contig 11130 bp, 9 predicted proteins | sample PeaSoiMetSII2010_FD_187695 | JGI IMG/M metagenome (GOLD analysis project Ga0209517, IMG submission 187695) | Peat soil microbial communities from Weissenstadt, Germany - SII-2010 (SPAdes) (version 2) | ecosystem: Environmental > Terrestrial > Soil > Wetlands > Peat | place: Germany: Weissenstadt... | reverse complement strand
TGCCGAAAAGTGATCGGCATCCCGTCGGAATGGCGATCGCCATCAGCTCGGAATCGTGATCGGCATCATCTCGGAATCGCGATCGCCATCACCTCGGAACGCTGATCGCCATCGCTCGGAATCCGCATTCAAGTAAAGCGCTAAAAGTGCGAGATTGCAATTTGAAATAAATCGCCAACATGTTAAAATGATTTTGAAAATGGCCCACAGAATCATGCGTCATTTTAAAGGAGAACCATGTCGAATCAAGTAACGACGAGAGTCGTGACGATGCACCCAATTCTCTTTGACCGAGCACCGGATGAGGTGGCGGAAACTGGTCCAGTCGTCCGGTACGAACTTCGGAATTTGGAGCCTGACGAAAAGGCACAAATCCACCGTTCCGGTGGTGCTAACGAGGAGTGTTGGAAGTGGAATATTCTCTACTGGAAACACGGCGTCAAGATCCCATGGCACGACGACTATGGGACTGCCGATGAAGCGCTGACGGCATTTCAGAAGGCACTCAGCGACGGTCTGAACTAATCACGCACTTTTAGCGCTCTACCGCAGTTCAGGCGATGGCTCCAATGACGACGCCGAATCCCCGTCATAGTAACCCACACCAGAGCAGCGCCCAGGAGCGGACCGTACCGGCCCGGTTGACCTCTGGCATCCCCCAGAACGGCGGTGAGCTTGTAGCGCCCTTCTGCGCTCATGCTTCCACGGAAGGGGAAATCTGCGGTCATGGAATGCGTCGCCATGGAATCCGTAAAAATCCGTAACTATATTGCAAACGGCAATTGGACAGGTACAAAGGGAGCCATGGAAGCCTTTGACGAAGAAAAGACGAGTATCACGAAGAAAGGGTGTGGCCTAATGAGGTCGAGGAGGTGAAGAAGCAGTTGGCAATGCACGGCTGGACTTAGTACAGGCAGGCGAACATAATAGAAGACGTTGGTGGACATCGTGACAAAATTGCACTGTCGTTTAAGCGGCCAAAGCAATAAGATCTCAGCGACCGCAATAACCACTCTTAATCGCCAAAACCCTGTGCGCTTCTGCGCTGTTGTTAGGCGATGGTGAAATATTCGAGTCGCTGGCCCCTGCGGGGAGAGGCACGACTCCGACGCAACTACGGCCACGGAAATCGCAGCAGTGGCACTTCTACGGCTCGATTCTATTCAGGTACCCCTGTGTACTGCCCCAGATCCATTGCATCGCAGTGCCAGCCAGCCCAAGTACGGCCTTCGCCTTCACGGGGTCGAGAGCAAGGTTGATAGCCTGACCGATCAGCACGCTCAACAAAACCCGCAGCCAGTCCTTCCGTCCAAACTTTTTGGACGCATCCTTCAAGTACGCAAATTCCTGCTCTATGAATTGGGCTTGTTCGGCGGCGAACTGCTGCCCTTCCAACAGGTACGCTTTGATTTCGTCCAACTTCGCAGCGATCAGGTTTTGGTCGGCGGCGGTGAAGGGGAGATTGTCTACGTTGGCGAATGATGCCGCCGTGGACAGGGCTTTCTCTTGGCCGATAGTGGCCCATAGATCCGGTTCTTCGACCTCTATTTTTAGGTTTTGAAGCCAGGACCGAAATAGGGTCAACCTCTCTGCAATTCCGGCATTTGTGGTCTGGACGGGTAAACTGTCGCCTGGAGAAAGCTCTAACATGTCGGGCGCAAACTTGCAATAAAACCCCGAAGGCTTATGGACGATCTTCGAGACGATGTAATGGACATTGTGTGCCATACCGGGACCGTAATTGACCGACATGTCATCATCAGTCCACACAAATTCGGAAAGGTTGAACCCGAAGCTATTGGCTACTTCAAACAATTCCCTCTTCTGTTTCTTTAGCAACCGTGCATTGATCGACATAACTTCACCGCCAATTCTCTCGCCGTGGCGAACCCGGAAGGCGGAAGATCACTATATCATTGTCCCACTGAACGAATTGTCAATTGCCCTGATCTTCCATGATAAATCGGCTGACCCCACAACGGGAGCGACCGCGGCGGTCGAGAAAATCACGAACGGAAAAACTTCCGGGATGTGCGAATCGTAGTGGCCGTGGCTGTTCCAGGTCCAGCCCACGGAGGGGTCGAGTGTCTCGCCGGCGCGGCCGATCTTTTGGAAGCGGGAGCAGTCGATGCGCCAGACGTCGCCCTCCTGGGGAGGAAGCGGGCGGCCGTCGGCGATGGGCACGAGGCCTTGCCATGGGAAGGCGAGTTCTACGGTCCAGCCGCGATCGGTATGGTGGCGGCGGTTGACGGCGCCATCGACGTGGACCGCCGTTCGCAGGCCTGGAAAATCCCAGTCCAGGAATCCCCAACGCTCGCCGCGCGGGTGCACGTGGCCGCCCACGCCATCGAGCACCATGGTGCGCTGCGCGGCCGGATCGAATTCCGGGCGGCCGTAGTAGGGTGAGCCGGGCTTTAGGATATCTTTCCAGATCCAGAAGACTTCGTAGACGGTGTTCAGCGCGTTGATCTCGAATTCGTAGTAGGCGTCGCGGCCGGCGATGAAGACCTCGACGTCGTTCTCTTCGTAGATGCGCGAGTCGCGTTCGGTGAGCGTGCCCCAGACGTCGGTCTCTTCGACCCAGAACCCGAAGTAGAGGTTGTCGTCGTCCCAAAGCAATGCGACGCGGGTATCGAACCAGGCGGGCTCGCCGGTGACGATGTCGACGAACGGCGAGGACTTGGGCGCCCACTGCCAGGACGGTTCATCGAGCTTGCCATCGATGTGGATCGGACCGGCAGCCCGGTAGCAGGTGTAGCGGGCGGGGTGTTGTTGGTATGGGGCTAGGGGATCGTACATGGCGGTAGCTCTGGTAGGCAGTATCGGCGATGGCAGTCCAACTGAAGCGCTTCTCCGCGGTGCGGCGGGCATGCGTGCCGAGCTGCCGGCGGAACTCGGCGTCGGCGAGCAATTCGGCTACCGAGGCGGCAAATGCCGCCCAATCGGCCGCGATGCGGGCGTCGTATCGGTCTTCGAGGCCGAAACCGGCGCACCCGATCGGCGTGGTGACGACGGCCTTGCCGCAGGCCATGGCTTCCAGCACTTTAATGTTGGTGCCGGCGGAAACCTCGAGCGGCACCACCACCACCGACGCCCGGGCGTAGAGGGGCCGCAGATCGTCGACGAAGCCATGCACGTCGATTCGGCTGTCCAAAGTTTCACGCGCGGCGCGGGGCGCGAAGCGATTCCAGAAGGTCTCGTATTGGGGGCCGGCCACGACGCGCAGACGCGCCTCGGGAAAGCGGCTCCAGACTCGCGGCATTACCTCGTCGCGCAGTTTCTGAAACCCCAGAACATTCGGCAGGTGCCGGAACGAGCCGGCGTAGAAGATCTCAAGGGCGGCGCTGGGCTCTTCACGCGGCACAAACCGCTGAAGGTCGACACCGTTGGGAACCGTGAAGGTGCGATCGGCGGCGCGGCGCCCTTCGTGAATCGCGGAGAGGCGATCGTCCTCCGACACGGTCCATACGCCGTCGTAGGAGGCCAACCAATGCCGTTCGAACGCGAGCCAGCGCAGGTATTCGCGATGGCCGGCCGGGCCCGAGTCCTGTTCCGCAAGCTGGCGGTAGAGGCTGAAGGTGAGGTCGTGCTCCACCAGGATGGCGGGCAGTTCGGGCGCGGCATCCCGTAAGTGGGCGAGGTGCGTGTACTCGATTTGCAGCAGGTCGGGTTTCCGCTCGCGCGCCAGCTCCGCGACCAAGGCTCGCAGGGCCCGCGACTGATGCTGGCAAACCTGCTCGGGAAGCCGCTCGTCGCGCGAAGCGCGTTCGTCCTGGTCCACCACGTAGACCTCGCGGAAGACCTGGTGGAGGCGGTCGTAATGGACCACGTCGTGTGCTTCGCGCACGGCGGCCAGGATGAAATCCACGCGGCGGGAGAGAGCGCGGCAGAGATTGAACATGCGGACGGCTCCGCCATGCGACATGGGATAGGGCAAGAACGGCGCCACGATGAGCACTTTCAGCCGTTCGGGGGCTGGGCGCAGAGCGCGAGTGGATCGCCGGCCGGGCGCCGGGGCGAAGGCGATACAGCCGCGCGACAGGGCAGGCTCTTGCGGGCCCAGTCGCCGCAGCCCCGGGTCCGCCAGCAAGCGCAACAGGAAGGCCGTCTCCTGCATGGGGATGTCCGGCTGCTCGCCGAGCGGCCGTGCCTGCCCCACGCTGTAGGAGCGCCAACCCGCCGCGGCTGCCTTCCAGAAGACCCGCATCCAGGCGGTTCCCGCCAGGCTGCAACGCGGGATGCCGAGGGCCAGGAGCTTCTGGCGATCCACCACGATCGTCCCGGAAAGCGGCGCCAGCACCTGGCTGGCTTCGCCGGGCTGCAGGGTGCGGAAGGGCGCCAGAGGGAACAGCATCGGTTTCCAGGCGCGGAAATGGGACTGGCGCGAGACCGCAAAAGTGCGCTCGTCGTCGAACAGGGGCAGCATGTCGCGGATCGACGGATCGTCTCCGGCATCCTGCTGCCAGACTATCCAGCGGGCGTCGGTGTCGACGAAGGCTTCGAACTTGGGCCCGTTCCAGTGTGGCCCTTTTTGACTGAACCAGGCGGTCCGGCGCCCGTCAGCCGGTTGCGGCAAAAGTCGCAGGGCCTGGCTGCCATGCAGGCGATCGAACCAGGCGTGCAGGGGAAAACTGCGCCAGCGCAACACGGCGGCAGCCGCCCGCAAGAAGAACAAATGCATTAGCAACGAGAGTCCGGCGATCTCGTCCTTCACCCGCGTGACGGGTCCGGATAGCCAGATGTGGTACGTGAGCAGGCGCCAATAGGCACGCCCGTGATCCAGGGCCAGTCGCGCAAGGTCCCGTACGCGGCCGCCTAAGCGGCGGCTGGAGTGGAGCAGAATTTTATCCGGAGTGCCTGGGAAGAAATCGCCATTCTCATTCAACAGCAGCGCGCGAAACGGCGGTATGAGGAAAGGCGCCAGTTTCAGGGGCCATCCGTCGCGGCCGCCCGTCCAGGAGGCCACGCCCATCGCGACCCAATATGGCCACAGGCGGCGCAGCGCCTGGAAAAGCAAGGCCAAAGCGCTATGGCTGACTTGAACCACTTCGCAGAGCGAGGCGGTTTCGGGGAGCGGCTCGGCGGTTGCAAATAGCAGGACCGGCAACCCCGGCGCGCCCGTGCGGACGTACTCGACGGCAGTGTGGCAACTGGCCGGGCTAGAGCCAAAAACCGCGATGACCTTGCGTTCGCCTTTACCGGCAAATCTCAGAAGCGAGCGGAGCGACCCGTGCATGTTTCCCTATCACCCGATAAGTAACATTTAGCACAGCTCTCGCCGGCAGTGTTGCCCTTCGCATACTACCGCGCGGAGACGCCGCCACCACCGCCATCTCGCCCGACGGCCGTTGGGTGGTCTTCGTGCCCAATACCATCATCGAGGCCGAGAACCAGCGGCACGGCGAGTTGTGGATCGCTCCCGCCGATGGGTCCACGCCCGCGGTGCGGCTCACCAGCCCTGCCTTCAGCGCCTCGGTTCCGCGATGGCGAAGTGAAGTGGTTTCGCGAGTGGGTGACTGGGCGATAGATCAGTGTGATGTGACCGCTTTCAGATAGCGGTAATAGAACTCCACGCCGTCGTAGTAGGAGCTGACCCGCACGCGCTCGTCTTTGCCGTGCGCGCGGATGTCGTCCTGATCGATGGCCACGCCGTTGACGCCATAACTGGGCATACCGGCGGCGATGGTGTGGATGCTATCGGACGCGCCCGTCTCCATCTCGGGAATCACGGGCACGCCCGGCCACATCTCGGCGGCTACGCGCTCCAGCGGCTTCAAGACCTCCGGACGCGGCAGGACGGGCGGAAACGCCTTCCTGTCGGGAGCGCGGTCGGCCACGTTCCCGGCGTCGCTCACGAAGCGCACAACGACTTGGGGGTCGGCGAAGATGCGGATCAGCTCCTGGCGAATTTCCTCGGCCGAGTGGCCGGGCAGGATGCGGCAGTTGACGTTGGCCTGCGCGAGTTGCGGCAGCGCGTTGTTGGCATGCCCGGCGTTGAGCCGAGTGGCCACGCAGGTAGTGCGCAGGGTGGAGTTGTAGCGCGCGTCGGCGGAGAGGCGCGCGACGGCCTGCGCGTCCGGCGGCGTGTGGAGGATGGCGTTCATGTCGGCAGCGGTCTGCCCGCCTTCGAGCGGCGCGCGGCGCTCGAAGTAGGTGCGGGTGATGGAGTTCAGCTCCACGGGAAAGGGCGCGTGCTCCAGGCGCGAAAGCGCGGCGGCGAGGTGGTAAATGGCGTTGTCCGGGACGGGCAGGGAACTGTGGCCGCCGGGGTTGGTCACGGTCAACTGGAAATCGGCATAGAGCTTCTCACTGGCCTCGATATCCACGTTTACCGTCTTGCCTTTCACGGTGGTGACGCCGCCCGAATCGGCGTTGAGCACGAATTCGGCGTCGATGAGGTCGCGGTGATTCTTCAGCAGCCAGTCGACGCCGTTCGATTGGCCGCCCTCTTCGTCGGCGGTGAGGGCGAGGATAATGTCGCGGTCGGGCCGGTAGCTCTCGCGGCGGAAGCGGATGAAGGTGGTGATGAGGATGGCGTCGTCGACCTTCATGTCCTGCGTGCCGCGGCCGTAGAAGTAGCCGTCCTTTTCGACGAACTGGAACGGGTCGGTGGTCCAGTCGCCGCGGCGGGCCTCCACCACGTCGAGATGGCCGATAATCAGGATCGGCTTGAGGGCGGCTGTTCCACCGGTGGTTGTCCCGTGAATGCGCGCGACGAGGTTGCCTTTGCGTTCATTGGGGCCGAGGACCTGGACGTCGGGGGCGGGGAAGCCGGCGTCCAGCAGGCGTTTTGCCATGGCTTGGGCCGCGATGGTCGTGCTGCCCACGGAATCGGTGGTGTTGATCTCGATCAACTGCTGAAAGATGTCGCGAGAGAGACGGCGCGTGGCGTCATCGAGATTGGCGGCCGGCAGGTTGAGGCAGAGCGCGACGCCGAGGAGGGCGATTCCGGGAGACTTCATGGCTTACAGGCCCGCCCTTGGTTCCGGCGCCGTCTGGGGCTCGGAATCGCCGCCGGTGGTGACCTTGAGCACTTTGAGGTTTGTGGGAGCGGGCGCCTCCTGCTTGGCCTGTTTCGGTGGGGTTTCCTGCGCGCAGAGCGGCAGCAAGACCAGCAAGGTAGTGAGGATGAGGCGCATTGGAATATGATACATGGAACCGGGTGGCTGGGGGCAAGAGCACCGGCGGCAAGACCGCCGGCGTTACCGTGTGTCGAAGGATTTCCAGGATGGCGGCGGTTTTCAGCCGTGAGGCGCGCGAATTCGTGCTTTGGTCCTTGCCCGTCAGGACGGATTGCGGAACAGGGGCATATGGAGATCGAGGGGCCGCGTTGCGGGAAGGTCGCATGTAGGACACCGCGGCATCGATATCGGGTTCGAATGGCTGCGCCATGCGCGCTTCGCAGCCCGGGCGAGTCATGAAGTTGGTCTCTCGCCAGGCGCGCCAGCGGCGGGCAATCCGTCGCGCCAAACATCTTGGTAAAATAGAAGTTAACCGCAAAAAGGGGAGTCCGCTTGGCAGATCAGGAATTACCACCACAGGGTCCGCTCATTCCGCCCTCCGGCGGCGGCGACGGGGGCAAACAGAACCACGTTCCGATCAACATCGAAGACGAAATGCGGCGGTCGTACCTGGACTACGCGATGAGCGTGATCGTGGGGCGCGCGCTGCCGGATATTCGCGACGGTTTGAAGCCGGTGCATCGCCGGATTCTTTATGCGATGCAGCAGATGGGGCTGGCGTTCAACCGTCCAACGCGCAAGTGCGCCAGGATCGTGGGCGACACCATGGGCAAGTACCACCCGCACGGGGACGCGCCGATCTACGACGCGTTGGTGCGCATGGCGCAGCCGTTCTCGCTACGCTATCCGCTGATCGATGGCCAGGGAAACTTCGGTTCGGTGGATGGCGATCCGCCGGCGGCCGAGCGGTATACCGAGGCGCGATTGTCGCGCATCGCGGGCGCCTTGCTGGAGGATCTCGACAAAGAGACGGTGGACTTCCGGCCGAACTACGACGACAGCGAGCAGGAGCCCGAGGTCCTGCCGACGCGCGTGCCCAACCTGCTGGTGAACGGGTCGTCGGGAATCGCGGTGGGGATGGCGACCAACATTCCGCCGCACAATCTGACCGAGATCGTGGAGGCCACGATTCTGATGATCCAGGATCCGCACACGCCGCTGGCCAGGATGCTGGAGATCGTGAAGGGGCCGGATTTTCCGACCGGCGGGTTAATTCTGGGACGGCAGGGGATCGTCGATGCCTACACCAAGGGCCGCGGCCAGCTCAAGATTCGCGCCCGCGCGGCCATCGAACGGACGGGCAAGGACCGCGAACAGATTATCATCACCGAAATACCCTACCAGGTGAACAAGTCCAAGCTGCTGGAGCAGATGGCCGCGATGGTCAACGAGAAGCGCATCGAGGGAATCTCCGACGTGGTGGACCACAGCGACCGCGACGGCATGCGGATTGTAGTGGAGCTGAAGCGCGGCGAACAGGCGGAGGTGGTGCTCAACAACCTCTACAAGAACACGCAGCTTCAGATGGGCTTCGGCGTGATCATGCTTTCGATCGTCAACGGCCAGCCGCGCGAGCTGGGCCTGCTGGAGATGATCAAGCTCTTCATCGAGCACCGGGTGGAAGTGGTCCGCCGCCGCACGGAGTACGAACTGCGCAAGGCGCGCGAGCGCGAGCACATTTTGCTGGGATTCCAGAAGGCGCTGAACAACCTGGATGAAGTCATCGCGCTGATTCGCGCGGCCAAGCAGCCGCGGGAAGCGCGCGAATCGCTGATTGCGCGGTTCGAGTTCAGCGAGCGGCAGGCGCAGGCGATTATCGAGCTGCAGTTGCAGCGGCTCACCGGGATGGAGCAGCAGAAGATCCTGGACGAGCTGGCCGACATACAGCGGCGCATCGCCGAGTACCTGGAAATCCTAGGATCGGACAAGGTCTTGCGGGCGCTGATCGTCAAGGAGCTGAAGGAAATCCAGAAGGAGTTCGGCGACGAGCGGCGCACGGAGATCGTGGAGGATACGGGCGAGATCCGGCTGGAAGACCTGGTGGCCGTGGAGGATGTGGCGGTCACGGTGACGCGGGGCGGCTATCTGAAGCGCACGGCGGTGGATACGTATCGCCGGCAGACGCGGGGCGGCAAGGGCCGCATCGGGATGGGCACGCGCGCCGAGGATTTCGTGGAGCATCTCAACGTGGCCTCCACGCACAGTTACCTGCTGATCTTCACCACGCGCGGGCGCGTGTACTGGCTGAAGGTGTACGAGATTCCGGACGCCACTACGACGGGCAAGGGCAAGCACATTTCGAACCTCATCAACCTGCAGCCGGACGAGACGGCGAAGGCGTTCCTTTCGGTGAAAGACTTCGTGCCCGACCAGTTCATCGTGATGGTGACGAAACACGCGGTGATCAAGAAGAGCGAGCTGACGGAGTTCGACAATCCGATGTCGCGGGGGATCATCGCGGTGTCGCTGGACGACGGCGACGAGCTGATTTCGGCCAAGATCACGCGCGGCGACAATTACGTTTTCCTGGGGTCGCACGAAGGGCAGGCCATCCGCTTTGCGGAGAGCCAGGTGCGCGCCATGGGACGGCAGGCGCGCGGAGTTCGCGCCATGGACCTGGACGAAGACGACTACCTGGTGGGCATGGAAGTGGTCGATAAGGACGGGCTGATTCTATCCATCGCCGAGAACGGATACGGCAAGCGGACGCCGTTGGAGGATTACCGCCTGACGGCGCGCGGCGGCAAGGGCGTGATCAATATGAAGACCACCGGAAAGACGGGGAAGGTGGTGGGGGTGCTCTCGGTGAAGGAAGATTCGGAGATCATTATCGTGAGCCAGAACGGCAAGATCATCCGCATCGAGTCGTCGACCATCCGGCAGGTGGGGCGGTCGACGCAAGGGGTGAGGCTGGTGTCGCTGGAGGAAGGCGACAAGGTGGCGGCGGCTTCGGTGATTCCGGAGACCGAGGACGTGAACGGCAACGGGCAGGAGACGTTGCCGTTACAGTAAACTGGTGGTGCCATGGCAGCATTCGTCGAACTTTCGAATCCGGTCCGTTTGCGCGAGAAGGAGGAGCGGCTCCTGGCGGCGCTGGGGCGCATGGGCCGGTTGATCGTGGCGTTTTCGGGCGGCACCGACTCGGCGTACCTCGCGTGGGCTGCCAACCGCGCGCTGGGAGCGGACGCTCTCGCCATGACCGCGGATTCGGCTTCCCTGCCGGAATCGCACAAGCGCGACGCGGAAGAGTTCGTGAAGCGCTTCGGCATCGCGCACGAGTACATCCAGACGCACGAATTCGATAACCCGGATTACGCGGCCAACAATCCCGACCGCTGTTTTCACTGCAAGGACGAGCTGTTCACGCGGCTCCAGCAGGTGGGCCGGGAGCGCGGTTACGAGCACATCGTTTACGGCGTGAACCAGGATGACCTGGGCGACTACCGGCCGGGCCAGAATGCGGCGAAAAAGCACCAGGTGGAAGCGCCGCTCGCGGATGCGGGGCTGACGAAGGCGGAGATCCGCGAGCTTTCGCGGCTGGCCGGCCTGCCGACGTGGGACCGCCCGGCATCGGCGTGCCTGAGCTCGCGCATACCGTACGGGACGCCGGTGACCATCGAAAACGTGAAGACGGTGGAAGTGGGGGAGGAAGAGATCAAGGCGCTGGGCTTCCACCAGTTCCGCGTGCGGTTTCACGGCGAGGTGGTGCGGATCGAGATCGCTCGCGAGGAGATGGAGCGCGCGCTGACAGTGGAGATGGCGCAGCGCTTCACGCGGATCTTCAAGGACCTGGGATTCCAGTACGTGACGCTGGACCTGGAAGGGTACCGGCAGGGGTCGTTGAACGAAGTGCTGCACTTGACGAAGTAGGAGCGGCCATGGAAGTGCATTTCACGCCAGAGCTGCAAACGAAGGTCGACCGTCTCGCCGCGGAAAACAGCAGCGCCTCGGATGAGTACGTTCGGCAGCTTGTCGAGCACTATGCCATTGTCATGAAATAACCAGCTCAATCGGCGGCAACCGCTCCCTTACGGTCGCGGCTCTGAGAGCGCATCGGAGCCGCGACCGTAAGGGAGCGGTTGGCACGGTTATTTCGCGACGAGCGCTA
>Ga0209517_10009433_pt1 | contig 11130 bp, 13 predicted proteins | sample PeaSoiMetSII2010_FD_187695 | JGI IMG/M metagenome (GOLD analysis project Ga0209517, IMG submission 187695) | Peat soil microbial communities from Weissenstadt, Germany - SII-2010 (SPAdes) (version 2) | ecosystem: Environmental > Terrestrial > Soil > Wetlands > Peat | place: Germany... | reverse complement strand
GGACGCCGCGCATCACTCGGGGTCGGGGCGGATGGCTAGTCCTTACCCCATGGGGGACTTTCACCTCCTATTCTTTGCCAGCTTCCTGGCGCACTCCGCTTGGGGTCAAAAACGGTCCTGACGGCCCCGAAATCCGACTTCCGCTATCCCCCAGAGGCGCACATTGCTCGCCAACCGTATTGAGCTTGAGGTACGGGTGCGACGCCCCTTGCCGCTGCCGCAGTTCGGATTGAACTCGTCAACCGCATGCCCTATAGCAGCCCGAGATCGCGCAATTCGCGGCGCATCGGTTCGGGCATCGAAGCGACGCTGGCCGCAGCCGCCTTGCCGAGATCGGGCGGCGCCGCATCCTCGGTAAAGTAGCGCCATCCCTGGAATGCCCGCATCGGGCGCGGCGACACCGCGATCACCTTCGGCTGCATCACCAGGCGGCACCGTCCGATGCCGTCCCGATCGCGGAACGGCTCGATCGCGATCAGCTTTTCGCGCGCGGCGATTTCACCGCGGATAACCCAGTAAAGCGAGCCGCCCGCGAGCAGCTCCTCGATGCGCTTGGGCGTCATCCGCGTGATGTGAATATGATGAGGCGGCAGGCCCTTCTTCCTGGCGGCCTTGATGCGCTCGGCGACCCAGCCTTTGAGATCCTTCACGGACTCGCAGCCGACGCAGAGCTTGATGAGGTGAAGCGGCATTTTCCGGAAGTTAGCGATCAGCGCGGGCTTTTGGAAGCATCAATCATTCGAGGCTGCGGGAGCAGACGCCGCGGGAGCAATCGAGAGCGGCGCGGGGGTGCGCGCAGGTTTCGGCGCCGGCTGCTTCTTTGCCGCGGCCAGCGTAGGTGACGTCGCGGGTGTCGTCGGCCGTGGCGAGGACGTATTCGCTGCCGGGTTGGCCGCGCGCGGCGCCGACGATGTCGCCGCTGCGCCCGGCTCCGGCGTCATGATGCTGACCGGCGGGGTCGAAGCGGCGTTTGGAAAGTCGGCGTTGGTGGGCCTGCCCGTCGGCACCCCCGGGACCAGTGCCGCGACCGGCGACGCCGCAGACGCGGGCGCGGGCGGCGAATTCCAGGTCGGCGCGTAACGCGAGATCAGGCTGTCGTAGAGCCGCTCGTCCATATTCGCCGCGATCTGGCGGCGATCGGTCAGCGACCGGAACGCGGCACAGTCCGACGGCGTACAATGATCGCGCACCGCCAGCACATAGGCCATCAGCCCGTACCGATCGTGCTCGACCGCGTGGCGCAGCGCCTCAAGCTCTGGCGTCATGTTCCTGTTGGCGGCCGAAACGTCGCCGAACGCGGTCAGCCGGCCAATTTGCGAGGCGGCATAGGACAGCGCCGCGGCGGCCGCATCGGGGGAGCCGAACAACGCCTTCTCGCATGAGGTCAGGACCGCCTCTCCCGCCATATCGTCGACGCATGATAACGCCGGCAAGGCAGCGATCGTCGGTCGAGCCGGCTGGTTCGATCCAATCATGCCGGGGCCCCCCGAACCGAACCCACGGATGGTGGCGGCGACCGCGATGCCGACGGCCACCAGCGTAATGACCGTCAACGCGCCGTTCGCCACCGATTTCTCGGCGCGCAACAGCGTGATGAGCACAATGACGCCGAAGAATCCCGCCGCGGCCAAAGTCAGCCACATCGGAAAGGCCGGTGAACGCCATATCTGATCGAGCGAGTTGGCCCAGGCCCAGTTCATGCGCGATGTTCCCCAACGCAGCATAGAATGCATTCGGCGAAAGCGGATGCCGATTCTTTTGCACTCAGCTTTTCGCAGCATGAATCTGCGAACCGGGCCTTTTGACGGCGGGCGAAATGGAAATCCATTTCACCCCTTCCGTTGCGCACGATTTCAGGAAATCGCGAGCTGGCTTTCCTTGGCCACGCGTTCGAACGCTTCGGTCGAGCTCTTGATACGGTACTGGCAGTCGTCGCCGTCGGTCGGAAGCAAGCGGATCACCTCATAGGTTCCGCTGGCGGCCGGACGTGCGACGTTGCTGGCCGTAAAATAGACAGTCTCTCCAACGTTGTATTTATGCTTCAACGCCCTCTCCATCACGCAAAACATCGGCCCTCGCCCACGGTCCCGCTTGCGTCGGCCGACTGAAAACGATGGCTGTATAGCACGGCCTGTGTCTTTTTGGCCAGTTACATCCGCACATGGCAAATGCGATGATTTTGCAGGTTTTTCAGTGGGATACATGCCAACCGGCGATTGCACGCAAATCCGCTCGCCGCGCCGGAAACCGTCAAGCGCGCGCAGGCAAACAGGCCGGGCCCGCACAACGGGCCGCGGCAAAGCCAGGCGCGTCTGCGGTGGACTTCAGGCGTTATGTGGCAGCTTGCCGTCCGGGCTGGCGTGATCCACCGCCTTGGGAAGCTGCTGCGCCAGAATCTGGGCGATCTGATCGACCGGGATGTTGAATTTGGCGGCCAATTGCTTGACCGCGTCACTGCCCAGTACCTGCTGCAGCTGCTCCGCCGTGATCGGAAGGTTCTGACCGTTGCCGATCCAGGATTTGACCTGATCGCCGAAGCCAGCCTGCTGCAGTTTGGCAACGATCGCGTTCAATCCGCCTTGACTGCCATTGCCGAGAACTTCGCTTAGCACGACCGGCAGAACAGCTCCCTCGAGCTGCCCGAGCGCGCTCTTGAAGGCAGGTGAATTTTCCAGTGAATCAAGAATTCCCATGGCGAACCCCCTTTGGGTTAGATGCGCGACGTCGGTTTCCGGATTCAGACTGCTTTTGGTTCGCAAGGTCAAGCGACGAATCTGGGCAGCGTCTCGAAACCGAGCCGCGCCCTTAGCGCGGAAATGGCGTTTCGACGTCAGGCGCCCGGGGACTGAGGTCATGAGAGAGCATGGTCTCGTCCGCTAGCGACTTGAGGTCGGCGGCCTTTTCGACCAGCACCGCCGCAAGCTGCTGGTTCCTCGTTGAGCTGGCGAACCTGAGAAGCGCCGTCGCCTGGCGCGCCAGATACAGTCTGCCTATCATCTTTGAACCCCACTGAAGCACCCCAGGCAAATGCATCACCCTTGGCGGCAGAATTCGTTCCCTTCAAGTTGTACAAAAGTGAACTTACGCGGGTTCCATTGGAACCGCTGAAAAGGAATCGACCGGGAACCCGCTGGCGTGATCGGTGGCGTCCGGCGCCTAGACCGTCTCAAACTTCTCAATCACGATGGTTTCGGCAAGGCCCGCGCTGGTCCATTCTTGGAACGCCGGCAACGCCGTCATCGTGTCCATGTAGCGTCGCACGTCCAGCGACACCGCAATCGCGTAGGTGCGGAAGCGATGTACCACCGGCGCGAACATGGCGTCCGCCGCGCCAAAGGCGCCGAACAGGAACGGCCCGGCCTTGCCGTAGCGCGCGCGGCACTCGGTCCAAATCTCCTGAATTCGCGCAATATTGGCGCGGGCCTCGGCCGACAATTCAATCGTGCCGACCGGCCGATGCAGGTTCATCCCGCATTCGTTGCGCAGCGCCGCGAAGCCCGAATGCATCTCGGCCGAAATCGAGCGCGCATGCGCCCGTTGCACAGGGTCCTCCGGCCACAACCGCTTTTCCGGAAACCGCTCGGCGAGGTATTCGATGATGGCAAGCGAATCCCAGATCGCGACGTCGTCATCGACCAGCACCGGCACTTTGCCGGCACGCGAGAAATCGAGGATCCGCTGCTTGTCGGCTTCGCCCGTGTAGAGCGAAATAAAGACCTCCTCGAACGGGATGTTGTTGGCGCGAAGCACGAGCCATGGCCGCATCGACCACGACGAATAGTTCTTGTTGCCGATCACAAGCTTCAGAGTCATGTGACACCACTCCTCGTTCAGGCGGCACTGTGCCACGGCGTGCGCCCGGCATTCAAGGCGCGCATGTATTGGCTACCGGTTGCCGCCATCAACCATGCGTGGCAGCATTCGCCCGCCTAAAGGGGGCCACACGCATGCGCGCTTATCTGGTCGATATCCTGGCGGTCGGCTTCTTCATCCTGGAATGGGCGGTTTACGCGCTCACGCTGGAGCACACGGCATACGGGCGCGATAGCCTCTCGGCGCGCATGCATGTTTATCGCGAGGTGTGGGTCCGGCGTATGCTCGATCGCGAAGCCCGCATGGTCGACATGCAGATCATGGCAGCGCTGCAAAACGGCACCGCTTTCTTCGCCTCCACCAGCCTGCTCGCGGTCGGCGGCGCGCTGGCGCTGTTGCGATCGACCAACGAGGCGCTGGCCGTGCTGAGTGCGCTGCCGATCGATATCAGCCCTTCAGCGGCACTCTGGGAAATCAAATGCGTCGGGCTGATCCTGATCTTCATCTACGCCTTTTTCAAATTCGCCTGGGCCTACCGTCTGTTCAACTACGTCGCCATCCTGCTCGGCTCCATGCCGCCGGCCAGTCAGCGCGACACCCCGCAGGCGGAGGCGCATGTCGTGCGGACGACACGATTGTTCGAGGCCGCGGGCAGGCATTTCAATCGCGGGCAGCGGGCCTTCTTCTTTGCACTTGGCTATCTCGGCTGGTTCGTCAGTCCCTGGGTTTTGTTTGCAACGACGGCCGCCGTGGTGGTCGTCACCTGGCGCAGGCAATTCGCCTCCAATGCCTGGCGAGCGATGGGAAGCTAGAATGCCTTCGCACGCTCCTCAATCCCATTTCGGCGCGAAACCGAAATCGGTGAGCCTGCCCTTGGCGCTTCCCATCTGAAATATCTGGCGCATCTCATCGTCCGAGAGATCGAAGTCGAAGATATCGATATTTTCGGAGAGGCGTTCGATCCTTGAGGTCCGCGGTATTGCCGAAACATTCTGTTGCACCAGCCAGCGCAAGCAAACCTGCGCTGCGGTCTTGCCATGGGCCTGCCCGATCCGCGCCAATGTCTCGTCGTTCTTGATACGGCCCTTTGCAACCGGACTGTAGGCGACGACAGCAAGGCCGTGGCGCGCGCAGGCGTCGCGCACCTTGGTCTGGTCGAGATAGGGATGATATTCGACCTGATCGCAGACGAGAGGTTCTGGGCAAACGGCTGTCGCCTCCTCGATCAAGGCGACGGTGAAGTTCGAGACGCCGATGTGCCGGCTCATGCCGAGCTTCTTGACATGCGCCAGCGCGCCCAGCGTCTCTGCCAGCGGCACCTGGGGATTCGGCCAGTGCAGCAGCAACAAATCGACCTCGGAAAGCCGGAGCTTTGCCAGACTGTCCTTTGTCGATCGTTCGAGATCGTTGGGCGCGAAATGTGTGGTCCAGATCTTGGTGGTCACGAACACGTCGTCGCGCCTCACCCCCGAGGCGCGCAGGCCCTCGCCGACGTCGCGCTCGTTCTCATAGATCTGGGCGGTATCGACGTGGCGATAACCGAGCTTTAGCGCCTGCTCGACGAGGCGCGCGCAGGTGCGCCCGCGCAACTCCCAGGTGCCGAGCCCGATCGCGGGAATTCTTGCGCCGTTGGCCTCGATGAATTGCATCACGGGAACTCAGCCATAGTAGAACTCATTATGACCCGCTGTCGTCGCACTGCCAACAAGGGCCACGCGGATTCAACGTTCGCGGAACAGCCTATTGCAGTCGGCTTTTTTGCGATCAGGTTTTGGCCAGCGCGGAAAACACCATTTCCGGGGCGTGGGCGATCACGGCAAGCAGAGCGCGGGCGGGCCCACGCGGCATGCGTTTGCCCTGTTCCCAATTGCGAATCGTCTCGACGGGAACGCCGAGCCGGCTTGCGAATTCCAGCTGCGTCAGGCGGGCGCGGCGGCGAAGATCGCGGACCGCAGGGGCAGCCGTCTCCTCCCCGGGAGCGGTGGAACAATCATCCGGAGCAGTCGAGGGCGGCGACAAGTCCATTGCAGGGGCGAGCGGAAACTCCAGCCCATCCCTCAATTCGACGATCCGTCCGTCCGCTTTCAGCCGCAGGCGCTTCATGTTCAACTCGATTTCAGCCGCGATCTCCGAGGAAAATCCGGAATCAATTTCGACCTTGCGTAACGATAGTCTGCGATGCGCGTTAAGACTTGATTAACGATACTAGGCCAGTCGCCTATCTCTTTGGGCAATATCAATGATTGCGGCCGAACGGTCCTCTCGGCCTGACAGATTTGCCAGACTCGAGGGAGCATGGCGCATGACGCATATCAATGGGCGGGGTCCAATCATGACCGATAGTCTGGGCCGCAAGCGGTTCGGATGTTCATGAAGGTTCCCAGCGCAAGTGCTCTGGTTGCAATGGCCTGGATCGCGGCGGCGCAGGCCGCCGACTGTCCCCGTCCGGGAACGCTCGGCACCTCGCGCATTCTCAGCGTCGATGCCGCCACCATTCCGCGGGTCGGGTTGAAAAGCTTTTCGGTGCCGATTTCTGGGCGAGTGACTGGAACCGCATGACGCCGAAGCGGGAACTGAAACTGATCACCAACAAACTCAAGGCCGCGCGCAAGGGCATCATCCTGTTCCACGACCCGAACGGCGGCCATGCTGCCGGCCTTCTTGCGCTATCTCAGGGACAACGGCTATCACGTCGTCCACGTGCTACCGGCCGCACCCGTTGCCGACAAACCGCACTGACCCCAAATTCGCTTGTGAAAGGCTTACAATTAAGGCTGCATTCACGTCGCAGTATGTAATGATCGGCTGGCAATGCATAACGGTATTCTTTCATGAGCAGCGTGTTGAGGGGTGTTCGGACGAGACCTTGGGCGGCCCTTGTCTTTGGCCTCACCTGCTTTGTCGGACCGGCCGCGCTGGCTGCGGACTGTCCGGGACATCCGAACGCGCTGGGGACGTCGCGCACGCTGGTGGTCGATCCAAGGGAGCATCCCCGGCTCGGCGCCATGCAGTATTCCGAAACACTGCCGCTCGCGGATCATGAAGTGGTGCTGACATTCGACGACGGCCCGCTGCCGCGCAACAGCAACCAGGTTCTGGAAATTCTCGCCTCGCAATGCGTGAAGGCAACCTTTTTCACCATCGGGCGCATGGCCCAGTCCTCGCCCGAAGGCGTTCGAAAACTGCGCGACGCCGGCCACACTATCGGCACGCATACCCAGGACCATCCGCTCAGCATGAATCACATGTCGATCGAGCGCGCCAAGCAGGAGATCGACGACGGCATTGCGTCGGTGAAAGCCGCGCTGGGGGATGACGCTGACACTGCCCTTGCCCCGTTCTTCCGCTTCCCGGGCTTGCTGCGCGCCGACAATGTCGAGGATTATCTGGCCGAACAGGGCATCCAGATCTGGAGTGCCGATTTTCTGGCGGACGATTGGCGGCATATCTCGTCCTCGCGCGTGTACGACCTCGCGATGAAGCGGATCGAGGCAAGGGGAAAAGGCATTCTGTTGCTCCACGATATTCAGGCGCGAACCGTTGCCGCACTGCCGAGGATTCTGAATGAGCTGAAAGTGCGCGGTTATCACATCGTGCATGTGGTGCCCGCGACCGCGGAGCGGCCGGCGACCCCGACGGAGCCGCAGCAATGGCTGGTGCATCCGGCCGCCGAAAACATCGCGCACTGGCCAAAGATTCCAAATTTCGTCTTTGCTGATCTCGGCAGCCTCCCCGCTCCCTCGCTGTCGGATTTGGACTGGCTTGACGCCGAGCCGAGCGCGTTGGCCGAGCCGATCGCTCGCTTCAGGCGGCCGGCGCACGGCGTGCCGCTGCCGCGTGAAGCGCCCTGGTCCCGCCTATCCGAGCTTCCGCTTGAAACTGCCGCCGCTACCCTGCCCGCGCCCGCGGGGAGCCTTTTCGAAGTGCCGGATGGGCTCGACGTCGCCCTGCATAACGTCGCGCTCGCTTCTCGTGCGGAGAAGGCCGGATCAACGAAACCGGTGTCCGTCGAACCCGAAGATTCGCGGCGCTCGCACCGCGGCAAGAGTCGGTTCGGACACGGCCTGGCACATCATCCTCGCCACGGCTCGTTCAGGGTTGCCGGACGCGGAACCCCGCATGCGGCAACGGCCCGTCGCGGCCCGCTGAAACATCTGGTTCAGGCCAAGAAGCGCAGCGCGTGACGCCTGGAGCATCGGTTCTGTTCCCTTCGCGCGAACAGGTCGTCCCCACTTCGCTCGAAAACGCTCTAATCCGTCACGATCTTCGCCACGCACAACAATACGATCAGGGCGAGAAACAACAGATCGATATACGCCTTCATTTCGCCCGCCTGGCGCAGGCCCGAGACCTCGGTGACGATCTGCCTGCGCTGTGCCGATGCGGCCGGTCCCTCCCCGGCCAACGTCGCGAGGCGGCGCGCCTCGCCCTCGAGCCGCTCGATGCGCTGGAAGAAATAAAACGACCGCAGCACGGAGGCCGCGCGCATCGCGCCGTAAACCAGAATAAGGATCGCGACGATCGCGCGCTGCTGGTATCTTTCCAGGAAATTCAGGCTGTAATAGACCAAGGCCAGGAAGATGAAGTTGGAGAGGAACCGGTAGGCGTAGCTCAGGAATTTCATGCGGGTGTTCCATCCACGGTAAGGTTGGTGGTCTCGATGGCACTACTTAAGGGATTTCTGCCGTCAGGCCGGAAGCCGGCCTTTGGTTAGCGTCGGTCCATACGCCGCCCTTGTTACAGAGAGGCAACGGAGGCTTGCGTCGCATCGAACGCCGATGGCGGCCTAAGAAGTTACGTCTGCCGGCAACCGAATTGCCGATTCACATCCGCGCCACCCTGTTTTGGCCGGCCCGGCATTCCCAGGTATTCGTGGTGCGCTCGGAGGGCGGTCGCATTTGCTACGATATCAAGGGGTTGTCAAGACTTGTCAAACCATAAGGTGCATTTCGAGCCCAAAGGTGTCTTCCGATAACGACGCAGCGTTAGCCCGGCTTCAAGACCGCCACTCCGTCCGGCCGCTTCTATGATGGCTTCGGCCTGCCGGACTATTGGGGATGACGACTATAGATGTGACGCTTGCCCAGTTCCCGAGGATTACCGAAACAGCTTACGACCAACTGCTTCGAGGTCGGCAGCCGCGCTCGAGCTCCAGCCGTTCCGCTGAGCCCAACGGCGAATTTCGACAGGGTCGAATGAATGGCCCTCCTGGCGAAGCTGCGCGATGGTGCGCTCTGCGTGCTTCTTGTCTGAGGGATGGTTGAGCCCGGTGCTCAAGTTTATGGCTTGGGTCAAACGCCGCAGCGCTTCCTCCACGGGACCGGGCAGGCTACTGACCGGCGCCGGCGTGGTGGTCGCCCCTATTATCTGAGCTCCCCACGTCGCTTGCCACTCCTTCCCCTCCGTGTCGTTCCACGGAAGATAAACGATCGCTTGTGCGCCCAGCGAGTCGTCGAGCTTGTTCATGTCGTTGTTCGAGATGTGTGCGCCGATCAGAAGCCCGTCGGACGAGTTCCCCCGGAACGTCTGAGCACTTTCCAGCCTCATCTGGACGCCTTGGGCGATCAGAACGGGTTGGCCTTTTACCAGTGCCTTTACGGCATTTGCTCCGAGGAACTCGGCCACAATCGTTCGGTCGAAGCCTCCCTTCTGAGGCACCACCAATGTCACAGTGGCGATATTCTTCGCTTTACAGATTTCAAGGACGCCCCTGAAAGCGATCGGCACCTGGTTCGCTGACCGCTCAGCTACATACCGTGCGATGGTTGCCACGTATCCTTCCTCCCCTTAATCCGATCAGAGCTGCGACCAAATCAGAGGCAGGCGCTCCACAAGGTGCCGCGCCAAGCCGGGCCGCGATATATGCACACCGATCTCTCCGAAAGGCGCGTCCGGTGGCGACGTCCACGAGCACCAGTTGATGCTTGTGACTACGATGTCATCATCGCCCCAAAGAAGGAATTTCGCGTGGAAGCCCTCGGAGATTCGTAGCAGACGCACGCCCCGTTCGCGAACGTCGATCGTTAATCCGGCCGCCGCTGGGCCGCTGACCAGGCCAGCGGTGCTTCCGTAGATAACAACTGGTTCGGTGCGGGCGGTAGCCGCCGCTACCTCGGCCGGAATGATCGCATTGGCGAAGGCCGAATTTCCGAATTTGTCGCTCGCAATCAAGAACCGGCTTGGCTCGCTCCCACTAGCCTCACGCAATATCGCCTCATGCGCCTGTCCCGCGATCACTCTGGCGCGATGATTTCCGGTGCTTTCAGGTCGTCTTCGCAACGCGCGCGCGAGAATATAGAGCTCGGTACCAATCTCCGGTTTGAACCCTGGGCGAGCCACCATCGCGCCAAACACGTCCGCTATCTCGGCGACAAGGTGCGGGTCCCTAAATTCGCACGACAATTCAAATCGCTCAAACGACGTGTACAGCCAGTTGCAGGAACCCACGACCGCGACGTACCCCTCGTCGCCGTCGTCTGCAATCATCAGCTTGGAATGTGAACCGGTCGACCGAAGGTGGATGCGTACTCGCTCTCGGAGGCCATCATCGGCAGCAATGAGTTTCGATATCTCCGCGGCCTGAAGGAATGCCTTTTCATTCGGATTATCTGGCGCACCAGCGCCCCAAAATAGATCGATCTTGACGCCTCTACGAACCGCGTCGCGGATCTCATCCAGCCAATCGGTGAAACCTCCAACTCGGAGAAAAGTCGAGTGAAGGAACATTCGGCGCTTCGCTCGCGCCAGAATCCGTTTGAACAGTTCGCGATGTGCATGGCCTCCAAATACGAGGTCGTCTGCCTCGAACGTTAACGTAGTTGGATCAGGCAGAACTTTTTCAGCTTCCTCTTGGATATGCGATGCAACAACAATTGGCCGCACGCTATCCGTTGACGCCGCGACACGCGCGATCTCCTGCTTGAGAGATTCGGGGGCACGATCCGGGAGGTTCCGCAGCGACGCGCCATCCACCACAACGAGCATGAATTCGTTTTGTCGCTCGACAAATGTATCGCCGTCAAAGAACAGGAGCTTCTCGTCTTCGCGAAGAACCTCTTGGATACGCGCGAAATTCTCCGGGGGTGTTGTTTTGGGCAGCGCCCCACGAACCTCGACATCCCGAACGTCAACGCCCTTTTGCCGCAGCGAGAGGATGACGCCTGCACGTTTTGCTGCGACGTCCCTGCGTGAAAACACGGTACCTGTGATGGTCTCGTACACGAACGAGACTTGCCGCCGCCGGCCAGCGGGGGATCGTCCCCCTCGTTCTGGTCTTTCTCGTCCTTCGGCGTTGCTGCAGGATGTTTCGCCAACGCT
>Ga0209517_10009431_pt1 | contig 11132 bp, 8 predicted proteins | sample PeaSoiMetSII2010_FD_187695 | JGI IMG/M metagenome (GOLD analysis project Ga0209517, IMG submission 187695) | Peat soil microbial communities from Weissenstadt, Germany - SII-2010 (SPAdes) (version 2) | ecosystem: Environmental > Terrestrial > Soil > Wetlands > Peat | place: Germany: Weissenstadt... | reverse complement strand
CAGCGATGGCCAGCGGCAGCACGCGCGACACATGCTTTCGGTCCCGCTTCTCTACCCACGCCAACTCGTCGAAATCCCGGACTTCGCCCGCAATCTGCACCGGAATGTCCGATGGGTCGAAGCGCGTGATCCGCCGTACTCCGCTCTTTCCTTCCAGCACGGCGCTGGAGAATGCGGCATTGCCCACCCCATTGGGGCTCACCACTCCCATCCCCGTGATGACCACGCGTCGTTTCATAGCCGATCAGATGCAGTTTAGCAGGCAGATGCCCAACTTCAGCAGTTGCGATTGTCAAACTTTTGTCGCCTCCACGAATCATCAACCACAAAGTACACAAAGGACTTCCCACGGGCCTCGTTGTTGACGGCTTTCCTTCGTGATCCTTTGGGTCCTTTGTGGTTAGCGCCTTTGCCGGAGAACTGTATAATTCTCGTTCTCCGGAGGATTCTTGGCCTACGACGACCTACGCGACTGGATCACCGCGCTCGACCGCGCCGGCGAGCTGAAGAAGATTCACGCCGAAGTCGATCCCTTACTCGAAGTCACTGAAATTACCGACCGCGTCAGCAAGAGCAATGGCCCCGCACTTCTTTTCCAGAACCTCCAAGGCCATCCCGGCGCGCAACTCCTCATCAATCAATTCGGCTCTGCCCGCCGCATGAATCTTGCTCTCGAAGTCGATAAGCTCGACGAAGTCGCCGACCGCATCCGCGCCTTCATGGACGTCAAATCCCCGCAAGGCTTCCTCGACAAAGTAAAAATGCTGCCCATGCTCGCCGAGATGGGCAAATTCTTTCCCAAGACCGTCACCACCGGCCCCTGCAAAGAAGTCATCCAACGAGACAACCTCTCGCTCGACGATTTTCCTATCCTCAAATGCTGGCCCCAAGACGCCGGCCGCTTCATCACTCTACCCTGCGTAATCACTCGCGACCCCAATACCGGCAAGCGCAACGTCGGCTGTTATCGCATGCAGGTGTATGACGCCCGCACCACCGGCATGCACTGGCAGCGCCAGAAAGTCGGCGCCGAGCATTACCGCGAGGCACTTCGCGCTGCCGCACGAGCGGGGACGCCCGCGCCTGCATCCGCGGCCGTCGATCTCATGGCTCGCTCTTCCGGTGGCTCCGTCCTCGCCGACCACACTCCCTCCGGCAAGATGGAAGTAGCCGTAGCCATCGGCACCGACCCCGCCCTAACTTTCTCCGCCATCGTTCCCGCCCCGCCCGACGTCGAGGAATACCTCATCGCCGGCTTCCTCCGCCAGAAGCCGGTCGAGCTGGTGAAGTGCGAGACCGTCGATCTCGAAGTCCCCGCCTCCGCTGAAATCATTCTCGAAGGCCACGTTCACCTCGACGAACTGCGCGCCGAGGGCCCCTTCGGCGACCACACCGGCTTCTACTCGCTCGAAGATCTTTATCCCGTCTTCCACCTCAGTTGCATCACGCACCGCAAAGACCCCATCTACTCGACCACCATCGTCGGCAAGCCGCCCATGGAAGATGGCTGGATGGGCAAAGCCGTCGAGCGCATATTCCTCCCGCTCATGCGCCTCACCATTCCCGAGCTGGTGGACATCAACCTGCCCATCGAAGGCGTCTTTCACAACCTCATGATCGTCTCCATCAAGAAGTCCTATCCCGGCCAGGCGCGCAAAGTCATGAACGCGGTCTGGTCGCTAGGCCAGGCCATGTTCACCAAGTGCATCATTGTTGTGGATGAAGACGTCAACGTGCAGGATATCGGTGAAGTCACACTCAAAGCCCTCAACCACATCGACCCCGAGCGCGACATACAATTCACGCTCGGCCCAGTCGATTCGCTAGACCACGCCTCGCGCCTGCCCAACTACGGCTCGAAAATGGGCATCGACGCCACCCGCAAATGGCCCAGCGAAGGCTTCACCCGCCCCTGGCCCGACGAAATCCAAATGGACGAAAAGACCAAAGCGTTGGTGGATAAGAAGTGGAAAGAATTGGGGCTGAAGTAATGTAGGCGCGCGCGTCCCCGCGCGTGCAGGAGCGAAGCTCCGCAGGGTTTGTGTGTGGGGCGGACACTCTTGTCCGCCGCTTTTGAATTTGATCTCCGACAGAGTTACACAACCGACGGCTCCCCCATTTCCCGCGCGCCCTTTGCGCGAGAAGTGGGATTCCACAAGTGCCGCCCGTCCAGCGGAGCGAAGCTCCGCTGGGTCTTTTCCTATGCTCCAACGTGCGCAGCGCCAACTACGCGATCTGCACCTCTAGGCCGGATGCGCTTACCCACGCCGCTGCTCTCAGCAATTCGCAGGTCGTAGTCATTTTGCAGGTTGAGCCAGAATTGCGCTGGCAAGCCAAAGTACTTTCCCAGCCGCACCGCAGTGTCAGCGCTGATGGCTCGATCGCCTCGCACAATCTCATAAATGCCGGGGAAGAGCAGGGCCTTGGCCAGCGCGTAGCTGCTCAAGCCCGTCGGTTCCATGAATTCTGTTTTGAGAATTTCGCCCGGATGAACCGCAAACACTTTGTTTTTCTTCCTCGCCATTTTTGTAACTCCCTTATCGGTGATAATCCACAATCTCAACATCAAATGCATTTCCGTCCTGCCACCGGAAACACACGCGATATTGGTCGTTCACTCGAATGCTGTGTTGTCCTGCGCGTGTTCCTCGAAGCGCCTCCAAATGGTTGCCGGGAGGGACCGCAAGGTTGTCAAGCGCAACCGCTGCATTCAGGATCGCGAGCTTTTTGAATGCTCTACGCTGGAGATCGGGCGGAAGACGGCGGCTCTTGCCGTGCAACCATAAAGCCTCCGTCTCACCATCCCGAAAGCTCACGATCATGGCCTATACTAACGCATCGCAGTACTACTGTAAAGCGTTAGTATATTGACGGGAGCCCGGGAGGGCTCGTCCGTTCTGGCCCCGCGTTGGTGGACAAGAGTTGGGAGGAGCTAGGCGGAGCAGTTCCGCATAGGCGGCGTACGTCTTAACCTGCTCCCATCGGAAAACCCAGGTTCGCTCGCTATCGCTACGCGGAACCTGGGGCACCAGGCATTACCGGGAGGTGGCCGAGGTCTGCCGTGACCCCTATTTGAAGTCCTTTATTGTCTCGTTGATGTAGTCCACCGGGATTACTTGGGTCAGCCCTGAATTCTCCTCGAATGTCACGCGCAGGCGCTTGGTCTGCGGGCTGATCGCCATGTCTGTGTAGGGAATGTAGCTGTTGGTGATGCCAATCAGATACGCCGCGAAGATGGGCGGTTTCTCGCCCCCGAATTGCGAGTTGGCCGGCTCGGGTCTAAGAACTACGGGGCTCCCGCTGTTGCCGGGGAACGTGAACGAGTCTATCAAGAATGCCTTAACATCATTCGGGTCATCCAGGGTGTCCCGGACCCTGGCGATGGACCCCTGGCGAACGATCACATAGTCCTGGGTCTGGCCCACGAGGTTCATCGGGAAGCCCATCACAAAGACCCCTAGACCCTCGGACACGCCGATCTCCTTGGCCTTCGCCCTGGTCGCGGTGTCAACATCTTCGCGAAAGTAGCCGTACTTTAGGCCCATCTTGTCGAACATCGGGCCGTTCAGCCTCACGACAGCAACGTCTATGGATGGGTCCGGGTGAGCGTGCCAAGTCGTCAGGCCCCCGAAGACCAGGGGGAAGTCGATCTCCTCTACATGGTCCTGCTTTGTGTTCAGTCTCACCGAGAGCGGCCCGCTCGTGGCGGCGATATGCTCCTGGATGACGTGCCGATTCGTCACCAGGTATCCCTGGTACTCCTCCTGCGTGTCGCTGACCTTGCGGATGAACGCTCCGTAGAAGAAGCCCGTGGCCTCGCCCACCCACTTGTCTGGACCTCCAGGGATTGCCTCTGTCCTTCCGATCGCGACGACATGGTCCAAATACACGACTGGGAGCTCTCCAGCGAACAGGGGCGTGGCCAATGCAAACGTAACTGCAACTGCTAGACGAATCTTCGAAGCGCGCATGATGCGACTTCCTTTCTCCCCCTCGCCTCGAATTGTAACCCCTGTGTCTACCCGCTCCTTTTCCGGCGAGGGGCTTTGGCCGCCGCCGCTCGGTCCATCCTCTTGTAGGCCCTGGGGTGCAGCCTTCGAGCCTTCGCCATCAGCTTCCGCAGAAGCTTGCGGTCCCCGGCATTTACGCGGCTGATGTTGCGCGGCGTCGACACTTCCGGGAACGCGCAGGCCGCGCACCTGCTGATGCCGTCCAGCCTCGCTGGCCCTCCGCACTTCTCGCAGCGCTCGTTCCTCTTCTTCCACCTCTTCCTGTAGAGCGCGGGCCTCGCGTCGTCGCGCCCGCACTCCAGCTCCGTCGCGAACTTCCCCCGCTCGTCCCTCTTCCTCTTGCCCGGTGCCCCAGGTTCCGCGTAGCTCCAGCGAGCTAACCTGGGTGGGGCGGAACTCCCCGCGGCGTTGAGAGGGCTCCCCCGACTTCGCTCGGGATTTCGGCGCCAGTGAGGGCGTCGAATGGGCCGCGCCATCGCCTCAACTTCGACTGCACGACGCCATCGCTTCGCGAAATTGCCGCTCAGGGTAACAAGGGTTAAGGGTGTTGATGATGAGGGCAAAAAACTAAAGGCGACCTCACGGTCGCCTTTCACGCTCTAGCCGGGCAGAGCGCCCAAGTTCGCACCTTCAATTGCAGTTTCTCTCGCAAGCAGCCCAGTGTCAAGAGCAAGCGTACCTTCGTAATGAGAGGGTGTGGCCCCGGTGAGATTCGAACTCACGACCTCCGAAGTGCGAACTTGGTGCTCTATCCAACTGAGCTACGGGGCCGCTACCTGTTTTGCCCCGCCGGAATTAAGCTGTTTCGCACCCCTGTGCGCCGAACCCACCACAGATCCCGTCAAATGATCGCGGTTTCGCGGCGGAAAGTATGTGACCGATGCACAATTTGTCGTTCTGCGTGTCCAAAATGGGAAGGAGGCGGTGACCCTCAGTTGGGGCGGGTCATGGCCGCGGGGGCCGGTTCGGTGCGCGGGCGATGGCAAGAAGGCGTCCCAGCCGCGAGCCGGAAATGCCTAGCCTCTGCGCCATCTGCGCGGTGGTCTTTAGCGGGAAACTGATCCGTACTCTCCTTGCCATGGGTGGGCCCTGCTTGGATTATACGCTCGCTGCCCAAACGGGTAGCCAGCGAGCTAAGCTGGGCTACAGCGTTCATCTGCGCAAATCCGCGGCAAAAACTAAAGGCGACCTCACGATGCTGTCGGGTTACCGGGGAGAACTCCCTGAAGCGGTCGTGCCGGGGCTGAGAGTGCAGGGGTCCCTTCGGCTTCGCTCAGGGCAGGCTCTTCGACTCCGTAGCCGCTTCGCTTCGCGAAACGGCCGCTCCGCTCAGGATGACAAGTTTGTCAGGAGCATCGATAGCTCGGGCTAGGTCAGCAGATGCCAGGCTTCACGGTATTGATCGTAGGGGCCGACTTTAGTCGATCCCTTGGGGTGGACGCGAACGACCGTTCGCGGTGCGAATGCCTGTACGGGGATCACGAACCACGAATCCTCGGGCACAACATGAGCCACGAGGAAGTCTATCTCAGAGGCGGTATAGGGTATGGCGCGTCGGAGGGAGTGCCTCTGCGCACCCACTACGTACTGCGCAGACCAGGTCGAACTTGTCGACTTCACCTGCACTCTCCAGAAATGCTCTCCGGAGTGGACGATGAAATCGTAACGGTCACTGTCACCGTAGGGCTTAGATACGTTGAAGCCCAAAGTGGCAGCCTTATGTACGAAGGCGAGTTCCGATATTTCGCCTCGCTTCTTGGTGTTGCGGGTTGCGCGCAACTGCGTTTGCTTTTCGTCGAATTCTTGCTGCTTTGACTTGATGAGCTGTTTGGCCATAAATACGAAAGCGCCAGCTCGCGCCGGCGCTTGGTCCTTCCATCTAGCTGGTTGGGATGTCTTTAGTTCGGCACAAGCGAGGACGCTTGTACGTGCAACAAAAAGGCGCGGGGTTGAGGCCCCGCGGCCAGTGAAAGTGTCTATATTTCCAGAATAGCAAATCAGCCAGGCAAGTGAGACACGAAATCGAAATTTATATTTCCATGCGAATGACGGGGATGACGGGAAACCGTCGCTTTTGCCCCCTTGACAAGCTTGGAGGATTTTCATTCCCAAACTGGTTTCAGGGCCTAAAAATCCCGAACTGGCTCAAAATCCAACTTTATTTGCATAAATTCGACTACGCTGTTCCCCGATCAAGCCGTTCTTGCAAATCCGCGTTGATCCGCGTAAATCCGTGGCCAAGCCTTTCGTTGTAACCTTTCCCCGCCCCCGCCCGTAAGCGTATATAGGAAGACAAATGGAACAGCCCGCGGAGCTGTTACGGCAATTCGCTCACGGAGACCTCGATGCCTTCGAGAGCCTGTTCCGCCAGTTTCAAGGTGAGGTGTTTCGCTGGATCGAGCGCGTGGTGCGCGATCGCGGCGTGGCCGAGGATCTGACCATTGAGACGTTCTGGCGCATCCATCGTGCGCATGCGCGCTTCGATCCCGGGCGCAGTTTCGCAGCATGGGCGCGGAGGATCGCAACCAACATAGCGCTCGACTACCTGAAGACGTCACGTCCGGAGACTGAGCTTCCAGACGATTTGCCGGCGCGGGCTTTGCCCAATCCCGGCGTGCAACAAGATGTTCGGGAGCGGGTCGCTCAGGCCTTTCGTCAGTTGCCCGCGAAGTTGCGAGTCGCAGCCACGCTGGCCCTGATCGAGGAAGAGCCGTATCAAGACATTGCTGATGCGCTCGGGATTTCGGTGGGCGCGGTCAAACTGCGGGTGTTTCGCGCAGTACGACTTTTGCGAAAGCAACTGAAACAACTGGGTGTGGAACCATGAATGATTACAAAGACGAAAAGATTCGCGAACTGTTGAAGCGAAATCTCCGGCCGATAAACGAAGAACTTGAACGCGACCTCTGGCCGCAGATGCTGCGCCGCCTCGAACAGCGCTCTGCCGCGGTGCCGTGGTTCGACTGGGCGCTGCTGGCGCTGGTGGTGCTGGGGCTGGTTCTGGTTCCGAACACGATTCCGCTGCTGCTCTATCACTTGTAGAGAAAGAGGCGCTTATGAATACTCATCCCTATTTGCGGGCGTATATGGCGGGCATTGTCGTTCCCACGCTGGTTTTGCTGCTGGCGCTCACTGGCTTCGTCATTGCGCGATTTGTTTACCAGGTCCCGATGCCGATCGAGCGCGTCATTGTATTTCCCATGGCGCTGGTTCCCAATCTGTTTGGGCTGTGGAACATGCTTTACCTTTGGCTGCGGCCGCACCGTCACCTGCCCATCGGTCTTCATGGAGCCTTGTTATCTTTTGTGCTGGCGCCCTGCGGATTTGCGCTGGCGAACGCGCTGGGCTTCGTGACCCTGGGAAGCAGAGGCATTCTATGCGTCGAACAATACGTTATTCCTTATCAATACGTTGCCTTCGTCTTCGCCATCGGCTTGATCGTGTATTACCTGGCCTGGAAATATCTGGTGGGGTTCTTCAATCAGTTGCTGGGCATCGCCTGAATTCACAGAATTGCGGCTGCCCCATCCTTTCGCGCAGCTTGCGAAGCGTGGCATCTCGCTGTAACCGTGGGTTCCGGCCCGTTCCCTTGCCGCCTTCGGTATACTAGTAAGACATGCCGATCCTGAAGAACATCGCGGCCATCGCCAAGGGCATGAGCATCACCTTCATGGAGATGTTCCAGCCCACGCAGGTGGAGAATTATCCCGACGGGCCGGGACCGCTGAAAGGCGCCCAGTTCCAGGACCGCTTCCGCGGAGTGCACGTCCTCCAGCGCGACGAAAACGGCCTGGAAAAATGTGTAGCCTGTTTTTTGTGCGCGGCCGCCTGCCCCTCGAATTGCATTTATATCGAGGCCGCCGAAAACACCGCCGAGCACCGCGTAAGCGGCGCCGAACGCTACGCCCGCGTCTATTCTATCGACTACAACCGATGTATTTTTTGCGGATACTGCGTGGAGGCTTGCCCGACCGACGCCATCACGCACGGGCACGGTTTTGAAATTGCCAGCTTTAACGCCAGCGGCTTGGTCTATCGCAAAGAACAGATGCTGGCCGCCAAGCCAGCACATATGGGAGCGAACGCGGTATTCAATCAGGCTGAGGTGGCGAGCGGGGAGCTGAGAGCTCAATAGGACTTTTGATTTGACAGAGCGCCGGCCCCCCAGCGGGCCGGCGTTTGTGCATAGGTAGAAAATCTTAGCCCCGGATTTACGCGGATCGACACGGATTGAACCGATGAGTGATTTTCTACAAACCGTAAACGAGCGCGTCGTCATCTATGACGGCGCCATGGGCACGAGCGTCCAGGCCCGCAATCCCAGTGTGGACGATTTCTGGGGCAAGGAGGGATGCAACGAACTTCTGGTGCTGAGCCGGCCTGACATTATTAAGGACATTCACGCCAGCTTTTTCAGCGTGGGCTGCGATGTAGTGGAGACCGACACGTTTGGCGGGGCGCGGGTGGTGCTGGCCGAATATGATCTCCAGGATAAAGTTGCGGAGATCAATATTGCTGCGGCCAAGATCGCCAAGGAAGTTGCCCAGCAGTTCTCAACCAAAGATAAGCCGCGTTTCGTGGCCGGGTCGATTGGGCCGACGACCAAGCTGCCTTCGCTGGGACACATCAAGTTTGACGACATGGTGGCCGGTTATGTCGAGCAGGCGAGCGCGCTGATCGAAGGCGGCGTGGATGTTCTGCTGGTCGAAACATCGCAGGATCTGTTGCAAGCTAAAGCCGCGCTGGTTGGGGTGTTCGAAGCTATGCAGAAAACCGGCAAGCGGCTGCCGGTCACGATTCAAGTCACACTCGAGGCCACCGGAACCATGCTGTTGGGAACCGAAATCGGTGCCGCGCTCACCGCGCTCGAGCCCTTCGACGTCAACATCATTGGCTTGAACTGCGCCACCGGGCCGGTGGAGATGAACGATGCCGTCCGCTTTCTGGGCGCGAACTCTACCAAGCATGTGTCCGTTCTGCCCAACGCCGGACTTCCGCAGAATGTGGGCGGACATGCGGTGTACAAGCTCAAGCCAGAAGAACTGGCGGAATACCATCTTCACTTTGTGCGCGATTATGGCGTGCGCATTGTGGGCGGATGTTGCGGAACCACGCCGGAACATTTGAAAGCCGTGGTGGATGCAGTCTCCGGCGTCGAACCCGCGAAGCGTGACATCAAGCCGACGGCTGCGGCGGCGAGCGCCTACACGTCAGTTCCGCTTGATCTCGAACCCAAACCTCTCATCGTTGCCGAGGAGATGAACACCACCACGCGAGTGGAGCACTTCCGCAACCTGGTGCAGGGCAAGAAGTACGACGACATCCTGGCGCTGGCGAAGAAGCTGGTAAACGAAGGCTCGCACATGCTGGACCTGTGTTGTGCGATCGTTGGCGAAGATGAGAAAGGCTACATCACCGCAATCTTAGAAAAGGTCGCCACCCGCGTGCCCGCGCCGATTCTCGTCGACTCGACCGAGGCCGACGTCGTCGAGGAGGCGCTCAAGCGCATTCCCGGCAAAGCCATCATCAACTCCATCAATCTGGAAGATGGCGAGAAGCGCACTTCAAAAGTTCTGCCCATGGCCAAGCGTTATGGCGCGGCAGTGATTGCGCTGACGATCGACGAAGACGGCATGGCGCTGACGGCGGACAAGAAGACCGCGATTGCCAAGCGCATCTACGAGCTGGCGACGAAGAAATATGGCATTCGTCCGGTGGACATTATTTTTGATGCGCTCACTCTGCCCATTTCGACCGGGCAGGAGGAATATCGCACGGCGGGGATGGAGACGCTGAACGCGATCCGGCAGATCAAGAAAGAGCTGCCGGATGTGAAGACGATTCTTGGCGTCAGCAACATTTCGTTTGGACTGGATGCCTATCCGCGGCGGGTGCTGAACTCGGTTTTCATGCACGAAGCGGTGGACAATGGCCTGGACATGGCCATTGTCAATTACACCAAAATCTATCCGTTATACAAGATCCCTCATGAAGAGGTTGAACTTGCCCGGAAGCTGATCCACCGCGACTATGCGGATGGCGATCCGCTACAGGCGTACATGCGGCACTTCGCTGGAACCAAAGGCAAGACGCAGGCAAGCACCACGGCACACGTCGAAACCCTTTCCGTTGACGACAAGTTGAAGTTTGCCATCATCAACGGTGAAAAAGCCGTGGGCGACGGGGTGCAGCGCAAGACCCTGGAACAGTTATTGGAAGATGCTTTGATCGAATACACGCCGCTGGAGCTGATCAACACCGTGTTGTTGGACGGAATGAGGACGGTGGGCGAGCTGTTCGGTGCGCGCAAGATGCAGTTGCCGTCGGTGCTCGATTCCGCCGGAGTGATGAAGCAGGCGGTCGCGTATCTTGAACCCAAGATGGAGAAAGTGGCCGGGTCGCAGAAGGGAACTATCGTCCTGGCCACGGTGAAGGGTGACGTCCACGACATTGGCAAGAACCTGGTGGACATTATTCTCACCAACAACGGCTTTCGTGTCGTGAACCTGGGCATCAAGCAACCGGGCGACATCATCATCAAATCGGCGCTTGAGCACAAGGCGGATGCCATCGGGCTGAGCGGGTTGCTGGTGAAGTCGACGCTGGAGATGAAGTATGTGATCCAGGACTTGCAGCGGCAGAACCTGGGCATCCCGGTGATTTGTGGTGGGGCGGCGCTGACGCGCAAGTATGTGGAAGACGATTTGCGGCGCGAGTATTCGAATGCGGTTTTCTACGCCGACGACGCTTTTGCCGGCCTGCATATCATGCAGGATATATCCGCGCCTAACGGAAATCGCGAAAGCCGCTTGCAGGAAGGCCGCACCGTCAAGGAATATGCCAAAGCGGTTGCAGTCGATGAAGAGAGCGGGCCGGCGTTCGCCGAGCGCAGCCCGGTGGTCAGCGATGCGCCGAATATTCCTGTGCCTCCGTTCTGGGGCGTGCGGGTGAAAAAAGACTGGGACCTGCGCGAAGTTTTCCAGTACATCAATGACACTGCGCTGTTCAAGAACCAGTGGCAGTTGAAGACTGCGTCGCAGGAAGATTACGTGCGGCTGGTGGAGCAGAAGTTTCGGCCGATCAAGAAGCAATTGGAAGAAGAAGTGATCGCTGCCGGATGGT
>Ga0209517_10009430_pt1 | contig 11132 bp, 12 predicted proteins | sample PeaSoiMetSII2010_FD_187695 | JGI IMG/M metagenome (GOLD analysis project Ga0209517, IMG submission 187695) | Peat soil microbial communities from Weissenstadt, Germany - SII-2010 (SPAdes) (version 2) | ecosystem: Environmental > Terrestrial > Soil > Wetlands > Peat | place: Germany... | reverse complement strand
GCCGCCGTATTCCCCGGACTTCAACCCCATCGAAAAGTGTTGGTTCCAGGTCAAGCAAAGGTTGCGAGCTTGGAAGATCCGCCAACTGGAATTGCTGGAGCATGCCGTGGCCGCGGCCCTTACTGCGGTGAATTCAGAACACGCAACAGCCCATTTTCGCCACTGCGGCTATGGTCTATAAATACTCAGAAAATGGTCTAGGAATAGGGATCGTCGGCCCGATGGTATTCCCAAACTGAAGGTAGGTCTTGTCTTCCTGGAATTCGACGAGGCCCCGGCCCTGGCTTCATACAGCGTTTCGGCCGTCACCTCACCCGTATGAATGCCTTCGTCACTAGTTTGTGGCTCGCCCTTTTAGCTCGCCCGGAACGTCGCCGCCGGCATTCTGTCCCGATCCTCGCCAAATGTTCGCCCAACTATCTGAGGGATCGGCTACGCTCTGTCGCCAACGGCCAGTCGCCGCCGATAGGAGTGTTAGAATTCAACTCGGAGAAGAAATGGTCGAGCTTGTCACGATACCGGCTTCGTTTTTCGAGCTGATTGCCGAATATGAGCGACCGGCAATCCATCTCTTGATCGACCGCGGTGCAGTCGTACAAGCCATCTTCGACGCGCTTAAGCCTTGGAATCCACGCATAGACGACATCGAATCTCATACGACGGGCAAGCATTCGGAGCAGGGCGTTACATTCAGGCTCCCCACGAAGCATGTATCTTTCTTTTTCGGAGCTGCCGCCTGCAGGTTTGCGCGCGACGCGGTGGACTGGACATCGGCTGAGGAAACGATAAACATGCTCGATACATGCCTATCGGCGTTGCTCCGTCATGCTGGTGTCGCGTGGGTTACTCAAAAGACCGCCATTGGTGTGCACATTCAACCGCGCACCAAAAACTTTGTCGACATCCTCAGGCCATTTCTCGTGCATGAACTGGCGATGCTAGACCAAGGGCCCCTTCAAACTATGGCCGTCGTCGCGAAGTGGGGGAAGCGCAGGTTAACGCTCGATGGCTCTGGACTGCTTGCAAATGCGCTTTTCGTTAAGCTCGAACGGGAGTTCGAAACGTCGATCAGTTATGAAGCTATGGCACAACAGCTCCACGCCGACGAAGAAGAATTGTTTAGAATATTGGGAATCGAGGAGGAGCGCGGATGAACGCAATGTATCAGCAGCACCAAACCTCAGGCAACTATTGGGCGCCTGAGCCGTACCTGCTCCATGGTGTTCATCCTCAGGTTCAGCAGTCCACAATCCCGGACCCGGGGCGAGGACTCGCCCTACTCGAAAACCTCGAAAAACAGATGGCTAGCTTCGCCAAACAGCGGGCCGAGATTGCCGACGTACGAAAGTACTTCGTTCTTAACACCGGTCCGTCGGTTGAGACATTTCTAACTGAGCATCGCACTCTTCCCCAGATCCTTCTGGAGTCGGTACCGCATCTGCGTGCATCCTTCGGTCATCATGCCATCTTGAATTTGCGAGCACCGATTGACGAAGCCGGCTCCCAAACCCTCTATGCCATCGTCATGTGGCCGGGGACCTTGCAAGACGTTCGCCAGCGCATGGATAATTTCGATGACGCGTGGTGGCTGGCACATTCCCGCCAAACATCTGGCTATCTCAATTTCACCTACGAGTTGGTGTAAATGGCCGCGGCCCCGTTTGACTGGTCACAATACGTAGGGTTAGCCCAAGAACTGGGACGGCGTGCCGATGAAGCCGCTCTTCGGAGCGCCATTAGTCGTGCATATTACTACGTGTATCATCTGGCTCTGGCGCGAGCCGAGGCAAACGCGTATAGACCGCGACCAGGTGAGGCGAAACATGCTCAGCTTTGGCGCATCTTCAGCGGAAGTCCCGACCCCGATTGCCAGCGTTTGGCAGTGTTGGCCGGGAGACTCAAAGAGAAACGTGAGCGCGCCGACTACGAAAATCACTTTGCGCGTATTGGGGAGGAAGTCCCCGCTCTTCTGGCAGACGCTGAGGCCTTCGCCGTTCTTCTTGCCAACGTGCCGGCGCGTCACCCAAACCTGGCGAGTATCCGCCAGTAACCGCGAAGGGCGCGCCAATGCGGGGGCTCGCATGAGAACGTAAGGACCTCGTTCGCTGGGCAATATCGGGCAACGTGCCGCGGGAAGCGTGGCATAAATGGTATCCGTGGGAACGCAGCCTCCGAAGGTTGAAGAGGGCCTTGGAACCTCAAGCTTCCGAATCTCTCTCTCCGCCAGCGTCAGCAACGCCTGCCCGCGGCGATCAGCTTCAGGCCCCTGCCTGACCAGGAACGGCAGATTCGGTCTTGGTCTGAAACGCATCCATAACGCGGGTCGAAAATACGAGCGCGGCTCCGGCGTTGACGGCTACGGCTACCCCCAGCGCCTCGGCGATTTCCTCCCGGGTCGCTCCATGCTGAATCGCGGCATCGGTGTGGACGGTGATGCAGCCGTCGCATTCCCTGGTCACGGCCACCGCCAGGGCGATGAGTTCGCGGGTCTTGGGATCGAGTTTGTTCGTTTTCTGCCCGGCGTCACTCAGCGCGCGATAGCCGCGCACAAGATCCGGTGAGATTTTGCCAATCTGGGCCACATGAGTGGCGATCTGCTGCTTATATTCATTCCAGTTCAACATCATACGAATCAGCCTCCTTGCGGGCCGATCGGGCTCTTGGCCGGACTGCCCGACATGGTTTTAGATGGGATGAGGTGGAGATCGGTCGCGACAAATGCTGGGAACATTTCGGGCATTTCAGCCTGCTTGCCGCTGCACTGTGCTACCCTGCCCTCGATGAGCAGCATGCGCAGAAGCGCCACTTACACGCTGGCCGCCCTCTTGGCAGCAGCCCTGGCCTTATGGGGCGCCGGAAGGTTCAGCCCGGTAGGCCGCACCAAGGTGTACTTCACCCTGGAGCGGGCCTGGAAAGCTCACTGGCCGTTCAGCCGTGGCCAATATCTGCTGTCCCGCGCGGAGCCCGCCTTCGACCCCCTGGTCCCGGTTCGGGTAGAGGTGGAACCTGGCGTCAACATGCTGCTGGACCCCGAGGACTACGTATCGCGCACGCTTCTGGAAACCGGCCAGTGGGAGGCCGACTCCTGGGCCATCGTCAAGCAGCACCTGCCCCCTGGAGGCACCTTTGTGGATGTGGGCGCGCACATAGGAATTTACTCGCTCAAGGCCGCGCGGGTCGTGGGTTCGCAAGGGCGTGTGATCTCGATCGAGCCCAATCCGGACACGCTCCAGAAGTTGCGCGACAATATCCAGGCCAGCGGAGACACCAACGTTGCCGTCCAGCCCTTCGCCTGCTCGGATGCCGAGACCGATTTGGACCTGTTCGCCGCGGCGCGCGCCAATACCGGCGGAACCTCATTGTCGCGCGCGAATGCCGAACAGGTGGGCGCGGTGAGCGCCGTGTACCACGTTCACGCCCGTCCCCTGGACGCCATTCTCGAAGCGGCCGGCGTGTCGGGGGTCGACGTCATCAAAATTGACGTGGAGGGGGCGGAAATGCTGGTGCTCAAAGGAGCCCGCCAGACGTTGGCCCGCTATAGTCCCGTCATTAGCGTGGAACTCATCGACCGGCAGCTGAAGTCGATGGGAACCAGCGCCGCTGAGGTTACGGAATTCTTGCGTTCTCAAGGCTACACTCCTCGCCAAATGATCGACGCCAACGTGATATTTGCGAAGTGACGCCGTTCACCCGGCTTGCGAGCCGTCCAACTTGCTTCCGCCCAGCAACGCCCCGGCTTGGCCCAGGTCGAACCTGCCCAGCGCGCGCAACGCTGCGGACAGACGGAAGCCGAATCCCGCAAGAAATCCATCATATTTACCCAGGAACGCTGCCGCCCCGCAGATTCTGTCGGCTTGAGCCAACGGATCGTCCGCCAGCGGGTCGGGCGCCGGGTGCAGCACCGCGCGAATCGCCGGGTACACGCGAATCTTTTTTCCGGCCCGGCGGATCTGCATGGCCAGGTCGGCTTCCGGCCAGTAGTGACCGTAACGTTGGTCGAAGTAATTCATGCCGCGCACGAATTGCTTGCGAATCAGGAGCGCCTCCAGCCCGGCGTATTCGACCGCGACGCTTTCCTGCGCGGTGTCGATCGATGTGCGCGGATACGCGCCGCCTCGGCACACCGCTTCCAGCGTTTCGCGCGTAGGCAGGTTTCCCGAGGTCAAGGCCGGCGAGCCGTCCGGAGCCGTCAACATCGGGGCCGCGGCCACGGAGCTTTCGTCCGCGTCCAAGCGGTCCGCCAAGGCACTTACGGTTTCCGGGGCGACCTCCACATCCGGCGACAGGAACAACAGCAGGTCCGCTTTGGCCGTCCGCGAGGCAATGTTCATGGCCCGCGCCGAACCCAGGTGATGCGGCAGGCGCAGCATGGTCACGGCCGGGTACTCGCTGTCGATCTGCGTGGTGTCGTCCTGGCTGCCGCAATCGACCACCAGAATTTCCAGGCGTTCCCGGTCGCGCGAATGCTCCAGCGCTTCGATGGCGCGGCGCAACGCTGTGGATTGGCGGTAAGCCACCAGCACCGCCGAGACGCGTGGAACCTGCGGCTCTTCCGGGTGTTGTTCTTGGACCAAAGGATCGGGCAAGTGTCGATCATAGCAGAGCGCAGACGGCTGACCGCTCCGGGCTTTGCTCTTTGAAACCGCCGCGGGCGCTTCCGCTTTACAACCGCCGCGGGCGCTTCCTTTTTACAACCGCCGCGGGCGCTTCCGCTTTACAATGGTCCCTTGCCTGAACTCTCGATCGTCGTGCCGGCCTATAACGAAGCCGCGCGCCTGCCTGCCACGCTGCTCATATTGGCTGGGTTTTGCGAGCGGCACGGCTCGGCCGAAGTCCTGGTGGTGGACGATGGCTCGCGCGATCGGACCGCCGCGCTGGTGGAGGAGGTCGCCCGCGACCATCCCGCCTTTCGCCTGCTGCGCAATCCGGGCAATCGCGGGAAGGGCTACTCGGTCCGCCACGGGATGCTGGAGGCCACCGGCGAGTGGACCCTGTTCACCGACGCCGATCTATCGAGTCCGATTGACGAGATCGCCAAGTTGTTCGCGGCGGTCCAGCGCGAGAATGCCGCTGCGGCCATCGGCTCGCGGGGCTTGGACTCGTCGCTCATCGGCGTGCATCAGGCGCTCTTGCGGGAGTGGAGCGGCCGCCTGTTCAACGTGGTTATGCGCCTGGCCACCGGTTTGCCCTACCGCGACACCCAGTGCGGCTTCAAGCTGTACCGGCGGGATGCGGCCCGCGCCATTTTCTCGCGGCAGAAATTGAACGGCTTCGGTTTCGACGTCGAGGATTTGTTCATTGCCCGCAAACTGGGGCTGCCCGTCGTGGAGGTGCCCGTGATATGGAATAACGTGGAAGGGACCAAAGTAGGGCCGCTCTCCGGTGCTCAGGCGTTCTGGGACTTGCTCCTGGTGCACTGGTGGAATCTGCGGGGAGGCTACCAGTAAGCCGGCCGTTTCGGCCCGCTCCACTCCAGCGGCAAGCCGGTATCGCGGCCTTGGCCCAGGCCAATTCCGCTCCGCAACCAGGTGTTGGACGCTGCTCCGCGGTTCATCCGCTCCTCCAAGGTTGTGGAGCAGGCTTCAGCCTGCAACGGGTGCTTCAGCACCCGTGTCCGAGCGGAGGCTAAAGCCTCCGTTGCAGGCTGAAGCCCGCTCCACAAACCACACCCCGGGTGTCTTCACCGTGGCCGCCATTTTGGGCGATACTTGTGGTCGATGAAGAAATTTCTGCTGGGTTTTGTGATCGGTCTCATCTTCGCCGGCCTCGGCGCCGTAATCGTCGGGTTCGCGGCTATGCGCCTGGGCGACCGGCGGCCCACGGTTTCCAACAACTCCACGCTGGTGCTGCGTCTGGAAGGCGACATGCCGGAACAGCAGCCCGTCGACGTTCCTCTGCCGTTCTTCGAAGGCCAGCAGCCCTTGACGGTTCCCGAAACCTGGCAACTGCTGCGCAAAGCCGCCGCCGATAGCCGCATCAAAGCGGTGGTGATCGAGCCCCGCGCGCTCGCCATCGGCTGGGCCAAATTGGAGGAGTTGCATGCCGACCTGCTGGCGTTCAAGAAGTCCGGCAAACCGGTGTATGCGTTCCTGCGCGGCGCGGGCGGCCACGAATACTACCTGGCCACGGCCGCCGACAAGATCTTCATCGCCCCCGAAGACGAGCTCGACCTCAAGGGCCTGCGCGCGGAACTGGTGTACGTCAAAGGCACCCTCGACAAGCTGGGCGTGTCGATGGAGTTTGAGCACGTCGGCAAATACAAGGATGCCCCGGATCAGTTCACCAAGACGGGACCCTCGCCCGAAACCTTGGAGGTGACCAACCAGATCCTGGATCAGTACTTCGGCGACCTGGTGAATGTGATCGCGGAAGGCCGCCACAAGACCCCGGACGCGGTGCGGGCGCTCATCGATCAAGGGCCGTTCGTCGCCCCCAGCGCTTTGGCCGGAGGATTGGTGGACGAGCTGGTCTATGAAGACGAAATGTATAAGCGCCTCAAGGATCAGCTCAAGACCGAGACCAAGCGCATCGGCGCAAGGGATTATTCTCGCGTGCCGCTGGCCGGCGCCGAAGGGAAATCCCGCATTGCTCTGGTCACCGCCGACGGCGACATCACCCGCGGCGGATCGGGCGACAGCGTCACCGACAGCGGCATCACCGACACAGGAATCATCAAAACCCTGCGCGACGTTGAGGACGATTCTTCGATTAAGGGCGTAGTCCTGCGCATCGATTCGCCCGGCGGCGACGCGTTTGCCTCCGACGACATCCTGCATGAAGTCAAGATGCTGAGCGCCAAGAAGCCCATGGTGATTTCGATGTCCGACTACGCGGCCTCGGGCGGCTACTTCATCGCCATGAGCGGCGACCCCGTGGTGGCCTATTCCAACACGCTCACCGGGTCGATCGGCGTGTTTTTCGGGCGCATCAATCTGCGCGGGCTGTACGACAAGATCGGCCTCAAGAAGGAAATTCTCAAGCGCGGCCATTTCGCGGCCATCGATTCGGAGGACGGCCCCTTGAATGACGAGGAGCGGACCAAGCTGCGCAAAGAAATCGAGCAGTTCTATCATGCCTTCGTCGACCGCGTGGCCACGGGACGCAAGCGTCCCTACGATCAGGTCGCGCCGCTGGCCGAGGGCCGCGTGTGGCTCGGCGCGCAGGCCAAGCAGAACGGCCTGGTGGACGAAATCGGTGGCCTCGACCGCGCGCTGGACATGATCAAGGAACGGGCCAAGATCCCGGTCTCCGAAAAAGTCACGCTAGTGAACTATCCGCCCAAGCGCACATTGTTCGAGATGCTGTTCAACCGCGCGGGAGACCAGTCCGACGCGGAAGCCGCTCTGCTCGAGCGGAAGATCGAAGCACTGGTGGGCCACTTCCCCTTGCGCGCCCTGGCCCACGGCGGCATGCTGCGTCTGATGCCGTTCCGGGTCGATGTGAAGTAAGGACGTCAAGTAAGGACGTGAAGTGAGGATGCCGAGTAAACCATGTCAGAGGAACGGCGTCCAGGGAAGTGAAACCTGAACTTTGCCTCGCCTCCGGCCCCGCAGCATGATAAGATTTGGTCGGATGCGGCGTTGCATCTGGCTCTTCTTCCTCGTGGCCTTGGGCATTGCCGACGACAACCGGTCCTTGGGCGACCGGACCCGGCAATATCTCACGGACTTGGTGCGCCTGGACACCTCGGCGGGCAATGAGACCAAGGTCGCCGATTATCTAAAACAAGTTGCAGATTCCCACGGCATCCCCGCGGAACTGGCCGGCGGCGAACCCCGGCGCATGAATTTCGTGGCGCGCCTCAAGGGCAACGGCAAGAACCGGCCCCTGCTTCTGATGGCCCATAGCGACGTGGTCCCGGCGGACCGCAGCCACTGGACCGTGGATCCGTTTGCCGCCGAAATCCGCAACGGTTTCATTTACGGCCGCGGCGCCTGGGACGCCAAGTCGCTGCTGGCGGCCGAAATGGCCGTGATGGTGGAGATCAAGCGCCGCAACATCCGGCTCAACCGGGATTTGATTCTGCTGTCCGAGGCCGACGAAGAAACCGGGTCCAGCGGCATCCAGTGGATGGTGCAGCACGCCTGGCCCAAAGTCGACGCCGAATTCGGGCTCAACGAGGGCGGCGCGGTCTTCCTCACCCACGACGGCACCCACATTTTCCAGGTGGAGACGTCCGAGAAAATCCCTACCCGCATCCTGATCACCGCCCGCGGCACGGCCGGGCAAGCCGCCTTGCCGCGCCCCGACAATCCCGTCGTGCACCTGTCGCGCGCTTTGGTCAAACTCGCCGATGGCGACGAGCCGGTGCGGCCCACCGGGACCACGCGGCGCTACTTACAGGACTTGGCCAAGCTCGACGATTACGCCTGGCTGACGCCGCTGCTGCCGCGTCTGGAGAATCCCGCCACGGCCCAGTCGGCCGCGGCCCAGATTCGCGCCCGAGACATCACGCTCGACTCCATGCTGCGCACCACGGTCACGCCGACCATGCTGCGCGGAGGCGTGAAGATCAACGTGATTCCCAATCTGGCGGAAGCGCAAGTCGACGTGCGCCGCCTGCCCAACGAAACTCCCGATGAGGTGCTTGCGCGGTTCCGTCAGATGGTCAACGATTCGGCCGTGGAGATCACGCTGGCCCCCGGCGCCCAGCAGATCGAGCCTCCCGCGCCCAGTTCGCGCAACAGCCCAATGTTCCGCACTCTGGAGAAAACCATCGCCCGTATTTATCCCCACGAATCCGTCGTGGTGCCGTACATGTCCGGCGGAGCCACCGACGGCACGTTCCTGCGCTCGCGCGGCATGGCAGTGTACGGCGTCCCCATATTTCTGCGGGAGAGCGGCGAGAGCCCGGCCCACGGCAACGACGAGCGGATTGCTACGAAGACGCTCGAAGACGGCGTGGAATTGCTCTGGCAGATGGTGTTGGATACGGCGGGCGAAAACTAGAGGGTGGGGCAGTCTTTCTAAGCCTCGCCGCCACAATCCCAGGCTCGCCCGAGTTGGGCTTTAGACAATAGAAATGGGCCGAAACTATCTACAGTCGAACCGTCCACGCCTCGTCGCGAATCGGATGCGTCATGAGCCCAAGTACAACTCCTTTGCCTTCGAGAGATCCGCGGGAAAGAAATCCCAAAACACGAACCGTCCTCGCGCGGTGAATGTGCCCGCATAGGAAGTGGGACCCAGTCGAATGTTGTATCTGCTCAGACCGTCTACAAGGCTTCCCACTCCGGTGACGAATCTTTCCACGAGGCGCCTCGGAATAGGTTGGTACGCCGTTGAATGATTCAGAAGCGCCGCTTGCTTCGTCCGTTTAAGGTAGTCCCTCGCTTCCTGAGCCAAGCGGGAGCGTTCAGTGCCGGTTGAGTCGATAGCCGGCTTGGGATAGGCGGGACTCCTCAAGCGGGCGCCAATCTTGACCAGTCGTTGCTCGACTGTTCGCCTGTAATCCTCTGTGGGTGTAAGGTATGTGCGCTCTTCGAGCACCAGATTACGAGGCTCTCGCGAGAGCTTTGGGAGGAGGGCCTCAAAGCGTTCGTGAGGAAGGGAGTCACTACGCAGCAGGTCGCTCGCGTCGAAGCCTGGGCCGACAACTTCTATGGTTATCTTCTCTTGCGTGTCGTCTGTGATTCCGGCGAGAGAATATCGATCGCGATAGGGGCTCACGGGCTCCAGGAATGCTGCGATTTTCCGTTCGGCGTTCAGTTCCTTTATCACCGCACGGACCTTTGATCCAGGAACGATGTAGCCCCCGCGACGCTCCGACCACCGCTTGTTCCGAGTATCGATTCGGAGCAACGCCTCACGGCAGTGGTGCCGGTCCCAGAAGCTCTCAAGGGCGCGGTCAGCGTCCACTGACCAGCGTTTGATGATCAATCCATCGAGTATCGGCTGACCTAGCGCACGTAACCAGACCATGCTCGCGAACTTCAAATAGCCGTTCAGCGAGCCGACCGCCTCTTGAAGGTTGTGCTCCGAGACGTTCCTAAGTTCGATCGGCGGCTCGACCCGAACCATCAGCGTGAAATGGCAGCTAGCAACTGCGAGGCCCGCGCCAGCGTGCTGAGAAACCTTTCCTCTTTCCCACACTTCCGCCAGTCCCACACTTCGGTGCCAAGGGCCTCAGCAAGCAAGCGGCGAATGTACTGAGAGCGGATGAATGGCGGATAAAACGCATAGCTACCGCCGCGAACAGACTCGTAGTACAAATATGATTTCCCTGGTTGAATGCGCTTGAGATCGAGCAGGTTGGATACCTCCTCAAAGGGAAACGCCCGAGTGAGCTGTTCGATTGGGTCTTTTTCGCCAGGGAACGGCACGACGTGCAAGTGGGCGTGGCTAATGCCACAGCCGCCAGAGTCGGGTGTGCGCGCACCGTGCTCAAAGATTAAGCAGTTGCCGTACGTCCCGCGCATCTGGTCGGTAAGACTTGTCTTAAGGGCCTGAGCCGCGCCGAGTTCCTCCAGGGGCATGTCAGCAAATGCCCGGTAGTGGTGGTTTGGAACAAGCAGCAGATAGCCGGGCACAATCTGCCCGAGGCTTGGTAGTACACGGAAATCGTGGTCCTCCAGAATTGTGCGGCTCGCGGGTTCGTGACCATAGAGGGCGGCGAAGGAGTTCGCGGCACCTCCAGTGAACTCGTTACAGAACTCACAGTGACCGCAGTTGGTACTAACGTTCGAGCTAGACATCGGTGAATTTGCCTACGTTTTCGTCAGTAATTTCCGTCGAAAACTTCTCCCGGATTCGTTCGACATTCTTGGCGTAGACCGCGTAGGGGGATCTTGGCTTCGGGATTGATTCGACGCGTAAGGCTGGCGATGTGAGATTGTTGAATCCAGCAAGGTAGTGAGTCACGAGCATCCAGTCGTCTATCCAGGTCACGCCGAGACTTGGAGTCGCGTCGTATGTGTAGACTTTTAGGCGCGCTCTTGCGATATCGTTTAGCTCTCTGCGGATGCCCCACAGCGCTCGGATCGAATCCGTAATCCTCTTCTTCGTATCTAGTGTCCTGAGTCATTAGTTCGTAACACTATTCACGTCCCTGTGCGTCTTACTATGGTGGAGGCAACCATGGGCCGTGGACGCACACCCCTCAAAGTGGAATTGAATCCAGAGGACCGCACGAT
>Ga0209517_10009429_pt1 | contig 11133 bp, 12 predicted proteins | sample PeaSoiMetSII2010_FD_187695 | JGI IMG/M metagenome (GOLD analysis project Ga0209517, IMG submission 187695) | Peat soil microbial communities from Weissenstadt, Germany - SII-2010 (SPAdes) (version 2) | ecosystem: Environmental > Terrestrial > Soil > Wetlands > Peat | place: Germany... | reverse complement strand
GCTTTTTTGTTTTTCGCAATAGCAGCCAATATGTCATCGAGCGGCATTACTTGCCTCCCTAAGCCCGGCACCATTGTCCGTCAATTCTGATCCATAGCAACATTTCTGTACTCCTGAGGTAAATTCGATCATCCTGCACCAGAACGGGGTGGTGTTGGCCGTCAAATTTAATCCAGTCCGTCCTGTGCGGCCTGTTCGGATCGAACTTTACCGGGTTTAACCGTTCGCGTAAAACCCGCCGCCTTCGACGCATGTAGCGCCGGTGGTATGCTCGCTTTTTTTCCAAATTTTTGAACGGCATACAGTTCTTCCCGTCTCTGCATTTCCAAGTCTATGTCATGGTAGCAGTTTCTCTTGAATCAGGACCTCTGGTCCATAAATAGTTTTTCCCGGTGTTCCCCATGTTCCAGGTGTTCCAGCACACTTAACTTACGGTAATTCCGATGTTTCTGGTTGCGAGCTTCGGGAACACCCTGTTTTTTCGCGGTGTTCCTGATGTTCCGGGTCAGTGTTCCATATCCTCGCCGTAAAGTGATAGCATCGAATTTTTTTCCCCATACCCGGAAGGGTCTTGCTCTGTGTGTTCTTACCTTCGCCGTCGCGGAGGATGATGCCACTGTCCGCCAATATTTTCGCCGCCCGCCTGTGATCGAAGCCGCTGCATATCTCTCTGAAAGCCTCGGGGAGCACAAAGTATTCCGTGCCCCCGCCGTCCTGTTCCCGCCGAAAGCCTGCTCGGTTGATTGTTGCCCGGTCGGTATCTGATTCCGGGGTGTCGGGGTTTCCCTTCATGGGTGTGAATCTGCTTTCTCCGTTCTTCTCGAAAAACGCCCGGACTTGTTGTAAAAGCCTCTGTTCTTCCTTCGCTCCTGGTCCCCACGAGTCTAGCCATGCCTTGAAGCATTGCCCGGCCCCCCATATCGAAGCCCCCGCTTGCCAGCCGGTCAACTCATAAGCTGTAGCCAGCTCACCAGCCGCCGCAACCAATGAGAAGCGCGCCGCCGCCCTTTGAATTTGTCCGCTCGCGTTTTCAGGTACATATTTCCGGCAAAACTCCTGCCGATAGTTTGCGATGATTTCCGTCAGACAGGTCTGGTAGGCTGCAATCTCTTCTAGGTACGCAACCCCAACCGCACCGTGGTAATTGCGTGAGGCATCTTTCAACATATCAGCAAAGCGTGAGGCGCTTTCAGTGCCGTGAATATCCTGGAACATCCCCATGCCTGCCCCGGCGTCCGCCGGAATATCCGCAAGCCGTATCTCCTGCCCGGCCTTTGCCGACATTCCTGCCGTTTTCATGTGGTCGGCAAGACCGATCTCACCAGAAGACAAAAATAATAGACACCAATATTTCCGGTCCTGTGCCGCCCCGTTCTTGTTGGCTCTGCCCTTACCTTGGCCGTTTGCCAACATGTAAGCTACTTGACCAGCCTTGCGCGGGTCCATCTCCGCCAGTTCGTCAAGCGGCAACAGCACGTCATTATATGAGGCCGCTATCCCCTCTAGACCGTTATCCGTTGCACGCCAGCTTTGGCAGAAGGTGTCGGGATTGCCCCATACGGAAGCGCCGGCATCAAGGGCAGAAGTCTTGCCCGTGGAAGTGTCGCCGACAAAATGAAGACCTCCGTTTTCAGTGTCCGTCAGTGCCAGGAGAGGCCCGGCGAAGGAACACGAGACGGCAAAGAGAAGACGGGCGTTCCCGGCGCACAAGGCAGCAACTTCCTCCTGCCATTCCTCTATCGTTCCCTTGACGCTAAACGGGTTACATGCACCGACAGCGGCGCACTGGAACAACACCACTTCCCCTGTCTGTTCTCCGATGGTCTGATCCGGGAGCACAAATAGATTTCCCTCGTGCCAGCCGGTCCGGTCGGTGCATATTGCCCGCCGCTTGTCCCTTGGTTCGGTAACCTGGATGTAAGAGGCCAATTTTTGGCGCAAGTTGAAATTCGTGGTAATCCGCAGCCCCTTCGACAGCAAGATTCCGCGCATTTCCTCACAGCTCCCCTTCAGCATCTCAGCCGGGAGCGTCCAGTTTTTTGCTTTGCCGTCCGAATCGGTGAAGGAAAGGAGATATCCCCAATTTTCGCTCGAACCGTCCCGCGTCTTGGCGATAATTTGAAGTGGTGAGCATATCCATTGCTCTGTTAACGGGTTCCCATCATTGTCCACAGGCAGATAATAGATGCCCCGTTTTTTATCGGAGCGGAACTCCGGTCGGTGTTCAGATTTCATTGTTTCGAGTCCCTCGATACTGGCCCGCGCCGCCATCCTTCAGGTAGCCATCAAGCCCGGCACGGTGAAGAAACGCAAGGCTCATGCTCTTACCTCCCTTTGTGTCCTGGAACACCGAGGACACCGAGAGTTTTGGAAGGTGTTCCGCCTGCTCATGGTAGCAAAACCTTGCTGTATGCCGGTCTGCGAGTCCTGGAACACCTTGAACACCGAGAACACCGAGAACACCGAATTTACATTACCCCTTTGAATGTTTTCAGTAGATTGCATTTCTTAGCCTTCTTCGGTACTGAGGGCATCGCAGTACTTGTCCAAGTCGAGCCGATCAAAGACTGGTTTCCCGGCTACTCTTTTCGGTTTGAATGGCAAGGGGTTTTTTGCTCTGCGCGAAGTCCTATTGCGTAGAGTCTTCTCGGCGATTCCGAGATAGAGCGCAGCATCGCGATAACACAGCATCCGGGGTCCAACAGTTTCCAGTTTCACTAATTTCGGGTTAGCCATTTGAGAACCTCTCGAAACATTCCCACTGCTACAATCCGCTAAACGTTTGAAAACAAAAAAGCCGAAACGATTCATCGTCACGGCTACTTTAATAAAGCCAGGAAAACCAAACTAAAATGTTGCTTCTACATTTTTTTCGAGTCCAAAATTCCCATTGGGGTTTTCAGAGCAATTTTAGCCCCCAAAACCCCACCCATGCATGTCTCTATTTGCGTCTTGATTGGCTTCTTACAATTTCACGAACCATGTCCACTCTTAAATCGGGGTCCTGCAAGACGACTCCACTAAAATTCGTCAACATGTCGTAATGAGGACTTCCCAATAGTTTGTTAAAGAAATCCGCCATATGCCTGACGAAATAGTTTCTTCGGGCTTTGGCAACTCCGTGATATGGTGTAACTTCCATCTCAGTAAGGCATGCGTCGGCTATAGAGTCTGCTTTCTCAGCCATGGAATCGAGCAACTTATCAAGCATTGGAGTTTCAGGTAGCAAAAATAACAGGCGAGTAGCGCCTTTGGTCGGATGCTTGAGGAGCTGTTCATAAGCTGAAAAAGTCGCTGCCAGTGGCGTTACAGATTCGATGGATTGCAGAATTGTGGTCACGACTTCATCGGGAAACCACGAATATGGATTGAGTTCCAAAAATGATTTCTGAGCAGCGCCGCCCAACATTGTCACCGCAGAATCAGGAGTCAGGAGGAGCCGATCACAATCAAGTCCCAAGTCTTGCCGCAGAGTGCGGGCAAGTTTCCTTGCATCTTGTGCAAATTTTTTGAATTTTTCGGAGTACTCCTTGGCGTTCAAATGCACGTTCTCCGATGACAGAGAATACGCAACCTGAAAGACAACAAGCTCACTGCCGGGCTTCTTTGCTTTTTTGTCTATGGTGCTCCAAACCTTTTGCATGTCAGGCTCGGTCAGCATGCGCTCAAGCAAAAGGCTTTGGCGAGAACCGGGCTTCAACGCTTTGTAATAATCACATAGACTTTCTGGCGCCCATTGGGGGAATTTCAATGCCTGCGCTCCCGTGCGCTCCCGAGGGGAAAGCCAGGGGAAAGTCGGTCGGGAAGTCCGGCCTTATCGCAGCGTCCTGCTATCCCCTGGCAGGTGATGCATTATATCGCGTTGGTCGGCGCTTTATAAGAGGATTCGCTTGGTCAACATTTGGTCAACACTTACAGAAAAATATCTCTATCCCCCCGTTTTTTGTCCCTATGTGCTAAATCGGCTCTGGCTATTGTTTTAACGCATGTCTAAAATGTCCCTGCATATCCCCAAAATACCCCGTTTTTGCATTCAGGGTCTAGTGGCCGTACGGCTGTCGGGGTTCGAGTCCCCGCTTCGGCATATAAGTGAAAAAACTGAGGATTCGGCTGCGGGGTCGGGTCCTTTTTTTATTGGTTTTTAGTCCAGTGCGTGAGCCATCCCATCGAGCAACGGTATCTTGCCGTGTGTGGGGATTCCCTGCACCGGTTTGGGTACAAGGAAAAAACACATGGTAAGATTCAAACAACAGGATGATTGGGATTTTATCAAACGACATTACAGGAAATAAAGCTTAGCTTATCTGACCTGCCGCGGCGCTGAGATCCTGAGTCAAGAGATTGTCCTCCCCAATCACAGATTGAGCCAGCTCGACAAGGTGTCTGTGGTGAGTGAACATAATGACCTGTGTTTTCTCGCTGATTTCGGCCAATACCTTTAATGTGGCCTTTGCACGCTCGTTATCGAAGCGGATCAGGATGTCGTCCAGGATAAGCGGCTGCGGTTCATTTTGCGAGATGTAATACTCGAAACTGGCGAGTCTCAATGCCAGGTATAGCTGATCAGCTGTTCCGTCGCTCATTCCCTGCACGGATACCGTTTCCTCGCCGCCTCGCCTGAATCCTACGATGACGCTCGTCCCTGAGTCGTCAGTTTCCGCACGAACGCCTTCAAAAGAACCGAGGGTAAGGGCCCGGAACAGCTCGCTCGTCCGTTTTATGACAGGTCCCTGACTCATTTCACGGTGGCGCTCTTTTGCCCTCAGGAGCAAAGCATGAGCAAGTTTCAGCCGTGAGTATTGCCTCACCTTATTTTCGATATCGGCCAGACGCCCCTGGATTTGCTGTGCAACTTCTGCTGCATCGCCTCGCCCGTCCATTCGCCTCAGTTCACCTTCTTCGCGGCCAATGGTCTGATCGAGTTCGGACTTTTTCGCATCCAGTCCGGCGATTTCTTCCTCCAGATGCTTGAGCCGAGGCAGGATCAAATCAGTATCTTCAGCCTCAACTTCGGCAGAGAATTCTTCGATGGATGAGCCAGACGCCAACTCAACGAGCTGTTCTTCGATTTGCTCCAGCTTCTCGATAAGTTCCTTTTTCCGGGCAGACCGCCGCTCCGCTTCAGGGAAAGCCTCGATGCCATCGCATGCCGCCTCTTCGAGCATCACCCCGATCTCAATTCTCAGCCTGTCTATCCGGCCGTAAGCCCCTTTAAGGGACCGTTCCTCTTCGCCGATTTTCTTTAAGAGACCCTCCCTTCGGATCTTGTCGGCCTTGGCTGTGTTCATCAGATCATTCATCGAACTAACAGCCTTTTCAACAGACATTCCTTGAAGTTCAGGGACGGTCCGGCTTACAAGATCCTCTGCCTGCTTTTTGAAGGTCTCAAAATCGGCATCTATTTCGTCCACCCGATGCCCGAATCCTTTAGCTTCTTTCAACTTGGCAAAGATTTCCTGTAGCTTGCTGAGTATCGCGTTTGCCTGCTCAGGTATCGACTGGCCGTCAAGCTCAAGGGGAGAGATGGCAGTTTCCCATTGCGCCTGCCAGGTTTCAAGCTCTGATTTTGCTTTCTCGCCTTGGGATTCCATCTTCCGAAGTTCATGCTTCTTCTGTTGGAGATCGTTTTCCAGCCGGTCCCGATCAGCCAATATCCTGGTCTCGGACTCTATTACCTGAGCCGTTTTCGCCACCAGCTTTTGGAGAGATTCCCCGGCTTCTGTAAGATGGCAAATCTCATTGAGGCACTTTTCAAGCGCCTCCTTCAGCTCTTCGATCTTTCTGGCCCGGTATTCAGCTTCGCTCCGGAGCGTTCTAATTTCAGCCCACTTGCGCACAAGCTCGGATCGTTTCAACACCCATCTGCGCATCTGTTTTGGTGGACCAGGGGAAATCCCGCATTGGAGCCAAAGATTAGTCCAGTCCAGTTTAATTCCCCCAAAGCTCTTATCGATCTGCTCTTTTCCAGCCAGAACCTCGTTTCTCTGAAGCTCAAGCGCCTTGCGTCCAGCGATGAGGGTATTGTACTCGGAGACGCGGTCCGCTTCCCGCCGCAGCCGATCTGAGAGTTCGTCTGCGACATGCATGTTTTTCTCAAACGCGTCGGGGAGAGTGCTCGCCTCGGAAACCTTGGCGATATAATCTCTTTCATCATCCTCACTTCCTTTTACTCCATCGATTACCCCCCGAATCAATTTCCAGCCGCTTTTACGCAAAGATCGCGAATCTTCAAGGTCTTCCAGAGACGGTACGTCTCCGGCTTTGATCGCCGACACTTTACTTTCAATATCCCTGATCTCCCGGGAGAGCTTTTCGAGTTCCCTGGTGTGAATGCCGATTTCATTCTCGGTTTCCCGAAACCTGCTTTCAAAATCATCGACAGTTTCGGGATCTGGCGCCTGGAGCTGCTCGAGCTGATCGAGGCCGCCTTTCCATAGCTCCAGTCCTGCCAGATCGAAGTTCGCCTGCTTTTCCGCATTGACGATTTTTATTTCGATCTGGGACAGCTCATCTTCGATCCTGCCGTAGCTTTTCGCGTCATCAAGGGCAATTTGAATCCCGGACGTGTCCCGTCGAACAGCAATGTCTGAAAGCTTTTCGGTTATCTCGGCTATGGCGAGCGTTAGTTCGCTTGTTTTTTCGAGCGCGTTTTCCAGGTTCGCTACGTACTTTTCACGCTTCGCACCAAGGTTTCTTATGATGACCTCTTCATCCGCTTGAAGGCGCAAGTCCTCTACTCTCTCAAAAGGGTAATCCCGACGAAGCTCCGCCAGCAGTTCTTTCGCCTGGTCCTCCAGAGCTTTCTTTTGAGCAATCAGCTTCGGACGGTCCGCAACGGCCTTTCGATGACCTCCCAGCTTTAGGTAAAGGTCGCTTATCTCCTGCGAAAAATTGAGAACCGCAGGGGAAATTTTCAGCTCACTCAACTCTGAGCGAAGTTTTGTGAGGCTCAGCTTTGCCTGATCGGCATACTGCTCTTGAAGCCTGAGGTCATGAACCGCTTTCTGCCTCTTTTCGGAAAAGTCCCCCGGCAGGATTGCAGTTGGCAAATAATCGGCAATTTCCTGCAAAATACCTTTACGCCTTCCGATTAAGGGAAGGGCATTTTGGATACGTTTTAAACGATTTCTTTCTTGCTCCGTCCGCTCAATTTCAACCTGGACCGCCATCCTTTCAGAGAGCGCAGTCTGGTGAGCTTTGAAATGTATGTCCCATGTTTCGTTCGGTAGCTGCAGTTCACGGAGCTTTCCCTGTTCTTCTCTCAAGCCGCTCAAGAGTGCATTTATTTCAGGCCTTGAGCCGCCGGGTTTAAAAAGATCGTTAGCTTCGGCGAGGACCTGGTCCTCAATTCTCCTGAATGCAGCGACACCGGCCCCCGCGGCGAACAGAACATCGGCAAGTTCGCCTCCGCCGTTTACGATTTCTCTTCCACCTTCAACGAGTGCTTCATGATCGATTCCGAATCGCCTCGAAAAGTCCTGGCAGGATACTCTACCGCATACCTCATGCCATAAAGCTTCATCCAGCGGGGAATCATCGGGTGCTCTCAATGCGTTGGACCTAGCCTTGCGCCGAATGGCCTCGATCACTCTGCCGCCGCCGGTCCTAAGCACACCTCCTATTCTGAGTTTCTGGTACGGATGCAGGAAGCCGTCCTCACATCTTTCTGGAATACCATACAAGAGGTATCCGATAGCCCGCAATGCAGAGCTTTTGCCGGCTTCGTTGGGGCCGTAAATGAGAAGAAGACCTTCATTCCCCTTGCTCAAGTCTAGGGTGATCCCGGAGAACGGACCGAATGCGATCAGGTCCAGTCTGAGTATTTTCATGTCCACGACCTCATTTAGATATCCCAAGTCTTTGAATAAGCATTGGCCGAACCTCTGCGAGCAATCGCCCAATGGTTTCCGCATCATTAGGGGATACTGCCGCCTCGCTGTTCCTGATCTCAAGAGGAAGCTTCTCCCATAATTCATTCAGACATGAGCCAAGGCCTGTCAGCTCGTTTGGATCGGTACCGATCTCTTCAATTAAATTCATAAGGAGTTCGATTGGCCCTCCGCTCCTTTCCGGCGCCTGTTGAGGCAAAGGCGCCGTATTCAACCTGACCTTTTCGATCCAGATCCTGTCCGGGTACAGGGAGATTGTTCCAGCCCGTATTTCGCCAACCAGTTTTTCCCGATCCGAGGCTATCCTATCGTGAATCGGACACGTTCCGACCACATTGATCCGGACCAACATCGGAATGTCCGTATTAGCGGCAATAGCCGACAGGCTGTTCATGACTTTCTCAAAAAACCCATGCTCCGTTTCCTCGCCGGTAACATCGACCTCGCACAGCGCCCAGCGGATAACGTCCATGGCGTGAAATTCGTAAACCGGTCGGTCTTTTTCGACTCTTACCAACACGCATCCTTTCGGGCCGGTCTCTTTTATGCTGCGGCCCTGAAGGTTTCCGGGGAAAATGACCAGCGGGTCCTCACAAAGCACCTGATGCTTGTGGATGTGACCCAGAGCCCAGTAGTCATAGCCCTTCAATTTCAAACCTTCGACGCTGCAAGGGGCGTATGGGGCGTGCTCGCTGCTTCCAGTAGCGCATGTGTGAAGCATGCCGATGTTAAAGAACCCAGCTACGGCAGGGGGGTATTTTTCTGATAAGTCAATGTTTACGGCCTGAGTCGGGAAACTTTGGCCGTGTATTGCGACTCCAATGTTTTCGAGCATAAATGTTGCGGGCGAACGCCATCCGATGAGCTTTACCCCATCCGGGAGCGAGAGGCTTTTTGTCGTGCGGCTTGCGGCGTCATGATTCCCGGCGATGATATAAACAGGAATGCCGGCCTCAGCGAGCCGCGCCATCCGGGATATAAAAAAAAGACCTGTCTGGTAATCCTTCCAGTCTCCGTCATACAGGTCTCCGCTAATGAGAACGAAGTTGACCTTTTCGGAAATTGCCAGTTGGACCAGATTGTCAAGGGCCCGTCGGGTTGCCTGCCGAATCCGGCCGGCGGGCGCCCCTTCATACTCGTCCAGCCTTAACATAGGGCTGTCCAGGTGGATATCTGCTGTATGGATGAAAGAAAACATAATGCCTCCAAACCGTTTTTGATGCCGCATGGAAAAGGCAGCCGATCCGGCGATCCAACTTGTCCGACTGGCTTAGCCTGTTAGTTATTACTCATCCTCCTCCGGCGCTCACTTACAGCTGCGCGGCGGCTGGCTGTAGACCGGCATCGGGTCTGCTCTCGGGATCTCGCGGCCAGGCGAGCCGAGGTAGGACGATGGCATGTTGGGGTTGATGGAGTTTCCGCCGCCGAGATGTGAATTTAGGTATGGTTGCGGCTGTCCGGGACCGGGATTTCCGCCATACTGTGCCAAGGCTGGAGTTGCGAAAAGCAGGACCAAGAGAATCGCGAAAGTCTTTTTCATAAATCCCCTATGGTTGAAGCTCAGAACTCCATTCTACAGCGAAAAGTGACTTTAACAACAGAAAAGGACTTTCCAAAATCAGGGTCGGCGCGCTCAGACGATCAAAAGAGGGACACAGGCCAGGACGAAAAATCGGTTGTAGGGCATTGTGGTGGGGTCCTGTTAGGCATTTCGGAGCGGAGAACGGACAATGGTGGGAGCAAAAGCGGCAATCGTCGAGCCACAGGAGCCCGAAGGAGGGCTTGACGATATGGGCGCGTGGCCCTGTGAGCCCCACAAAGTAGTCTGGCACGCGAAAAGCGTGCTGATTGTTTCGATTGCTGTGATAAGTTCCAGGGACGGCTTCGGAACCAAAAGGTCAACCAGGAGGACAAAATAACAGGAGGCCACCCATGGTAAAAGTAGTTAGATTCATTGTCATAGCATCCGATCTTGTAGGAGCATTCGTCGTTCTCTTTCTCATCGGGAACACAAAAGGCCGATATGGATGGGAATTCGAATACATAGTTCTATTGCTCCTTATATGGCTCCTCATCGGCCTCAATATCGTCATGGTCTACTCATGGCCAAAATGAAACTTAGAAAACCTGAAATGTTTTTACCCTGCCGTGTACGTCAAGATATCCGTACCTTGCATTGTAGTTACACGCTCTCGAACATTATTAATGTTTTCAGGGTTTCGACCTTTTGTTACGGCTTCGAACTCGTCATTTGGCAATTGATTATAGATCACATAGTTGTGCCAATGTGGGGGGAATGCGAGAGAGATGATCACGTATCTTTAACTCTTCAACTCTTTTTCAATGACGTCAAAAAGCGCCTTAAGAGGAAAGCTGGCTCCGCGCGGGTATTTATGTATAGAAAATTGATGAGTGAACTTAACACGCTCAATCCTTTCGCCACTTATATCAGCGAAAGTACCATTAGATCTATCATTCCATAACTTTTGTAATGCTAAATAGTCAACGTCTACCTGGTCTATGAGCTTGAGAACAAATTCTAGAGCCATTGGTATGCAAGAATTATTAAAGAGTTGCCTATGAGAATTCACAACATGCATATTGAGTTCCATAAACATTCTCCTATTTTGGGAGTTTGGGGCGGTCAATACCAAGCGCCTAGTCTCCTTGAGGAACAGTTTGCTTCAAAAAGTTCGATGTTTTGCCCACGCACACCCGAACGCACCGCCGCTTTCATAACTGGACGGTTTGCTTCAAAGTGTTTTCGGGGCGTCGGTCGGCCCGCAACGCTCGGTGCGGTGTGGGCCGGTTTTCAGAATAGGGACAATTTACGCTCTTTGTCCAGTTTTTTTTGAATTTCTTAGGCATTGCCCCTAGACAAGACATAGACCTTTGACCCGCCTGCCTGTATCTGGGCAAACAAGGTCATCTGAGAACCGGAACAAGCCGGTAGCTACCAAGTCATCACAAACGCTGTTCACTGCTTGCTTCGTATCATGACACTTTGCAAATTGACGAAGCCAGAAATCAAGAGAATGAGGCTTGGTATGCTTCGCCAAGGAATGATTTTGCTGACCTTGAATAATGTAATTAGAACCTGATTCTTGGATGTACTTAACCAAATCTTTTTCGTCAAACTTGCAGCCGCGCCCTCCATGTGGCAGATCAATCATGTAGTTACTCCTTTGTGGCTCAATCGCTCAATGTCTCGCGGCAAACGCTCTACAGGGCTTTAGAGGCTCAG
>Ga0209517_10009427_pt1 | contig 11133 bp, 10 predicted proteins | sample PeaSoiMetSII2010_FD_187695 | JGI IMG/M metagenome (GOLD analysis project Ga0209517, IMG submission 187695) | Peat soil microbial communities from Weissenstadt, Germany - SII-2010 (SPAdes) (version 2) | ecosystem: Environmental > Terrestrial > Soil > Wetlands > Peat | place: Germany... | reverse complement strand
CGTAGATGATCTGCTCTTCGCTGTGACTTTTCCTCGGCATTCGTCCTCCTTCTGCTTTCGTCCAGAGGACCACATCCGGCTGCCACTCTCAACTTTCCGGCTGTCTCATTTTCGGGTTTTGGGTCACATCGCCGTGTGCGCCCGTCCACGATAGTGAGTGAGCACTTCCGGAAACGACGAAATTTGCTTCCGGTATCGGGCGAGCTGGTTGCGAAAGCGATCTACTGCACCGGGCCCCCAGAAGTTGTGATGCAGGCAGACAGTCCAGACGCCGAATGGTGCGCGACGAAATTGCCACATCTGCTGGGGAATCCAAAGAATGCCCTCGTCGTCCTCATAGGGAAGAATACCGAGCCCGTCACTTACTACCTTTAATCCGACTTCCGACATCACTCGCAGCGTTGTTGTATCAAAGCTATGGCCGGGCGCAACCCAGACGTTCGGCGCCAAGCCTTCGCTCCCGAAGATCCTGAGCGCGAGCCTGATCTTGCGCTCCTGCTCGTCGAAGGGCAGCCCGGCAAACTCGCTCACTCGATTGATTCTCAACAGTCCCGGGCATTGGGTCACATAGGCATGCTGATATCCGTGTACTCCAATCGTCCAGCCGAGCGAGTGCCAGAGCCGAACGCGCTCCCAGAAGTCGCGCCGAGGTGGGGAGAGGCGGAAAGTCGTGTCTCTGTTATCCGGAATAACCGCAACAAGGGGCTTTACATCTGAGTCCAACAACACGTGCTCAATCTCCTGCCACACCGCCCAGTTCATTGTGGGACAAATGTCGTCAAAGCGGAGAAGTAGCTTGCCGGCCATGCTAGACTCGCGCGCCACCCTGACGGCCAAGATAGTTCTCCGCCAGGATTGGCCGGTTCCAAACGGCCGGCCGCCTCATCCGCGCGAAGCTGGTCTGAGCACCGAATACCCGCCGCCACGAAAGCAGCACGCCAAACGCGAGCCACGGCGAGACCAGCGGCTCGTAAGAAGTTGTGACCGCGACGGCCACGACGCATGTGCCGCCAAACAAAAAGCCCAATAGCGGCGCTCGGGAGAGGCTAATCTCGCGCACCAAAAGCGCGGCAAACACCAGCCATCCGAGTAGCGCGACGAGACCAAACGTGAGGATCGATTTTCCGATCACGCTCCAGATGTTGTAACCTGTAGCGGCCTTGATCTTCTCAACGCCGTCGTATCCCATGCCGAAGACAAACTCGCGCGATGAACCGCTCCTCCAAAGGGAAATAGATTCCACGATAGATGCCGCGCGCGCTGCCCATACCGAACCGGCACCGTACCCGGCCTGCTCCGCATCGGCGCTGGCAATCCGATCCTTTAAGTCGTAAACGCCAATGGAGAGAGCGGCAACCAGCGCCAGAGCCAGCACGATCCGCCCGCTCTTGTTGCCTGCATCCCGCGTGCGAGCGGCGGATACGAGTAGAGCGGCGAAGCCTGCCGCAACGATCAAAGCGTGTCCGGACCGAGACAGCATGAGCACCGGCGCGCCGCCGAACAACGCCGCAGTGCAAAGGCGAGAGGAAGAGAACCGCGCCAGCGATCCTCCACCGGCTCCAAGACGCAAGCCGCACATGAGGAGCCACCAGTGTCCGATGCTGGCCGTCATGTCCGACGGTTCCGAGAACAACCCGAACACGCGCAGGCCGAAGATCCCGGCTCCGCTCAGAAGACCGCGTATCATGTTGGCTTCGGATTCACCGTAGCCGTACCATGACCAGAATGGATAGGCGTCCAGCGGAACAGTCAGCAACTGGAGCACGCACACGGCGAGGTTCACCAGAATTCCAATCGAAACGCCCTTCAGGAGATGTATGGTGTCCGAACCGTCGCGAGGAGTGCCGGGTACCATGTGAGTCGTGCCGAGCAGCCAGAGAGCGCAGAGTTTCAGAGTCTCGATGGCATAGATCTGAGCCGAAAGATAAACCACTGCGCAGGTCAAGGCGGGAATCGCCAGCAGCAGCCATGCGTTGAAAGCCCGGGTCTGAATGGTTCGGGCCCTGAAAACGATATAGAACAGAAGTACGAAATTGACCATCTGTATCCGCAGGTTGCCCACCTGCAGAGCCGGGTTCGGAACCAGACACAGGCAACCTAGCGCGACCAACACCCATTGCTGCGAAAAGCATGGCGCTGTTTGGAGCGCGCCTGAATCGCGAACAACTCTACCGGCAGACTGCATCGTATACATCGCTTAACGTTCGGGCGACACAATTCCACGCGAGCGCTTTCGCCGCATCCACGAGACGCGCCGCCAGCTCTTCTGGATCTAATTCATAAAGCCGGCGCACACCTTCGGCCAGGGCCTCCGGCGATCCGGGTGGCACAACACATCCAATGCCGAATTGCAGCACAGTTTCCCCCACTGCTCCCACGCGCGTTGCAACCACCGGAATCCCGTATGCTATGGCTTGGCTCAGAACCCCGCTCTGGGCAAGGAAGTCGGAGCGGTACGGAAGCAGCACAGCGCTGTGGGTGCGTAGGAGGATGTCGAGCTCATCATCTGGCACAAAATCGGACAGCACGGTAATCCGGAGTCCATCTCCATGGGCGCAGGCGGTCAGTTCCCGTATGTAATTTCCGTAGCGGACGTCAGCACCGTGAAACCCGGCAATAGTCAGCGAGAAATCCGGGAGAAATCTCATGGCCCGCAAAAGCAGCGGCAACCCTTTGTTGGGCCGCGGCGCACCGACGAAAAGGAGTTGCCTCCGCTCCATCCGTTCGTTGAGCGAAGCCTGTGGCCCGGGCCGGAGGGGCTCGCCTACCCCGTGTGGAACAACATAAATAGGCGGAGCTTTCGGACCTATGAATTCCGCGAGGGTGCGCATCAGACCGTGGGAGTGAACCACCAAAGCATCGAAGTGGCGGAAAAGCGCCCGGTCGATGGTGTCTTTCACGAGCGCCAGCTGCCACCGCGGCAGCATATGCGGCCGCACGTTATGAACGGTCAGAAGAGAGCGGATACCGAAACTGCGCAACGCACGAAGGCCGGCCAGGGTCGCCAGCCCGTACGAATCCTGATAGTGAACCAATGCTACATTTTGATGCTCACGCGCCCACGCGATAATCTGCCGGTCGGTGCGCCCCCAGTGCAAGCACCGGTCCAGTATGCCCAAAACTCGTGATTGATAGGTAGACAGATTCCGGGGCACGCGGATAACCCGCTCGATTTCGACTCCGGAAATTGCAGTGCGTGCGTCGGCGCTTTCCGGGCTCACCAATAATGTGAAACGGTACCGAGCACCGCTCTGCGCCAAGGCCGCCGCAAGTTGCGACGTATACCGCATGTGAGCGTGCCCCGCCCGATGGGGCTCAAACAGGGCCACTCGTTTGCTCGCACTCGCCACGGTGCTGGAGGAAAGCGGACGCTCCGTCACAACTGAGATGGCACGGAATTCTGCTTCAGGAAACTGCAATGGCAACACGCGGGACGATGCTGTCCGGCCCTGCCCGGTAACACGTCCTCAAGCTCAAAATCATCGCGGCGCCTTCGCCAATGACAGCGCACCAGATGATCGCCTGCGCCGAAGAGTGCCATCCGGAACAGAGCGCTCTCGTGAGATTGGTGACCACATAGCCGCCCAGCATGAAGGTGGCATACTGTCGTCCCTTCCGGATCACAAACAGGTAACGGGCGACAACACTGTTCACCGACAAGATCAAAAGGTAAACCAGCCATGCGGGAATCAGCGCGGCCACCGAGTGAGCATCGTTGCTTGTAAAACGGCCGTGCAGATAGAGCAGGGCGACGATTCTTTCTCGGAAGACGTAGATCGATAGAGCCGCGAGCCCGGCCACTCCCAACGTCCAAGCGATGTATACGGAGAGGATCCGCTGCACTGCTTCCGCCGGCGCTGTACAGAACTTGCTCTGCGCCAATTGCGCGACGGGCTGTGTGACCATGCTGTTGGCCAGCAAACCAATCCGCATGGCGTAGTTGTTGGCCGTTACCGCGCCCGTGCCCATTAGGCCGAAGAAGTAAATCATGAGAAGTTGATTGGCCGCAAAGCCGGTGTTTTCCGCTGCCGACGCGAACATCTGCTTGCTAAAGGTGCGGAATCCTGCAAATCGCAGCGGCCAAAGAACGCCCAGCAGGCCGCCCCGAACGCGGAGAATCCGAAAGATCTTATAAGCAGCGACAGTTCCGACAGTCCCGAATCCGATCGTCACCGACGCGGGCAGGGTGAGGAGATCGGCACCCGAAGCCTCACCAATCAATATGAGCGAAGCCGTCATCGTGAGGTATGGGAGCGCCGCGAACGTCATGGAGCGGAGAGCGTGCCCTGTTGCGTTCAGTATGCTCGCCCAGATTCCCAAATAGATGACGGGAACGTAGCAGACGCTCAGAATGTTCAGCGTCGCAAGCGAGGTGCGGTCGGCGTGCCCCACATACTTCCCCAGAAGAACATTCGAAAGTCCGACCGTGATTGCCGTGAGCACCAGTCCTGCTGCGGTGCCGTGTAAAAGCAAGCCGGGAAGCCACTCCGCACCTTCCGGCCGCCGGTTGTCCTGGCCGTAGGCAGGCGCAAAGGCAAGCGCGAATGCGCCAAACATGAAGGTGGCTACGCTCAGCGGCAATTGCTGGAGGCCGTAATATGCGTCAGTAGCGGTTGAGAGGCCGAAGCGCGCGGCAACGTAGGTCTCGCGAACGAACGCTGTCAGCCGGAACAGCCCGCTGAGCAGGAAGGCGATAGCGATGCCGGAGCGGAAAAAAGGGCTGGCGAGAAGTCGACGAATACGGGCCCGCAAACCCTGATCCATCAAGTCAGACTCTCTTGGAGGCTGCTCAACGACGCTGAATGCGTTCATTTCTTTAGGAAGCGGCTTTTGTTAGGGCGGTACGGCCGATAGCGCTCGTAGTATTTCTCGTAGCCGTAGGCACTGCTGTTCCTGGGATCCCAGTCATTCAAGATCGTGCCCAGGACAGTAGCCCTGTCATCCTGAAATCTCCGCCAGGCCATCAGCGCGGCATCCCTGGTGGTTCTCCGCGAACGCACCACCAGGACGACTGCATCGGCATGCCGGGCCAGAACACGCGCATCCGGCATCTGCAGCATAGGCGGCGTGTCCACCAGCACCAAATCGAACTCGCGGCGGACCTGGGCCATCAATTCGGGAAGCCTCTGGGCGTACAGGAGGTTAGTATCGTCAGACGTTCCGCCGGGCAAAACCAGCAGGCCTGGGACCGACGTTTCCTGCGCATTCAGGGGCGGCAACTCCTTGCCCCGCCACATCAGTACATCGCTGAATCCGTATTTGTTATCCACACCAAAGATATCGTGCAGGCGTGGCCTGCGCAGGTCGCCGTCGACAACAAGAACTCGCATGTTCGCCCGCGCAAGCGCGATGGCAAGATTGCTGACTACCATGGTCTTGCCTTCCCCGGGGTTCGGACTCGAAAGTACGATGATCCTGGGACGATGGCCGTTGTGACCTGAGAACAAGATCGAGGTCAAGATCGCCCGGAAGGATTCGGAAAGCGCCGACGGTTCGCGATTCCAGAAGGTAACCTCCGGATGATCCGGAACGATCGTGCTTTCGTTGAGCGCGGTGCTGAGCGATGCAGTCTGAGTGACCCGCTTGCCGTTGCTATTCAGGTCCGACTTTGAAGAGGGAATAACGCCGAGTTCCGATGCCTCTAGATAGAGCGCCGTGTCTCCGGGTTCCTGGATGCTGCGGTCGGCGCGCTCGCGCACAACGATGTAGCCGATCCCGAGGAAAACGCCCGACAGGAGTCCCAAAAACGTGTTCAGCGCTATGCTCGGCTTATACGGTTTATTGGGTGGCTCGGCTGCGTCGACAATGTGGACACTGCTCGCGCGCAGCGCCGAGGCCACTCCGGCCTCCTTGACCCGCTGCACCATGCTCTCGTAAAGTTGACGCTCCGTATCGACTTCACCCTTGAAAATGTTGTAGTTGCCCACCGCCGCCGCTTGGGAAGACACCAGCCGCAACTGGTTTTCGTAGTCGGCTACGAGCAGCCTTTCGCGACGCCGGGCGGCGTCAAACTCGTTCCGAATCCGGTCCACGACGTTGGTGCGAGCCTTGTCCCGGGCCGATTCCAGCACCTTGATCTCCGCCTCCACTCGCTTGATCTTGGGGAATGCCGGCGTGAAGGAAGCCGAGAGGTCCGCCATTTGGCGCCGGAGTTCGGTCAGTTTCCCCTGGTAGTCCTTCAGCCCAGTATCGTCGAGCACTTCGGGCAGCGCCTCTACCGAGGCATTCACCGCCAGCTCATAGCGGGACTGTTTTGCGATTCTATCGGCCTGGGCCCGGGACAATTCATCCTGAACTTGCCGCAGTTTCTGCTCCGCCAGGTTGTCTTTCTCTCCCATGAACGCAAGGCCCACGCTCCGGGCATAGCTCTGGAGGCTTACCTCGGACTTTTCAAGCTTCCTTTTCAGGTCTTCCATTTGCCGGGTAAGCCATTCGCTTGTGTACTGTGCCGTCTCCCATCGCGTCTGAAGATTCCGGTCGATCGTTTCGGCGGCGAGGGCATTTACGAAATCAGCAGCGTACGCGGGGTCGGCGGAATCGTACAGAATCTCAACGAGCCGCGTGTTGGGCCGCGCGCGCACCCTGAGATTCTGCACTGCGGCGTCGAATGCCAGTTCCTGGTTCGATACCGGCTTGGCCCTAGCACCAAAAGCCTTCCAGAGTGCCGATACTTGGACATCGGCCGGAAGCGCGCGGCTGCCGATATTCATCCGCGCAAAGGCCCCTTTGAGGATGGAATTGCTCTGGAGCACCTTGACCTGAGTTTGAACATCGTATTCCGGTATGTACGAAGGCCCGGACGCGGTGGGGTTCACTGCTCCCATATTGAGGAAGTTCTCGTTCAGAGCTTGAACCTCCAGAGTGGCCTTCGCCTGATAGATGGGAGTCTGCGGAACGGTGAGCAATAGACCCGCTAGACCTCCAAGAAGCGCGATCAGCGTGAGTCTGAGCTTGCGGCGGCGAAGGATTTGCCAATAGTCAAGCAGCGCCCCGTCCCCCGTACGATTGCCAATTTCGGTTGCGGCCTTTTCCCTATGGGGATACTGATACGGGTGCGAAAGCACGGCGCTCCCTGGGGAGAGCCGGACTACCACGCCACTTGGTTCGGTATGTTGCGTCATAAGGTACCTACCGATCTCTACCGCCGCCAGATCGCCACGCCTGTGCCAGCCTGGACGGCCGCTTCTATAGCGCGGATTGCCGCTCTCTTTGGCGTACTGTTGGGGACAAAAAGAATATCGTCCGGGCGCAAGGCAATATCCTCCGCCTTGCCGTCCAGAACTTTTCTGAGGTCCACCGGAATTTCTGTGCGGTCCTCTCCAGTTGAGGAACGGCGGAGAATGCGGGAGTGCTGCGGAGATGCGTAGTGGTCGGCGCCGCCCGCGAGAGCTAGCGCCTCCAGCACCGACATGCTCTCACGTTCGTTCAAGACGAAACCTCCGGCTCGCGCTACCTCGCCGGCCACGTAAATCATCTCCGCGCGCGGGACCGAGATGACATCGTGCGGAAGGATCAGGATGTTCTGTTCCGGGTTGCGCGCCTCGAGAATCGCCTTCACGCTCACCTGAGCGACACTGAACTGGCCGGTCGAATCATCCCAGGCGTTTCTCAGCGGAATTCTGCCCCACTCCAGACGCCGGGTGATTTTCACCGTCGGCCCGGCGGCCGTATCCAATCCGCCGGCAAGCGAGAGAATCTCGGCCAGGGTTTTCTGCCCTTGCAGTTGGTGAATCCCCGGGTTCCTGACGGCGCCCAACACGGAGACCGGCTGGCTCCGGAACTCGGTGAGCGCCACTGTGACGTCCGGTTCATGGATGTAAGTCTTCAGTCTCGCCGCCAGTTCGGCCTGCAGTCCCTCCACGGTGAGCCCGGCGGCCCGCGTTCGCCCGACGTACGGCAGGCGGATATAGCCTTCGGGATCGATGCGTATGGGCGTACTGCCGATGTCGTCTACGTCGAGCACCCGGACGGTGATCTGGTCATCCGGTCCGAGCACGTAGGTCGAGCGGTACTCGTCCCGGTGGGGCTCCAGCTTCGACTGAACGGGTAATTCAATGCGCGCGAGCAGTCCAGGGAACAAGAGAGCCGCTGATAGGAAACACCTCGAACTCACTTTGTTGACCAATTTCGTCCTCCCTCCTAGCGAAGGTGCGCGGCCGTCTGTTTCTGTGGCCGGGGAGGCAGCTTCCAACTGCGACGCCAGCCACTTGCGCTCAGCACCACTGCTTTCGCACCCAAGGCCAGCTTTCCCTTGGTGGTAACGCCGGTCTCCGAGTTGAACTCTTTGATGACGACCCCGCCGAAACTCTCTTTGAAGCGGTTGATCCGAAGCTTTTCCTGGTCCTCGGTACCCCCATACCAGCCGCCGAGATCGTATAGTGCCAGCCCTTGTTGCTGAAAGCGTAGGAGGTCACACCAGGTGTGATGGCAATTGGCACGTCCGATGAGCGCTCTCAGTGCGGGGTCTGTTGCGTTTCCCAATAGCGACGCAGAGTGGATTCCACGGGCTCGATCGCCTGCGCGGTAATGCGCATGCCACACCAGCGCGATTCCCGTACTGTCACGAACACGTGAGACGTCCAATACACCCCGTTCTCCGAGTGCGCTTAGTCGCTTTCTATTAGCGGGCACCAGATGTTTGCTCGCGGCGAATCCGTCGTAGAAGTCGCAGAACTGAGCTGACGCTTCGGGCTCGCCGGCACACCAGAAGTCGTACTGAAAGCGGTCCTTCTCCGCGCGGCGGATGCGATAACGTGTCTCGGCATGCATGTTGGCGAGCAACGTCTGAGGACTTTTCGCAAGATCCAGCACGAGCGTGAAGGATGCCTCGGTCGGGGAACTGGAGACTGGACTCGCTCGCCAGAGGTAGCGGACGATATCCGCGCCGGTCGCGGGGGCATCCTCGTCAAAGTGAAACTCGGCCACCGTGATGAACGGCGATTTCAGATATAGAATCATGCGGATCCGTCGCAAGCCCGAGAGCTCTCAACACGCACTCGTTGTCATGTGCATCTGCGGCACCTCCACAGCTTGACGCACCAGGCACCAGCTAGTGATGGCTGCAGCGATTCTCCGGTCGTGGCCCTCTTCGACCCGAAGCACATAACCTGTACCTACTACGTGCGGTCGGGACTCGTCCGGCGAAGCGACCAATTCAAAGTTGAATCGAAACGAGGCCCCCGGGCGAAAATCCCTGGGACTTCCGGAATGCAACATGAAGAGCATACCGGCAGCGTTCACGTTGACCGTAGTGGCTCGGCATGGGACGCAGCCATGCCCGGTTGGCCAGACCTGCATCGCCAGTTCCAACTCGTATCGCGCTTTCCGGCGCCGCTCCCCACCGTCGGGTTGCATGCAAACGCTCAAATCTTCTTTGGCGCAGGATGACTTCTTTTACGGCCTACTCCATCGAGCCCTGTGTTTTGTTTAGGTCCGCCACGGCACCGTCGAAACCCGAATACTCAATGCTCGGGTTGTGTGCCTTAGTTGTGCGCCTGAACAGTCACGGCATCTCGGCATTGGCTCGCGAACATTGTGAGACAGGCTACCGCCCCTTGACTCCCATTCTGGAAAACTATCCAAAGTGGCACGAAACATCTGTCAATGAAACTACAACGTTGCGCATACTAAAGGAGGTATCGAAAGGTATCGGTAGCGGTTACAGCGTGGAAAGCTGCTGGTATGGCAGCATCGGAGAGATCCAGTGGCGCAGAGTGAAACATGGATGTAACGATTCAGCGTGCATCAGTTACCGTCTCATGCCGTTGCGCACCTCGCTACACCAGTCGGCAATAGAATCATTGTGTTAATACAAACCCATTAAAAGTCAGCCCTAGTACTATATGTAGTTGACAATAAGTCATGCAGGACTATACTTGTGCCAGAAGCGTTATCTGACATTTGTCAGCGAGCGAACTTAGCGCCGCAGCATTCAACTCTTTTGCTTTTCACATTGCGTGCTTGCTCAACGGAGGTTAAGGGGCTAGTGTGCGGGGAAAAGGAGGTGCACACATGAACGTATCACCAAACAGTAAGAGGGAGCTGTAGGGAATAGTAGGGAATAGCAGGGAACTATGGATCTCCCTCGACTCATCCCTAGTCGGGTGCCGCGGCATCCTCAGGAGATTTCTGCGTCAGGCTCGGAATTGCCACCCGAAGCAATTCACGTTGCCTTGGAAAGAATTCTGTGCAGCAAGACATTCGCCAATTCCGCCCGATATCGGGATTTTGTGCAGTTTACGGTTACGGAAACTCTGGCTGGTCGAGGCAAAACACTAAAAGAATACGTTCTTGGCGTGGAAGTTTTCAATCAGCCGCAATCATTTGATCCCCACATCAGTCCTATAGTGCGGGTCGCCGCTTCCCGATTCCGAACCAGGTTAAAGATGTACTACAACGAAGAAGGGAGACAGGACCCCATAGTAATCGATTATCCGAAAGGAAGTTACGTTCCGATATTCTGCTCCCGGCAGCAGCTAATGGCAGCCAAAGGCTCGGACAACGGCGGGTCATTTTGGACTCGGCGAAAGTGGTGGATACTCACCAGTGCGGGTCTGCTGGTGCTCCTATCGGTGCTCGGTCTCTCCAGTGCGTTTTTTACGAATTTGAAAAGCGATCGCCCCACAGACGTTGCGGCGCCCCAGATCCAGATTTATCGAGGTGTTGTCTCCGTGGCGGTGCTACCCTTCTTGAATAGCAACGTCACATCGGAGACTGAGAACTTTAGCGAATGGCTGGCGCAGGAACTGGTAAACGTTTCTAACAGCGTGAGCTCGTTGCGTACTGTCCAGGCTGACGCTGTTGCTTTTCGCGACGGCGCCGCGATCGACGTTCCAGCGATTGGAAAAAGGCTCGGAGTCGACGCTTTGCTTCAAGGATCGGTTCGCAGCACAGCAGGCCGATTACAAGTCAGTGTTGAGCTGGTTGCCGTAAGAAACGCCTATCACTTGTGGTCGGACATCTACGACTGCCAGCCCGGGGAGACTGTTCTTACACAACACGTAATTGCTCGCGCCGTCGTAAATGCTTTAAAGTCTAGCCAAACATATTTGAAATTTCCCGATCAACCCCATTCTGCGATCCAACGGATTGGGTAGCCAAGGATAGTGACAACACGGCCGGAATCCTTGTCGA
>Ga0209517_10009426_pt1 | contig 11134 bp, 10 predicted proteins | sample PeaSoiMetSII2010_FD_187695 | JGI IMG/M metagenome (GOLD analysis project Ga0209517, IMG submission 187695) | Peat soil microbial communities from Weissenstadt, Germany - SII-2010 (SPAdes) (version 2) | ecosystem: Environmental > Terrestrial > Soil > Wetlands > Peat | place: Germany... | reverse complement strand
GGAGGAACAGGGAGCGCGGGCGGGAGAGCAATCGGGAGATTTGCAGGGATTGTCGAATGTCGCAGGTGCGGATTCGGAGAGCGTGGACGAGTTGCTGGATGAAGGAAACGCGTTCGAGGCCGAGGTGGTGAAGGGCGTGGAAGACGCCGGGGACCCTGACGAGGAGGAAGTTCGCACGCATGAGGTGCCGCAGGATGATGTTCCCGGCGAGTATCTGGATAAAGGGTAGTGAGTGAGCGGGTCATGCCGGTGCGGAAGGTTTCTGGTACCTTACTCCTGCGTATTCCTTTGACGGTGGTCCTGCCCTCCTAACAGTTGTACCGGAAACATCCCGCGAACACCGTTGCACAAATATATGGCATCCGCGCAAGCGAGATCCTCGAGCGTCAACACGTCTTCCCGCGCGTCGCGACAACTCCTCAGGACGAGTGCGCGGTAGGTGCCGGGCAAAACTCCACACGTGATTGGGGGAGTACGCCACAGAGCGCCGGTAACTACGAAAACATTGTGAATCGTTCCTTCGGTCAACTCGCCTCGCTCGTTGAAAAAAAGAGCGTCATCGCACTGCGCAGCTCTCGCGGCTGCCAGTTCTTCGTTGTACATCATGCGGTGTGTAGTCTTGTGGTAGAGAAACCGATCCGAGCTGAGGACCGTTCGCGCGGAGAGCCGAACCCGGCCCAGACGGGTGATATCCAACTCGCTGTGATCGATTTCCAGCGAGCCGTCTTGAGCCAACGTGAAACGAACTCTGTGAGGACGACCCTCGAACCGCGGCGTGATCTGCTCGAGCGCTTCACGGATTCTGCATTCATCGAATTGAAATCCAAAGTACTCAGCAGATGCGCGCATGCGGTCCAGATGATCTTCGAGAAGCCAGTACTCCGCCTCCCAGCGCAACGTTTCGATGATCTTGAAGTCCCGCGTGGTGTGGGTCAGGAACGCCGCCTTTGACTGGCATTCCTTCCATTCCTCGAGACTGGACGAATCGTAGGTGATGCCGCCGCCTACGCCCAGGAATCCCTGATCGCCACGCATGACCGCGGTGCGGATTGCCACATTAAATTGAGCTTGCGCCGGCGCGAAGTAGCCGATGGAGCCGGTGTACACCCCGCGTTCCGTGGTTTCCAATTCCGAAATTAGTTCCATGGCGCGGATCTTCGGTGCACCGGTGACCGACCCGGATGGAAACAGCGCCCTCACGACGGAATCCGGCGTGGTGCCATCTCTCAAGTCTCCTTCAACCGTCGAAGTCATCTGCCAAACCGAAGGAAACCGTTCGACCTCGAATAGACGAGTGGTCTTGACGGAGCCCGTCCGGCAGATACGGCCCAGGTCATTGCGCATCAGATCCACAATCATGACGTTCTCAGCGCGATTCTTCTCGCTCACCCGGAGAGCCTCGGCGCGGCGGACATCATCCTCCAGCGTCAAGCCGCGATCCGCCGTTCCCTTCATCGGCTTTACGACGATGTGGTCTTCTCGAATCTCAAAGAACAATTCCGGTGACAGGGAAACAATCTGCTCCGACCCGGTGTTCACAAACGCGGCGTAAGGCACAGGATGCCGATGGCAGAGTGCAGCGAATAGCCGCCATGGGCTGCATCTCGATTGGAGAGTCACTCGATACGTGAAGTTGATCTGGTAGACATCGCCTGCCAAAATCCAATGATGGATTGCTTCTAAGGCCGTGTCGTACTGCGCGCGAGTGATTGTCGATGTGCAGTTTTGAACGATCTCCTCTGCGTCATCGTGAGGGATCGAAGGCTGATCTACGGCGAAAGCCCTATCATACAAACCGAACCAACACAGCGGGCCGCTCCGGCCTGTGAGCAGAGGGCGTAACTTTGGTTCCAGCGCACACCCGGCTTCGTAGCACAGAAATCCGGCAACCTCCCCGCTCGCCCTCACTTGCCGGTTAATCTCCGCGAGCGTATGAGCCAGGGTCTGGGGATCGCTGGCCGCCAAAATTCGCACAGGATGACGGTACATGCGCCAGCCGGAACCCTCACGTAAGAGGACAAAACCCGGCTCTTCAGCGTACTCTGCCAAAGTCGCGGCGTCGATCTTTGTGGCTTTCATTTCGCGTGAATATTGTCTGGCGAAGCGGAGACGACGTTCGCTCAACAGCTGCGAACCGGGCCGGCCAGAACGGAGCCGTTGATGGCGGGTTGACCCGGGGGATGATACATCAATGTCCCTCCCCCCGCGAGGACCGCTCCGTTCTGGTTGGGCACCATTAGGCCAACGGTGCCGCAAGCGCCAGGCGAAACTGTCCCATCTTTCGCAATCTCGGGTTGCACGGGCTCCCGACCTTCGGTTGGGAACCCATGCCGTTGTTCAACCTGGCGACTTGTGACCTCAGTGCCCGACTCGCTGCGGCCGATACGAGGTGCGTGCCACTTCGGAATAAGGCACGGGGCTGACAACTGCCCGTATCTGGGTTTGCACGTGGCGTTCGACCGTCGGTTTCGAGGATCCGCCCGCTTCTTCACCCCAGACGAACGTGACCTCGGTGCCCGGCACGCTGTGTTCGTTATCGACCATAGCGAGCGTCAGCATCCTGCCTTCATTGGCGCTATAGCCACACCAGGTTGATATCCCAACCATCTTACCGTCTCTCAAAACCTTGTCATACGGCAACGTCGAGTAGACGGACGACGGAAAGTCGAAGTATTTCGCCCTGTTTTCCTTCTGGAACATGCTTCCGATAGCACGGGTGACATCTTCGCTGTTCAAGGCCAGTGTCACCTTCGTCCGTTTCGGGTTGGCGGCGATTTTCTGAAGAGCTTCCTTGCCGATGAAGTCGTGGTCGAACTTGACGATCGGCCCATAGCCGAGGTCGTACGGCGTGAGGTAGTAGTCGGAGATGTTATCGGAATTGAAGCTCCCGCCCAGGGAAGCGATGGCTTCGTAGCAGTTCGCGGGCAACCACTGGCGGTAGGCCTTCAGTTTTTCGCCGGAGTAAATCGCCGGCATGGGCGACGGAATCCATCCCGATTCGAGGGTATTGGAAGAGTACGCCCTGGCGCCAACCTGCCGAAGCCCGAATTCCTTGCCGGCTTCCACGATGGCGGCCTTGACTTCCTCACCTTCCTGCCAGGGGCCGAACAATTCCAATCCGGGTTGTCCGACCATGCCATGGCGCAAAGCGCGAACTTGCTTTCCGGCGATGGTCACGGCGGACATGTTGAAGAATTTGACATCCGGGGCCGGTTTACCGGTGACCTTCTCAATCACCTTCATCGCATTCGGACCCTGAACCTGATACCGGTAAACCTTGCGAACGATCGGGCCTAGTCTGGCGGCGGCTCTCTCGTCCCTCTCCACCTTTGCGTTATAGCCGCCGGTTTCACAGTGGTACTGAACCCAATTGTGAATGGAGGGACGTCCGACCAGATTGAACGAATTCTTATCGAGGTAAAAGAGAACCACGTCGCCGATCACGTGCCCATCATAATTGCAGGCCACGAACTGTTTGGCTTTGTTGGGTTCGAACCCCTTGAAGCTGTTTACGCCAAGATCGGAAAGCAGCTTCAGCGCATCAGGCCCCTCAACGTACATATCCGTCATGTGATAAGATTGATTGAAGAGAACGCACGCTCCTTGCCATGCGCGCTGTTCATCTCTCCAATTCGAGAACTCGGGGGGGACCACCGGATAGACATATGGTCCCGTCTGCGAGTTGCGCAGCAGTTTCACCGGATTCCCGGCGGCTTGTAGCACGTCCTCTAAGCTCTTGTGGCCCACTGTTTCTTCTCCTTTTGATGGACAGAGTGTCTGGTCGTTCCCAACCTATTGCAGTCTAGGACTCCAATTCAGTAAAGTTGTCCTCCCCGTTCAACTGTGGCGGGTTAGGTCTTCCCTCGCAGTTTGGACGGCTCAGACCAGGACTGCCCAGTTTGGATATGAAACTCCCATCCATGCCAAGGGCAGCACAACTCTCGGTGGCGTAGGATGGCTGCGCGATCTTCCTTCGAGAGATCGACCTTAAAAGCTCGAGCCGGATTGTGGAAGCGCCAATGAGGATAGTCGGTTGAAAACATCAGGCGGTTAGCACCGACAGCGGCAACGCCTTTGTGCTGGGAACCCTTCGATGAATATCGCAGTTGACGGCGCCGACGCTCGATACACTCATCTTTCCTCCGGGACAGAAAGTATACGCGTCCAACTAGAATGTATACAAGCTTTCACATAAATCTTCCTTGGGACCACACGAATTCCCCATCGAGCGACGAGAAACTCTGATGAAGCCAAAGGAAATAGAAAAATAGGAAGCCTCGCGCGCGCGGCGCGGTGTACCGCTCCGACGTGTCTGAACAGTCGAAAATAGAGAACTTGTATACGCTAATAGAGATTAACGCGGTTTCACCTAGGGCGACGTGGATGCATCTTGTTATAATCCCCGCAGCCGCCGAGCGTGAATCGCACATGCTCCGAGACCTCACCGTGGGCCACAGACGGAGAGCCCGATTTTGAAAGGGCAGGGCTTCAATGAACGGGCTGGCAAGTACATCTCAAGTGATTACCGCCCTTGAATGCGGGATCGAGGGCGGTGGCATATCCCGAGGGCAAGCGCTCTTGTTAATCGAGCATGCCGAACTAAGTTCCTTGCTCCGGGCGGCCGCAGCCGTTCGGGACCGATCAAAAGGCCGTACGGTTAGCTACTCGAAGAAAGTTTTCATCCCGCTGACGCATCTGTGTCGCGATTATTGCGGCTATTGTACGTTCCGAGCGGACCCTGCGGCCGATAGCCAACCATTTATGACATCGCAAGAAGTTCTCGCGGTGGCCGAAGCCGGGCGTCGTGCGGGATGCAAAGAGGCCCTGTTCAGCCTGGGTGATCAGCCGGAGGCGATATTCCCAGAGGCCAGAGCGTTCCTGCGAAAGCAGGGTTACGAGCGCACGCTCGAATACCTGATGGCAATGGGGCAGCTCGTTCTCGACCAAACTGGCCTGCTTCCCCATTCCAATCCCGGTCTCATGCCTGCCGTCGATCTGCGCCGCCTGAAGGAATCAAACGTCAGTCTTGGGCTGATGCTCGAAAGTGCCAGTCCCCGCCTGCGGCGCGCAGGCGGCCCGCATTGGAAAGCCCCGGACAAAGTGCCATCGCTTCGATTGCGAACGATCGAGGATGCGGGGCGGTTGTCGATCGCCTTTACTACGGGCATCCTCATTGGCATCGGCGAAACCGCCGAAGAGCGTGTCGATTCACTGCTTGCCATTCGCGATCTCCACGAGAAGTACGGTCACATCCAGGAAGTGATTGTCCAGCCGTTCCGAGCCAAACTTGGGACGAGAATGGCACTTGAGCCTGAGCCGTCCACTGAAGACCTGCTGCGGACCCTGGCAATCGCGCGATTGATATTTGGTGGTGATATGAACATTCAGTCTCCGCCCAACCTGGTCTCGGACGACTATCCTCTGCTGTTGGAAGCCGGGATCAATGACTGGGGTGGAATTTCTCCTATTACGAAGGATTTCATTAATCCAGAGGCAGCCTGGCCACAGATCTCTCTACTGGCCGAAAAGACAGCCGCCGCCGGGTTCGTCCTGCGGGAGCGGCTGGCGATTTATCCCGAATTCTCGTCGCGGCCAGGATTCGTGGATGCGCGCGTCCGATCTTGTGTGCAGAAACTCCAAGGAGAAGGCGGTTATGCCCGAAACTGAGAGCGACAAATGCTGAATATCAAAGATCCTCGGTGGCGAGAGATCTCCTGGGAGCAGGCTTTCAAAGCTGCGAGTCCGACTGTTGCCGATGTCCTCGAGAGGGCTCTCGCTGGAAGAGATCTCAATTTTGACGACGGGCTCGCTCTGTGTGGCGCGACCGACGACGACCTTCTCGCGGTGATAAAGATTGCGAATGAGCTTCGCCGGCGCGCGGTTGGCGATCGTGTCACATACGTCGTGAATCGGAATCTGAATTTTACCAACGTCTGCATCGTGGGCTGCGCCTTTTGCGGATTCAGCCGAGGCCCAAATTCACCCGATGCATATTTCCATTCGACGGAGTCGCTCCTCGCAAAATGTGTCGAAGGGGTCGAGCGCGGTGCGACCGAGGTGTGCATACAGGGTGGGTTGCCCCGCGACTTGGACGGCACGTATTACGCCAATCTTCTGCGCGCCATCAAATTGCGTCTGCCGGACCTGCATTTGCATGCATATTCGCCGATGGAAATTGTCTACGGCGTCGAAAAGACCGGCATGGACCTGCAGGGATACCTGCGAACGCTGAAAGAGGCGGGGCTAGGCAGCATCCCGGGAACGGCGGCCGAAATTCTGGATGACAAGGTGCGGGAGGTCCTTAGCCCCAACAAGCTCAAGGTCCGGCAATGGGTCGACGTGATTCGCACTGCGCATGAACTCGGCATTCCGTCCACCAGCACCATGATGTACGGGCACGCAGAACTGCCCGACGATTGGGTGCGGCATTTGCTCTTGCTCCGCGAGATTCAGAAGGACACGGGCGGGTTCACCGAGTTTGTCCCCTTGGGCTTCATCCATTCGCAGACTAGGCTCTTCCGCACGGGCCGCGCGCGCGCAGGGAGTTCCTTCGCGGAACACTTGCTGGTGCATGCGCTCGCCCGCCTGCTCCTAAACGGCCATATCAAGAATATCCAGGTGTCCTGGGTGAAACTTGGTTTCGAAGGGGCATTGGCCTGCCTCGAAGCAGGCGCCAACGATTTCGGCGGCACGTTGATGGAAGAGAGCATCTCAAAATCCGCAGGATCTAACTTCGGAGAATCGGTCTCACCGGGTGAGCTTCGCGCGTTGATCCGGACGATTGGTCGTACGCCCGCCGAGCGCACCACAGCCTACAAGATCCGGCGCGTGTTCGAACACGCAGACGCAGACGAACTCCTTCCACTAGAACGCATGGCCGCCCACACCGAGAAATCCATTCCGTTCGGGCAGGCGGAGTACTAATGGAAATCGTGGCACTGGCAGGCGGGATCGGCGCCTCGAAGCTCTTGTTGGGGCTCACTCGCGCGATGGATCCACGCGAGATGACCGTCATCGTCAATACAGGTGACGATATCGTCCTGCACGGCCTCTCGATCTCGCCCGACTTAGATATTGTCACGTACACGCTGGCGAGCGTGGTGAATCCGGACACGGGGTGGGGGTTCCGCGACGAGACGTTTTGCGCTCTCGATCAGCTCGGCGTTTACGGCCGCCCCAACTGGTTCCATCTCGGCGACCGCGACCTGGCGACGCACATTCATCGCACGGCTATGCTCCGCGAAGGCGCGCGCCTCTCGCAGGTGTCGGAATCGATCCGGCAAGCGCTTGGCGTCCAATCGAGAATTCTCCCGATGAGTGACGAACCCGTTCCGACCATGATTGAAACGGACCAGGGGTGTTTCCACTTTCAGGAATATTTGGTTCAGAGGCGGGCCGAGCCGGTGGTGCGAAGGATTTCGTTTGACGGGATCGAACGTGCTCGTGCGGCGCCGGGCGTCCTCGATATGCTGGCACGCGCTGCGGGAATCATCATCTGCCCGAGCAATCCGCTGATCAGTATAGGGCCCATTCTCGCGGTTCCGGGCGTGCGGGAAGCTTTGCGCACGCGCCGGACTCACGTTGTCGCAGTCTGCCCGATCGTGGGAGGCAAGTCCTTGAAGGGGCCGTCCGACCAGATGCTCGCCCAACTGGGATTCGAGGTCTCGGCTTACGGAGTGGCGCGCATGTATCAAGACTTCTGCGCAACTTTTGTGATCGACCCCATCGACAGCGCGCAAAGTTCGGCAATCGAATCACTGGGCATGGAGGTCCTCATCTACCCGACGGTCATGCGCAACGTCGAAGATAAGGAACTGCTCGCGCGGAGAATCGTGGAGTTCGCCGGAAAGCAGAAAGCAGGGGCGGCCGCATGAAGGCGATCCTGATTCCCGTAAAAGAATTTCGCGAAGCCAAGAAACGCCTGGCTCCGCATTTTCCTCCTGCCGACCGCGCAGCCCTGGCGGAGGCGATGTGCGAGGATTTCTTCCGTGTGGTGGCTGCGACTCGCTGTGCAGACCGCATGTTTGTAATCAGCAAGGAACCCGGGGCTCTCTCGCGGGCGCGAAACCTTGGCTGGGAAACAATTGTGGAAACTCACCAGACCTCGGAAAGCGACTCCGTAGACGCTGGATCACGCTATTGCGCCGAGCAGGGCGTTCAGGCTCTCCTGCGGCTGCCGGTCGATCTGCCGCTGGTCGAACCATGTGATATCGAGGCGCTCTTTGAAGAATTGGAAGCTGCACCGTCTGTCGTTCTGGTTCCGTCGAGCGATGGCACGGGCACCAACGCGCTTCTCCGGTCACCTGCCGTTCTCTTTCCGTCTCACTTCGGGCCTAATAGTTTTCCGCGTCATCTGGCCGAGGCGGAGGGATGCGGCGCACGTACTCGAGTCTTTCGGAACCCTCGTCTGGAACTCGATATTGATGAGCTAGATGATTTGCGGAGGCTTTCGAATCGGCTGCGGCCCGGCTCCGCCACAGCGCGATGGCTCATCGAGCGTGACCTCAGTTGAGCCGCGTCGTGGACCGACGCAGGCGGGAACGGCAATCAGATGACTTGATCGCGCCGGAAAGTTTCGATTTCAGCCGCCGTGTAGCCGAGCTCTTGAAGAATCGGCTCGGTGTCTTGGCCCAAGGCTGGAATAGGATCGAAGCGCGCCGGACTATCGGACAGCCGTAGAGGGCTCCCCATCACGGGCACGGGCCCTACAGGCGATTCCATCTCCCGGATCATCTTCCGCGCAATTGCTTGAGGATGAGCCAACACCTCGCCAATGCCGTTCAACTTCCCATGCGGTAATTCGCTGGCTCGCAGGCGGCGCAGCCATTCCTCTTGCGGTCGCTCCAGGAAGATTTTCTCGACCAGTTCTTCCAACACCGCGCGATTCCGGCGGCGGTCCGGAGCGGACTTGAATCGAGCGTCGTCGAGCAGATCGGGTCGCTGAATTACGCTCCGGCAAAAAATTTCCCAGTCCCGAGGTGTCGCCACCGCCAGGCTCACGTATGCTCCATCGCTTGCGAGGTATGGGCCATAGGGGACGATGTAATGGTGGCGCATGCCCACGCGCGCAGGCTCTTCCCCGAGGTGCCAGTAGTGATGCGGGAAATACCCCAGCCAGGCCAGCGCCGATTCGAACATCGAGATATCGATTATCTGTCCGCGACCGGTTCGTTCCCTCTGATAAAGCGCCAGGAGAATCCCCACTGTCGCGTACATCGATGAAGCTAGATCAGTGATCGGCACTCCGACCTTGGCTGGCTTGTCCGGATAGCCCGTCGTGGCGATGATTCCGGCCTCGCCTTGAATGAGCAGGTCGTACGCTTTTACGTTTCGGTAGGGGCCGTCCTGGCCGTAGCCGGACACGGAACAGTAAATGAGCCGCGGATTGCGAGCGCAGAGTTCAGCCGCGCCCAAACCCAGTCGATCGGTAACTCCCGGCGCAAAGTTTTCGAGGACAACATCCACGCGTTCTGCCAATCGCTGAACAGCCTCCCGGCCGGCTGGCGTCTTGATGTCCACCGCGAAGCTTCGCTTGTTGCCGTTGAGCCAGACGAAGCCGGAAGAGAGGCCTCGCACCACAGAGTCCCACCCGCGAATCAGGTCGCCGGTCTTCGGCTTTTCAACCTTGATGACTTCGGCGCCCATATCCCCGAGAATCCGCGAGCAGTGCGGACCTGACACGGAGACTTCCAGCGCCAGGACGCGGACGCCATCAAGAGCCAGAGGCACCTTCCCGGGACGGTCCTCCGCCATCAGGCACGGACCTCGGGAAAAAGATTCTGCTTCGGCGCATCCGCTCGCTTCCACACCATGACGCTTCGGGCGTAGTCGATGACGACTTTGCCTTCTTGCTGTATGCCCCGGGTGCGAACTTTGACGATGCCCCACTGCGGTTTGGATTTCGATTCCCGCTTTTCCAGCACCTCGGATTCAGAGTAGAGAGTGTCCCCGGCAAACAGCGGGTTGGGCAGCTTGATTTCATCCCAGCCCAGCGCAAAGCCGTTTTCGCTCACGTCCGCCACGCCCATTCCGGCTACGATGGCAAGTGTGAGGGCGCTGTTGATCAGGCACCGACCGAATTCCGTGCGTTTGGCGTATTCGTTGTTGAAGTGGATCTGATTTGTATTGTTCGTCAGAAGCGTGAACCAGATATTGTCATTTTCCGTGACCGTTCGCCCGAGGCGGCAGCGGTAAATGTCTCCCACTACGAAATCCTCAAAGAAGCGGCCTTCCCAACCCGGCTTGATCGCCATTTTGAATCCTCCCTAATGGATTGATGGAATAAATTCGCACAGGAATGGCGTGCCCCCGCGCGACCACTCCCTCTGATAGCGTGCCGCCGTTCTATGCAACTTCGCTGAAAGCCGAATCCTTCTAAGAGGAACGAGATCTCAGCGAATCCGCCAGCTCAAGAGTTTGTCGGGCCCTGTCCACGATCGGGAGATCAAGGAGTTGTCCGCCGAAGGCTACCGCACCTTCGCCGCGTGCCCTGGCCTCGTCGAAGGCTTTCAGCACTCCTCGTGCATAGTCGATCTCGTCCGCGGCCGGCGAAAACGCAGCGTTCACAGTGTCGACCTGTGCGGGGTGGATCAGCGACATCCCTGAAAATCCCAATCGGCGGGACTGTAGGGCAAATATCTTCAGCCCTTCGGTGTCCTGAAGGTCTGGCCAGACGCCATCGACCGACTGGACGTGCGCATACGCGGCGGCCGTCACCAGCGCCGAACGCGCGTAGATGAGATCGCGAGCTTCGCCTTCACGGCGCAGGGGCAGACTCAGCTCTCTTGAAAAATCCTCCGCTCCGAAGATCAGCCCAATCACCCGCGGCGAAGCGCTGGCGATTGGGTAGGCGTTGAACAATCCTCTCGGACTTTCAATGGCAACAAGCAGGCGCACGCTTCCTCGATCGAGTCCCACTTCCGGTTCGCGACGATCCAGGATCTGTTCGACGGTCTTGATCTGTTCAGGAGTCTCGACCTTCGGCAGAACCAGGCCCTCCAGACCGGGCCGCACGACCGAACCAAGATCGTCACGGCTGCGTTCGTGCCCCACGGCATTGATGCGCACGAACCTCGCGGGCGTGCGAAGTTGCTTCTCCGTCTTCAGGCGCGTTGCCACCTGGTCAAGGCAGGCC
>Ga0209517_10009425_pt1 | contig 11134 bp, 12 predicted proteins | sample PeaSoiMetSII2010_FD_187695 | JGI IMG/M metagenome (GOLD analysis project Ga0209517, IMG submission 187695) | Peat soil microbial communities from Weissenstadt, Germany - SII-2010 (SPAdes) (version 2) | ecosystem: Environmental > Terrestrial > Soil > Wetlands > Peat | place: Germany... | reverse complement strand
ACATCGACATCTACTACATGCACAGGTTCGACCAGCACACCCCGCTCGAGGAGACCCTGAAGACATTCGACATGCTCGTCCGGCAGGGGAAGGTCCTGTATCTCGCGTGCTCGAACTTCACGGTCGAGAACATGCGCGCGATGATAGAGGTGAGCGAGAGGTTGGGGCTCGAGAGGATAGTGGCGCTCCAGCCGCCGTACAACCTCCTCAACCGGGACGCTGAGAAGGAGCTGCTGCCTTTCTGCCAGGCCAACGGCATGGGCGCGATAACCTACTCCGCGCTCGCCGGAGGCTTCCTCACCGGCAAGTACGCCGAGGGGGTCCCCGCTCCCGCAGGGACGAGGGGCGCTCTCTACCCCCGTTTCTGGGGGAGGATGAACAAGCCCGAGAACTATTCGATCGTGGAGAAGTTCAGGCCGCTGGCGGACATGGCGAAGATGCCACTCTCCCAGCTCGCCCTGAACTGGATCGCGAAGAACCCGGCCGTCACCTCCATGATCGTCGGCGCGTCGCATCCAGAACAGGTCGAGGAAAACGTGAGGCAGCTCGAGGTGAGGCCGCCCGAGGAGGTCATGGCGCGCCTCGACGCGCTGGCGACGCCCCAGGCTGCGTAGCCGGCCTTTCGCTGAAGGTTTCTCTCTTTCTCCTGATTCTGGGGCATTTGTCTTAGACGCTTGCACCAAAATCGATTATTATCTCGGTCCTCACCTCTGTGGTGCTAGTTACCTGTCGTCATGCAACAGGAAGCAAGCTCCCGGGGAGCGGGTTGAGCCGCCCGCAGTCCTCCGGGGCACGCGTCAGCACCTGAGAGGCATCAACCAACCTAATCGCTCACAGACGATTTCGCTTACGAGCACCATGCTGGGCTAGACGGCAGACCTGCGCCCGGCCCAGGGTTTCTTCCGAAGATTGTTAGCCAATCCTTATTGGGGCGCCTCGGACCCAGCCAAGGCGCATCAGACATGACTCTGGCTTCGTCGGTGTTCGCGACGGGCAACTTCCTCCCGCACCTTTCGGGATTCGGCGGCTCGCTCTTCGCCGTGATCCTCGCCCTGGTCGCCCTGGCCCTTATGTTCTCGGGCCGCTCGATCATCAAGGGTCTCGCCTTCCTTGCGGTCGGCCTGGCCGGGGCCGCCTTCGGCCTGGCCGTCGGGGGGAGCTTCCTCGGCGTCATCGGGGCGGTCATCGGCGGAGTCCTAGGGTTCTTGGTGGGCGGGGCGGTCGGCCTGCTGCTCGTCGACGTCGGGATGGGGCTGGCGCTCGGATACTTCGGCTACCTTGCCACGCGAGACCTGACGAACGTGTTCATCCTGGCGGTCGTGGTGGGCGTCGTCCTCTTCTTCGCCGGGGTCGTCATCTCTAGCAAGCTCCTCGACCTCGTCACCGCCGTCCTGGGTGGAGTCATTCTCGACGGCGTTCTGATCTTCTTCGGCGTCTCGCCGCCTCTTGCGGCCGTGATTTCGGTGGTCCTCGCGGCGTTCGGCTTCTACGTCCAGTTCAGGAATCGCCGTCGCGGCGAACACTGGCGGCATGCGTGATCAATCGAGGCGAAGCGCGTCCTCAGGGTGGTTCGCCGAAACCGCTGGGACGAGGAGGGCGCAGCCAGCGAGGCAAACGGCAGCCAGGACGAAGGTCGCCAGGAACCCGAAGTAGAACGAGAAGTAGCCGGACACGAAGGAGCCTATCATCGTGGCGACGCCGACCAGAGCGCTGTAGACCCCGAGCCTCGAGCCCTGGTTCTTCGCTCCGAGAGTGTTGAAGATCATGGTGTTGGAGGACGTGTAATAGATGGCGTACGCCAGACCTCCCGCCATCGGGTAGAGCACGAGAGTCCCCCCTAGGTAGGCGAGGCCGCGGGCGAAGCCGACGAAGATGCCTATTCCCGCGTAGCAGGCCAACCTCAAGAGGAGGCCCGCGACAGCGCTCTTCCTCAGGTCTCTCTTCTCCACGTACGGCCCGGCGAAGTAGAACGAGGCCGTCTGGGCGAAGTTCGCGGCCATCACGATCAGGAAGACCTCGCTAGCGCTCAACCCCGCCCCTCGAAGGGAGGGGATGAAGGACGTGTTGAACAGCCCGCTCGCCACATAGAACACGAAGATCGAGAGGTAGAGTAGTGGGAGCTGCCTGGTCAGCGTGTTCCTCAGCCCCTTGAAGACGGACTTGAAGTCCACCAGGTTGGGGAGCCGGAGGAAGATCAGCGGGATCGCGAGCAGCCTCTGCTGGAGGCTGCGCCTCTGGAGAACGATGAACTCCCTTTCGAAGGAGACCGCGGGGTCCCTTATCATCACCATGGAGAGGGCCGCAGAGGCCAGCGAGAGCGCTGAGAGAGGGAGGACAAGGAGAGAGATAGGAAGGAAGCCAGACCACGCGAATCCTAGAAGCAGCCCCAAGGTGGTCCCAACGCTCGAGACCATCGAGAACCTCGCGAAGGCGTACGCCCAACGGGACTTGCGCTGCGTCTCCATTATCAGGAGGTTCGCGGGGGTCGCCGACGCAGAGGAGACGAGCGCAAAGAGGGCGTAGATCAGAGCGGCCCCCGATATGGTCTTGGCCAGCGGGAGGATGATGAGGTTGGCGGAGATGGCTACGCAGCTCAGGACTATTATCGTCCTCCTGCTCTGGAACCGGTCGGTGACGTAGCCCCAGAGCACCGCGGCGGGGATGCTCACCGCGCTGAAGAGGGTTATCGCGAGGCCGACGTCGATGACGGTGCCGTGGAGCTCGAGGATGTAGAGCTGGATGAGGGTGCCGACCGGACCGGCCGCTATGTCGACGGGCAGCTGCGAGTAGAACCAGCGCGTGCCTCTTCCATCCTTCTTGGTGCCCCCGGCGGCCGTCATCTTAGAAGCGCCACGCGAGGACCACGCCTGGGGTTCGAGGTCGTTTCCGGTTATACGTTACGAAGGGCACGCGCAAGACTATATCGGCCTCACGCGAGGCGCGAGCGGAATGCGCCCGACGGGGAAGGGATCCGTCAAACGTCCGGTCTTCATCTTCGACTTTGGCGGTGTCGTCATCAAGTGGAACAACAACGACCCGATATACGACTACATCGCCGAGAGATACCGGATACCGCGCGCCGAGATGCGGCGCGCGTTCGACCTCGCCCTTCCTAGGCTCGAGACGGGAGACGTCTCGACGAGCGACTTCCTGAAGGGAGTGCTGGGCGAGTTCGGGAAGCGACTGCGGAAAGGAGACTCTCCCGAGGGGCTCTGGACGCTGCCCTTCGAACGGCTCGTCAAGTTCCGGAAGGGGACGGTAGCCCTCGTGAGGTCGCTGCGGAGGAGGGGATACCGCGTCTATCTGTTCTCCAACACCTCGATTCCTCACGCACGACTCGTGAGGCGGAAGGGTTGGGACAAGCTCTTCGACGGGTTCCTCTCTTCGTGCGAGTTGCGCAGCATGAAACCTGACGCCTCGGCGTTCGCGAAGGCCCTGGCAAGCGTCGGCGCGGAGCCCTCCGAGGTCGTATTCATCGACGACAAGGCGGGGAATGTCAAGGGCGCGAAGGACTTTGGGATACGCTGGGCGTTCAGGTTCACTTCCCTCGCGCGGCTCAGGCGAGACGTCGCGCTGCTGACGATGCCAAACGGGGGACGCGTGCGACCCTAGTAGCCGGCCTTCTCGAGCGTGGCCGAGAGCGCTGCCCCCATCACCCTGTATCCACCGATGTCAGGATGAAGCCCGTCGCGGCTCGACGCGAGAAAGTCACGATCGTCCTTGTCACGGACAGCGAGGTTCGTGTCGCAAAAGAGCCGACCCGGAGCCCTCGAGGCGGTCTCGATCCATGCGTTGACCTCCCGGATGGAGCCGCGCTCCTTCGCGCGCGCTGTGTTGTATGGGAGGACCGTGGCCGCCACCGGGACAATCCCGCTGCCCTCCGCCAGGAGGTACATCGACTCCAGGTTTCGCTCAACCATTTTGGCGGTGCGCCCTTGGTAGATGTCGTTCACGCCGGCCAACACGATCACCACCGAGGGCTTCTCGGCCACAACGTCCCTATCGAACCTGGAGAGTATCTCGTCGGACCGCTGGCCATTCACGCCCCTGTTCAAGACCGTCCATTCAGGGTGGGCCTTCATCATCCAGTGGCAGTACTGGCTCTCCGGGTCTCCAACTCCCGCGGGAGGCGCCTCGACGGGCGACATGAATCCCGGGGTGCCCGCAGTGGTGGAATCCCCCAATCCCACGATGATCAGCTTTTTGGCCATCGGCGGGCCTAGGGGCTCCGAGGATATCTGTCCTTTCCCCGGGGATGAGCCTCGGCGTCCGACCCTTCCGGGCACAAGGGATTAATGCAAGGAGGAAGCGAGATAGCGAGCAATTCGCGGTTGTCCAAGGGAAATCCAGGCTGCGTCAGTGTGACCTTGGGCACGAAATCCGCGGGGGCGGCTCGCTCCTCACCGCCCCGACTAGGCGCCCCGGGCAAGGCAGGCCTTTCGTTGCTGCTCGTCACTGCGCTCGTGCTCGTCCTCCTAATAGTCGCCGCCGGTGCCGGCGCGTTTACGCACGTCAGCTCGACGTCCTTGACGTCGGCCTCCTCACAAGCGCAGACCCAGTCCGCGCTGGCAGGAAGCCCCATCGACGGTCCCGAAGCCGGGTGCAACTACACGGTCTCGCAAGACGGAACGACCCCGGTCGCTCTCGCGTCTTCGGGGTCGGAGATCAGAGCCTCCGCAGGCGCCGACTCTGGGGCGTTCGTAAACTCCCTGTTCGCGTCGCACGAGACCGTCTGCCTCACGGCGGGGGAGTACGCGATGAGCTCGGAGATGGAGATCAGAGGAATGAAGGGGGTGACCCTGAGCCTCGACCCCGGCGCGGTCGTGACGACGTCCTCTAACAGGAGCCTACTGCTCGTCTACGGCAGTTCCGGAACCGTTGTGAAGGGCGGAGAGTGGATTGGTCCTGGCTACGGGAACCAATCTGCCATCAGGATAGTGTTCGGGAGCAACAACACTGTCGTCGAGGGCGCCGACGTTAGCAAGGCTGGGTATAACGGGATCCTCATCTTCGACAACCTCGGACCGAGCTTCAACGTCTCGATATTGCACGACTCCTTGCACGACAACGGCCGATACGGCGTCCAGGAGTACACCAACACCTCGACCCCGATGATGGGCACCGTCATCTCCGGGAACGTGGCGCTTGACAACACGCTCGGGGGCATCTACACGAACGGGATAGCGGGCGTCACCATCATACGGAACGTCGTAGCTGACACCGTCGGGGACGGCCCCGGTGAAATCGGGATTGGGGTGACCAACGGGCACAACGACACGGTGACATTGAACCAGGTATCCCACATGGGGTGGTTCGGGATACAGGCCTACTACAACAACTACACCGTCATCTCGGACAACATATCCACCTCCAACGCGGGAGCCGAGGACCAGTCGGGGATAACCAACGACCACAGCTCCTTCGACACCATAGCAGGCAACGTGGTCGAGTCGAACGGGAGGTACGGCCTCTACGTCGAGAGGTCGTGGAACGTCACGGTCAGCGGGAACATCGCCAACGACAACAACGGATATGGGATAAGTTTCTACCACGGCTTGTCGCCAGACATGGGACGCAGCGCGATCCTGGGGAACACCTGCAGCTTCAACGGCCTCGGCGGGATAATCCTGAACTCGGCGATAGACAACGTGATCTCGATGAACCAGTGCTACAACAACTCGGGATACGGAATCCTCCTCTACAACGACCCTGGCCAGGTCGGATCCACTGGGAACCTGATCTCATACAACTGGCTCGGCAACGAGGGGAACTCGGCACAGACGCAGAATTTCGGAGTAAGCGAGGGTGGCGACTCGGACAACAACAGGCTGGTCTCCAACGTGATGGTCAACAACACGGTGGCGGCTGTGTCGCTGATAGGAAACGACTCGGCCTCACCGTGAACGCCTCGTGGTCGTGACCCTACCGCGCGCCCTCAAACCTCCTCGGGAAGGCCTGCAAGCTTGCAGCTCGCCCGCCAGAGCCTATCCTGCGCTTCGATGTCGTCGCTGAAGGGGGCCTTCATCGCCTTGCCGTCGTGGACGAGTGCGCCCGTGATGTTCTGGAATTCCGCGGAGGAGGCCAAGTGCACGAGTCCCCGGGAAGCGCGCCTGGGAGAGACGCCCATGAAGACGTTCAGCACGCTCGTTGTGACGCGGACCGCCGCGGGCGCCCGGCGGACGACCCTGGTGCGGACGATCCCGGGGTGATAGGCGTTCACAGTCACTCCCTTGCCCTGGAGCCTGCGCGCGAGGGCGTACGTGAAAAGCAGGTCTGCGGCCTTCGATGCCCCGAAGGCCCGTATGGCCCCGAAGGCACGCTCGCCCTGGAGGTCGTCGAGGTCGGGCATCATGGAGGAGGGAGCTGAAACGTTGATCACGCGTGAGGGGCGGGCCGCCTCCAGATTGGGGACCAAGAGACGAGTGAGGAGAAAAGGCCCCAGGTAGTTGGTGGCGAACATGAGCTCAAGGCCATCCGACGTCACGACGCGCTTGCTCACGAAGACGGCCGCGTCGTTGACCAGGAGGTCCAGTTTCTGATACTTGGCGCTGAACCCTGCCGCGAGCCCGCGCACGGACGCCGGGGAGGACAGGTCTGCCGTCATCAGGTCGGCGGACTGGTTTCCGCTCTCGGACACCACCTTGGCTCGGGCCGCCTTGCCGCGCGCCTCGTCGCGGCTGACCATCACAACGACCGCGCCTATCTGCGACAGCGCGGTGGCGGAAGCCCTGCCTATACCGGAGCTTGCGCCGGTCACCAGGCACACCTTCCCCTTCATGTCACCGGCAGCGAGCGTTTGACCTCAACGCCGTGCCGAGGGCGCCGGTCGATTATTTAGGTTCCAGGGGTCGGCATGAGGCTGAGCCTCATCCTCTGCTCGCCGCACGATTCTCAATTCTGGCAATCATGTCCCCGGTTTAATATTTCGCCCTCCATGAACTCTCCGTGACTGATTTAGGACAACGGCAGGGGAGAGCGCGACATGACCGCCTTGATTTCAATGAAGTTCGAGCCGAGCGGGTACCCTGAGCGGGCGAGCTTAGGTTGGTAGAAACGGACCTGCAAGAATTCGTCGGGCTAATCGAGTCGAGGACGAGGTGCGTGTATGTGGCGGAGCGCCCCATAGATCTCAGCAAGCTCGACGTGCCCAACACCATCTTCGTGCTTCAGCTGCCCGAAGGATTCTCCACCGCTGCGGGAAGCAGGGGTGGCGGCTTCGGCGAGAGGCGCATCCTCAAGGTCTTCCGGTATGTGTGTGGCGGCGGAGAATGCAAGAAGGTGTGCGAGCGTGAAAGCCCGGAAGTGACCGAGACGCTGGACCTTCCCTACCACGCCGCAGCGTTTCCAATAACTCTCCCCGACGGCAGGGAGAAGCTCGTCTCCGGTGTTGCTGACGCGGAGTTCGTCGCCGCTTACGCGCGCGCTGTCTCTTAGTTCTCAGCCATTCCTCTCCTTTTCTTTCTTGCGCGGGGAGTAGCGAATGCATGGCCGACCAACTTGGCACGCGCGCCGATTACGCCGGCGCGCGCCGATGAAGTGCCCGATGAGGAATCAGGCGAGCCCTGCGCAATCGAGCGGAGATTTTACGCGGTGATGCCTAGCTGGTTCACATACTTTCCCAGCTTGGCCACCTTCGAGACCGGATAGCCGAGCGCGGCCGTAATCTGCATCTGCTTCTGCCCGGGCAGGGGGAAGGTTATCTGGACCAGCTTCTCCCTGTGGATTATCGCCCAGTTCACGCGGCCGAAGTAAGGATCGCTCGCCTGATTCATCGCCTGGTTCAGAAACATCCTCGTCACTATCCTCTCGGTCTCGGCCTCTGGCTCCAAGAATCGGACCCCGCGCCTCATCCCGCCGGCTTCTATCTTCCCGTCCGAGTCAACGAGGGCGCAGAACTTGATCCTCTTGTCAGTCGCGAAGATCTTCTTGACCACCGACTCGGGCGTGGTGACTCCCATCAATCTCAGTTCGGGCTTCGCGATTTAAAGGGCTTTGCATGATCTCCGCCAGCTTTCACGATTGGGGCGTGAGATATCCTGCCCCGCTGCGGAAGCCTAGCTACCGCAGCGTGGTTTGAGGACCGACCGGGGTCGAGCGGTTCGCTTCAGAGCTTCTTCTTGAGCTTGCTGCCCGCCTTCTTGACATCGCTTGCCCCTTTCTCGACGGCGACCTCGATGTCCTTTCCAGCCTTCTTCACGTCACGACCGGCCTTCTTCAGGTCTGCTTCCACAATTTCTCTCCTCTTGCCCTTGGTTGGCATCTTAGGCCCTCGGTTGCATCCACGGCGGTATAAGGATTAGCCGACGCTCGAAGCGAGAGGGGCGCGACGACCAGCCATTGCCGGGAAGGGATGGGACTGATGGCCCTTTCATCCCACGCCGAGCGGAAGGCACCGGCATCGCGGTGGCGGAAGCTTGCAAAAGGCACAGACCAGGACCCCTTCCTCATCACGCGACAGGTGTCTCCCGCAGTAGCACAGCATGCCTATGACTACATCCGCCTTGAGAGTCGGTGGCCTATAACCACGCTATCGGCCGGACGTGGAATTCCCAGCCCTGCTCGCCTATCCCGCTTCGGCCGCTCACAAGCCCGAACGGACGACTTCCAGCCAAGCGCGGCGACGCCCCTCAACAGGGGGTGGTCTCGGCGTCTAGCGCATCAAGATATCTCCCGTACCCCCAGCTTCGCGCAAGCGCGTCGGCCTCCGCCTCTCTTCTCCGCGAGGACTGGGGCGAGACGTGCTCGTTCAGCCAGGCGTGGGCCAGTTCGTGGACCACCACCCCCTTGGCAGCGTCGTCCGAGAGCTGGTCGAGGAGTTCGCTGTAGAAGGTGATCTTCTGCGTGCTGCGGTCGGCCGTCTCTCGACCTCTCATGAGAACGGAATCGGCCGACCGGTAGGTGGTGAGGCCCACGGTGCCTTGGGTCGCCCTTTTCCTCATTCGGACTTCGACGACCGAGCGGAGCGTCGGAACCTCAGCGGGGAAACTTGACAAGGCTTCTTCCATCAATGCGCGGAGCCTTCTGCTCTCTGCGTGATACTCGGCCCGACCCAGAACGCGAGACCAGTCGTCCACGTCCTTGACCGGAGAGGCTCCGAGATTTGAGCGATTGGGTGAACTCCTTCTGGAATAGGACTAGGCCCGGGACTCCGCAGATCAAGAAGTAGCCCGACAGATGGCCAACCCCTGGGTATCGTGCGGTTCCAGATTCCCGGGTGGCCGCCTCCACGGTTGGCGCTCGTTGGGATACGTAGCTGAGACGACCAAGGAAGCGGCCGAAGACTTCTACCCCGGCTACACCCGCGCGACTGTTGTGTGCGGACAGTGCGGGTTGCGCTTCTCCGGCGAAGAGCTCTCGAAGCTCCCCGAGCTCCCGTGCAGCAAGTGTGGCTACAGGATCTTCAGGAAGGTTCGAGGCCCGGTAGCGAAGACGCTCAAGGGAGAATAGCCTCGGTGCCCCCTGTCCCCAAACAACGATTCGGCTCTTGACGACCACCCAGGGGACAGGAAGCTCGCGGCTAATTCCTCAAGCGAATCCAGCGTCTCCAGTTGATGAAGGGTGAAAAGCCGTCAAAGACGAGCATCTTTCCCAGCCAGATTGATCGCGCTATCCCAAACCAGATGATCGGGGGCAGATAAGAAAGGACGTCAAGATGGACGCCGAAAATCAAGATGGGTTCTGGATAACCCGTGACCAAGAACACCGAGTTGATGACGTCAAACGCGAGGAACTCCCAGTATCTCTTGACTATGGGAGCGGTCGCGAAGAACGGGAGTAGCATGAGGTTCATCTGGGGCGTGAAGACGTACGTGCTGAATAGGAAGGCGAACGTGCTCAACCAGGACAGGGTGACCGCGTCCTTGGTCTTCTTGAGCGAGACCCACGTTATGACCGCATAGAGCGAGAGCAGCAAGACGGGAAAAATATAGTGGCGCAGAGGTGAGAACAACGGCAGGAACGCGAGCATCCACGAGCCTTCTATGTGCCAGCTTGAATGGAACTGCCAGAAGGAGAGCCACAGGGAGGGATTGACGACGAAGAAAGGGAGGTTTATCGCGCCGTAGCATGCGAGGGCTGAAAAGAGAAAGGCGTCCCTGTCTCTTCCGTCCTTGGCAGCCAAGAGCAGTCCCATAGCCGGGGCGGCGGTGACCAGATTCGAGGCGGCGGAGAGGCCAAAGAGAATCCCGCTTATCTTGCAGTTGCCTTGCAGGAACTTTCTGAGGCCCAGGGTGGCGAAGCACACGCCTATCACGTACCAGTTCAGCAGGACCATGAAGAGAAACGTCGGCGTGACGATCAAGTACGCCAGAACTCTCCTGTCCGAGTAGCCCCTGGTCTCGGCGATCTTCAAGGTCTCGCGCACCAGGAGGAACGTCGGGATTGCAAGGAAGGCGGCGGTCAGGTAGTAATAATTGGTCAGTATCGGCCCAGGAAAGATCCTTGCGACGGCGCCCATCGCATAGATGAACTCGCTGACGATGATGGGATATTCAACGAAACCATTGAGGTATGGAATGGTGAGGCAGGTGCCGCCGCACTCCCTGTTCTGGAAGACCGACACAATGTCGCTGTACACGTGTCCACCGCCGTACGGGATGTGCAGCCAGACACCGAAGAGGAAGAGTATCGCCGCAACAAGATACACTCCGCTACGCTTCAAGAGAGTCGGACAAAAATCGGCGGATGTGATAATAAAGCCGTTACAATTTCCACGCGGTGCGACGGACCGCCCTTCCCAGCGTCCCCGCAATCGGCTCGATGTGACCCCCGCCGCGCAAGAACGTCCGCGAGTTCTCAACCGGGGCGACCCATTAAACGGTTTTAAGCAGTAGGCCTTCCCGGGTGGCGGCCTGGCAAAGCTCGAGCACAGGATTGTCTCCATCGAGAAGCGCCTAAGTGGATTGAACGAAAACATGAAAACGACAGACAAGGACAACGTCCGTAGCACCGGGAGGGGGGAGGGGGCCATGCGCGAGGAGTCCGCCCGGAAACGAGAACATCTTACACGGTGAGTGGTGCAAACGATTCTCTCGACACCCGACAAAATCGAACACCGCCCATGGGGTTCCTTCTCAGTCTACCTTCAAGAGAAGGTCCCTTCGCCGTCTTGGCAGGCGAGCTTTCTCAAGGAACT
>Ga0209517_10009424_pt1 | contig 11135 bp, 9 predicted proteins | sample PeaSoiMetSII2010_FD_187695 | JGI IMG/M metagenome (GOLD analysis project Ga0209517, IMG submission 187695) | Peat soil microbial communities from Weissenstadt, Germany - SII-2010 (SPAdes) (version 2) | ecosystem: Environmental > Terrestrial > Soil > Wetlands > Peat | place: Germany: Weissenstadt... | reverse complement strand
GCCAAAACTCGTTCTCGGTGTGACATTCAACGACGGGATCGAGGTCATCGCCAAGCCGACCGACCGTCAGCCCGCAACCGCCGCCGCCTGACCGGCCCGGCCGTCACCAAAAATTGGCGATAGCTCCCGTTGATGGACCCATTTCAGACTTGGCGTCCACGTCCCACGCTCTACATCAACGGTGGGGCTAGATGTCGGTCTTCGTTGCGCTGCACAACTCAAGGCAATACTCATACTGCTAGGACAGTTCTAACCTCAAGTCAGTTTGCTTCAAATCAAAGCGTCTTGCCGAAAATTAGCGCACCAAATCCCAATTGCCCCGGGATTTTTGCTTATCCTGGATTTGAAGATGGCTTGGAGGAAAGGGTTTGCCATGACAATCAGTCAATCGATCGTCGTGATAGCGTTAGGCCTCGGACTGACGTTCGCCCCGGCCGCTTGGGCCACCCCAGCTAGCGAAACATGCGCGGCTCTCGCAGAGGCTCGGAATTCGCTCTATTCGATGCTGCATGCAAAGGACAAGTTCGCACAGGATGCGCTCGCAGCGAAGATACAAGCGGCAAACATTAAGGTTGATTCTGCGCTTGCCAGAATGACGGGGGTCGACGCCAAGGTAGCGGCCGATTTTAAGGCGGTCTGGAATCAGTTCACGGCAACACGTGACAACGAAATCATACCGGCGATCTACCAGGGCAACATCGACGATGCCAAGAAGATCGCCAACGGCATTCAATTCCAACGATTTTCCAGGATGTGGAGCATCGTGTCCTGTTCAAGGTGAGGACGCGCGATCCGGCCTGCATGTGCACCGCTCGCGCCGCGGGGAGAAGCCGCCGCAAGCAAACAAGCCATCGCGCAAGCCGCGCTCGCGCCGGACCTGCATGCGGTTATTTCGGCGGACAAAATGACTCATCAGGCCACTCCCATCTTTGTGTGATCGGCCGGAATTCGCTCGCCCATGACCGGCAAGCGGCCCACCTCAGTCGTGTAGTTCAAAATCAGTGATACCCACACCACACCGTAGAGGAACATGAAGCAGCTTGAGCTGATCCCGAGCCAATCAAGGATGATCCCAAACAGAATCGGCAACACAAAACCGCCGAGCGCGCCGACAAGCCCGACAATGCCGGTGACAACACCCATGTTCTCCGGAAAGTCATCGCCGACGTATTTGAATGTGGAGGCCATGCCGCAGGCGAATGCGACGCCCAGCGCAAACAGCAGCAACGCGAACGGCAATGTCGACAATCCGATGTGGAATTGAGCGGGGCCGCGGATCGTATGCACGATGAAGTCAGTTTGCGGATAAGACAGGAGGAAGAGGCTGATCCAAGCCGCCCACAGCACCCACCATGTCACGTTGTGGGCGCCATAACGATCTGCCAGCCAACCGCCAACCGCCCGCAAAACACCGGCGGGCAGCGAGAAAAATGCGGCGAACAGCGCGGCTTCCGAGATGCTCAGCCCATACTCCTGCACGAAGTATTGCGGCATCCAGACTGACAACGCGGTGAAACCTCCGAAAACGATCGAATAGTACTGGCAGTATTTCCAGACTCGCAGGTCCCTGAACACGTTCATTTGCTGCCGCAGCGAAACGCCGCTCTTGCCGGGCGCGGAGACGTCTGGCGCCGAAAAGAACCAAAAGATGACCGCCGTGAGCAGTAGTGCGACGGCGTAGAATTTCGGGACAACCTGCCAGCCATAACGAGCGAGCAGCGCCGGGGCGACAAACATGTTGATCGCCGCGCCGGTCGTGCCTGCGCCGAACACGCCCATGGCGAAACCACGGCGCTCCTTGGGAAAGAGGCGCGCCACATATGGTGTGCCAACGGCAAAAGAGGCGCCCACCACACCAAGTGCCAGGCCGAGCACGAGGAATTGCCAGAGTTTGCCGGCGTAGCTGGACAACCAGACGGGTGCGGCGCAGCCCACAAGCAGAATGAACATCACGATCCGGCCGCCGAATCGATCGGTCCAGATACCGAGCGGCAAGCGCAGCAACGCACCTGTCAGTACTGGCGTAGAGGTAAGCAGACCGAATTCGAAACCATTGAGGCCAAGTTCGTTCTTGATCGGAATGCCGATCACGCCGAACATCAGCCAGACGGCAAAGCAGACCATGAATGCCCATGTGGTTACGGCGAGGACTAGGACGGCTCTGACGTTCGACATGCTACCTCGCGGGCATTTGCAGTCGGCTCCTATAATAGACCCGACGAGACAATTTGCGAGGGCCTAGGCGCCGCCTCGAATGGGCATTCCTTGACAATTGGACTACCAAAATCGAAGCCGACTACCTGACCTTCGCGGGCGGCGATTTTAACCAGTCACGCTGCCAAACAGCAACAGGCAACACCAGCAACGTCAGCTTCTGTGGCTCCCAAACGAGCAATAGCCCAGCCCAGCCGCCGCAGAATGCGGCTGACGGTCGCCGGAGAGACGCCGACCTCGGCGGCGATCTGCTTGCCTGTATGACGCTGCCGACGCAAAACCTCGACTGCAGCGCACTTGGCTGGCGGAGTTTGGCTTGGCAATGAAAGAGGCCTTGAGGAGCGATCGCGCAAACCATCGACGTCCTCCGCGCGGAAGCGCCCAACCCATTTAGCGACGGTCTTCGCAGTGGTGTTGAACTGACGGGCGGCTGCCGCCTTGCTCAGCCTTCCTTCAATCACACTACGCACCATGGCCTCTCGACCTTTGGGCGTCAGAGGAGCATTCTTATGGGTGTCCATTCGGGTCCCTCCTTGGACTCTGAAGCTTCGCAACCTCAGTTTCCCCGGTCCGGATCGAATGGACAACCTGTTGAGGCTCCACATCTAGAGCCTACGACGCTAGGAAGGGCTTGGGGGTGCTACAGGCGCCAGAGGCCGTTCCTGCATAACACTCAGTGGAATGTTTACCTCGCAGCTCACGCCATCGGGTTCAAACCTAAGTCGAGCCTCCCCCTGTAATTGACCAGGGAGTGCCTGTTCGATAAGCCGGGATCCGAAGCTCTTTCGAGAGGGTTCGTGGACCCGCGGCCCACCAGTTTCTTTCCAATGCAGCCTAAAACGCTCCAAGTTATCGCTTGAGACGACAGCCCATGAAATTGAAACGTGACCGTCAGGCGCAGACAGCGCGCCGTGTTTAACGGCATTCGTGCAGAGTTCGTGAATGACCATTGAGAGGGCGATAGCAGGTCCAGAAGAAACCGCGATGTTGTCACCGGTGATTTCAAACTGATCAAGGCCTTTGGATTGAAACGCCTTAACGGCGCCTTCGATCAAGGTCCGACACCCTGCGGCAGTCCATCGCTCGCGAACCAAGAGGTCTTGCGCTACACTTAACGCATGAAGGCGATCTGCAATCGTTCTAGTGGCTTCTTCGAGGCTATTCGCGGTCTTGAGGCTTTGGGAAGTAATAGCTGAAACAATCGCCAGTGTGTTCTTCACCCGGTGATGAAGTTCACCGATGATAATCTCCTGTAGCTTGGCGGCTACGCTGGAAGCCTGCGCGTCGATGCCAGCCTGAGTGAGCAAGTCCTTCAGATAATCAGGCTCGTCCTCAGCGTTGCGGGGCATGTGTGCATCCATAAGCTTGTTTGAAGCGCCACCAAGTTAGCTGACGGCCTTCGGTTTGCAAGGGCGGGGCCCTGTCGACCGGTTGAGTCGGCAGTTTCAAAGCGGACGTCGGCCGACCAGTCCGAATTTATGGGTTCACCCCCCCTAATTCGGCTCTTGGAACCCGCGCCAAGTTTGTTCCGCGCCAAAGAATGCCGGAACAAAAGCGCTAGCCTCCATTTACAGAAGGGAGGTTCCGCATGCCCATTCGGTTTGACGATCTGGTCGACGATGTCATGAGCACCTGCTCTCCCATCGGCGTGGTCTTGCGGCGCGCACATGACCATGCGGCAGGACGAAGAATGAATGCGCCTCCTCGCCCTGCTCGAACACGTTGCGGTTCCTCGCAATCCGCTGCGAACGGGTCTCGCGCAGAATTTCGTCAAGTTCCTGGTCGGAAAAGCCCGCAAACAGCGGCAAGCCGGCAACCAGCGAACGATCGACCGTGGCCATGTTCCCCACCTTACCCTTTCAATTGAATCTAGACTGCGATGGCCCCGGATCAAGCGGAAGTTTGCGCTGGCGCAACGAGGGCCGTCGCAATTGCCTCCAGAATGGCGGTTATCAATCATGATCAGGCAGAAACAGCCATGACCGCCAATCCGTCGAGAAGCGCCCCTTCAGGGTTGCCACTGTTCTCATATGGCTTCCGGCCGTTCTTCCTGTTGGGTTCCATCTATGCCGGACTGGCGATGCTGGTCTGGCTGCCGGTGTTCCATGGCGAGATCACGCTGACCTCGGCCTTTGCGCCGCGTGACTGGCATGTTCATGAAATGCTGTTTGGCTATCTGCCGGCGGTGATTACCGGGTTCCTGTTCACGGCGATCCCGAACTGGACCGGGCGCTTGCCTATTCAAGGCAGGCCGCTGATGGGCCTGGTCGCGGTCTGGCTGGCGGGACGGCTATGCGTGACGTTCTCGGCGCATACCGGATGGCTGGCCGGCATGCTGGTCGATACGAGCTTTCTGCTGCTGGTTGCAGCCGCAGCGAGCCGCGAGATTCTCGCCGGGCGCAACTGGCGGAACATGAACGTGGTGATCCTGCTGTTGTTGCTGTTTACGGGCAATGTCGCCTTCCATCTCGAGGCGCATCTTGAAGGCGCGGCCGACATCAGCATCCGCGTCGGTACAGCGGTGGTCGTCATGCTGATCGCGCTGATCGGCGGACGCATCGTTCCGAGTTTCACCCGCAACTGGCTGGTGCGCGAAAATCCCGGCCGGCTGCCGGTGCCGTTCGGCCGCTTCGACATCATCGCCGTTGCCGCTGGCGCGCTCGCGCTATTGGCCTGGGTTGTCAGTCCGGCCGGCACCCTCACGGGCGGCGCGCTTGGCTTGGCGGGATTGCTGCATCTGGTGCGGCTCGGACGCTGGGCGGGAGATCGGACCACACGTGAGCGGCTGCTGTTGATCCTGCACATCGGCTATGCCTTCATCCCGCTCGGCTTTCTCTTGAATGCAGCGGCGGCCTTCGGACAGGTTCCGCCGAGCGCCGGCCTTCACGCCTGGATGGTGGGGGCAGCCGGCATCATGACGCTCGCGGTGATGAGCCGCGCGACACTCGGACACACCGGCCAGCCGCTCACCGCATCGCTTGCCACGCAGGCGATCTATGCCGCGATCATCGTTGCGGCGGTTTCGCGAATTTGCGCGGTTCTGGAACCGGCTCACAGCGAGGTGTTGCTGCATGTTGCCGCATTGGCCTGGGTCGCGGCCTTTTTCGGATTCGCGCTTAGCTTCGGACCGCTATTGGCGGGCCGCGACCCGCGCGCAAGATCGGTACGCAAGGCCGCGGCATAAGCAGGCCGCCGCGATCACGATTTTTCCAGTTGTCTTGTGTGGGAGTCGCAAGCATCCTCGGCCGGAGCCAGGCCGGATGACGGCCGCGGGAGACGTTCATGAGCGAGGTGAACAGAAAATCCCATTGGGAAAATGTCTACACCGGCAAGGGCGAAACGGAAGTCAGCTGGTTTCAGGAAAACCCCGCGCCGTCGCTTGAACTGATCGCCTCCCTGGGCCTCCCCGCTGAGGCCTCCATCATCGATATCGGCGGCGGCGCATCGCGCCTGGTCGATATCCTCGTCGAGCGAAATCTTGGGAAGGTCACGGTTTTGGATGTTTCCGCCGCTGCTCTGGAGGCAGCCAGGAAGCGCCTTGGCGAGGAGGGAGCCGGCGTCAAGTGGGTGGCCGCCGATATCACCAGCTGGGAGCCGGCCCAAGCTTACGATGTGTGGCACGACCGCGCCGCCTTCCACTTCCTGACCGAGTCTGCCGATCAATCCGCCTATGTCGCTTGTCTCAAGAAGGCGGTCAGGCCGGGAGGCTATGTGATTATCGGAACCTTTGCGCTTGATGGTCCGGAAAAATGCAGCGGCTTAGCCGTCGTCCGCCACGACGCAGCCTCACTGTCGGCGGCTCTGGGAGGCGGTTTCGAACTGATCGACACGCGGCGGCATGATCACATCACGCCGTGGGGTGCGCTTCAGCGGTTTCAGTTCAGCACATTTCGCCGCCGGTGAATCGGCTCCATGGTTTGATCGCCGCTAGGTTGGCGCCGACCGGATCGTTTCTCCCTCTCCCCGCAAGCGAGGCGAGGTGACATGACTACCAGTCTTCACCCGCTAGCGAGGGGCGGCGGCGTCGACGGTTGCGGGCGAGAACACCACTTCGACCAGCGTGCCGGAACGCGCGCCGGTCTTGATATGGAATTGCGCGCGATTGGCTTCGACCAGCGCCTTGGTCAGCGAAAGGCTGACGCCGGACCCGTCGGGCGCCTGATCCGAGGGGCCTTGGGTCCGGAACGGCTCCATCGCGGCGGCCACTTCGTTGTCGTTGAGCCCGTGGCCGGTATCGCGGACCCTCAAGACCACCTCGCCGAAATCGGTCAGCGCCGTCGAAACGATGACTTGCCCGCCGGCATTGGCGAGGTGAATCGAATTGCCGACCAGGTTCAGCATGATCTGGCGCAACGCGTGGGCGTCGGCGACGACCGGCGGCAATAGATGCGCGAGCGAGGTGCGGATGATGATGCGCTCGCGGTTGGCCTGCGGCTGCATCAGCGCGACACAGCTCTCGACCAGATCGTTGAGGTTCTGGTTGGCGAAGGCGAGGTCGAGCTTGCCGGTTTCGATCCGGCTTAAATCCGTGAGATCGTCGACGATGGCGATCACGCGTTCGCCGGAAGCGCGGATATCCTTCATGTATTCGACGTAACGCTCGTTGCCGAGCGCGCCGAACCGCTCTTCGATCATCACTTCGGCAAATCCGATGATGGCGTTGAGCGGGGTGCGGATCTCGTGGCTGATCCGCGCCAGCAGGTCGGCCTTGGCGTTGGCCGCGCGATCGGCCAGACGCCGCGCTTCGCGTACGTCGTTCTCGCTTTTCTTGGTCTGCGACAGATCGCGGAACACGGCGAAGAAATTCGGACCCTGGGCCTGTGTCCGTCCCATGGTCATCGACAGCGGGATCAGGCCGCCGCCGCGCACACGGCCCAGCACCTCGCGGCCGTGCTTGAGCAGCGAGGCAACGCCCTTGCCGTTGATGCGGCCGAGATAGTCCTTGACCGCGGCCTGGCTTTCGGCAGCGAACAGCGTGGCGAGATTGCGTTGCACGAGCTCCTCGCCGTCATAGCCGAACAGCGCTTCGGCGCTGCGGTTGCACGAATTGATGTTACCCTCGGCATCGAACATCACGATGCCGTCGGCGGTCGTATCGAGGATGGCGCCGAGTTCCTCGGCATTGGCGTGCCCGACGGGGGACGGCGCGGGCGGTGGCGGGCTGGCCGCGGCGGTGATGCCGGCGTTTTCGCTGGCTGCGCCGGAGAAAATCAGGGCATGTGCGGGTTCGTCGTCCCAGCTGATCGCATAGAGCCGCGCGTCGATGGCCGATGGCGGGGTTGCCGCGGGGGAAGATTGCGTCGCCGAAATCTTAACCGGCGTGCCGGTGTCCGATGTGCTGCTGGCACTGGAAACCCCGGGTTCGACATAAAGCGCGTCGAGGCCGCCGTCTTGCTCCAGCGCGTGAACGTTCGGATAGCCGATGCGTTCGAGAAACGCGCGGTTGGCATAGAGCAGCCGATCGAGCCGGTAGATCAGGACGCCGTCGGGCAGAAGATCGAGCAGCGCCTTGTCGCGCCGGGCCTCCCCGCGCGCCGGCGGCTCGGGGTGTGCCAGCCAGGTCGGCGGCTCGGCGGCCTTCTCCAGCGATTGCGGCGATGGAGGTTCGACGATCGCTTCAGCCGTGCTGGCGGCGTTAAGCGTGGTGGGCGCGCCGTTCTCGCCTTCGAGCCGCGCCGACAATTGGCGGGCCAGCTCGTTGAAGGCGCTGTTTTCCACCGCCGTCAGGACCGGCGTGCGGACTTCGCTGATCGGCCGAAACGGAACCACATTCTTGAGTGCTTCATTTGGCGTTTCCACGGGCGTGTCCAAATCGGTTGGTGTTGAAGTTTCCAAACTTGTCGGCGCCGGGGGTTCAGCGCCGGCGGCGGGTGCAACGATTGACACCGCGGGCGGTTCCGCGGCAGGCAGGGGTTTGGCCTGGTTCGCCACTAGGGTGCCGGACGAAATGGGATCTTGCGATGGCAGGTCTTTGAAGAATTCGTGACGGCGTAGGGCATCCAGCCGTGCAAGGCCCTCGACGTCGCGGCAGACGCCGAAGCCCCGATAGCCGACAAATTTTCCCGTGTGGTCATAGATCGGCAACGCCGACAGTTCGACCGGCAGGCGGCAGCCGCCATCGACCGGCCAGTTCAGGGTGATGCCGCTCCAGGTGCCGCGCGTCGCGATCGCCTTGACGATTTGGCCATCCGGATCGAGGCCGAGGTTTGCGGCGAATTCGCGCCAGGGCCGGCCGAAGCCAGCGGCGCTGCGCACGCCGATCAGCCGGCTGAACTCGTCGGGACCCAACGAGAAGCGGCCATCGGCGTCCATCTGCCAGGTGAAACGCAGCTGATGCCGCCGCGGTTGCGACGAGGGCTCCTCGACCGATGCCGCAGCGTTGAGCGATTCCGGGGCGGTGGACAGTGGGGCGGGCGTCTCCGCGGCGGGAGCAGTGGCTTCCGCCGGAGTTTCACCATGTGTCGCTTCGGCTGGCGGCGCAGATGATTGATTGGCGGCGATGTGTTCGACCGCAGGCGCCTCGGGCATTTCTGCGAATTCGTCGACCAGCGCGAATTCGGCCGGCGCTTCGCCCGACAGCCCGGGCCGCTCATATTCAGGGGTGTGCAGATCGCCGGGCGGCGCGACGCGCCCGGTGGCCTGGGTGGCCGCGGCATCTGCCGTCGACGGCGGAGCGGCGTGCCTGACATGCGCTTGCTGTGTCGCGCCTGGCTCAATCACCGCGATCAGGCCGACATCGGCGCCGATGCCGACGCGTTGCAGCACCATGTGGCCGAAGCCGACGGGGGTTTCGGAGCGGCCCTGCTTCAGCGCGTCGTTGCGCGCCTCCTCAAGGCCGGCTTCGGAAAGATTGTGAAAGCCGAGCAGCGATCGCGCCGTTTCACTGGCGCCGACGAACATGCCGTCGCGCGCAAATGCGGCGATCGGCGTGTCGATGCCTTCGACTAGCCGTTGCAGCCGCTCGACCAGCGGCATCGCGCGGCCGACCGGCTCGGTGGTCACGATCAGAATGCCCTGGCTGCCATCGGCGAAATCAAGCCGCGCGCAGCCGCACGTGATCAGCGTTCCGAGCGCAGCGCCGAAGCCGCGCAACCGTTCCAGCCGGATCGCGCCTGTCGGCGACAGACGGTGGGCGAGTTGCGCCACCTGGCGGCGGTGCGAATCCGCCGGGCCAAAATTTTTCTTGGCAAGGCTTGTGCCGTTGGCCGCGCCGAACACGCGGGCGCCGACGGGATTGGCCCACAGCACGCGCGTGCCGTCGGTCGACCAGAGCCACGCGGGGAGGGGGCTCGTTGCATGCACCGCCAGTCGTGGATCGCCGACACCTCGCAACTGGAATTCAGCGTTGTTCATCGCGGTAATATGACCAGCGGGGGTTGGCTGTTACTCATGGCGTCAGACCTCGGCGGCCAAACGATGACAGCGTTAATGGATCGTTAGTATCGCCTCTGGGCCGCGGCAGGTCCACGGCCTGCCCTGGGGAAAGGCCTGCAAAGCCACGATAACCTTAACCTGGGTGGACCTTCTTGGCGGTTGCGGCGTTGGGTGCCTGAGGGATCATCAAATGTCCTGAATGTGGGCACCCGCGTCATGCAGGCGAGGTGTTTTGCCGACAGGCTTGAGCCGGCGCGAACCGGGAACCGGGTGGGATGTCGCTTGAAGCGCAACCGGAGGTGGACCATGAACGAAGAACTACGTGACCGTTTCGAGATTCCGGAGCAAATGCGATCGATGGTGGAGGCCGGCGTCGATCAGGCCCGCAAGGCCTTCGAAAAATTCATCGCCAGCGCGCAAGCGACCGCGGGTTCGCTCGAAGAGCGAAGTGCGAGCGTGCGTGAAGGCGCCAGGGATGTCCGCGCCAAGGCGATTTCCTGCGCCGAAAACAATGTGCAGGCCTCGCTCGACTACGCGCAATCGCTGCTGCACGCCAAGGATCTGACCGAAGTGATGCGGTTGCAGAGCGAATATGTGCACTCCCAGATGCGCTCGCTGGCTGAGCAGGCCAGCGAAATGAGTTAGATCGTGAGTCGTGCCGCAATGGAGGCGGCCAAGCCAAAAAGCTGATAGTTTACATGAACTAAGAGTTCAAAACGTCGCCCCGGAAGGGAAGGACTGGCGCAGCGGGCAAGGTACTTGTGCGCTTTTTATATGGCGTTGCACCCAAAATTTCATTGCGTTGCACAAAATTGCCATGATAATGTGCTTCTATGTCAGCTGCCCGACAAAGGGCATCTCCGCCGAAGTGATCCGTGTCGACGTTCCCGTTGCCGGGCGCGCAAGGGGTCACCCCGTTTTCCCCCCCCATCGCGAAGGATGCATGCCATGGCCAACCCCTCCGATCCATTCTCCTCTTCCGTCATACCGTTCGAAGTCCCCGAGCAGATGCGCGCGTTCGCCGAGAAGGGCGTTTCGCAGGCGCGCGACAGCTACGCCAAGTTCAAGGACGTTGCCGAGAGCCACAATTCCACGATCGAGGCGGTATTCGCCAGCGCCAGCAAGGGCGCCAGCGACTATTCGGCCAAGCTGATGGAAATGATGAAGGCCAACACCAGCGCAACGCTCGACTTCGCGCAGGAACTGATCGGCGTCAAAACGCCTTCCGAGGCGCTGGAGCTGTGGACCACTCATACCAAGAAGCAGTTCGAGGCGTTTACCGGCTACGGCAAGGAACTCGCCGAACTGTCCCAGAAGGTCGCGGCCGAGACCGCCGAGCCGATCAAGGCCAGCGCGTCGAAGCTGTTCAAGCCGGCGGCCTGATCGGTCATTCGCTTTATCCAAAAAAAGCCCGGGCGCTGAGCCCGGGCTTTTTGTTGTGTGCCGAGCATGATCGACAGTTTGGAGGTGGAAGTCCTCTACCCAGCCTGATGGCGGCGAAGGGTTAGCGAAGCGCAAGGGCGTTGCCGCGAGGCAGGGTCTGAAGG
>Ga0209517_10009422_pt1 | contig 11136 bp, 13 predicted proteins | sample PeaSoiMetSII2010_FD_187695 | JGI IMG/M metagenome (GOLD analysis project Ga0209517, IMG submission 187695) | Peat soil microbial communities from Weissenstadt, Germany - SII-2010 (SPAdes) (version 2) | ecosystem: Environmental > Terrestrial > Soil > Wetlands > Peat | place: Germany... | reverse complement strand
CCCGGGCCTTTGCGCAATCGCCCCTGCGCCCGCCGCACGCCGTCTATTTTGCCTCCGTCACCGCCGAAGAGCAGGGCCTGCTGGGGTCGCAGTATCTGGGCATGCATCCGCCTGTGCCAGCGGGGAAGATTTCGTTGGACCTGAACTACGACGCACTGCTGCCGATCGGGGTTCCACGCTCCGTAAGCCTGGGCGGAGCCAACCGCATCGACTTCTGGCCCACCGTGCAGACGGTTGCCAGGGCCTTCGACCTGGCTCTCTTGCCCGATCCTACCCCCGGCGCTGGCCACTACTACCGCTCCGACCATTTCTCGCTGGCCCGTGTCGGCATTCCCGCGTTTTCCGTCGACCAGGGCGAGCTTTTCGAGGGCCACGACGAAGCCTGGGGCCACGCGCAATATGAGGACTACGTAGCCCACCACTACCACCAGCCCTCCGACGAGTACCGGGCAGACTGGGACTTCCGCGGCAACGCCAAGCTGGCGCGCTTCGGATTTGTGCTGGGCTGGCTGGCCAGCCAGCAGCCAAAGCCAGTCGAGTGGCTCCCCGGCGACGAGTTCGAGGCCGCCCGCAAAGCCAGCCAAGCGCTGTAATGAATCAGCCTCGGTGGGCTAGTTTTCCCAGTCGAAAACTGGGAATCCAGATGATTCGGGCACGAGGAAGGAGATCTCGATGAGTATGGGTGAAATCTCATTTGGCGATAACATTCTGATTCTCGCAACTGAGTTGACCTTGGAACTCGGCTTGGCGGGTTTGGTTGGGAACGTTCACGGCTTTACGACTCCATCTGTGACGGGGATTGAGGCGATTGGTGCGTCTGGCGAAGACAAAGCCTTCAATGTCTTTGTCGATCAGCGCAATGAGAGTTTCTGGCTTTCCCCGGATCTGCTGGAGTTCGTGGACCATGCTCCGGGTACCACGGTTACGCTCGATGGAGTTCCTAAGATCTGGACTCGATCGGAGGCGGGAGAATGGGTGGAGGCCGATACTGCTTCTCGAACCGGGGGGGAAACCGGATAAGGGATAGATCGCGATCGCCGGGTGCCCCAGGTCTCGATTTTGAGACCTGGGATTCCAACCGCTCAACCCGTTGTTCTTCAGAAAGGCCAGCCCTAGCCCGCACCGCCAAGCGCCCAAAGGCGGCGAAGCCGCGGCTGCCCCACCGCAGGTGGTCAGTAGTAATCCGCGCAGCTCATGTAGTAGCCGCACTCCGTGCACACCAGCTTGCAGCGGTGCCCGATGAGCCGATGGGCGCAGTTGGGACACATCTGGCAGTGATGATCGACTGGCGTCTCCTCCGGCCCAGCCGACTCGCCGCTCGCACCGGCATGTGAGACAGCCGCGCTGAAATCGGGGTCGAAGGCCTGGGGCAGCTGCGGCAACATGCTGGACAGATTAGCATAGGTAGAGAGGCAGCCGGCTCTGGGTAAACCCCGTAGGCGCCTGACGCATCAACACTCTGGTGACGGCGCGGACTTCCCCAATTGAGCGCACCGGGCACAGATCTCATTCAATCTCGAACACATCCGGAATCCGGATCCCCAAGGAGGGACAATGGCAAGCAAGGCAAGTGCGGTTTGGAGAGGTTCATTGAAGGAAGGCAAAGGCACCATCTCGACGGCGACGGGCGTGCTGACCAACGCAAACTACTCATTCGCCACACGGTTTGAAGGCGCCGACTCCGGCACCACCCCCGAGGAGCTGATCGCCGCGGCCCACGCCAGTTGCTTCTCCATGGCCCTGGGCGCGCAACTGGGCGGCGCGGGACTGACCCCGGAAAAGATCGAAACCCAGGCCGCGGTCACCCTGGCCAAGACCGACGCGGGCTTCGCAATTACGAAGATTGCTTTGACCACCACGGCCAGCGTTCCCGGCGCCAGCCAGGAAGCCTTCGACAAGGCGGCCCAGGACGCCAAAGCCGGCTGCCCGATTTCGAAGCTCTTCGCCAACAACACCGAGATCCTGCTCGACGCCAGGCTGGTGTAAGGCCATCCCGGCCTCAGTGCAGGCCCTTTCGCATTGTCTGCGGCCGGTCCGGCTTCCGGGCCGGCCGCACCAGTTCCAACCTGGGCAGCCCTCGCTCAGGCCAAATGACTACGCGCCTCCTGGCGTCGTTGCGCTATCCTTGCTGCGTCCCTCATTCAACCTTGAAAGTGAGCCCGAGAGATGAGACGCGCCTACCTTCTTACCTGCCTTTTGACCACATCCCTCATTGCCCAGCAGCCGCCGAAGACCATGACCAAAATGGTGGTCCAGTTGCAAAGCCCAGACGTGCCGGCAGACAGCTTCGCCGCCAAGCCCAAGACCATGATTCGCGCAGGAACCCAGTTCTGCCGGATTGAGGAGGAGCCGGACCCGGAGCACGGAATCCACGGCTTCATGATCATCAACGAACCCGACGCCTGGATGGTCAACCTGGAAACAAGGTCCGCGCAGCACATGGTCGATCCCGGCCCCACGTTCAACTGTCGAATGCCGGTCTTTGCCGCCCGTTTTGCAGAGTTGCCTGAAGAGGAGGCAAAGCAGATTGGCGGGCTGGAGTTTGGTTACGAGTTGGAGTTCTTCAAGAGCAAGGGCGCGACCCCACAGCCTGGCGGCGTGCTTCAGACCAAACAGACGACAGCTTACAAGTTGAGTTTTGGCGATTCAACGGTTGCCTTGTTCACCTACGGAACGCCGGAACGCCCTTTGGCTGCAGCCTGGACTCGCGGCGAAAAGCACGACATCTTCTGGTACAGCGGCTATGGGCAACTGGATTTCGACGCCAAACTCTTCGCCAAGCCGGACCATGTGAAGATCGAAGAAGCAAAGCACTGAGAAACAAGGGGTATTGGCCATCTGAGCGGCGGATCTTCTAGTCGAGTATTTGACACCGGGGTTCGCATTTGCGAGACTCAGAGATGCTGCCGGTTCAGCGGAGAATGTTGAACCTGTGTCCTGTGCCGAAGTGGCGGAATTGGCAGACGCGCGTGGTTCAGGTCCACGTACTCGCAAGGGTGTGGGGGTTCGAGTCCCTTCTTCGGCACCATAGATTAACGTAAGTGATTGAAAATAAAGGTAAAACTAGCCAAATCAACGACTTCTAGCCAACCCGGTTTGTTCGTATAGTCAAGCTGGCTATGCCTAAATATGGGCCTTACGGCTGTTTTGCATTACTAAGCGCAAAACACATTACCAAGCAGTTTTGCGCTCGATACCTTATCTGAGGTATCTCTGATTAGGGATACACCGTCTCGCTTATCCCGCGTTGGCCGCTTGCCTCTTTGTAGATCTCACCGTCGTAACAGTCTTTGGACTTGGACCGCGCTCCATACCCCTCCCCGTGGGGTGGGAATCCCCCACCAACCTGTTCACTTTTGATTGCTCCTTCTAATTGGTCTAGCCATCACACCAGCATGAGGGCTGCGGTTCGCGGTGTAGCGAGCGACCCGAACGACAGTGTCAATACCAGTACTTGAGCCGAGGCCAGTCCTCCGCGTAGGTGCGCTTGCGGTGGCGCAGCCAGAAGTAGTGATCATGCTCGTGGTCCATGATCCATGGGGCGTCAAAGGAGCCCAGATCGACGACCTCAGCGTAGTTGCCGACGTAGTCTTTGGGGTCATTGCCGAGGGTGAGGACGGACTCGCCTGTGTCGTTGTTCCAACCCCAGAAGAAGTAGTTCTGATGGCCGCTGATGGCGGGCGGCAAGCCGTAACTCGGGCCGAGAATGTTGACGGCGCTGGCTTCGCCGTAGTTGCTGCAGAAGATGGCAGTGCGGGAGCGAACGTCAGGAGGGAGGGCGTTGTATCGAGCGGCGAAACCCTGCACCATTTGCGGCCAGCCGAGGCGGTCGGAAAGGATCTCCGGCAAAGGACTGGTGAACTTTTCAAACCTCGTGGAATTGGGGTCGAAGGGGGCGGTGTAGACGATGTACTTTGCCGGAGGCAGAATTGTGAGTACGGTGGGGCCGGTGGCCAAACACAACACGACGATGAGGCTGACGGAGTAGGCGGCAATCGGCCAATCGCGGCGGGTGAATTGGGCGAAGGCCGTGGCCCCGGCGGCGAAGAGGACGGGATAAATGGGCGCGAGGTAGTAATCCTTTCCGTGCATGAGCATCATCGTACCCAGGAAGAAAAGATAGGTGAAAGCGACGAAGCGCCAGCGACGGGCGGCGCGGGCGAATGCGAGCCAAGCCAGCCCGCCGATCCAAAGCGGAGCGGTAAAGACAAGCAGGACCTTGACCTGTTCCAGGATGAACGCCAAGGGAGGAAACTTGATGTTTTTGTCAGAGTGGGCAACGGTGCTGAGGAATTGGTAGGTGGGAAACTGATTGGCCACCTGCCACAAGAGGTTGGGCATGGCGATAAGCAGGAGGAGGACGATGCCGGCGGCGCACGCCTTGGTGAAGAGGATGCGGCGCTGCGGGCTGAGCAGGAGCCCGACAAGCAGCGCGGCGAGAAAGAAGACGGTGGAGTGCTTGTTTTCGATTCCCAGGCCCGACAAAATACCAAAGACGAGCCATGCGCGGGGAGTGGCCGTGCATTCAGCAATGCGCAGGATGACAAACAGAGCACCCATCCAGAAGCAAGGCTCGAAGGAGTTCATGGAGAGATAGTTTGAGGTGCCGAGGAACACAGGGGCGGCGAGGACGCCGCACATGGCCAGCATCTGCGCACTGCGCCGTCCGCCGAGCTGCCATGTGAGCAGGCCAGTGAGACCGACGGTAACACTGCCGGCCAGGTAACTGAAGGTGCGAATGCCGGTGGGTGAGAGGCCGAAGAGGACTTCAGCGAGGCGGGCCTGGAGGGCAACGAGCGGCGGCTGATCGACATAGCCCCAGGCAAGATGGCGCCCGCACACCAGAAAATACAGTTCGTCTCGGAAGTAGCCGTAGCCGAGATGGTTGCCCCAGACTGAGCTCAGAAAATGGATGAGGAAGGTGATGGAGGCAAAGAGAGCGGCAAGCAGGAGCGCAGAACGCAAGGGCGTTCGCGTGGGAATGGGTAAAGACAACTCCGACAAGGAAGGCTGCCCGGCCTGTTGCGCTTCCTTCAGGGCATTTTGCCGCGATTGTGCTGGTTGAAATTGCGCGGCCCTGGACACCGAATTCCCAATCGCCGCACGATACCAGGTTCGCACGTTCCGGATCGCAATGAACAAGCTGGGGCCCCTATCGTTCACGGTAAACTCGGCCGTCGAATTCATTCCCTTCTCCTAAGCCGCTCCCACACAGGCCAAATCGCCCGCCGGCAAAAAGTCTCAGCTGTCGAAATGACCGATGTGTTTCAGAGCGCAATTCCTTGTGTCCCGGATTCTTTGGTGCGAGACGCCTAATAGAACGGCGCAATTCTGATCGGGATATTCTTGGAGAACGGACAGAACGTACACGAGGCGTTCGAAGTCCTCAAGCGCAAGAACTCTTAGAAGGAATGGACCCTGCAAAGAAGTTGCCGCGAACGCCGCGGCGGACTCAGGTCCGCAAGGGCCAGGATAGAGTGTGAGCATTCGAACTGCATTGCGGACAATCATCCACCGGGCCCAGGAATGTGCCCACTTGTGAAAGATGGAATTCCCGTTTATGCACTCATCAGGACTGACGATGAAGCAACGCTCCGCCTTCTCGTGGTCCGCCGTCAACAGGATAGAGAGCAAGTACAAACCGCGTGACTCTTCCATGAACAGCTCGAAAAAGTCTGCACTTGTCGCATACTGACTGCTCCTGCCGTTCGACATCCCATGTGCGTTCAGGCAACTCACTGGTCTCTCTCCTCGGTCTCAATCCTGGGTCTAATGCTCAGATTTTCTTCGTTCCTCTTCTTTCTGTTTGTGCCATCACATCGGTAGCCTCGAGCTTCAACCCCTCCACATCGCTTTGCGTCACCCATCGATGGGTAGCACGCTCCCCGCAGCGCTGATTTGCTGGCTTATCTCAAGATGAGCAATTTGAATGCCAGGAAATCCCGGGCACCTGGATTTGGATTGAGTAATTGAATAAACATCAGATACGACAATGACTGCGGGTCACCAAGGCCGTCGAGTGTCGTAAGTGTCGACACCGACTCCGACAGTTGCGGGAGTTGTGTGACACGCATTTCAGAGAGCGTCGGGCCGCACATCTATTGCGGGGACATCGCTGCCGCCCATCATGGCGAACGCATAGAGCAACCCTGTTCGTGGTCTGCCCGATCAATTGTGCCAGTTCAATTGGCAGTGTAGAGCAGCGCCAGCGTTTATGAATCTGACTCGATCGCGCGCCAAGCGGCCGGCACACTCTCGATGAAGTCAATGTCTGCGAGTCACCGGCTCCCTATTAAGGCCATCCCTTGGGACGGGGACAATTGGGCTCCTTGCAGGACCGCAGTCCGCGTGTCATTGAGCACATCGAGCATGAGCCTTCGGGGCAATTCGTCAACTAATGGCTTGATTAGCCAGCGGAACCCCACGGGAATGCCACGGCTCAAAACGATCGTCTCCAATTCTACGTACACGCCACCATCGCGCTCTTCGAGTCGCTCGACACCGACCTGGCGCCAAACGTAACCGGGACGCCGGCTCTCCGAAAATGGATGCTCGGTGGGCCGGCCATAGTCGGCGATTTCTTGGACTTGGACGGCTTTGCTCGTGATGTATGCCTTCTTAGGACCCAGTCTCACAACTTGGACCTGGTCTTCGGTCTCCACTGCCGCTGTCACTGAAAAGGCCTTCTGAGCCGCAACAACGTTCAACGTGGCTTGATCACCGTCTCGTGCACGGATCGTACATTTACTGAACAGGGGTTTGTAGAACTCGTTATAGCGATCATAACTTTCGACTACGCTCAAAGCCTGAGCAAGTGTCACGTTTGGCACGAACACGGCGCCAACCCAGTGATGTATCATTCCCTGAGGTACGTTTTGGGGATCGTGATCTGTTACTAACACCTCGTTTTGATGGACGCGCCGAGCCAAGTCCTGCGACTCATCGGTCCATAAAAACTGGCTGTCCTCGGCCGCGCTCTTTGCGACGTGCAGGTTGACGATCCGAATGTATTCATCCCAAGCTCGAACAGTCTCTTGTTTGGGCTCTGCTGCTTCCAAGAGCTTCACAGACAACACGAGAAGCAGCACAGCTAGCGCCGATGCTGACTTCGTCGTTCGGGGACCTCTGTTGATTTGCATGTATTCTGCTTTCATCTCTCAGGCCTTCTCTCCTCGGCTCTTTGTGCGCCCATCGTCTTTTGTCTTAAGGCGCCCGCTTCAGCCGCCTCAGGGTTTACGCTCATAACTCGCTATTACAGAATTTGCCGGGCAGGCGACAAGAATTTACGAAGTGTGTGCCTGGCGCGCCACAGTCGCGATTTGGCGGCAGCTACGGTCAGACCGAGAGCAGTTGCTGACTCCGCAAGCGAACATCCATCAACGTGATAATGCTCGAAGACGGCACGGAGGCGAGTCGGGAGCCCGCCGACTGCCTCCTGGACAACTTCATTGATCTGCTTATTCGAGTACATTTGTTCAGGATTCGGCGAGAGGTCCGGGTTTTCCGGTATCTCGAATGTCTTCGATTCGGATGTGAGCGGATAAAACGAGATCTCTGGGCGCGACTTTCTCTTTCGCAACAGCATGAGCGAGTTGTTGATTCCTATCCTTGTAACCCAGGAGTAAAAGCTGCAGTTCCCGCGAAAACCACTAAGGTGCCTGTATGCGCTCAGTAGTGTCTCTTGAACAATGTCCTCGGTGTCCTGGCGGTTTCGGACAACCCTGTATATGGTGCGTTCGAGCGGTCTCTTGTATCGCTGGACCAGTTCCACGAATGCCTGCTCGTTTCCAGACTGTGCTTCATTGACCAAGTGGTCCTCGGAAGGATGCGGCTGACGCACCCCGGGGTGCCCGAGTCTTCCGACGTTCGACGTACCTCGAATCGCAGCGGCGGCGCTGCCGGCTTCATCATCGCGACAGCGGTGTTTATCTGTCGTGTAGTTGATTGAACGCGTCTCTTCAGAGTTGAACGCCGAGAAACTCGCCATCATTGCACCATCTCAATCTGGATGACCTCAGGATTGAGGTAGGTGTCGGAGACCATCGCTCCGGAAGCAACAGGGGCCGGCGCCCCAAGCCGGGAAGCACGGCGACGAGACAGATAGCGCCCGAATCGAGGGACGACAAGAATGGCGGCGGCGAATCCGAGAATGAGGAAAATGCCGCAGCCAGGTGAAGCGCTCATGGTCGAGGAAAGCCATGACCGGAGTTGCCGCGGAAGGAAGTGGCCGCCAGCAAGATAGAGAATTGCCCAGAGCCCGGAAACGATTATGTCCAGCAGCACGAAGCGCAGCCTGGAGATTCCAGAGAGACCGGCGATAGCTGCGGCCAGATTGGGCCCGGGAATGAAGCGAGCCACAAACATAGCCACGCCGGCGCGACGGGTGAACAGGTGTGCGATCCGAAAAGAGCCCGCATCTACCGACTGCAGGCGCTTGAAAGCGCGGCCTGGATTCGATTTGCGACTGCGCCCCAAGTCGAACCATGCGCAGTCAACAAAAACGGAGGCTGAGACCGCCACAAATAACGCCAGAGGTATACTCACACTCTCGCTGCCAGTGAGTGCTCCTATCAACAACAACATCGGAGCACTGGCAATCGGTATTCCTGCCTGCTCGAGGATGATAGTGACAGCCAGCACTGCGAGAGGATGGCTAGTCAAGAAGTGATCCACAAGAATCATCGAGCTCTCCTATTCCAATGCTGCACGCGCCGTACAGACTGGTTGAAAATGTTGTGGTGGGCTCGTGTCGATTCAGTCCTTCGGCAAAGACGACCTGGTTGATTGCGCGCACGCGCGCATTGTTGACGTCTTTCGGCGATCTCTTCAGGAGCAGGGCACAATCCAGGATGGAATATCGCTCAAGGACGCAGATCACAAAAGCCAGGCGGTCGAAGTCGGGCAACGTCAGAATCGCGAGAGAGTCCCGCAAAGCTTCTATCCGAAACTCGCTGGGCTGCAAATGGAAATCGGGTCCTGCTTCGCTGTAGACATTGTAGGGGATCGCGTTTTCAGTGCCTAAAACCAAGCGGATCGCATTACGGACCAGCGTCCGGCGAGCCCAGATAAGGGCCCATCCCTTTGAAACGGTGCTGTTGGCAAAGCACTCCCTCATGGCAAAGATGAGACAGCTTTCCGCCTTCTCGGCATCGGCGGTAAGTTGCAGCGACAAACGAAAGAGGTCGGTCATTTCTCTTGCGAATAACCTCTGGAAATCGTCTGTTGTCGCGTAAGTTTCTTCTTCAATTGATTTGAACTGATTGCTGTGGAACTGGAGTGCGCTTTTCATTCCTTCTCCTTCACGCTTGCGAACAGGGCGTACACTGTCACCCTCTGTTTTTTCACCTTCGCAATCTTCCTAGAAGCATCCGGAGTGCCAAACCATGGGGCGTGCAAGTCGTTGATTGGGCAAGGAGACTACGTGAGGCCTATGTGCATTGTCGAAACTGGCGAAACACCTTTTTCTTGCGAATAACCTTTCGAAATCGTCAGTTGTTGCGTAAGTGTCTTCTTCAATTAATTTGAACTGATTGCTGTGGAACTGGAGCGCGCTTTTCATTCCTTCTCCTTCACGCTTGCGAACAGGGCGTACACTGTCACCCTCTGCTTTTTCACCTTCGCAATCTTCCTAGAAGCATCCGGAGTGCCAAACCATGGGGCTTGCAAGTCGTTGATTGGGCAAGGAGACTACGTGAGGCCTATGTGCATTGTCGAAACTGGCGAAACACCTTCGACACGCAGATTGTCGAAGCACATCGAAAGCCAGAACGATCTCCATCCGGGCGCAAATCGAGCCAATGACGTAGAGAGAAGGGCGGCCGGCGCAAGCAGGCTCTGGTTGTTCATTTTTCCCGTTCTGGCTAACCCGCCGAAAACGAGACCGCGCGATCAGAATCAGTGTGTCCGTTGAGCGTGACACATTCTTACTGCCAGCACTCCCAGCATGGCAAAGACCGATGCGAAGAAGAATTGCGCGCTTATAAAGCGCGGGCCGGATTCCGTTGACGCCATTGCGAACAGAGGAGAGTGCTTGAGCAACCGAATCGACACGGAGACAACATTCAGATAGAGAACAGCCACAATAAAAAATGCGAAAACCGGGCGCCACAGGCCAGCAAGGCGGAACTTACGCCATGCAAGAACGACGGCTCCCGAACAATAGACCGACAGCATGCAGATTCCCTGGATCGGCGAGAGTTGACCGGTTAGAGGCAGGAGGCCGGCCAAACTTGCAATCAGGCTGTATCTCAAAAACCGGACCACCCGATTACCGCTGAGCGCAACCCTCAGAACTCCACGCAGCACAATTGCGCCGGAACCGATTGCAAGCAAACCAAGTACAACGTGGATCCACCCAAGGATTTTCATGTCTTTTCTCCCGCGTGCGTTTTCTCCCGTGCTTCGGCCGGCATCACGCCTTTTCTCTTCCGCTCGTTTCTTTGGCGTGCCGTGATCGTCGAGACACTTGTTTCATAACCTGCCGCATAAAGACTCCGCTAACACGGAACCTGGCGCCTTGATCCGCCAGAGCCTGCAACACGTCTTCCCCCTCAGCGCTTAGGGCGGTCACACTCCGCAAATCAATGACGAGTTCGCGATTTTCGCGATCAATTAGAGCTTCCTGGCCAATTTTCATCAGCTCGTTGGTCCAGGGCGCAACGAGCTTGCCTTCCAAGACCAATTGGCGCTTGTGATCGTTCCCGATAATGGAAATCCTCAACATTCCAATCTCCCCATATCTGAAGGCAATCGTCGTGCCAAATGCCGGAAAGGACTATCTGATTTGTTTTCAAGGAGTTGAAAACTTCTAGCCTATCGAGAGTCGAAAGTGTTGACGACAGGACGTCGGGCGATCTGAGCCTCATCACGGCTTGATCGGAAGAAAGACAGTCAATTCGTTGGGGTCGCGCTGGAGAATGTGGGTTCAGGCGTAATCGTATGGATTGATTCCAAGTCTCTTCATCCGGGAGATGAGGGTTGTGCGGCTGATCCCCATGCGTGCCGCGGCTCCCTCAGCGCCTCCGACCCGGCCTTTGCATTCGGCGAGTACGCGAACGATCTCGTCATGCTGCTTTTTGGAGTGCTCGCTCTCCGCGCTCTTGCCCTTCATCGAAGCAACCGTCTCTCTGACGATTC
>Ga0209517_10009421_pt1 | contig 11138 bp, 9 predicted proteins | sample PeaSoiMetSII2010_FD_187695 | JGI IMG/M metagenome (GOLD analysis project Ga0209517, IMG submission 187695) | Peat soil microbial communities from Weissenstadt, Germany - SII-2010 (SPAdes) (version 2) | ecosystem: Environmental > Terrestrial > Soil > Wetlands > Peat | place: Germany: Weissenstadt... | reverse complement strand
TCTCATAGGCCAGGGTGCGTTTCCGGGTCGAGCGTTCGCCCTCCGGCCCCAATTCCTTGAAGGTCAGGGGGATGCCATAGCGCCGGGCCAGCTCCTGCACCGCCTCCGGGAAGCTGAGGCGCTGGTGCTGCATCAGGAAGGAGAAGACGTTGCCCCCGGCCCCGCAGCCGAAGCAATGAAAAATGCCCTTCTCCGGGGCCACCGTGAAAGAAGGGCTGGTGTCGGCGTGGAAGGGGCACAGCCCCAGAAGATTCTTGCCCTTTTGGGTCAATTGGACGTACTGGCCCACCACCTCTTCGATGCGGGCCGCGTCCTTGATCTCCAGGAGCTTGTCTTCCGGGATAAACGCCATGGTCAGTTGCCAGTTGTCAGTGGTCAGTTGTCAGTTTTGGGGTTGGGGTTACTTATTCCTCATGTTAGTTTTTTGGTAGCGCAGGCTTCCAGCCTGTGGTTTTCTTGGTGGCACAGGCGTCCCGCCTGTGCAAGGTTAAATCGACAATTTAACTCACACAGGCCAGAGGCCTATGCTACCGAGTCCAAGTGGCACAGGCGTCCCGCCTGTGTCTGATGTAGGGTGCGCACCGCGCACCTTCCGGCTCAATCAATTTTTCTGGTGCGCAGTGCGCACCCTACACTTACTACCAAACCCTTTGCTCATGTAGAGCCGGCGCCCCCGCCGGCTCCTGAACCGCCGAGGGCGGCGGTTCTACATTTTCCCTCTCGTTCCCAAGTTGCACTTGGGAACGCCAATTGTTTGTCAAGTCTTGCTTGGTCCTGCCAGCCTTTGGTGGGGCGGGCCTCCGGGCCCGCCGCCTTTACTAGTGGGCCGTGCCCACCCTAGATTTTTATTCCTTCAATTCCACCACCGTCACCCCGGGGTTGTCATCGGCGTGGAGTTCCTTCACCGCGCCGTGGCGCTGCAGGTGCTGCCAGACCGCCTTTTTCAGGCGGCCGGTGCCCAGCCCGTGGATGATGTCCACCCGTTCCGAGCCGTGCAGCACCGCCTGGTCGATGAGGCGATCCACCAGGGGCAGGGCCTCGTCCACCCGGAGGCCGATGATGTTCAGGCTCTGCACCAGCTCCCGGGGCGGCAGGCAGACCAGGGGAGAGGCCGCGGCCCGTCCCCCCTTGCCCCGGCCCTCGGTCCCGGCCGGGGAGACCTCCGCCGCGGCCACCCGCAGCTTCACCTGGCGCACCTGCACCTCCAGGCGGCCGTCCCGGCCGTCCCGGGCCAGAACCTCCCCGGTCAGCCCCAGGGCCGGTAAAAAGACCTTCTGGCCGGGGCCGTATTCCGGGGCGGGCGGCGGCGTCAAGGTGGGGGCGGGGCTCAGCTCCTGGAGCAGATCAGCCTGGCGCCGGGAGAACTCCTGGCGCAGCCGTCCCCAGGACTCACTGCCGCCCTGCAGGCGCTTGACGATCTCCTTAAATTGCCGCTCCGCCTCCTGGATGGCCGCCAGGGCTGCCTGCTTCACCTCAGTTTCGAGGCGGCGCCGCTCCGTCTCCAGTTCGCGGCGCGCCTCCGCCAACTCCCGGCCCTGGGACTCCGTCTCCCGGACCCGGGCCGCCAGCTCCGCCTCCCGGCGGGCCAGTTCCTGCTGGGCCGCCTCCACTTCCGAAAGCAGACGGTAGGCCCGCAGCTCGTCCTGGTCAAGATAGCCCTCCGCCTGGGCCAGGATCTCCGGACTCAAGCCCAGTTGCCGGGCGATCTTCAAGGCGTTGGAGGCGCCCACCACCCCGTAGGCCAAACGGTAGGTGGGGCGCCGGGTCTCTTCATTAAAGACCACCGCCACGTTCTCGAATCCCGTGGTGCGCTGGGCAAAGCCCTTGAGCAAGGGGAGGTGGGTGGTGGCGGCCCCATAAGCGCCCCGCTGGTAAAAGGCCTGGAGCAGGGCCAGGGCCAGGGCCCCGCCTTCGGTGGGGTCGGTGGCCGTGCCCAGCTCATCCATGAGGATCAAGGCCCGCTCCGGCAGGGAAGCGAGCATTCTTAGGGCCTTCTGCAAATGGGCCGAAAAGGTGCTCAGGTCCTGTTGCAGGTCCTGGGGATCGCCGATGTCGGCAAAGACCTCCTCAAAGGGGCAAAACTCGCTGCCTTCGGCCACCGGGATGGGGATGCCGCTCTGGGCCATCAGGGCCAGGAGCCCCAGGGTCTTCAGGGCCACGGTCTTGCCGCCGGCGTTGGCTCCGGAAATGATGAGCCAGCGTCTCTCCGGAGTCAGCGACAGATCGATGGGCACTACCTCGGGTGCCCCGGGGGTTTCCCGCTGGCGCTTTACCAGCAAGGGGTGGCGGGCCAGCCTGAAATCGAGGCCGCCGCGGCTCTGCCAGATGGGCTCCCGGCAGCCAAAGTCCCGGGCAAAGAGCACCCTGGCCTGGATGGCGTCCGCTGCCGCCAAGGTTGCCAGGGTCTCCCGCATCTCCGGCAAACCATCCCGCAGCAGATCCGTCAGGCGGCGCAGGACTGCCTCCTCTTCCCGCTTTTCCCGGTTGTGCAACAGGTTGAGGGCGTTGTTGTGCTCCACGATGGCCAGCGGCTCCAGGAACAGGGTGGCCTTGGTCTGGGACTGATCGTGGATGATGCCGGGAATGGCCCCCCGGTGGTCGGCCTTCAGGGGGATGACGTAGCGCCCGTGACGCTGGGAGATGATGGGGTTTTGCAAGGCCTCCTGGTATTCCGGACGGAAAAAGGTCTGCTTGAGCAACTGGTTGACTTGCTGGCGGGTGTCCGTCAGCTCCTGGCGGACCTGAGCCAGGGCGGGGCTGGCCTGGTCCAGGATAAAATTATTGGGGCTGATGCACCGCGGGATCGCGGCTTTAAGGGGGGAGAGGTCCTTAAGCCCGGCCGCCAGCCGGGACAGGTGGGGGGCCAGGTCCGGCGCCTGGCCGAGATAATGGCGGAGACTCCCGGAGAGGCGCAATACCTGCAAAATCTGGGGGAAAGCCTCAGGAGGCAGGAGGCTGCCAGGCACCGTGGCCTTGGCGAGCCAGGGGGCCAGGTCGGGAAAATCGGTTAGGGGCGCGGCTCCCTCCCGGTTCTCCAGTTCCTGCCATTCCCGAATCTGGTGAAATTTTATCCGCAGCTGGCCTAAGTCGGCCACGGGCGCGAGGCCCTGGAGAAAACTCCGGCCCAGGGGAGAGACCGCGTAGTGCTGCAAGACCCGGATGAGCCCTGGAAACTCCAGGGCGCTCAAGGATTGCTCTGCCATAGCGCTCCAGGTCTAAATGGATGGGAAGGGTTAAGAACTAAGGCGCCGCCGCGCCATCTCCTGGATCACCTTGCCGTCGGCCCGACCAGCCAGGCGGGCCATAACGGCCTTCATCACCCGGCCCAAGTCCTTGGGCCCCGATGCCCCAAATTCATCAATGATCCCGGATACTTCAGCTTCGCACGCTTCGGTACTCAGTTGTTTGGGCAAAAAAGAGAGGAGGACGCTAAGCTCCTCCTCTTCTTTTTTGGTCAGGTCGGGCCGCCCGGCTTTGGCGTATTCGGCCATGGCTTCCCGACGTTGTTTTGCCTGGGTGGCGACCACCGCGAGCAGTTCGTCTTCGGAAAGGCTGCGCTTCAACTCCACCTCCCGATAGCGAATGGCGCTTTTCAGCAGCCGCAAGGTGGACGCCGCCACCGGCTGTCGTCCTTTGAGCGCCTCTTTGAAGGCCTGCTCCAGCCGCAGATAAAGGGAGGTCATGAACCCTCGATCTTCCGCAGCTTCTTCAAAGCCCGTTTCTTGGCCGCTAGGACCTTCTTCTTTCGTTTGATGCTGGGTTTTTCGTAATGTTCGCGTTTACGAATCTCAGATAGAATCCCGGCCTTTTCGCATTGCTTCTTAAACCGTTTTAAGGCAACCTCGAAAGGTTCGTTAGGTTTTACCCTGACGCCGGGCATGCATATCGCCTCCTCCCGTTGTCAGATAGCACCTATCGCTGATAACCTCCCCCCTTGACGGTCGCATTTCCAGTAGTGACGAGGGCGATAAGGTGATTGTTCTGAACAGGATATGGTTTATCATCTGTACCGGAACTGTCAAGGGTTTTTTTCTTTGGCGTCCAAGGCAGGCCGGAGGCGCCGGCGGCCGCTGGGCGCCGCCGGGCCTCGGGCGGGCCAAGACTTGGCGGAAAATGTAGCATTGCACCCGCGAGCCACATAATCTATAAGTAGAGGTAATGGTGGCCCCAGGGCGCCTCACGCCCTGGCCAAAAAACCCGGAGGCGCCGGCGGCCAAGCTCCGGAAAGGTTGGTTATGCACGGCAAAGCCATGAATTCCCTGACCCTGGCCGGTATCCTGCTGCTGGTGCTGGCCGGCTGCGTCACCGTCAAGGTGAGCCTCTTCGAGGAGCCCAAGCCCCTGAAGGAGACCACCATCTCCGGCTATGGCCGGGACAAGATCCTGCTCCTGGATATTTCCGGGATGATCGTGGAAGGCGGCCCTCAACGCCTCCTGGCCCTCACCAAGGGGGTCACTACCCCCAGCCGGGTGAAGGAAGAGCTGGAGAAGGCCGCCAAGGACGACCACATCAAGGCCGTGGTCCTGAGGATCAACTCCCCGGGAGGCACGGTGAGCGCCGCGGACGTAATTCTCCATGAATTGCAGAACTTCAAGGCGGAGCACCGGGTGCCGCTGGTGGTCTGCCTGGAGGGTCTGGCCGCCTCCGGCGGCTATTACGTGGCCCAGGCCGGGGACAGCATCATGGCCTATCCTACCTGTATCACCGGGTCCATCGGGGTGATCGCCATGAAATTCAACCTCCGGGGGCTGATGGACAAGGTGGGGGTGGATACCGATATAGTCAAGACCGGGGCCTGGAAGGATTTTTGGTCGCCCTTCCGGCCAGCCACCCCCAAAGAAAAGGAGATGATGCAGCAAATCATCGAGGAATTTTACCGCAGATTCGTGACGGTGGTGGCCCAAAGCCGGAACCTGAGCCTCCGGGAGGTCCAAAAGGTGGCTGACGGCCGCATCTTCACCGCCCCCCAGGCCAAGGACCTGGGACTGATAGATAAGATCGGCTATCTGGATGAGGCCCTGAAAGAGGCCCAGGAGAGGGCCGGGCTGAGCCACGCCAAGGTGGTGCGCTACCAGCGCCCGGACAGCTACCGCCCTAACATCTATTCCCTGCTCCCCGAGTTGGAGGCGGCCGGTCCGCAGTTTCTCTATCTCTGGCTGGCCGGCGAGACCTGAGCCGGCCAGGGTTACCTTTAATTTGGGCTGACCTCCGAGATAGATGAAACTGGACAGAATGTTGTATTTTGTCCAGTTAGCGTGATGGATTTTTAGCTAAGCTACACGATACACCCGCAAGGGCGGCGTCCTGCATACGGCAATACTCGCCCCGGACGGCGCACCCGCGAGGTGCTGCACGCCGAGATGGTTCCCCCCGACCAATCAAACAAAATTTCAGACTCGCTTGTAAAAAAAGCTTGACAAATCAGACTATATGGGTTATCCTTTGTCCAAAGGACAAAGGATAACCCATATAGACTAAACTTATCACATCTTCCCACATATGGCAGAACAAATCCCTAATCCAACGTTTGCGCCAAGCGTCCAACGAACCCGGTTGGCGGCATCGGTGCTGGCGGAGCTTGAGCAAGACAGGCGCGCGGTGGCCACGTCCTACGCCATATTCCAGGTGCTCCGGGTGATCCTGGCAACTGGCGACAGGCACAAACTCTATTTGCGCGCGGATGTTTGCCCGGTCGATTATCTGCACCGGGTTAGAATCAACCTGATCGATTCCGGGGGCATCGAAACCGATCCGGATTATGGCCGCAGCGTCTATCAGGTCGTGGCAATGGGAAAGAGCATAGCCGAGGAAGTTTGTGCGCTCGCCAACCCCCTCGGATATATCTCCCATCTGTCGGCGATGCAGCGGTGGGGCCTGACCGACCGGCGACCGGAAGCGTTGCATCTGACCATGCCGTCTGTCAGCGCAGCGGGTCCCCTGATCGAGCAGCAGATGAGGGCCGATTATGGGATGCCGTTCGCCGATCTGCCAACAGGGGAAAAGGTGAAGCTGCCATTCATCCAGCATCCGCCCGTCGTACGGGGGCGGAAGGTGTCGGTTTTCCACACGAAGCGGCGGGGCCGGTGGATTCAGGTCAAGGGCGAGCATGTGAGGCTGGCGACGAACGGCCAGACCTTCCTCGACATGCTGGAAGCTCCGCAGCATTGTGGAGGCATAGTGCATGTCCTCGATGTCTGGCGGGAGCACGCTCGCGCGTTCGCCGAAGAAATAATCGATACAGTGGACAAATTCGGAGGGCCTATTCACAAGGTCCGGGCCGGATATATTCTTGATGAAGTATTGGGATTAGGCGAGGATTTGCGCGTCCAAGACTGGGTTAGATTTGCCCAGCGCGGGGGCTCTCGGGTTCTCGATCCGACGAAGGATTTCAGCTCCAACTATTCCGAGAAGTGGATGCTTTCGATCAATGTCTGAACCGGACCCGCGAACTGTCGATATAAAAGCATGGATTGACCGGGCACGGCGCGACCCGCTCGCCTATGTTGAGCGGCAGGCTACCGAGATTGTTCTCTGCGCCATAGGGAGCATCCCCGGCTACGAGAGCCGTTTCTTTCTCAAAGGCGGAATCCTTATGGCGGTGGTCTATGAAAGCCCTCGGGGCACAGCCGATATGGATTTCACGATCGATCTCCGGGCGGAGCCGGGAATCGCGGGAAAGCTCCGGGAAGAATTGGACCGGGCGCTGCCGCGCGTCGCCGCCAGCCTCGGTTATCCCGACCTTGTATTGCGCATGCAGACTATCCGGGAGCAACCTCGCCCATTCGGGAGTGCTGGCGTTTCCTACCTAGCGCTTCAGATGAAGATCGCCTATGCAAGACGCGGGACCAGGGTCGAGGAATCGCTTGCGCGCGGCCAGGGACCACACGTCATCGATCTCGAAGTCAGCTTCAACGAACCCATCCATGCAATTCAAATCGTCCGTCTTGGCGAGGAAGGTCCATTGATTTCGGCCTACGGCCTGACCGATCTCATTGCCGAGAAATTCCGGGCACTGCTGCAACAGGTGTCCCGCAACCGCTACCGGCGGCAGGACATCTACGACATCGCCCACTTGGTCGAACGCTTCGCGTTGGACGAGAGCGAGCTGGTGGCGATCCTGGGAAGCTTCCACGAAAAGTGCGCAGCGCGCGGCATCGAGCCAACCGTCGAATCAATCAGCAATCCGCAGCTGATAGAGCGGGCGCGCTCAGAGTGGAACACGCTCATACAGGAAATCGGCGAATTACCCGATTTCGATGTGTGCTTCGCTAAGGTCGAAGCGCTCTATCGGGCTCTGCCGTGGGAGCCTCGCTGACTGGTCATCCTGCGCGCCTTTAACACCATCACGGCAACGACCTTCGGCACCGCCTGCGCTGCCACGACAAGTGGGGGTGCCAGCCCCCGCCTCAAATCTCATTACTCTGCACATTTACCTTACACTGGACAAATGCAATTATATTGTCTAGTGGCAAAAACCGTGGTATAGGAAAGGCGCGGGTTTGCGCAGGTTAAAAAAACCAAGACTCTAGACAAAATGATAACTAGCCGGAAAAACTTCTTTTAAAACCCCAGAGATTGTGTTTGATAAATGTCCCTCAGTCTTGCCTTTAGCATTAATTTTGTCAGAATCTAGTCTGCTTCCCAAAACCGGACCATTACAATTATTAATGGGAGCCAGATAGGATTCCTTACTTATCCCCTCTCCCCCAATGGGGGAGAGGGCCAGGGTGAGGGGGAATTTAATCTATTTTCCGCTCCCCTGAATAATTTCAGGCTTCGGCCGCCAAAGTCGATAAGAACCGGTAGAAAGGAGGTCTGGTCCAGGTATACGCCGCCCTCCGGATGTGGTAAAATGAGCCGCGTAGCAGGTCGCCTATGGAGAGCGGCGATTTATGAGTGACCACCCCAAAGACCGGGGCAACGACCCGCCGGGGTCCAGGCCAGATGCCCCGGCCCCGGCTGATTTAGGGGACTGCGACAACGGTGAGGCCGGCCTGCGCCGTCTGGCCCGGGAGATTATCTACCGGACCCCGGAAGTCCGCCCGGAAAAGGTGGCGCGCTTGAAAGAGGCCATCGCAAAGGGCGCCTATAAGATCGATACTGGCTCGCTGGCCGACCGCATTATCGCCGAATTGATCCGGAAGCGGTGAGCAAAAATGCAGGGTGGGCACTGCCCACCATCAAAGGCGGCGGGCGCGGAGGCCCGCCCCACCGATGTCTGCCAGGCCAAGCGGGACTTGACAAAACAATGGGCGTTCCCAAGTGCAACTTGGGAACGAGGGGGAAAATGTAGAACCGCCGCCCTCGGCGGTTCTAGAGCCGGCGAGGGCGGCGGCTCTATACAAGCAAAAAATGATTTTTTTGTCATTCTGAGGGAGCCGAGGCGACCGAAGAATCTCTAAATACTAGATGCTTCGCTGCGCTCAGCATGACAAACAAATGCAGGGCGGGTACTGCCCACCATCAAAGGCAGCGGGCGCGGAGGCCCGCCCCACCAAAGGCTGGCAGGGCCAAGCGAGACTTGACAAAACAATGGGCGTTCCCAAGTGCAACTTGGGAACGAGGGGGAAAATGTAGAACCGCCGCCCTCGGCGGTTCTAGAGCCGGCGAGGGCGCCGGCTCTACATAAACAAAGGCTTTGGTAACCACAGGGGGGGCTAAAAAACCAGTCAGGTTCACCGGATCTTCATTTTCGAAACCTTTCACTAGTTTTTGCCGGCCAGGGCTCGCCCGGCCTTAATGAGCAGGGCCGCGGCCTCCTCCACCTCGGCCCGGGTGGTGGGCCGGCCCAGGCTGAAGCGCACCGCGCCCCGGGCTCTCTCCGGACTCACCCCCATGGCCGCCAGGACCGGGGAGACGGTTTCCCGGCCGGCGTGGCAGGCCGACCCCAGTGAGGCGGCCACCTCCGGGACCCTGGCCAGCAGCTCGCCCCCGGAAATCCCGGGAAAGGAGACGTTCAGGGTGTTGGGCAGGCGCTCGCTCTCCGGGCCATTCAAGGCCAGGCCGGGGAAGCCGGCCTGCAGCCGCACCCAGAGCAGGTCCCGCAGGTCTTTAAGGCCGGCGTCAGCCGCGGTGCCCCCCTCCCGCACCAGGCGGCAAGCCTCACCCAGGGCCACGATATAGGGAATATTTTCCGTGCCGGCCCGGCGCCCGCCTTCCTGGGAGGCCCCGTGGAGCAGCGGGGTGAGGGGGGGCTTCCGGCCCCGGCGCACGAACAGCGCCCCCACCCCCTTGGGGGCATAAACCTTATGTCCTGCCACGCTGAGAAAATCTACCGGCAGCTCGCGCAAGTCCACCTTGATCTTGCCCACGCTTTGGGCGGCGTCGGTATGCAGCGGGGCCCCGGCCTCCCGGGCCACTGCGGCCAACTCGGTCAGGGGCTGGAGCGTCCCGGTCTCATTGTTGGCGTGCATAATGCTGATCAGGATGGTGTCGGGGGTTAAGGCCCGGCGCAGCTCCTCCGGGTCCACCCGGCCCTGCCCGTCCACCGGCAGCACCGTCAGCCGGAACCCCCGGGACTCCAGAAAGCGGCAGGGGGCCAGCACCGAGGGGTGTTCGCTGGCCGCGGTGATGATCCGGCCCGCCCCCCGGCCCAGGGCCGCGCCCTTGAGGACCGTGTTGTTGGCCTCGGTGGCCCCGCTGGTGAAGACGATCTCCTCCGGGTTGCAGTTCAAGAGCGCCGCCACCTCCTCGCGGGCCTGGTGCAGGGCGTCGCCGGCCCTGAGCCCCAGAGGATAGTCGCTGCTCGGGTTGCCGAACTCCGGCCCCAGGAAGGGCTGCATGGCCCGGGCCACCTCCGGGGCCACCGGGGTGGTGGCGTTGTAGTCCAGATAAATCATGGCCTATCCTCCTGTCGGCTCGCGGTCCCCTTGGATTGACACCGCCTTCCAGCATTTGCTATTTTAACACAGTAATGCCCGGCGAGGTTCTTTCTACGAGGCAGACAGAAGAGATCTGTTGAACTAATGCATACCTAATAGCTAACTATTTCCTGGAATTTACAAGCTTTTCCCCTCTCCCCCCTTGCGGGGGGAGAGGGCAGGGTGAGGGGGGATACGGATGGCCAACGAAGCCACCCCTCACCCTACCGCACTTTACTCGCCGGTAGGGGCGGCGTCTCGCCGCCCGGGCGGGGAAACCCCGCCCCTACGGCAGGGGAGAGGGGATTTGCTGACGTCGGTATAATATATTGATATAATTGAAGATACAATGGGTTAAGATTTAACTGCGAGAAAATGTAAGTTTCTCCAGGTAATTTTGTTGCCGGACACTCCTGATTTTAAAATAAGCAGGGCCGGACCGGTGGGGAATCCTGGGACCGCCGGGGGCCGCGATCTCTCATGAGCCATACCTTGTCCCCCAATTTCTACCGCCTGAGCCGCTGGTTTTGCCGCCAGACCCTGGGGCGCTATTTCGAACTTAAGGTCCGGGGCCTGGAAAACCTGCCGGCCCAGGGGCCGGTGATCATCTGCCCCAAGCACCAGCGCTGGGAGGACATCCCCCTCGTCGGCATGGCCCTGCCGCCGCCGCTGCACTATATCGCCAAGGCGGAGCTTTTTCAGTATCCGGTAATCCGGGAACTGTTGGGGGCCTGGGGCGGGGTGCCCCTGGACCGCAACCGGCCCCGGGCCACCCTGTCCTCTTTCAAGCGCCTGGCGCCCCTGCTGCGAGCGCGGGCCCATGTCGTCCTCTTCCCCGAGGGCACCTATTTCCGGGGGAGGGTGGGGCCGGGCAAACACCGCCTCATCCAAATGCTCCTCAAGCTGCAAAACCGGGATGGCTTGGGGCTGCTGCCCTTCGTGCCCGTGGGACTGGTTTACCTGCCCCGGGCCCGCGGCTGGCGGGTGCAGGTCTCGCTGGGTCCGCCCCTGCGGGCCGCCCGGCCGGACCAGGCCGCACCTCTCACCTCCGGCCTCATGGAGCAGATCGCCCGTCTTTCCGGGTTCTAATGCCTTTTTTCCTATCCTGATATCGTGTTTCAGATGTGCCTTTCTTAATTAATTCCGTCTGCCAGGGGCATTAAAATGTGGCCGCAAGCTTTAGCTTGCGAAATAATTAGTAAAAACGAAAGCGCAGGCTAAAGCCTGCGGCTACATAAACCCCAGATATTTTTTTAAGATATTTCTGAACCACGACAC
>Ga0209517_10009420_pt1 | contig 11139 bp, 17 predicted proteins | sample PeaSoiMetSII2010_FD_187695 | JGI IMG/M metagenome (GOLD analysis project Ga0209517, IMG submission 187695) | Peat soil microbial communities from Weissenstadt, Germany - SII-2010 (SPAdes) (version 2) | ecosystem: Environmental > Terrestrial > Soil > Wetlands > Peat | place: Germany... | reverse complement strand
TTGGCGAAGCGGCGGAAGCTGCGCATCTGGTTTTCGTCCGGTCTGGTGATGCCGGTCAGCAGCGACCACGCGACGGCTCGCATGAACAGCCCGTGGGTAAACACCACGACCGGTCCAGATCTCTGCGCACTGAGCCGGTTCAGGAAGTCCGTGGTCCGGCTGAGCAGGCCGGTGAATGACTCAGCTCCGTCGCTGGCGTAATCGGGATTGGCCTGGTCCCAGTACGCCCGAGCGTAGGGCTGGCGTTCCTGGGCGGTGCTGGTGCGCCCGTGTAGGTGAGGGAGGTAGGTGAACTCATGCACGGGCCACTCCTCGCACGCGGCTGCGGGGAACCGGCTGATCGTCGGTTGCGCGGTCTGGCGTGCCCGCAGATAACGCGACGTCACGATCAGCGCCGGAATATCGGCGAGTGCTCGTGCGATCTGCCTGGCCTGCCGGTGCCCGTCCGGGGTCAGTGGGATCGAGCCCGGATCATCGGAGGTCAGTCCCGCGTTGGATTCGCTCTCTCCATGACGGATCAGGAACACCCGGATCACGGCGGTCCACCCCTCACCCATCCCACCCATCTCGTCAGGCCTGGCATGATCAGACGCCTGCCCGGGAGGACAGGCCAGGCCGGCCAGATCGCGGGGAAACGGGTGTCAATCGACATCGTCGAACACGGAATACTCGGCCAGGACGTCACCCGCGGGCCCAGCACCTCCACCCGATGAAGTGAGTTTACGAGCCGAGCAGGGCCTGGCTCCATGTGCCGCCAGCCACATCGGTGATCGTAGACGGCTGCTCGCTGAACGGGTGACGTGAGTGCCCGCGTTCTCAGGGCTGCTTCACGGCAAAGCCAGTGCTTTGGGGTATATGGTCTGCGCGCCGGCCAGTGTGTCGGCTTGATCACGGAAACCATGGTCGCCATATTCTGCCGCCGCGGACTGCGCCGTCGGGGCCACGCTTCCCCGCCCATCGCGCTGGCGGGTAGATTCCAGCAGGCCGCGATCTAACGACGCGGCAGAACAGGCCAGGGCACCGGCGCGGAGGGTTCCTCAGATGATGTCCCCATCGGAATCGATCAGCAGCCTTCTCCACCAGGCAGGCGAGACCCACCATCAGGTGTTCCGGATCGTCGACGGCGCCGACGATGACTGGGCCACCTGGTACGCCGACTGGCTCGTCAACCTGTCCGAGCTGCCTGACCTGCTCGGCGTCAGGCCGGTCCGCAGCGAGCTGACCTACCTGCTGGTCAGCCTCGACAAGCAGTACACCGCCGAGCAACCCGCCGAGCCGTGGGAGTCGTACTACGCCCAGCGGATTCTCGACCACTTCCGATGATGAATGTGCGTGCCTGGGAGGCTCAGGGAACCGGTCAGGAGGTGCTGCGTGAGCCTGGACATTCGGGAGGAAGCCCTCACGCCCGCCGCGCTGGATGAGCACGCGGCCATCTCCATCGCCTTCGTGGTCGACAAGATTCTGGAGCTGACGCTCATGGATGGCGGCCTAGGCGGCATGTCGCTCGCCGAGACCGCCGTCACAGATCCCTACGTCCATGACTATGACGCCACCGACGGAGCGGGACCGGCGCGATGGCCCGAGCGCTTTGACTTCTCCAACTGGGGGCTCATCTGCGCCCGCCGGGACGGCGCGATGGCGGGCGGTGCCGTGATCGCATTCGATACCCCCGGTGTTCGCATGCTGCGCGGCCGTGACGACGTCGCCGTGCTCTGGGACATCCGCGTGTCCCCGGCCCAGCGGGGCACGGGTATCGGCTCGGCGCTCTTCCGGGCCGCCGAAGACTGGGCTCGTGCCCGCGGCTGCGGCTGGCTCAAGATCGAAACCCAGAACGTCAACGCGGCGGCCTGCCGTTTCTACCAGAAGATGGGCTGCACCCTGGGCGCCATCGACCGGTTCGCCTATCCCGGGCCGCCAGGCGAGGTGCAGCTGCTGTGGTGGAAGGCGCTGGCATCTGGCTGGATTAATCGGGTGACGAATGGTGAGCTGCCCGACTAGAACTGAATCGTGCCGGCATATCCTCCCCGGCCGATTGCTGGCCCCACCGCGCTGCCTGCTGGCTTCGCGCACCCGCACGCCTCGGAGGAAGCCCGCGTGATCGCTGAAAAGGGAATGATTCTGCGGGTGCAGGTCGGCTAACGCCATGCACGCCCTGCGGCTCGGGTTGCAAGGCATCGAGCTGTTGACGACCGGGCGCATCACGCTGCCTGTCCCCGAACCGGACTGCGGCTACCTGCGCTCGATCCGCCACGGTGAACGTCCGCTGGCGGAAGTCCTCGACGTCGTCTCCGGCACCGAAGCACGGCTCGCTGAGCTACGCCACAGCCCGGACATCCCGGCCGAGCCCGACCGGGCCTGGGTCGATGACTGGCTGCACCGCAGCTACCTGAACTTCTGGGCCAGCCAGTTTGCGCCAGGGACACGCGCCACGGGCTGAGCCGGACCTCCTACCGTATGAGAGCTAGGTGGTGCTTGAGCGGTTAGCTCAGGCCTGCGGCGCGGGCCACGGCGACGATTGCCACGGCCACGACGAGTCCGGGGAGTACGTGGCGCCGCCAGGCGACGACCGCGACGCAGACGAGCACGGCGGCGGCTTCGACGCCGAAGTGGAGGTGGTGCGACCCGTCGGGATGGGTGACGACGAGTACGTTCGCTGCAGCGACCGAGCTGAGCACGGCTGGTCCGACCAGGCGTAGGTAGGCCAGCATTGACGGCGGGAGGCGGTCAATGCCGGGGGTCAGCAGCGGCACAGCCCGCCACGGATAGGTCACGGCCCACATGAGCACGGCCAGGACGACGAGGCGGATGGTCACGGCATGCTCCTCAGGTCGCGGGTCCGGCCGGGGGTTACGGCGGCTGTGCCGGTGGTGGCGCGCGTGCCCGGAAGGTCCGGGTCCGATGCGGCTGGTGGGTGGCGGTCGGGGAAGGCGAGCGCGACAGCGGGCCCGAGCAGGCCACCGGCCACGATGCCCGCTCCGGCCCCGAGCGTGACCGTGCAGACTACGCCGATGACGCCGCCGGCTCCCGCGGCGACGATGTCGCGTCTGGCGGTGGTCAGGCCTACGGCGAGGCCGGCCATGGCGGCAGGAAAGATGACGTCGAGCCCGAACCGGTTCGGGTCGGGGATCGCCCCGCCTGCTAGGGCACCGGCCAGGGTGGCGAGATTGAACGGGATGAACACGGCGGCAAGGGCAGCCACCCAGTACCCCGGAACGTCGACCCGGCCGAGCCGCCGGAAGTGCCCGGAGGATAGGGCGAACGCCTCGTCGGTGAGGACCTGGGCCATGCAGGCCCGCCGGAGTCGCGGCACATGCCGCAGGCGAGGCGCCAGCGATGCGCTGTAGAGCAGGTGGCGGGCGTTGAGGAGCGCGGTGAACAGGACGATCGTCGCCCAGGGCAGGTGCTGAGCGACGTCACCGACCGCAGCGAGCTGCGAGGCGCCGGCGAAGGGCAGCAGGCTCATTGACATCGCTTCGGCCACCGAGAAATGGGCATTGTGGGCGGCAATCCCGTACACGAACCCGAACCCGCCGGTCGATACGGCGAGGCCTGCGCTGTCGAGCCACAGCTGCCGACGGCCAGCAGTGACATCCGGGTCAACGCGGCGCGCTGACGTGTCGCTTCTTCTTCTTGACCACCTCATAGTGGAAACGATAGGCCGGACCAGCCCGAAAATGTTTCCTTCTTTTGGCCAGTCTTAGCGTCTGATCGGTAGATTCTTCTACGTGGACGCGATCGACAAGAAGATTCTTGCTGCCCTCCAGGTGGACGGGCGCCTGACCATCACCGAGCTCGCCGCCCAGGTCGGGCTCAGCGTCTCCCCATGCCATCGGCGCCTCCGCGAACTCGAGACCAACGGCGTGATCCAGGGCTACCGCGCCATCATCAACTCGGCGGCGGTGGACCTCGGCCTGGAGGTCGTGGTCTTGGTCACCATGCGGCGCGAGGACAGCGACACCGTCGCTGAATTCGAGCGGCTCGTTGCCGAGATCCCCAACGTCATCCAAGCCCAGCGCCTCTTCGGCGACCCCGACTTCCTGCTGCGAGTCGTCTGCGCAGACATCGCCGACTACCAACGCCTCCAGGATCAGCAGCTTGGCCGGCTCCCCGGCGTCGGGCGATTCAACTCGACCCTCGTCATGCGCCACATCGTGCGGGACCGCCCCCTCCCAGCGCAGATTTGAGTACTCGTTACTCAGGAGTGCCCTGCCGAGGCCCGCTTGGATTGGCTTGCCTGCGCGCACCACGGCGCTGCGAGCGATCAGCCTGTATCACAGTAAGGAGCGAGCCCTCATGCTGAAAGATTCCAGCTCCCTCAGCCGTCGCAGCGCTGTTGCGGCGGTGTCGCGGCGGGCAGCGGCGGCCGGGGTGGGGTGCGTGCTGGCCGCGGCGGTGGTGGTTTCCGCCGCCGGGGCGGCGGTGGCTAAGCCGAAGCATCCGGTGCTGGCTTTCACGCCATCGCCGTACGACTTCGGGCTGGTCACGACCGGGCAGACGGCATCGCAGACGCTCACACTGGCCAACTCGGGCGGGTCAGCTTCCGGTGCGATAACGATCACGCTATCGGGCCCGGCGGCATTCACCGTTGTCGCCGACACATGTGCCGGGGCCAGTCTGGGACCGGGTAAGTCTTGCACGGTGATGGTGCAGTTCACGGCAGGCGTCGGCACCAGCACCGCCACGCTGCGGGCGACCGCGATCAAGTCCGGCGCCAGTGCCGTGGCTGCGCTCACCGGGACCGGGGTGTCCGCCCACCTGTACTGGCCCACCACCGTGGATGGCTCGATCGATGAGGCCAGCCTGGACGGCACCAGCCCGCACGCCATCGTCACGGGCCAGGACAGCCCGTTCGGGGTGGCGGTGGACAGCAGCCACCTGTACTGGGCCGACACCATCCCCGGCACGATCATGCAGGCCAACCTGGACGGCAGCAACCCGCTGCCGATCGTCACCGGCCAGATCGGCGCATGCGGGGTGGCGGTGGACAGCGGCCACCTGTACTGGTCTGACGCCGGCAGTGCCACCGCTGCCACTGGCACGATCTGGGAGGCCAATCTGGACGGCAGCAACCCGCAGGCCATCGTCACCGGCCAGAACTTCCCCTGCGGGGTGGCGGCGGACGGCAGCCACCTGTACTGGGCCGACGTCCACGCTAGCGCGATCATGCAGGCCGCCCTGGATGGCAGCAACCCGCACGTCCTCGTCACCGTTGCCAACAAGGGCACTCCGAGCGGGGTGGCCGTTGACAGCAGCCAGCTGTACTGGACCGACGTCCTGAATGGCACGATCAGCGAGGCCAATCTGGACGGCAGCAACCCGCATGTCATTATCACGCTCCAGGACGACCCGACCGGGGTGGCGCTGGACAGCAGCCGCCTGTACTGGTCGGACGCCGCCGGGGACATTCCTGGCAACGGCACCATCTGGGAGGCCAACCTGGACGGCAGCAACCCGCAGGTCATCATTACCGGCCAGAACGGACCGCGCGGGGTGGCGGTCGGCCCGCAATGAGGCAAATCCGGCGCGACAGGCACTGACGGATCCGGGCAGACGTGACTCTTCCGGCATCTGCGGCAGCTGGCCGGCGTGCTGCGGGTGGCCGGGAGCGGTGAACCACTTCCGGTGGCTGTTTCGGTCGGCTAGGTTGCGGGCTATGGGACTCTTTGACAGGTTTGGCGCCCAGGGCGCCTACGACCAGGTCTACGGCGGCGGGATGCCGCATCACGACGTCACGCACGAACTGCTGGCGGGCGCGGCTGGCTTCGAGGCGATGCGTATGTACGAGCACCACCGCGAGCGGGAGGGCATCGTCGAGCACCACGCGCTCGCCAAGGAACTACTGGCCGGCTTCGCCGTAGCCGAGGTGGACAAGCACTTCGACAATGGCCGCTTCGGCCACCTGGACCGCGAGCAGGCCAGGCAGCAGGCCCAGCAGCAAGCGCACCACCTGTGGGAGCAGCAGCAAGGCCGGTACTGAGCCCGCGGCGGATCCGGCATCTGGACTAGCCAGTTTGCGCCGCACGCATCTCACCACGTGCGTTCACAGCCCGCCGGCACCGAGCCGCCTGCCGGCGGGCTATGAACAGTGCTTACTGCGGCAGGTCCGTACGCCGCTCCCATAGGCTGTGGAATTGTGAGCGAACGGGCAAGGTCGCGGGGCACGCCTTCATCTCCTACGGCCGCGAGGACTCCGGTCGCGTCGACCAGCTGCAGCGGACGCTTGAAGCGGCCGGGATCACGGTCTGGCGGGATAAAGCCAGCCTGTGGCCGGGCGAGGACTGGCGCGCGATTATCCGGCGCGCGATCACTGATAACGCCCTAGTCTTCATCGCCTGCTTCTCTCGCAGCAGTCTGGCTCGCAAGCTGAGCTATCAGAACGAGGAACTGGTGCTTGCTATCGAGCAGCTGCGGCTGCGCCGCCCGGATGACCCGTGGCTCATCCCGGTCCGGTTCGATGAGTGCGACATCCCCGATCATGAAATCGGCGGCGGTCGCAGGCTGGCGTCCATCCAGCGCGCTGACCTGTTTGGCGGCAAGAAACGCGAAGACACCGAACGGCTAGTCGCGGCCATCAAGGGGATCCTGGAGGGCAAGGCCGGACAGCCTGGCCGGTTAGATGGGTCGGGCCGGCACCACGCCCTCGCGGTATGGCTCGGGCGCAGGTGGCGCGTTCTCGTCCCGACTGCGGCGGTGACCGTTGTCGCGTTGGTCTTGACCCTGCTGCTGGCGCCCGGTGTAGGGACGGGGCGCCCGTCGGCTCCTTCGCCAAGCAATCAGCGCACGGCGGCGCGGAACAGCCCGTCCGGCACTCCCGCGCCACGATCGTCGTCAGCGCCCAGCCGCGCGGCCCTGTCGATCACGACCAGTTTCCTGGCGCCGGGCAGTCAGGCTGACGCACTGGCTTTTGACGGGACAGATCTCTGGACATCGGACAATTCTGGCAGCATCTTCCAGGTTGACGTCAGCGGCCAGGCCGGCAGGCACAGGGCGGACCTCGTAGCCGACCGCGCTCACTGCTTCAGTAACGCTTGGAGCTGCTGCTGGTGCATGGCGAGATGGAACTCGCCGTTGCCGACGATCAGCTCGCCCAGCGGAATCGGGCTGTCTCGCGCAATCTGCCCGTCATGCCAGATCATGGCGGGGATGGGGCGCACCCGCTCTTGTTCGGTGAGGCTGTCGTAAGACTCGGCGAGCCGGCCGGCTGACGTCTGCACGGCATCGGCGAGATCACCGAGATCGCCGAGGTGGCGGGCGTAGGCGAGCAGGCTGGCGTCATCGGCGATGGTCGAGTTGTCGTAGCTGATGTCCTCGCCGCGGTGCAGCCGGTCAGCGAGATGGCTGAGGAGCTCGTTGTTGAGTGCGATGTGTGCGCCGATCTGGCTGGCGTTCCAGCCAGTGTCCGGCTCACTGAACCCGCCTTTTCGGAGGGTCTCCGCGAACGGCAGGTACGCCATCTGGATCTGCTGTGTTCCCATGCCTTCCCTCACTGATCTGACCGAATCGGCCCGGTCCGTACGGCCGGGGCGGGCCGGTCCCTGCGGTGGCGACGCCGTCAGGCTGCGCCGGGATCGCGCTGGAGCAGCCCGATCGAGTTTCCCTCGGTGTCTCGCAGGTAGGCGATCCAGCCCACGCCCGCGATGGGGTGCCGGGCCGAGATGACCTCGGCCCCGAGCTCGACTGCCTTTGTCACGGTGGCGTCTAGGTCCTCCACCGACATGGTGCAGGTGAAGGCGTTCGCCGGTGCTTCATCGGCCGGCGGCGGGCCCTCGCGAAGACCCATGCCGCCGTCGATTCCCGGCTGGCTGTCCCCGGTGCTGATCAGCCAGTAAGGGGCGTCGCCTGCCTGCCGGAAGCTCCAGCCGAGTGCTCCGGCGTAGAACCGGCGGGCGCGGGCCGGATCGGCGGCCTCCAACTCGAAGTGGACCACTCGTCCCACGGCGCTGCTCCTCTCCGATGTCCAAGGCCCGTCCCGTCCCCGGGATCCCAGGACGGACAACTAGACAATGGCAAGATTGACGGTGATGTCAAGATGGACCGTGGCCTACCATCACGGTGATCTGCCCGCCGCTCTGCTGGCCGCGGTGCGCAGCGCCGTCGCGGAATGCGGCGTAAGCGGCGTATCGCTGCGTGACGTCGCGCGCCGCGCCGGCGTATCGCACAGCGCGCCTGCGCACCATTTCCGCAGCAAGGCAGGGCTGCTGGCCGCTTTCGCGGCGGCCGGGTACCAGCTGCTCGCCGGGTCGGTCATCGCAGAGGTGGCCGCAGCTGATGCCAGCGACGGCGCGGCTCAGGTGGCCGCGGTTGGCCGCGGTTACGTCAGATTCGCGGTCAGCCATCCGGAGCATTTCGAGGTCATGTTCCGGCTGGACGCGCTGGATCAGGAGAATGAGGATTTCATCCGCGCCAGCGACGCCGCCTACAGCCTGCTCACGGCGACGATTGAGCGCTGCCGGCTGGACGGCCGCCTGCACGGACGCTCCCCCGAGGTGGTGGCGGTCAGCGCATGGTCGATCGTGCACGGGCTCTCAGCGCTGTGGATCAGCGGCCGCCTGTCCGAGCGGATCACCGAACAGGACCCGCAGCGCCTGGCGGCGGCCGTGTCCGCCCTCTTCGTCGAGGCCGTGCTACCACCGCCCGACATCACCGGCTGAGCGAGCCGTGGGATAACGCGGTGGCGTCGGCTCGCACTGCCGCGCGGTCCGCTAGTGAATTGGCCGCCGCGCGTTCACCGGCGGATGAGCCCATACTATGGATACTCCTCAAGAGTAATGAGGTTGTCCCGGGCGGCCATGTGTATCACTGCACGAAGATATAGGGGCAGCGTGCCGATGTCGTGCCAGGTCCCCTCCAGGATCTTCCCGCAGAGCAGACTCTTGCGAGCGTAGGCGTCGAGCGCGTGGGTGAGGTAGATCTCCCCCACAGCGTGAGATCCCAGCTTACGAAGCAATTCGACGATCTCTGGTGTAACCACATAGCCGCCCGCGCAGGCGAATCCCGAGAGAATCTCCGTGGGTGCTGGCTTTTCAATTATCCGTTTGATCTCCCAGACCCCCGCCGCCTTTCCCTCGCCGAGTTCAGGAATACCGTATCTGGGCGCATCGATGGGCGCCACCGGCGTAAGGCCCACGACGGGATCGCCGCTGAACGCTTCGATAAGTTGGGTGGTCCGCGGCACCTCAGACACGAACAGCTCATCACCCCAAACTACGAGAAATGGCTCGTCGCCAATAATGGAGGCGGCATTAAGAACCGCGCCGCCGTTCCCCCATGGGCCGTGCTGGTAGGTGAAAGAGATCCGCATATCGGCGCCTATCTTCCGCACCTCTTCGGCCTCCCGGTCTTTGCCGGTGTTTCGCAGGTATTGCTCAAGCATCGGATCGGGCGCGAAATGTTCCTGGATGAGATGCTTTCGTGTCGAGGTGACAATCACTATCTCCTCGATCCCCGCCGCAGCCAGCTCCTCGACCAGTATCTGAATTACTGGCCGCCCCAAGATCGGTAGCATTTCCTTGGGAAGGACTTTCGTCAGCGGCAACAGCCGCGTGCCATATCCGGCAACAGGTATAACGGCCTTTCGGATCATGATTCCGACTCGCCGGGTGGACGGGAACACTGGTCGGACTTGACTAGTAGATGATTCGGCCTGGGCTGGACGAATTCACGCATCGAGTCATGCTTATCGAGGTAACCTTCCCTGGATCCGAATTGTGCCAGCTGCACGTGTTTGCCGATGACACCGAGCCGGCGCGATGAGCGCGGCTCACATCCCTGGGCTGTGACGCTACGCCGGAATGGCCGGCTGCTGCCGCTGGACAAGGTCGCCGCACAAGCGTGGGGCGATGAAGCGCAACAAAGCATTACTAACACCTCTGTCGAACCATTAAGTGGAGCATCCAGTATGTGGCCCATGCCTTCGTGAGCTAGCCGCCGAGGAGAAGCTTGCCGCACTCCTCTCGCCCAAGCTTGTGGTTAAGCATTGCGCTCATCTCGTCGTAAATACGGTTGTTGAAGTTTGGCCTGCCTCGGTTGGGTGCTATGTCGAGGATTGCGCTTCCAGGAGACCGGTCGAAGATTGACGTGAAATGTCCTTCAAAGAAGCTGCGAATCTCCTCATCGAGTACTAGAAAAGCAGCGGACTGGGAGCCTAGTGCGGCGGCGAAATAGAAGCCAATGATGACATCCTGGTCGTCTCGATGGTAGGAAAAGTAAGGAACCGCATCATAGGCCCTGATGCTTAGTTGCGCCAAGGGCGGGAAAGTTACGCCCTTGGTGAGGTGGTAAAGTCGCTGACAGATCCCGAGAGATGTTGTGATGTCAGACAGCATCTCCTGTTCCGTTTGTCCCTCTTCGGCGGCAATTCGATTCACCAGGTCTGACCGCGGGTCCAGGAACATGATGCGTATCGTCGATCCCTCATTTAGTTTTCGGAGCAGAACCTGCTCCAATGTTGGCAGACCGCGCTTTCGAAAGTCAGCATCAATCCGATGCAGCACTGATCGCCCCGCAAAGAACAGTTCTCGCGAGCTGGTTGTGGTAGCCCATTTGTAGTATTCATCGTAACCTCGCCGGACCCGGGAAACTAGCCGGATACCCTGAGAGGCGGCAGGCAGGATTTGCAGCATGCCATCTTGAACCTGCTTTGTGATCTCCGCCGAAAGGTCCTCTAATTCTAGGCGGACGACAGCGATCTCGCGGAATGCATTCAAGATGCCGGCAACCATCATTGACAGGCCGAGACCGTTAACTAACTGCCCTGCCCGGCCATGCCCAGCTATCAGCACAAGGACAGCGCCCGTCGGTATTAGCGCCAGCGAGAATACTAGGCGCAATATGCGATTTCTTGCCATGATTCCGGATCCCTGCGGTGCGAAGCGACGCCGCTGCACGGCCTGCGATGCTTAAACCGTTCAGTCCTACCCTGAGCGCGGTAAGACTGAAACTAGAACATACAACCATTTCAGCCTCTAATCTAGTGTCGTTCTCCCTGCTAGGTCGTCCATCACTTCTTTGTTGCGTTATGACGGCACCCGGTTGACCCAGGCGGCACAACTTCGGCCAGATGGGCCGACTCACCGCGCCGATCCAGCGCTTATGCGCCGAACGTTCCGGCCCGGATGTCGCCTGCCAGGCCGGAGCGGC
>Ga0209517_10009419_pt1 | contig 11140 bp, 10 predicted proteins | sample PeaSoiMetSII2010_FD_187695 | JGI IMG/M metagenome (GOLD analysis project Ga0209517, IMG submission 187695) | Peat soil microbial communities from Weissenstadt, Germany - SII-2010 (SPAdes) (version 2) | ecosystem: Environmental > Terrestrial > Soil > Wetlands > Peat | place: Germany... | reverse complement strand
CCCGGACCCCTCGCAGTTTGAGTATGGTCTCGGCCGCGGAGCCCGCCGCCAGCCCGCTCGCCACCCCCACCAGGCCCCATCCGATCCACAAGCTGAACAGGGTCAGCCCGGTATTCAGCGCGGCGCCGGTCAGCGCCGCCGCGGTGTTCCCCTTCATCATCTCGGCGGCATTGTTGGCCTGCGAAGGGATGAAGCCGATCATGCGGGGCGCCATGTTCGCCACCAGAAGCAGCGAAACCACGCGATGTGCGGGAGACTCTGCCATCGCCACCAGCAACACCGCCGCGAGCGTCACGCCGGCCGCCATGAGGATCTGCAGCTTGAGCCCGGTCGCATAGATGGCGCGCGCCACGCCGGCGTCGCCCCGGTTGAGGCATTCCGCCATGTACTTCCGCGTGGTCATCGGCAATCCTACCGTCCCCAGCGCCGACGTGACAGTGGTCAGCCAGGCGACGTAGTTGAATTGATCGAGCCGCTGCGGCCCGATCACCCGGGCCACGATAACTGAGGTCAGGAATGCGGCGCACAAGTTGAAGAACAGCTCCAGCCCGAACCAGAAGGAGTTCCGGGCGATCGTCTGCGTGTTATTCACGGCCGGCGTGTTGTTCACGGTGCTCCAGGCGCAGATCGCCGGGCGCCAACGGTTGGATGTGAGACCGGATCGCCTGTTCGATGAACACCTCCCGGCGGGCGTTCGGCTTCCATCCCAGAAGCTGCTGGGAGCGGCTGTTGTCGATCCGCCGGAACATGCCGCTGCTTTTCATGGCGCGGAACGTATCTTCGAGCTCTCTTCCCGCCGCCGGCCGTAGCAGGACGCTTTTGAGCGCGATGTAGGCATACCGCAGTTCCAGGTTCTGCGGGCGGAAGCGGAAGTCTCGCCGCGTCTCGCGCGCCAGCATCTCGCTGTACTCGCGCGTGGAAAGGAAGACATCGCCCGCCAGGTTGAAGGCCTGCCCTTCGATCCCCGGCGCATCCATCGCCAGTTTCAGAGCCTCGGCGACATCCTGGACCTCGTGAACCTTTACCGAATGCCACCGGAGGTCCGCCTGAATGACCCCATCTCCGCCAAACGCCGTGACCGTAACATCGCGGAAAGCCCTTCCCGCGGTCCGTTCGTCCGAAGCCACTGCCGAGACCTGGAGAACTCGCCCCGTCAGCCGGTGGATGATGGACATCGGATGGGGTCCCTGCTCGAAGACCATGTTCAGGCGATCCTGAAACATGAACTGGCCGGTATCGCGCTGGATCAGGCCGACCAAGGCCGGCGCATATAGCGCGTTGTGATTCACCCCGGCCACGCGGCCCTCCCGCGCGGCCCTATCCCTGAGTTCCCGCGCCGGCGGTGTGCGATTTGTCCGAGACTCGTGCGCGCGCCTTGGCGGGGTCGTTCGTATAGCGGGAGCATACGCGTCGCTGGACTCAGGGTTTACCATAACATCCGGCGCCCTGACGCCGTACCGCGATGGCGCGATCACAGGCTGCGCAACCGCACCGTCAGGTAAAAGATCACGACCGACACCGCTTGAAACGCCAAAGTTGCCGGAACCCAACGGCGCATCGATATCGCCAGCCAGGGATAGACCGGACGGCGCATCTCAATCAAAACGGCGCCTAACGCCAGAAGAATGTACAACGTTTCCGTATAGGTCCGGGACAGGAACCAGGCGGTGGCCAGAAAACCGTATAACGCTGCCCGGATAACCATCGCGCAACGTGCAAACGTCTCGTCCTCCGGAGTCTTCACGGGAATCTTGTTCAAACCCTCGAGGCCCAGGACGGTGACCAGGATGAGGGCCAGCCAGAAGAAATATCCCAGTAGCCCCAACTCGGCAAAACAGAGCACAAACGAATTGTGCGCAGTCAGATCGTTGTACTCGGTGAACTGGGCAAAGCCGGCCCCCAACACCGGAAACTGCTTCAATTGCGCGAGGCCCGCCCCCCAGGCCACAATCCGTCCGGCGGCGGAACCTTCCTGCAGGGATATCTGGCGGCCGCCGCCGAAGTTCATGAAGAGCATCAGCATGAACAGCAACCCCGCCGCCACGGCGGATGGGACTGCCCCGATGCGCCGCGAGATGATCACAAACGCCACTACCACCAGGCCGAATAAGGCGCCGCGCGAAAAGGTCAGGTATGTCGCATAGATTAGGATCGACGCCGGCAGGCCGAGCAGGATGATACTGCCCACAGCGTGGTTCTTACTCCAGAACAGGCCCAGAAAAGTCAGGCCTACCAGCAGAAACTGCGCAAAATCGTTGGGATCGTGCAGCACCCCCAGGCCGCACACCCGCTTGTATAGAACAAACCCTTCCTCCACTCTCATGTTTAAGAGTTTGTCGGCCATGTAACCGGTATGGTAGGCGAAGATCGCCTGTACCGCCATGGCTATGGCGCACAGGCTTACCACCAGGCACAACACCTTGACGCGCGTCAGGGTGAAAGCATTGAGGAACACCAGAAAATAAATACAGACCAGCAGCCCAACCACGATAAAGGCGCTTAGCGCATTGCGGAGCCAGAACTTACTCAGCACCGACACCACCGCCGCGCACCACAGGCCCAGAAGCAAGGGGTACTGCGGCCAGGGCAACGAGGCCCGCCGCATGTTCATCGAGATCAGCGAGGCGCCCAGAGCCGGCAGCAGAATGATCTGCTGGATGTGATAGGGCGCCAGCGACGGCATCATGTCGGCCGGAGAGAAGTATGCCAGTACGATACTGATCAGGGTCAGAATCAGGGCCATGGCGGCCACCACGGTAACATGCCCCGCAGTATAGAGGAAAGCCCGCGGGCCTGTTGCGAGCTTCTCCGGCTGTAGAAGGAACTGGGAGCGCTTTGGCTGTTGTACTCCGTGCGGACCCAGTCCGCGCTGCGGACCCCTGGCCCCGCTAATCTGTGACTCTGCCCCGGTGAGACAGCCGGGTTCCAGGTGGGACAGACGATCGTTTTTTGTCGTCTGTCTCTCTTCCAATCCTGCCCAGGTATTCCCACCTGCGTCAGCCGGCCTAGACAGGCTTCAGCCTGTCAACCCTCGCCCCAGTCACAGATTATTCAATCCGGCGCCGCCGGTGGCCCTGCTGACTGTGTAGCCGCCCACCAGCGCGATGCGCATGGCCTGCGCCGCGCGCGCGAGGCCGTTGAGCGCCGCCTTCTTGCGCAGGCCAGTTCTTTGAGCCGGTCCAACGGCCTGGCGCCCGAGGTCTCGCGGTTCATGAGGATAGGATATCGCCTGGCATTGCGGCGGCATCCACTGCCTGCCGCATTTCCCACGTCGACACGTAGTGCAGTTCATGCCCGCGCCGCCGGCATTCCTCGGGCAGCATGCGGAACAGCCGGTCGAGCCCGCCATCCATCAGCAGCGCCTTGGCGTTCGGTTCCTTCGCTCCATGCGTGTAAAGCTTGATGAAGATGTGGGGGCCGATGCGCGGCCCGAGGTCCAGCCAGCGCCCGATCCGGTAAGCCGTCGGCAGGTCCTGGCAAGCAATCTCGCCGTTCTCCAGGCGGGGCAGCAGACGCTCGCCGAAACGCAGGCCGAGCGGGCCGGGAATCATCAGCAGGTCGCCCGCGCCCGGCACGCCGGGCCGCACCGCCACGCCCCTGTCGAACGACCGCGGCCGCAAAGGATCGTCCGTCACCCAGTAGATGGTATTCACGATGCGCGACTGTGTCGGCGAGTTGCTCGAGGGCATGGTGAAGTCCGCATAGCAGCCCAAGTCCCGCAGCAGCGTGATCTCGTTGTTCAGGCCGCAGAACCGGCCATCCGGACGGGAGTTGTCCAGCGCCCAGTCGCCGTGGATAAATCCAAAAACCGTCCTCCCGCCGAATTTCCGCAGCAGCCCATGGCGCCCCGCCAGCGTCTCGATGAAGCCGCTCATCCGGTCCACGAAGTTCTGCTCGCCTTCGCCGTCATGGTGGATGTGCACGTCCACGTCGGCGATGCCCCGGCGGCTCATGCATGCGAGTGCGTCGAGGAACTCCGGGCAATACTGTTCTTGCGGGTAATAGAAGGTGTAGCGGGGCGGCTTGCCCGCCGCATCCGCGTGCCTCGCCGCGATCTCCGGCCAGTGCCGGACCCACACCGCCACGCGCTCCCGCGCCACGTCTTCGGACGGCTGCAGCCAGAAGGGCTCAAAGTGGTCGGCAATCGCCACCCAAACCCGGCTGGGGCCTGCGGAAGCCCAATTCCGCAGGCGGCTGCGCACATATCCCGGCAGCCATAGTTCTGCATGACGGGGAAGGGTCATGGAAGCTATCATCGTAACAGCCATGGCCTTAGCGCTCCTCTTCGACGTGTTCGGAACCGTCGTCGACTGGCGCGGCTCGATCGTTGCCGAAGGCCAGGCTTGGGGCAAAAGCATCGGCATCGCCATCGATTGGGCGCGCTTTGCCGACCGCTGGCGCGGCGGCTACGCCCCCGCCATGGACAAGGTCCGCCGCGGCGAGCTTCCCTGGACCCGGCTCGACGCCCTCCATCGCCTGCTGCTCGAAGATCTTCTCCGCGAATTCGGAATCGCCGGCCTGGACGCAGAGACCAAGGACCATTGGAACCGCGTCTGGCACCGGTTGAAGCCGTGGCCCGACTCGGTAGCCGGTCTGGCGCGCCTGAGGGAAAGATTCACCATCGCCCCCCTCTCCAACGGCAACGTGTCCATGCTCGCCGGCATGGCCAAAAACGCGGGCTTGCCATGGGATTTGATCCTTTCGGCTGAGTTGGCGCGGCATTACAAGCCCGATCCCGAAGTCTACCAGACGGCTGCTGAGTTGCTCGATCTCGCGCCCGCGGAGATCGTCATGGTGGCCGCGCACCGCTCCGATCTGAATGCCGCGCGAAGCTGCGGCCTGCGCACGGCCTTCCTCCACCGGCCTGCCGAATTCGGACCCACGCGCCCCGCCGACCAGGCCGCGCCGGGCGATTACGACTTCGTGGCTACAGATATGTTCGACCTCGCAGCGCAACTGATGGCCGGATAACGTGGCACAGGCATTCCTGCCTGTGTTGGCGTTCCTGCCGCCGCCCTTCAAAACCAGCGGAAGAACGAGTGAACGGCTCGCGCCGCCCGAAAGGCCCGGTCCAGAAGACCGTGCAGGCGCCGGTCGAGCGGCAGCGCCCAGGCCAGCCGTTCCATCTGCCGGTCGAGCCCGCGCGCCCATTCGGTCCGCTCCTGCAACTCCCGCTGGAGTTCGCGCACGCGCGCCGTGTATCTCTCCAGATCCCTTTCCAGGCCGGTGGCCCACTCGGTGCGCACCTGCGATTCTCCGGCCAGCCCCATCGCCCAGCCGGTGCGATTCTCCAGGGCCTGTTCGAGTTGCTCGCATCTCCGGGTGATCTCGTCGATGTCGCGGTCCCGTTGCTGCGCCCAGGCGGTGCGTTCTTTGACCGTCTCTTCCAGTTCCGCGATTCTCCCCCGGGCCCTCTCGATTTCTCCGTCCACGCGCAGCGCCCATTGCGTACGCTCTTCTGCCTCGGCATAGGCTCGTTTCAGCCGGTCCGCCGACTCTTTTAGCAGGTCCGCGGACTCCTTCAGCCGCCGCCCGATTTCGATCTCTTTTTGCGGATTGTGCGGCCACGCCTCCCATTCATACCCCGCCGGAATTCCCGCGCTCTCGACCACGCGGGATGGATCGCGCAGGCAGAACGCCGGCGACAGCGGTTCCCGCAACACCGTCGCAACACTCGCGTCCTTTCCCATCACGGCCAGCATATGGGTCGGCTTGATGCGGCCGGACACGATCTCCTTCTCGTCGCGCTCGTTGACCTGGTCGATGAAATTACGGTCCCACGCCGAGTCCGCGTCGAAATTCCCCCCGTAAGTCCGGTCCACGAACGGATCGATTACGTTGGCGTAGGCGGTGAACATCTCGAAGTGAAAGCGCTCGACCAGCAATGGCAAAATGTCCTGCGCCCGGATGCCCTCGAAATTCCCGCTCGAACAGTCGTGGTCTTCGAAGGCTTCCTCATAGCGGCGCATTCTGCGGTTGTAGCGGTATGCCGGCGGAAGCTTGCGCCAGAATTCCTGCACCATGTCCAGTGCCTCGGGCCATCGCTGATGGCCGTTGCGCCCGATCATGTCCGAAGTAATGAACGCGCCTTCGGGTTTAAGCGATCGCCCGATCTGGTCGAAAAGATTCTCCAGGTTCAGGACATGGTGCAAGGTCTGGTTGGCGATCACCACGTCATATTCCTGGGACGCCGTCCATTCGTTCAAATCCATCTGGATGAAATCGAGACAGTCGCCCACTCCTGCCTCGTCCGCCGCCCGCTGGCCGCGCTCGAGCATGGCGGCATTCAGCTCCAGGCAGTCGATCGCCACCTCGCCGCAGCCCATGGCACGCAGATGCGCGGCTAGTCCGATTTCGAGTTCGCAATTGCCGGCGCCCACGCTCGCCAGCCGCCGGGGGCCGCTCCCGCCGCGCAGGCAGCGCTCGGCGGCGTATTTGCGGAACATCTCGTCGGGACTGCTGAAACCCAGGGCCTCCAGCTTCGGCCTCACGTACCGGTTGGACCAGTAATGAAAAATGGCCGGCAGGTCGTGGACCTCCAGGCAGTCGCGATAGATGCTCCTTTCCTCGTCCAACCGCGCCGAGTAGCACAGGCATTCCTGCCTGTGTCTTTCTTCCGGTACTCTCAAATCCTCCCCTGTGGTTCGCGGGCATCCGCCGTGACGTGCTGGCGAACCGTATACGCAGGCCGTTCCAGGCTTCGGAAATGCATCCTCGCCAGGTATTCTCCCATGATTCCCATGGCGAACATCTGCGCCCCGGAGAAAATCGAGATCAGCGATGCCAGGAACGAAAACCCCGGCACTCTTCCGCCGTAGATCGCATAGCGGATCAGCACGTACCCCAGCACCACCAGCCCGAAAAATGTCATCACGAACCCTGTCAAGCTCGCCAGTTCGAGCGGCAGCACGCTGAACCCCGTCATCATGTTCATGGCGTGGGTGAGCAGCTTCCGAAATGTGTAATTGGTAATGCCGTACGGCCGCTCCGCGTGCTTCACCGGCACCGAAGAAAAGCGCGTGGTGCCCCAGGTCAGCAGCACGTCGATCGAAACATACGATCCCTGGTATTGGGCAAACGCATTCCGCAGTGGTGTCCGGAAAACACGGTAGGCGCTCACCCGCCGGGCGGTCTCCGCCCCCATGGCATTCTGCAGAGCGATCTTAGTCACTCTGGACGCGATATTCCGCAGAAGCCCGTGATCCTCCGTAACGGGGGTTCCATAAACCACGTCGTAGCCCTGCTCCAGTTTCTCCAGCAGGCGCGGAATCTCTTCCGGCGGATGTTGCAGGTCGTCGTCAATGGTAACGATCGCTTCGTTTTTGGCCAGCCGGATGCCGCACAGCAGCGCGTTGTGCTGTCCGTAATTGCGCATCATGTCGATGCCCTGCACGAAGGGGTATCGCGCGCACAGTTCCCGGACCTTGCCCCACGACCCGTCGCGGCTGGCATCGTTGACCAGGATGATCTCGCCCGCCAGTTTCTGCTGTTTCAGAACGGCATCCAGCCGCGCCACCAGTTCTTCCAGGCTGGTCTCGCTGTTGTAGACCGGAACCACTACCGAAACTGCCTGCACACGGGCCTCCCCGATCCGTCAGCGATCTGCACTCACCTCTCAGCGAACAGCCTTTGGCCGGCGCCCCGGGCGACACACTTTACGGCTGACCGCTGACATCTGACTGCTGAACGCTTCGACCGTCATTGTAGTTGGTTGACGCGATACACTTCCAGGTCGCCGTAAAACTCATTGGCCACCCGCGCCGCCAGCGTGGCATGGGCTTTCACAAACTCGGTTGCCTGGTTGCGGAGGTCCGCGAAATCGTCCCCTCCACGGCCCGACCCGTGCATCATCACGCGGTCGTACAGGATCAGGTACTGCGGCCGCAGATTGGTCATGGCGTAAGTGAATGGGGTGCGGTCGTAGGAGTAGTACCTCCGGTCGTTCAGCGCCAGGTAAAAGGTGATGATCCCGTAAACCGACGCGCCGGGCGGAATCGCCGCACGCAGACCGCGCCCCACGGCTTCATAATCCGCGGTGCGGTATCGATATAGCAGAAATGCATTCCCCGCCAGTTGCGACACCCCGAAGAGCAGCCCGATGGCGATAGCGGCGCGCTTCCAGCGGGCGTCTTTGGCGGCCCACGCCAGCGCCATCGCCACCACTGCCGCGAGCACCGGCGTCAGCGTGGTAATGTAGCGCGCGCTCTTGTTCACCATGAACACCCACCACAGCCAATTGACCCCCACCAGCACCGCGATCTCGCGCGCCAGGCGCGGCCTCTTCCGGAAGACATAAACCAGCGCGCCGGCAACGATCAGCGCAATGTGCAGCCGGTAGGGGATGTGGAAAGGCAAGGGAAGCCGCTGGCTGCCCAGCCCCACAAAGTCCCCCAGGCGTGTCGTCTCCCCAGCCAACCGGTGCCATAACGAGGATTCCGCCGCGCGCCGCATGTAGGTCTCCCGAAAGCCGGCGCGATGCACATCGTCGGAAGCCAGCCACAATCCGTACGGCGCAAGCGAGACCCCGAGGCCCAGCAAAAACGCCCAGGCCCGTCCGGATCGCACGATTCCGAGCCGCAGTTCCATCAGCAGCAGCACGCCGCCGGCCACCGCGAAGCCGATCCCCAGCGGGTGGAAATTGACGGCGATTCCGATCGATACCGCCGCCAGAAAACTCCACCCGGCGGACTCCTTGCGCCGCGCGACATAACACCACAGGATTCCGAGGCACGCGAACAGCGTCGTGGCCGGCTCCGACCGCGCCGAGCGAGCCGTAATCAGCAGGATGTTGTCGCACGCCATCAGCAGCGCCGCTATCCATGCCGCCCATGCGCCGCCCCATTCCATTCCCAGAAAATAGGCGACTATCACCACCCCGGCGCCCGCTAGCATCGAGGGGAGCCGCGCCTGAAGCACACCCGCGCCCAACAGCCGGAATGTCTCCCCCATCGCCAGCGGCAGCAGCGGCGGACGCGCGTCCAACTGGCCCGCGAAGTCGGCCGGAAAGCTCGACATGCGCAGCCGCCCTTCCCGCATCCAGGTCAGGGCAGCATCGCTGTTCCACCCCTCGTCTTCCACGAAACGCGTGCGCGGGAAGGTCAGGCACTCAATCCCGAGCAGCAGGCAGGCCAATGCCAGCACCACCGGAGGGCGCATATACGATACGAGAAGGTTTGGCCACCTCATGGTGCACAAATCTTGTCTTCCCAATTCTCACCGGCGAGGGCGCGGAAGTCTCTTATGTTGAACGTGTAGAGGCGATCGCATGAGGCCTTTTGCGCACAACGCAGATGAACCGCGTCATGAACCCTGCCGCCGGCCCAACCGTCGGTGGCACAGAGCCGAACCACGCCGCGGTACTCCGCGGGCGTGAGGGGCACCAGTTCCATGGTATTGATTTACCGGGGTAGGAGATCCAACACCGAGACTCAAGCTGAGTTGAAGATCGGTGGAGTTGCGGTCTGCTGTAGCACGAAACCAGCAACAGACGGCACGAATGGAATGGGCTCTTGTGGATCGAATGACTTCCTGACCGCTGGTGCATCCCCGGAACAGGCTTTCTTCCCTGGCTGATTCATCGGGACGTCCGGCGGCAGCAGGTCGAGCAAGGTGGGCTCGGCGGATCGCAGCAGATCAACCAGCAAGGCAAATGCGTCCTTATCCTGTTGCTTGGCGGTGCATAAGACGCTGGTGAGCACCGCCTGCACCCGGGCGCCTTTCTCAGTGCGGTTGCCGCCCCAGTTCTTCCGGATCATCACCAGGATGCGCATCACCCGCTCAGCCACGTTATTGGTGGCGTCCACTAAGCCTGGACAGTAAAGGAAGGTGAACAGGTAGGGACGTTCGTGGCGTAGGTGGTTTGCCAGGCGCTGATTCGCCGCGTCGCGTTGTGTTGGCTCCAGCAAACGGTCCAACTTCACTTCCAGACGACCCGTGGCCGTCCATAAGCCGTGGAGCGAGATCTTCTGCTCCAAATAGCGATCCCGCAACCGCAGGGCTTGCTCCAGCAGTTGTTTCACGGCCAGGGGAAAGTGGTCTGTGGACGGGGAGGCGACCGCCATCTTGCGGCATCGAGCAATCAGGTGCCAAGCGCAACTTTGGTGGGCCGCCTTCAGAAACTTGTAGTACAACTGCAGCCCGTCATGGATCAACCAACCCGCGTAGTCAGCTCCCAGAATCGACGACGCCTCGGCAAAACCCCGTCCCGGCAGAATCTCGCAGTAGGTGATCTGCTGTGTGACCACCCCCCAGAGCCAGTGCAATTGTGCATCCACCTTCCAGCCGGTTTCGTCCATATGGGCCAGCGTGCTGCGCCGGGCCGCATCCCGTAAGGCGTGCCAGGTGGCTTCCGCTTTGCGCGCCACCCGTTGGATGGCCCGGCAGATGCCGCTGGGGCTCATCGTCAATCCGAAACCCTGCTGGAGAATGGCGGCGGCATCGGCGTGCGGCAAACCTTGGGCCTTGTTCATCAGCACTCCCAGGGTGATCGCCTCCGGTCCCACCTGCACCGCGGCCGCCCCGATGGCGTCAGAGGTTTGCAGAGGGTGTCGGCCCTGCACCCGCTTCTGGCATTGGTTACACCGGCAGATGGGAATGTGGAAGCGCCGCACCCAGGTGCGCCGCACGATCTCTTCCTGGTATTGCGATTCCACCCGCTCGACCGTGAGTGGCCCCCCGCAGTCGGGGCACTGCGCCGGAGCGTGGACCTGGATCTCTTCGTCTACATGATCCGGGACCGGCCGTTGATGGTGGGCGCCATGGGCCTTACCGGACTTGCGGCCAGGAGGTTTGGGATTGTTCTTCGGCTTGCCCCGCGAGAACGGAGCGGCTTGGCGTTTGGCGGCACGCAGCGCGGCTTCCAGTTCGTTGCGCAGTCGCTCATTCTCCTCCCGCAGGCGTTCCAGTTTCTCGTGGAGACGTTGCCGCTCCTCTTCTAACTGCTCCACCTGTTTGCGGGCCTGATCGCGCTCCCGTCGCGTACGCCCCAACTCCTCCATGAGTTTGCGTATGCGACGCACCGGATTCAGGTTGTTGAGAAACAAATAATATTGTGAACGGAATCCGAGCTTTTGTTCAGCTTTTTCTTTGGAGGTCACCCGAATGCCAGTTTTTATTGGGGTTCAACCCGGTAAACAAATAC
>Ga0209517_10009416_pt1 | contig 11142 bp, 7 predicted proteins | sample PeaSoiMetSII2010_FD_187695 | JGI IMG/M metagenome (GOLD analysis project Ga0209517, IMG submission 187695) | Peat soil microbial communities from Weissenstadt, Germany - SII-2010 (SPAdes) (version 2) | ecosystem: Environmental > Terrestrial > Soil > Wetlands > Peat | place: Germany: Weissenstadt... | reverse complement strand
CCATTTGGAGCGGGCGTGGTGGTCACTGGAAGTTACAGTGGAAGAAGGTTTGTGCGAACTGGAAAAGCTCTGTGTCGTGGAACTGGTTCATCCTGAGAGCGCAGAGGTGGTGACCCGCCAAGTGCCCGAGCCCAGCACGCGCCAGAAGCAACTGTTGGAGGCGCTGAAGTTGAAGCTTCCGGCCACGGTGCCGGAAACCGAAGTGATCGTAGGCACGCGCAAGAAAATCAATAAGATGCGCAAACCCCTTGAAAAATAAGGCTCAATCCAAGATTTTGACCCCAAAACTTAATGGAACTTCCGTTGGTTCGTTCACCCAGGGCTGCCTTCCGCTCATGCGAGCATGAGCGGGGCGCCCTGGGCTATTTTCTTTCGCCCATTCAGGGCTCTTAATTTTGCGCGCTGGGGGCGCGGAGAGTACGCGTCAAGGCTAAAGGCGTGGGTCAAGGCTAAAGGCCAGAAGGCAGTTATGAATGAGTGAATTAGTGAGTCAGTGAAGTGGGGAGGGCCGCCGACGATTAGGCTGTTGTGGAATGAGGCGCGCTTCCAGCGCTTGGGGCGTTTTTTTGGTCCCATAACCCAGGCCTGCAGCCTGGGCTGATATGAGCCGGGCCGTTGGCCCTGAAGGCAGTAATGAGTCGGAAGATAATTATGAGTCCGTGAATTGAGATTTGAGGATTTCAGATCTGAGAGGAGGCACGCCTCTCACAGGGCTTCAGGATTTGTGGGACGCGGAACCTGGGCCTGCGCTCGTCGGACTCGCTCCGACCCAGGCTATCACATTACGGGCTTTCAGCCCTCGGAGGTTGGCAAAGGGACTCCAGGAACCCAAGGGACGAAAAGGACGCGAGCGTGGCGGGCGGGGCGGGCCCCCCTTCGCCGAGCTACGGCGGGGCGGGCCTGCCTTCGCTGGAGCTACGGCCGGGCAGACGCGCCCTACCCGGAATTCGTTCGAAGATGTTGATTGACATTACACGTTGCCGCGCCCGTGGCCGTCCGCGGACTGGAGGCATTCCTGTCCTGGGAAATCCTGGGATTTCCTGATGATCCGCGCCAAACGGAAGGACCGGCGACGAGGGTCGGCTTCCGGAAAAATCTCTTTCTTGATACGACGATCAACGGCGTCGTAGTCGCATTCTGCAGTTAAGGGCTTCCAGCCCAAACCCACTCGAGGACCTTCACTGCGGGCTCTTCCCATCCGCCGGTTTGTCCACGGGAGCAGGCTCCGGCCAATCCTCGGCGCCTTTGGGCGGCCTCTTCTTTTTCTCGATCGGCAGCAGAACTGCCCCCAGCAAAAGCACCAGCCCAAGCAGCGTGCGACTTGTCACCGCCGCAGCAATCGCCCCCAGCAGCAACCCCACCCACAATACCGCCTGGAGCGCCGGTACCCAGACCTCCACTTCTTCGCGCCTCGCCGATCGAAACGTCCAGACGGATTCCAGAATGCGCCAGGAGCCCACCAGGAACATCCCAATGAGCACGAAATAAACGTAAGCCGGCAAGCGCCCGCCCTGCTTAATGGCAAAACCTTTCTCCGGCTGAATGCTGAGCTGCCACAGGATGGCCGCCTCTCCCAAGAGCGGCGCCTCGCTAAGATTGGACAAAAGGCGCGGCACGGCCAGCATTCCATTGGGAAGTTCGACCGCCGTGGCCAGTAGCTCCGCGGTCAATGGATACGCCCGATCGAACCGGCCATTTTTTCGAGCCGCTCCCACGCCGAACGCACTGGCAGCCACCCCGTACCCGGCGAGGACGGGCCCGGCATCCACGTCCATTGCCCAGTTGGAATGTGGAGCCCCTTTCGCATATTCGCGATACCCGGCCGCCCCCAGCCGTTCCTGCCAGAAGAGCCGGTCGTAAATCGCGTACCACTCTGCTGCCGGCCCGGGCCACAATTCCGGCGCGGTCAAGCACATATAGGCATTGGCGCAGCCTCGCGCGTCCGAGGCGGGCAAGCCTGTGCCAGCCTTCGCGCGGTAGGGAGGCAAGCCGTGACGCGTCGCCCGTTCCCCTGTGAACGCTCGCAACTCTCGATTAACCAAATGAGAATGATCTGTGCCCAAAACCGCGTCGGCGCGTTTAATCGCCATTACCCCGGCCATCACGTCGCCCGGGTAACATTCGCCGGGGTAATCCTCCAGCAGCCCTGACGGCGAGCCGTCCAGTTCTTGCGCCAACGATTCCACCTGTTCTCGCAACAGCCCCGTGTGGACGCCGTCGTGGAGCAACCTCTCGCGGCTGGCCAAGGCCGCAATGACTAACATCCGATAGAACAGGTCGTCGCGGTGAAGGTAACCCTCCCCGTAAAAGTTCCTCACCCACGCCGCCTGCTTCGGATCGACCACCAACTCCGACGCAGCAATGATGGCGTCCTTAGCAAACCCTTTGGGCTCCCCGCCGCCTTGGTGGTCTCCGGCCTCCCACGCCGTTTGCAGATTTTCGACTCCCCACAAATAAAACACCGACCCAAAAAGCGGCCACTCCGTCCCGGAGACGTCATTGGTGGACAGTTGTTCGGCTCGATTCGAGGCGGCCCGCGCCCGCGCCCAAGCCGCATAACGCGGCGTCAGGTTTCGCCAGAGCCTCCAGGCTGCCTGGGGCGTCCCCTTTCCGCGCAGCGAGTCGTCGCGCAGGTCCGCCAATACGCGCAGGGACGGAAAGACCAGAAACGCCGCCGCCAGCAACGCGATCAGAACCGCGTTGACGCAGATGATTTTGCGAATCATGCCGCCAAATGTGAGGAGAATCCAAACGATTTTCCAGTTCACATTTTGGCTGGGCGGGGTCCCCCGGCATAATCACCCACTGCCCCCTCGCCTGACCATACACCATAAAATTAAGTGCTTGCCAGCCAATGGATGATCAGGTTACTTGGCCAGTAGGGAATGAGCGACCGAACGAATCAGAAATCTGAACCAAGGGGCGGCAAGCCCCTAATATACGTAGTGGATGACGAACCGATGCTCCTCGAATTGGCCGCCGCCATCTTGCAGCCCCAGGGCTACACGATACGAACGTTCCGCGACCCCCAAACCGCCGCTCAGGCCTTTGCCTCAGCCCAGCCGCCACCCACCCTCGTGATCACCGATTATGCCATGCACACGATGAACGGCGTCGAACTCATCGAGGCCTGTCGCCGTATCGCGCCGAAGCAAAAGTTCCTCATGCTCAGCGGGACGGTTGATGAGCGTGCGCTGGATGGTGCCGCGTGGAAACCGGACCGCTTCCTGGCCAAGCCCTATTCCGCACACCAACTCATCCAGGTGGTCGAATCGATGGTGGGCTAGGCCCACCAGAAACAAAGAAGAAAGCGCGTATGAAAAAGATCATCATCGGAGTCTTAATTGCACTAGCATTGCTTATCGTAGTCCTCGTTTTGGCAGTCAGTTTCTTTTTGGACGGGGCCGTCAAGCGTGGCGTGGAAACCGCCGGGCCGATGCTCACTAAAGTCCAGGTCAAGCTGGATTCCGCGAGCCTCTCGCTGCTTTCCGGGTCGGGGAAGCTCAAGGGACTCTTCGTCGGCAATCCGGAGGGATACAAGACGTCCTCAGCCATCGAGGTTGGCACCGCCAGCTTGTCGCTGAAGCCAAGCTCCGTCTTCTCGGATAAGGTCATCATCCACTCGATCCGTCTGGAGGCCCCTCAGGTGACTTATGAAACCGACTTCAAAGGCAATAACCTGAGCAAAATTCTGGCCAACCTGGATGCGGCCACCGGCGGCAGCTCGGGCCAACCCGCCCAACCACAGCCGGCCAAAGCCTCCAAAAAACTCCAGGTCGATGACTTCTTGATCACCGGCGGCATGGTTCGCGCGAGCATCACGGCCCTCAACCAGCCAGTCACCGTCCCTTTGCCAGAAATTCATCTTACGGATTTGGGCCAGGGTCCCGACGGCATCACGGCCGCCGAACTGGCTAAAGTCGTCGTGCAGGCGATCGAAAAAAACGCGGCGCAAGCGGCCACGAGTGCTCTGGCAGGGCTCCAAAAGCAAGGCTTGCAGGGCCTCACTGGCCTGACCAACGCCACCGAGCTCGACTCCATTTCCAAGGGCGTAGGCGGCTTGTTTAAGAAGAAATAGCCAACTGCTTGGCCAGGCGGATGGCGGCTAACATGCTCGATGGATTCGCTTTGCCTTGGCCCGCGATATCGTACGCCGTGCCATGGTCGGGCGAGGTGCGGATAAAGGGCAGGCCAAGAGTCCAGTTGACCCCGGTCTCGAAGCCGATCATTTTCAGCGGCACCAATCCCTGGTCGTGGTACATCGCCACCACGGCATCGTAATCACCTCTGTAGGCATGATAAAACAATGCATCCGCACTGAGCGGGCCCACCACGTCGATCTGCCGCCGCCGGGCGGCTTGCACCGCCGGGCCGATCGTGGTTTGTTCTTCATCTCCCATTAGCCCGCCTTCGCCCGCGTGCGGATTGAGGCCGCAGACGGCGACGCGTGCTCGCGGCAGACCCAGGTCCCGGCAGGCTCGAGCCGCCAACTCGATGGCACGTTCGATTTTGCCCCGGCTCAGTTGTTCGGAAACCAGTTTGATGGGCACGTGCGTTGTCGCCAACGCTACGCGCAACCACCGGCCTTGCTCGTCCGCCCCCAACAGCATCATGGCTGTTTGGTCGGTGCCGGCCAATTGCGAAAGGAATTCGGTTTGGCCGATAAAGGCTTGGCCGGCCCGCACGATGGCCGCCTTGTTCACCGGTGCGGTCACCAGCGCTCCAAGCTCCTGGCGCAAACAGCGTTCTGCCCCGTCTCGCAACCAGGCCACCGCCGCGCGTGCTGCCGCAGGGGACCCTTCCAACAAATCGGCCGGCAGGGCCTCACTCAGCGGATTGCAAAGGAAGAGGCCACTGGACTGGTCGTGCCTGCCCGTGTAGGTTTGCAACCTTAGCTTCAATCCCAGGCGCTCGTTGAGCGCCCGCACGTGCTGCTCGTCGCCGATCAGCAGGTACTGGGTACCGTCCAGGGGTGCTTCGACAGCCAGCGCCTTGAGAGCGACTTCGGGCCCCACGCCCGTGATATCGCCCAGGGAGATGCCGATCCATTCCTTCACTGGAACGAGCGCACGAAGGTTTTCTTTTTGAGCCGCTCAATCCACTGCTTTTCCAGCCGGTTTCGATCCTCGAGGATCATGTCGTGCTCGATCTGATCGCGCACTTCTCCCAGGGTCTTAGGATGCGCCGTGCGCCGGTCTTCAACCAGCAACACGTAGCAGGCCTCGGGAGTATCAACGACCGGTCCCGGCTCGCCGGGCTTGAGCGCGAAGGCTGCTTCCGCCAATTCCTTCCGTAGCGCCGAGCGCTCAAACCACCCCCACTCGCCTCCCTGCTTGGCATGTTGGTCCTGCGAATAGACTTTGGCCATTTCATCGAACGAAGCGCCCTCTTTGAGCTTCGCAAGAATCTCCTCAGCGCGCTTGTCCGCCGCAGGCGTATTCGTATCAACCGAATTGGTCAATACTATCATCCGCAGCTTCACCTCGTCTTCGACATTAAAGGCATCGCGATGAGCCTGGTAATAGGCCTCGACTCGGTGCGGAGAGACAATTAATTCCTGGTTAATGTTCTTTTGACGCATGACATCGATAATAAACTGGTCGCGCACGCGTTCCCGAAATTGCTCGTTGGTAACCCCCTCCGCCTCGAGGGTTTTCGTCAGCGTCACGCGGTCGTTGCCGAACCGCGAGCGGATGCGAGTATTGACCTCGTCGTCGATAATACTCTCGGGAAGGTTGTAGCCGGCCGTCTTGAATTCGTGAAGGATTAACTGGTTCGCCACCAACTTGTCCAGGTTCTCCTTGCGCATCTGCTCCAGTTTTTGCTGAAGCATGCTAGCCTGGTGCCCGAACTGGCGCTGGAGCACTTCAGCCGTTTGCCGGTTGAGCACTTCGACGTCCTCGTAAGTGATCACCTTGTCATGGACCACTGCCTCGATCCCGTTGGCCAGTTCCGCTCGGATCCTCGCGGCGCCGCCTGCCAGGAACAGCAGGGCAATCAAAATGCCTTTAATTCTCATCTGCTCTAAATGCCAGTCTATCGGTGACGGCTGGTCCGGGTCAAGTCCCACGCTCCGGCTTTGCGCTTCTCGCCTCGGAAGGCTATGGTTAGCCGAGATGAGACCAGCAGCGGCCTTGTCGCGCTTCCGCGCGCGACAGCATCCGCCGTCGGCAACCATGAATCCGCCCAGCACAAAATCTAAGGCCCTATGAGCACCCAACCTCGTGCCGCCACCCCTGTCCCGGCACATACCAACCGCCTGGCTCAGCAAAAGTCCCCTTACCTCCTGCAGCATCAGTTCAATCCGGTCGATTGGTATGCCTGGAACGAGGAGGCTTTCACCAAGGCACGCCAAGAACAAAAGCCCATTTTTCTCAGCATCGGCTATTCGACCTGCCACTGGTGTCACGTGATGGAACGCGAGTCGTTCGAAAACGAGGACTTGGCCCGCCTCCTCAACCACCATTTCGTCAGCATCAAGGTCGATCGCGAGGAACGGCCTGACGTGGACAAAATCTATATGGCTTTTGTGCAGGCAACTACCGGCCAGGGCGGCTGGCCGCTGAACGTTTTCCTGACGCCCGACCGCAAGCCGTTCTTCGGCGGAACCTATTTCCCTCCGGAGGGCCGTTCCGGGCGTCCGAGTTTCCGCCAAATCCTTGAGCACATTGCCCACCTCTGGCAAGACCGGCGCGCCGACCTCCTCAACTCCGCGGCCCAAATTCATGCGCGCATGGCCGAAGCGAACGTCAGCCAGGACGGTTCCGCCGGCCCGTCACCCGGCGAGGAAGTCCTGCGCCAGGCTGGACTGCGGTTCAAACAGAGCTACGATCCACACCAGGGCGGCTTCGCCGGCGCCCCCAAGTTTCCCCAGCCCAGCGTGCCCCAATTCTTGCTCCAGTACGCCAGCCGTTTCCACGACGACGAAGCCCGACGCATGGTCCTGCACACCTGCGAACGCATGGCCGCCGGCGGCATCCATGACCACCTCGGCGGTGGCTTCGCCCGTTACTCCGTCGATGCCGAGTGGCTCGTGCCGCATTTCGAAAAGATGCTCTACGACAACGCCCAATTGACGAACCTGTACCTGGACGCCTGGCTCGTAAGCGGCGACCCCCGGCACGCCGACACCGTCCGCGACATCCTGGCCTACGTCCTGCGCGACCTGACTCATCCCGAGGGGGGATTTTACTCCGCTGAGGACGCGGACAGCGAGGGCCATGAAGGCAAGTTCTATTGTTGGACGCGCGCAGAACTCTCCCAGCTTTTAACTCCCGAAGAATTCGAGGTGGCGACCCGCTACTTCGGGGTCAGCGAAAAAGGTAACTTTCTCGATCATAGCCATCCCCACCCGTTGCCCGGGCAAAATGTGTTAAGCGTGGTCGAGCCGGAGCTTGCCCAATCGCAGAAAACTCGCCTCGACGAAGCCCGGAAAAAAATGCTCGCGGCGCGCTCACAGCGCATTCGCCCCCACTTGGACGACAAAGTGCTTGCCTCCTGGAACGGTCTGATGCTCGGCGCCTTGGCGCGCGCCTACGCCGTCCTCGGCGAGGAGACTTGGCGCCTCGCGGCCCAGCGGAATTTCGCCTTCCTCAAAGCCAACCTCTGGGACGCCCGGGCGAGGACTCTTTACCACCGCTGGCGCGACGGCGAGCGGGACAACGTCCAGTTGCTTGAGGGTTATGCCTTTCTGCTTTCTGGGGTGCTTGGGTTCTACGAGGCAACTTTGGAACCAGAGAGCCTGGAGTTTGCGCTTGCCCTCGCGGGGGCCATGCTCGAGAAGTTTTATGATGCCGAACACGGTGGTTTCTGGCAAACCACGGCTGAGGCCCCGGACTTGATCTTGCGCTCGAAGGAGGATTACGACGGCGCCCTGCCTTCGGGCAATTCTGCCGCGGTGCTGGCCCTGCTCAGGTTGGGTAAAATCACCGAGCGCGAGGCGTTCACCGTGGCGGCGGAGAAAACTCTGCAGTCATTTGCGGGGCGCCTGGCGCAGTTCCCTCAGGCCGTGCCGAATATGCTTAAGGCACTCGACTTTTCCCTCCAAGAGCCGAAGCGGGTCGTGGTGTCGGGCAAGCCGGCTGCGCTCCCGACCTGCCGACTCGTTCAAGCCGCCCATTCCGTCTATCAGCCCAACAAAATCGTGCTCGGCAACACCGGTCCGGTCGAGCCATTCGCAAGAACGTTGCCCGCCAAAGACGGCGCGCTAGCCTATGTCTGCACGGGAACTGCTTGCCTGCAGCCCACGGACAACCCGCGAACACTCAAGGACCTGCTCTAGCTCGCCTCCACCCGGCGCCGCGCGGGCACGCCTTCCCAGGCGGTTCCGGCGGGAAGCACCTCCCCTTTCATCAGCAAGGATAAATCGCCGAGGGCGGCGCCGGTTTCCATTCGGGTGTCGTAAAGCACGAGCGAGCCCGCGCCGACTTTGCCCTGCGGTGCAACATCGATCCGGTCCATCTTCATGACCCGATCCTCGAATAGGTGCGTTTGGATCGTGCAATCGGCATTGAGGGCCGCCTCGTCACCAATGCTGGCGAGGTCGAACTCGCTAAAATCCGTCGTCTCCATATAAACGCGGCGCCCGATGCGCGCGCCCAAGGCGCGGAAGTACCAGCATAGGAAAGGCGTGCCGCTGAGCGCGCCCACCAGGAAGGGCTCGGCCAGGTGCTCGTGGAGCGCGTTCAACAGTTCGTTGCGCCATACGAAGGTGCTCCACAGCGGCCGTTCGCACGGGCGATAGCGCCCAACCAGCACCCATTTAGTGCCAATGGTTATCAGAGCCGCCGCCAGTCCGCAGCCAACGTAAAGGAAAGGAAAGAATAGCAGCGCCTCGCCCATGCTTAGGTAATCGTGCAAGAGCAGTAGGGCGGAAAACAACAGGCTGATCAAAATGATGAAGCAGGTCGAAGGTGAAATGACCCGCACGAATTCGATCGCCGCCCGCAGGATGCGCAGCCTGGCCGAGGGATGGAACGTGGCCGACTCCGGAAAGGCCGCGCTGGTTTGTCGCTGCGGCAAGAAAATGGCGGGCGACCCTAACCAGGCCGTGTCCCGTCGCAATGCCTCGGCCGGATCGAGTGGCGGAGCCGACAAACAGCCGATCAGCACGCTTTCGCCGATAACCGTGCCAGGCGGCAGCATCGCGCTGTTCCCGATGAACGAGCGCCTCCCAATCTGATTGCGGCCGACGGTCATGTAACCATCACGCACGCGCGCCGCCCCGAGCGAAACGGCGTCCGCGATAAAACTCTCCTCTCCGATCTCCAGCAGGTCCGGCGAGATGAACGACGCAGTAGAAACTTCGGCCCCTTCGCCGAGCCTCGCGCCCAGCAGACGGTACCATGGCCCGAGGTAAATCGAGGCATAGATGGGTCCGAGCACATCGAAGCTCAACTCCATGGTTTTGTCGAAAAACCATTTCCGGAAATAGCTCAGGCTTAGAATGGCGCAGCGGCCGGGCTTGGCCCTGCCCAGGACCAGCCACTTAAGGCCGACAATCTCCAGGCACAGCAGAACGACAAAAGACAAACCGACCAGGGGAGCGAGCAACAAATACCAGTAATAGGGATCCAGGTAGTTCAACTCGTTCATTACGACAATGCCGGGGAAAATCGCCGCCGACACCAACACCGGGATGACCAGCAGACCCGCCCCATGCAGAACGCCAAAAGCAACGCGCCGGAGCACGGAGGTCGGAGCTTGACCATCGGCAGGTAAACCCCTCTCGGCCCCTGACGCGCTGGTGCGTTTGGCTGCCGGCGAGCCGCGCCACGTTTGGCCGCGGGGGATGGTTCGGCCACGTGGGAGCATCGACAAGTCCTCCAGGGCCGATTCATCTTCCATCGCAGTGTCCAGGCACACCGCCGAGCGCGTGCCAACAAAGCAGTTGCGCCCGAGGCGGATCCGTCCGAGCCATAGGCGGCCATGTTCGATGGTATAACCCAAGAGGTTGGAATCGGCGTTGATGCTTGAGCCAGCTCCGATCTCGAGCAGATCGTAAATGGCAAATCCGTCGCAACCCAGGTGCACGTCTTTGCCGACCTTCGCACCCATCAGCCGCAAGTAAATGCTCAGCAGCGGCGTCCCGGTCAGGTAACCCACCGGCACTGCCGCCTCCACCATGGTGGCCAGCCACCAGCGGAAGTAATAAGTCCCCCACAGCGGATGGGAGCCGGGCCGATAACGGCCAACCACCAGCCACTTCACGGCGACGGGGACCAACAACATGACGGGGTAGAGCAACACCAGGCTCGCGCAAGCGCCGGCCAAGGCTGGCACGAACGAGTAGCCCTCCTCCGTCAGAATCGTGTAAGCCAGGTAGGGCGCCAGCCATTGCACGGCGAAAAAGCTCAGGAGGAAGAATAGGCTCACCAATTGGGCGGCCCCGCAAAAGAAATGCCGCCAGAAAGGGGATCCCTCTTGCTCCGCGGCGGGAGGAGAACCGGTTGCCGAGGACGGCGTCGAACCCCGTTGATCAGGGCGTTCGAGTTTTTTGGCCAGGGCCTCGATCGTCGGATTCTGGTACACGTCCAGCACTGAGAGCGCTTGCATCGGTGGCCGCCGGCGGATCTCGGAGACCATGCGCGCCGCCAGGAGCGAATGGCCGCCCAAATCGAGAAAAAAATCGTCGTGAATCGAGACCGGCTGCGGGGCAAAAAACCGCTGCCAGACCTCCGCGAGCTGTCGCTCCAGTGGTGTGCGCGGGGGCACGATTGGCCGCGACCCCTGGCTCGACCGGGAGCGCGGCAGCGGCAGGTTTTTGCGATCCACCTTGCCGCTCGGCAGGGTCGGCAGCCCCGGCAAGGTCTCGAACAACGCGGGCACCATGTAAGGCGGCAAGGCCGCCCGCAACCGAGTGCGCAGCGCCTCTTCATCGATCCGGGCGCCGTTATGCGGCACTAGGTAGCCGACTAATTGCTGCTGTCCGGGCGCGTCTTCGCGCACCGCCGCCGCGGCCGCCTGCACGCCCTGGCCTTGCAACATCACCGCCTCGATTTCCGAAAGCTCAACCCGGAAGCCGCGGATCTTCACCTGAGAGTCCAAGCGGCCGAGGAATTGAATTTCGCCTTCCGCCGTCCAGCAGGCCAAGTCGCCGGTTTGGTAAAGCCGCCTCTGCCCCCCCTCCTCGAAAAACTTTTC
>Ga0209517_10009414_pt1 | contig 11142 bp, 13 predicted proteins | sample PeaSoiMetSII2010_FD_187695 | JGI IMG/M metagenome (GOLD analysis project Ga0209517, IMG submission 187695) | Peat soil microbial communities from Weissenstadt, Germany - SII-2010 (SPAdes) (version 2) | ecosystem: Environmental > Terrestrial > Soil > Wetlands > Peat | place: Germany... | reverse complement strand
AGACTCGGTACCCAGTAAGCGGGGTAGTCAATAGATTTAGAGCCTTGCCAGTAACATCCGTTTCCATGAATCGGTTCAAGGAACTCTTTCGCTACGCCAGCGTCCACCGCGCCTAAAAGTTCTCCGATGTCTTCGAAAAATGTCGCGATGAACTCAATTGCTACTTTGGCCGATGGTCCGAGTTCAGACATTCAGCTCCTCCTTCCAAAAGTGATCGGCGAGCACTCGCAGCGCTTCCTGCTTCCACCAGTTGGTATAGGCGCGATTCCAAAAGCCGTGCGCGTTTGCAAGTTGCAACGCTTTCATCCGGAACCCATTGAATGGCGTTAGGCGTCGGCGCTCCAGAAGCCGATAAGTGTCCAAACAAAAGGCAGCGGTCCGAGCATCATGACTCTCGATTCCTCGCTTCACGTGATTCGCGAGCCGCGTCCAACTCAGCCAAAACGACGGAACGGGGACAGTGTCTCCGAGAAATCGACGAGCTATGTCGTAGGTTTGCCTAGGGAGGGCAACGTCCGCAGAAATTAAAAGGTGGATTCGGTTTGGTAGTCCATCTATTTGAGTAACTTCGAGCGCCGGTGCCGAATTATCAGTCCTTTTTTCGGTTCCTGCTTGGAACCACTCTAAGATTTCAGGGACTGTCATCTTCCGTAACCCACTTATCTGGTCGGCGAGTTGATTTCCTGTTCGGTCGTCCTCGTCAACGATACCTGAGTTTTCACGGTTGCTCATGCCGGAGCGATATTTCACTTCAACAAGGAGAAGCAGGGTCGGCTGCTCCTCAAATTCGATGAGGAGCGCAAGATCCGGCTCGCATTTGTTCTTGAAAGATGGCCAAAAACTATACGCGATTTGGCTGACCCTGCCCGCCCAAGGATCATACAAAACTCCCCAGACTGCCTCGGAATCCTTCAGCCAATCGATCAAACCGGCTTGCCAACCAACATATCTGAAACCGCCAAATATGCTCGAAGTTAACAAATCCTCTGAACGATCGGTTATCGTCTCTGGCTTATCGGGCGAAAGCTTGCCGTGTATCTCTGCGAGGCTCATGAGCGGTTCCGTCGTCGATCGCCTCAAGCGATCGGTCAGGCAAGTCCGGCTTCTGCTTATCGGCCGGGCAGCCCAGATGCCAGCAGTAGCTGACCCCAGCACCTACGCCCAATCCGCCGAACCTGTCAATTCAACCCGATCGGGCGGCTTTCGGGTGCCGAGATGGATTGATCAGCACCTCGGCCGAGATGCCAAGGCGGGCGTGAAGGCGTCGGATCATTCTGATCGAAAGTCCGCGCTTGCGGTTTAGCACCTCCGCCACCCGCGTGCGCGTCCCGATCAGCGGCTCCAGGTCCTTGCGCGTCAGTCGCTGTTGCTCCATTCGGAACTTGATGGCCTCAACCGGATCCGGTGGGTCCATCGGATAGTGTTCCGCTTCCCAAGCGTCGATCAGCGTAGCCAACACGTCAAGGCGATCACCCCGGGGAGTGCCGCGCTTCGCTCCCCAGAGACGCCCGACTTCGACGAGGGCCTTACTGTAGTCAGCCTCCGAGCGAATCGGCCGCACTTCACCGCTCATGCTCCACCTCAGTCACGGCGGGCTGCCGAGCTGGGCGAGCAGCTTTTCCGCTTCGGCGGCTACTGCCGAGTCCTTGCCGGCGCCGGAGCTGGCCTGCTTCAGGTAGCGCGCCGCCTCCGCGCGATTTCCCTGGTTGGCCATGATCTCGCCGATTCGAAGCGCGGCCAGCGCCGAGCCTGGATCGAGCTCGTAGGCCTTGCGATAGTAGGGCAGGGCGTTGTCGTATTGCGGCGGCTTGAACGACAGGTAGGCCTCGCCGATATTCAGATTCGCGCTGGTCGCGGCATCGCCCTTCGGCTGATACTTGATGAGTTTTTTGTAGACCTCGACGACTTTGCCGAAGTCCTCACGCGAATTGTAGTAAAGGCCCAGGTACAGGTAGGCGTCGTTGAGCGTGGGATCGATATCGGTCGCCTGCCAGAGCAACTTGACCGCCTGGTCGCTCTGGGTCATCTTGATCGCGGCGTCGACCAGGGCCTCGGCCTTGGCGCGTTCCGAATCCTGGCTGCGCGCCGCCCCGGGAATCATCAGGCCGAGCAACACTATCGCTATCGCGGCCGCTCCCGAGAGGTCCCATTTCCGCGTCAAGCCGGTTCGCACAACGGATTAGATGCTGGCATGAAAGCCCCGGTATGCAAAGCCGACTTGCCAAGGCCTGAAAGCCAAGGCCTGAAAACATCGTGAAGACGCGCAGATTGAAGGCCGCCGGCGTCGAGTTGAACTGCCTCGACTACGGCGGAGAGGGCAAGTCGCCGATTCTGTTTCTGCACGGCGGCTCGGCGCACGCCCATTGGTGGGATTTCGCGGCGCCGTCGTTCGCCGGCGAATATCACGCGCTCGCGCTCGATCAACGCGGACACGGCGACAGCGGCTGGACTCAGGACTGGGGTTACGGTTCTCGCCATTACGTGGCCGACCTCGAAGCGGTGATCTCCGGATGGGGTCTGGGAGCGCCGATCGTGGTGGGCCACTCGATGGGCGGGCACAACGCGATTCTCTATGCGGCCTCGCCAGCCGCCGCGATCCGCGCGCTGGTCGTGATTGACAGCCCGCCGGATTATCCGCAGCGCGCGGTGGATTTTCTGCGCGGCTTTGCCGATCGTCCTCCGCGAGTTTTCGATTCGCTCGACGAAGCCTGCGCCAATTTCCGGCTGCTGCCGCGCGAGACCAGGGCCACGCCTGAGATCCTGCGCCATATTGCCCGATCCAGTTTCCGCCAGAACGGAGACGGCAAGTGGACTCACAAGGTCGATCGCCGCACGATGATTCGCGAGCCGCTCGAGGTGTGGGAACTGCTGGCGGAAATCAAATGCCCCACGCTGATCATCAAGCTCAGTGAGAGCCCGCTGCTCGAGCTCGGCACGGCACGCCGGATGGCCGAGAGGATGCGCGACGGCCGCGTGATCGAGATCGGCAATTCGTTCCATCACGTGATGCTCGATAACCCGAGCGATCTGATCGCGGCGCTCGAAGATTTTCTTCGGGGTCTCAGGTGAGCGAACCCGCATCGATTTTTTCCGGTGCGCCGCATTCTCACCCCAGGCAGCGCTTTCTGGAGGGATCGCCGCGGCTTCATTACCTGGAGTGGAACCCGCGCGGCGCCGAAACGCTGATTCTGCTCCACGGCAACTCGGCCAACGTGTGGTGGTGGGAGCCCCTGGTGGCGCTGATGCCGCCGCGGTTCCATATCGTCGCGATCGATCAGCGCGGCCATGGCGACAGCGAATGGGTCCGGCCCCCCGCCTATTCGCCGGCCGGCTACGCTGACGACCTGGCCCGGTTCATCGCGGAGCGCGGACTCAAGCGCCCGGTGGTAATCGGTCACAGCATGGGCGGAGTGTCGGTGCTCGCGTTCCTCGAGCGCCATCCGGAGCACGCGCGTGCCGCGATCGCGATCGATGTCGCGGTGACCTCGAGCCGGGGCCGCGATCGATTCCTGCGGCGCCTGCGAGCTTTGCCAACCGTCGCCTACGCCGACCTCGCGACCGCGAAGGCACGGTTTCGCCTGATGCCGTCGGAGGGCGCGATCGCACCCGAGATCCTGAACAGAGTCGCGGAGCAGAGCCTGGGGCGAACCGACGACGGACGCTACACGCTGAAGTTCGATCGCGAGAGCTTTTTCGGCAGCGACGGCATCGAAGTGCTCAACGCGATTCGCTCCGCGCGCGTCCCGCTGCTTCTGATCCGGGGCGGATTGAGCAAGATCATGACCGCCGAAGGCGCTCGGCACGCGCTCGAATCGAATCCACAGGCCCGGCTGGAAGTGATCCCGGGCGCGCATCATCACCTGCTGCTCGAGCGTCCCGACGCACTGGCGGAGATAATCCAACGGTTCGTGGAATCGCTCTAGCCGCGCCGGAGCGAAAGCAGGTCAAGGTTTACAGTTCGCGTTCCATCCGGCGGTGCGCGATGCCGGCTTCCTCGAAGACCTCACCGACCGGCGCGAAACCATACTTGAGGTAGAAGCCCTCCGCATGGAGCTGCGCGTGCAGGGCGGCCTTGCGGCAGCCGCGCTCGCGTGCCGCTTCGACCAGGAACTTCAGGATGAGAGCGCCGATACCGTGCCGGCGGCGATCGGGCAAAACGGCCATGCGCCCGATTTTCACCTCGGCGCCGTGCGCGACCATCCGGCCGCATCCGATCGCGCGGCCATCCTCGCGCGCCAGCACGTGCAACGCATCCGCGTCGTCCGGGTCCAGCTCGATCTCCTCGGGCACGGCTTGCTCTTCGATGAAAACGCGGCGACGGATGGCGTACACCTCGGCTAACTCGCCCGAGCTAACGGCCTTGATTACAGTGACCCTTGGCACTATGGAGGAATCGTACCTCTGAACGCGACGGGCCGACAGCGGAGTGAAGCGATATGGCGGACGAATCGCAGCGCGCAACCGATCGCGAGATCGAAGCGGCGGCGCAGATCATTCTTGAGGCCGAATACACCATTGCGCTCACCGGCGCCGGAATGTCGGTCGAGAGCGGCATCCCGCCGTTTCGCGGCCCCGGCGGGCTATGGACCAAGTACGGCGAACCGCCGATGAACGGGTTTGAGATTTTCCTGTCCGATCCGAAAAAGGCTTGGCAACAACGCCTCAGCCGGTGCAACGACGAGCTCTTCGCGCCGCTGCAACGCGCGAAGCCCAACCCCGGACATCTCGCGCTCGCCGAGCTTGAAACGATTGGCGTGCTGCGTTTCGTGATCACGCAGAATATCGACGACCTCCATCGTCAGGCCGGCCAGAAGGCGCTGGCCGAGATCCACGGCAACTGGAAGCTGATTCGATGCCTCGAATGCGGCTCGCGTTTCCGCCCCGAGGAAGTAAGCCTCGAAACGCTGCCGCCCAGTTGTCCGCGATGCGCCGGGCTGCTGAAAAGCGACACGGTCTCGTTCGGCGAGCCGATTCCGTCCGACGTGCTGGGTGTGTGCGCCACGCAGGCCTCGCGCGCCGACCTGGTGATCGTGGCGGGCACCTCGGCGACGGTCTATCCGGCCGCGGGATTCGCGATCGAAGTGAAGCAGCGCGGCGGCGTGATGATCGAAGTGAATCTCTACGAATCCGAGCTCACCCGAGTCTGCGACGTAAGCCTGCGCGGCGGCGCGGCCGACGTGCTGCCGCGCCTCGCGCGCACGATCGCGGACGGCCGCCGCGCGCGGATGCATTGAGATTAAGGGTGCGCGAAGGCGCGGCCTCGGCAGCCTCATTCACGCCGGGCGCGCGTCAGCGGACGAATCATCGCGAGCAGCAGGATCGCGATCGCCCACGCTGCGGCGCCGCTCACCAGCGGGAATCGTCCGGAGCCGAAGAGCCATCCGGGGATCGATGAACGATCGGGCACGATCGCCGGCCATGACTTGAGTCCCACGATCAGCCCGGCGTGTATCCCGATCGAGAAGTAGACCGTACTGGTGAGCACGAACGCTGCGCCGAGCACCAGACCGATAAGGAATAGCCCAATCAGCGGCGGAATTATCAGACGCGGGTCGGCGAATTGCGCGAGAACCGCGATCACGTTGCGCGCGCCCGCCGCCGGTTGCAGTCCGCTCACATAGAGATGGGCCGGCGAACGCACCAGATGCGCGAGCGCGTAGACCACCGAGCTGGCGACGATCGCGCCGCGCCGGCCGAAGTCGCTTTTCATCCCGTCGAGCAGAAAAGCGCGAAAGAATCCCTCTTCGATGATCGCGATCAGGATCGCAGCCGGAAGGTATCGGACGGCTCGATCCGCCAGGGCGGCAATCATCAGCGTGCCGGGGCCTTCGACAATTACCGCGAGCACCACCAGCACTCCGATCGCGGCGATCGCGACCGCGAAGCCGCCGAGCGCGCGCGGAGCGTTCTTCGCCGGCCGCGCGAAGCCGTTCATCAGGTGTTCGCCGAGTTTGAAGGCGCGCGCGGTCAACAGGATCGCGATCAGCAGCGTGCCCATCACGGTGCGATCGAAAATTCGCGGGAACGGAAACTGAAATCCGGCCGCAGCGACTGCGGCCGCGGCCAACGGCGACAACACGATCGCAGCCGCAACCCCGGCCGCGAATACGAGCGCGAATCTGGCGCTGAAGGACATCGCGCCAGACGGTTACAGGCCCGCGCGCTCGCGCGCAAGCCTCGCCAATCAAGACACTAGCCCGCCCGGCGGTCTATCGCGCGCGTTCGGGATCGAGCTGCGGTTCGAGCACGATTTCGACCGGGCACACCGCGGCGGGCGAGTTGACGACTTGCATCACCGCTGCGGCGACCTGTTCGGGCGAAATCATGCGAGTGCGATCCAATCGTTTGTTCGATGGTATCAGCGCGGTGTCCACCAGGCCGGGAATTACCACCGAGACTTTGACTCCGCTATGACGCAACTCGGCGAAGCACGCGCGGCTGAATGCGATCAGACCGGCCTTGGTCGCCGCGTAAATCGCCTCGGAGGGCGGAGCGGCGCGTCCCGCTGTTGAAGCAATATTGATGATCGCGCCGCTTCCCTGCGCGACCATCGTAGCCGCCGCGAGCCGCGCCAGCGCGATTGGCGCGCGCAGGTTCAGCGCGAGCATCCGATCCAGATCCGGCGTGCTGGTCTTGTGAAGCGCCGTGCGCGCGGGGCCCCATCCGGCGTTGTTGACCAGCACGTCGAGGCGTCCGAAATGATCAATTAAAGTAGTGAAAAGCGTCTCGGGGCCGTCTTCCGCGGTAAGATCGATCAGCACGATCAGCGCGCGCTCCGGCGCGAGTCCGGTGAGCCGGCGCGTTTCTTCCAGTTGATCGAGTGTCCGCGCCGCCAGGCAGAGCGCGAAGCCCGCGCGCGCGAGCTCGATCGCCACGGCGCGGCCGATGCCGCGTCCCGCGCCGGTCACCAGCGCGACTTTCTGTGCGACCTTCTGATCTTGCTGATCTTGCATGCTGATCGGGCACGTAGCGGGCTGCCGGGCGTTTGGCAAGCGCGCGACGAGTTTCCATAATAGGCGGTCATGATACGATTCGCATCGCCGGTGGATCGATAGCTGTAGAGGGCAAAGCCATGGAGACCGCATGAATCCGCAAGTCTTCCGCGAATACGACATCCGGGGCGTGGTGGAGAATGACTTCGACGACGGCTTCGTCACCGATCTGGGCCGCGCGTGGGCGACGACGCTTCATCGCGCGGGCAAGAAGACCGTCACTCTGGGGCGCGATTGCCGGCTGTCGTCGCCGCATCTTCACGATCGGCTGCTGGAAGGCGTGCTCGAGAGCGGGATAAACGTGGTTGACGTCGGAATCGTGCCGACGCCGCTGCTCTACTTTTCGGTGCTGCATTGGAAGATGGACGGCGGCGCGATGATCACCGGCAGCCACAACGCCGCCGAGTACAACGGCTTCAAGCTCGGGGTGGGGCCGACGACGCTGTTCGGCGAGGAGATTCAGCAGGTCCGCAAGCTAATCGAGGCGCGCGATTTCGTCCGCTCCGGCTCAAGGGGCACGGTGACCGATCGTCCGGTGCTTCCCGATTATCGGGACTTCATCAAGCGCGAGTTCAAGCTCGCCCCGGGGATGAAGGTCGCGGTGGACGGCGGCAATGGATGCGGCGGCGTGGTTGCCGCGCCGTTGATGCGCGAGATGGGCGTGCAGACTTTCGAGCTGTTCATCGAGATGGACGGCCGCTTCCCGAACCATCATCCGGACCCCACGGTCGAGGAGAACATGCGCGACCTCGCGGCGGCGGTGATCAAGAACCGCGCCCAGGTCGGTATCGCGTACGACGGCGACGCCGATCGAATCGGAGCGATCGACGAGCACGGCAGGATCGTATGGGGTGACGAGCTGATGGTCGTGTTCGCGCGCTCGATCCTGAAGGAGCGCCCGGGCGCCGCGATTATCGGCGACGTCAAATGCTCCAAGCGGATGTACGACGATATCAGTCGTCACGGCGGGCGGCCGATCATGTGGAAGACCGGCCATTCGCTGATCAAGAGCAAGCTCAAGGAGGAAAGCGCGGCGCTGGCCGGCGAGATGAGCGGTCATATGTTTTTCGCCGACCGCTACTACGGCTTCGACGACGCGATCTACGCTTCCTTTCGATTGCTCGAAATTCTGAGCCGCGAGAATCGCGGGCTCGCCGCGATTCTGTCCGACCTTCCGAAGACCCATAGCACGCCGGAGATTCGGCTCGATTGTCCCGACGATCGCAAGTTCGATATCGTCCGCCGCGCCGCCGAGTATTTCCGCGCGCACTACGACGTGATCGATATCGACGGCGTGCGCGTCAACTTCCCTGACGGATGGGGGCTCGTGCGCGCTTCCAACACGCAGCCGGCGCTGGTGATGCGCTTCGAGGCCTCCAGCGCGGCGCGCCTTAACGAAATCCGCGCGCTCTTCGAGGGCAAGCTCAAGGAGCTGGGCGCGATTTGACCGCCCGGATCAAGTCCGGCCAGCGCCCGCCGGCCAACGATGCCGCCGTACTCATAATTGCGGGCGGCCGCGGCACGCGGTTCTGGCCTCTCAGCCGGGGAAATCGCCCCAAGCCGCTGTTCTCGCTCGACGGCAAAACTTCGCTGCTCAGCGAGACCGTGGCGCGGGCCCGAACGCTCACCGATCGCGAGCGAGTCTTCGTCCTGATCGCGAGCGGTCAGGAACGCGCGTTTCGCGCGGCGCTGCGCGGCCCGATTCCGGCGCGCAATATCCTGGTGGAACCGCAGGCGCACGGTACGACCGTCGCGATCGCCTACGGCGCGGCGCTTATCGAGCGACGGCTTGGCGCGGCGACCATCGCGGTGATGCCCGCCGACCATCTGATCTCGCCCGTCGCGGCGTTTGAACGCACGCTCAAGAGCGCGATCGCGCTGGCGAGAGCGCGCGGCGCGCTGGTGATAGTCGGCGTCGAGCCGACCCGCGTCGAGCCCGGCTTCGGGCACATCAAGATGGGACGCAAAGCCGGCGCCGGTTTCGAGGTGGAGCGCTTCGTGGAAAAGCCGCCCCCGGCGATCGCGGCGAAGATGGTGCGATCGCGCCAGTTCCTCTGGAATGCCGGGATGTTCGTGATCGGCACGCGGACGCTCGACAGCGAGTTGCGCGCGCATTGCCCGGCGCTCGCGGCGGCGATGAAGAAAATCGCCGCGGCGCCACAGAAATGCGCAGCCCTCTATCGCCGGCTCGATTTCGACGCGTTCGATCGCGAGATCGTCGAAAAGAGCAGCCGCGTGCTCGCCGTGCGCGCGCGATTTCGATGGCACGACGTTGGGAGTTGGGAGGGGCTATGGGAGGCGATGCGCGGCCAGGCCCGTGCGCACGATGGCGATCAAAATGTCTTGTCGCAAAATGTCCTGACGGGTAACGCGATCGCGCTCGAAACAAAGGGAGTATTTGCCCACGCACACGGCCGCCTGATGGTCCTGATGGGCGTCGATGACCTGGTGGTAGTCGATTCGGGCGACGCGATCCTGATCGCGCGCCGATCGCGCTCTCAGGAACTGCGCCTGGTCACCGACGAGCTCAAGCGCCGCGGGCTGGAGCGATATCTGTGAGCCAGGCGACCCTCACCCGGCGATGATCCTTCGCTTCGCTCGGCTCCTCGCCGACCTCTCCCTGGTCAGGGAGAGGTGCAGACCGGTGCGCGTTCTTAGTGCCTCTCCCTGACCAGGGAGAGGTCGCGCGAGCATCGCGAGCGCGGGTGAGGGTAGCCTGAGCTTTCGCGGCGCGATCATTTACTGAGAAAGCAAAACCCACCTTTGTATTCTTTGTATTCCGTAGCGCGGAAGCTGGGCGGAGCGATTGATCGGCTCCGCGAGTCTAGTCGAACGCCTGCGGGTCGCACTTCAGCGTCAGGTCGCGCAGGAAGCTGGTGTTGTCGTAGTCCTCGGCGTACATCGCGGCGAACCGCTTCGCCATCGCGGGGTCGATCGCTTCCCACATCACGGACTGCCGGTTGATCATCTTGCTCAACTCGGACGCCAGCTCGAGGTCGCCGCTCAGGCGCTCCCAGTTGCTGGAGCCGTCGTGGGCGGGCGGCTCGGGCGGTCGCGGCCACATCCCATGGTCGGTCAGAGTCGCCTTGAGCGCCTTCAAGTGTGCCGCTTCCCTCGCCGCGAGTTGTTCGAGCCCGGCCTTGATATTCGAGTACGAGCACATCGCGGCGTGGCGCTCGAGCCGCTCGATCAGCGACTCCTTGCGGCCCGCGATATCGGCCAGCTCGGCCAGCAGCATCTCATGCTGCGACGGCGATTCGCGAAAGAAGTCGAGAAATCCCATCTGCCCTCAGTAACTAAACACTAGCAGGTCCGATCAAGTGCAAAAGTCTGTCAGCTTTGCACGCCCCAAGGCAAGGAAGGCGGCTGCGCGTCGGAAGCCCGCCGGGAAGTAGGCGGAGTCCGCTCGGAAGGATAGAGCGCGCGAACCAGGAACGATTCGCGCTTGAAGAAGCCGCTGGTGTGGAATGAATCGTCGAGCTTCAGCAGCGCATAGTCCAGGTAATGGCCGACCTCGTGGAGCAGGGTGCGCAAAAAGGTTCTGGGCTTGACGACGTCGTGACGCTGCGCCGTGCGCATCCAGAGCACGATCGAAGGCGGACGCACGAAGAAGATCCCGTGCAGCTCGCCGCGCGCGTTGCGCGGCCGCACCTCGCGTACCTCGATTCGCACCGCCGGGACGGCGAATCGCCGGCATAGATCGGCCACCAGAATCCGGGTCGCGTCGTTCACTGCGGGGCGCGTGCCGGTTTCGAGTGCGCGCATCAGGTTGCGCGCCGAGTCGAAGGTGCCTGCATCGGGCACGAATGGGAGCCGCTCGATCGAATCGCTCCTGAGATAAGTCCGCTGACGCGCCGCCGAGAGCCGGTAGAAATAAGCCGGCATCCGCTTTTCGGCGCCTTCGCGCTCGGGCTTTGTCGAAGTCTGCTCCTTCACCGCCTGCGCCCTCACCCGCCGCGCGACATGAATGTCGCACGCCGACCTCTCCCGGCTTGCGGCTGCGATCGAATCGCAGCCGCGGGAGAGGTCTGTCACTCACGCATCCTCTTTCATATCATTTCCGGGGCGATCAGGAGAGCAATCAACGATGGAACTGAGCACGATCGAGGTAAGCATGCCCGACGGCGTGAATGTGATCATCGGCCAGGCG
>Ga0209517_10009408_pt1 | contig 11147 bp, 3 predicted proteins | sample PeaSoiMetSII2010_FD_187695 | JGI IMG/M metagenome (GOLD analysis project Ga0209517, IMG submission 187695) | Peat soil microbial communities from Weissenstadt, Germany - SII-2010 (SPAdes) (version 2) | ecosystem: Environmental > Terrestrial > Soil > Wetlands > Peat | place: Germany: Weissenstadt... | reverse complement strand
ATCCCCAGGATGAAGACCACGGCTGCAAAAACCCCTATGGTAGTGGAGGATCTCAGCGCGGCCATGTTGTCCTCAAATACCATGGATGCCCGGAGCCCCTCGTTCACGTAAAATAACGGTAGTGTCCTGGCGAACTTCTGGAGGAACCCCGGCATCAGTTCGATAGGGAAGAAGCTCCCCGAGAGGAACATCATCGGAAAACTGATGGCGTTTGCCGCGGCGGCTGCGCTCTGCGCCTCCTTCACGAAGCGGGCGAGTATCATCCCGATTCCGACAAACGCGAAGACGTCAAGCAAAATGAACACGAGGAGCCAAGCGTCGATATGCAGGCTGACGTCAAACACGGCGTAGCTCACCAACAACATCGCAATCGTGGATATAATCGCGAGTATGAATTGGTACAGGATGTTCGACAGTATCCAGTCGGTGCGGGTGATGGGTGTAGTGGATAGCTTTCTGATGATGCCCTTCTGTCGCAGCTCCGTGTCCGAGTCTACCGTGCCGAACAGGCTCAACGTCATCACCGACATCGCGATGATACCGGGGACAAAGAACTCGATGAACCGGTATTTCCTGGTATGTATCGATATTTCTGCCGTCCTGGCGAACGCCGGCTGTCCGGACAGCCCCTGGTTCATCTTGGCGAACACCAGTTCCAGGAGTTCAATCTTCTTATCCATCGAGCTGGAGCTGGGGTCGTAGACATACTTGATGGTAACGAATGCGTTGGGGTCGTCGAATTGCAGATACCGTGCGTAAGATCTTTCATAGCCTTTGGGGATAACGAGGACAAGGTTCACCTTGTTGTCCCTGGCGTACTGCGCGGCGTCGATGGCGGGGTCGACCTCGATTATCTTGAATTTCCCGGAGAGGGCCAGGGCTTTGGGGATCTCCGCCGAAGTTTCGGTTTGGTCGAGGTCCTGCACGCAAAGATCGAAGTTCATATTGTCCTGGTCCGCGAAAATAGAGCCGAACACGAGTATCAGCAGAATCGGGAAGGTAGTCGTGAAGAACATCGTGGTCTTCTCGCGGTAGAAGATCTTGAGGCTCACGATGAGACTTGCACCGACAACGCGCAGGTTCATTGCGCCCCCTTTCCCCCGAAGGCGCCTTCGCTGAGGTCCTCCCCGGTGAGCTTCAGGAAAACCTGTTCGAGATTGGGCTTGCGAATGTCAATGCTGAGCAACGACGCCCCTGCGTCTTCCATGGCGTTCAGTATCTTCCGGATATCGTCCATGTGTTCCACTCTCACGTTGATGCTCTTGTGGTTGTTAAGGCCAGGCTCGAAGCCCATCTTTCCAAGGACTTCAAAAGCTTTTCGATCGACGGGCTGCAGCGTGAGGGCCAGATAATCCGCGTTGTTTTCTATGAGTTGCACGGGAGAGTCCATGGCGATGATCTTCCCCTTGGAGATAATTGCGACAGTGTCTGCAAGAAGCTCAGCTTCCTCGATGTAGTGCGTGGTGAGAAATACCGTCTTTCCCTTCTTCTTAAGGCCGAGCATGACTTCCCACACCTCGCGCCTGGCGCGGGGGTCGAGCCCTGTCGTCGGTTCGTCTAGGAACACGACCTCGGGGTCGTTTACGAGCGCAATTGCGATTCCGAGGCGCTGCTTCAGGCCCCCGGAGAGCTTCATGTATTGCTCTTTGGCCTTGTCTTCGAGGTTCACGAGCCCTAACAGCCCGTCGATATCGGCGTTCCTGCGACAGAAAAGCCGCGAATAGTACTGCATAGTCTCCCGGACCGTTATCCTGTCGAACGAACTGAACCCCTGCGGGAGGACCCCTATGCGAGGAACGATGTCGCTCTTTTGCTTCGTGACGTCCATCCCGAGAATGCGTACTTTTCCCGATGTGGGCCTGCTGATCGTGTCGGCTATCTCCACGGTGGTGGTCTTGCCTGCGCCGTTCGGGCCAAGGAACGCGAAAACCTCGCCTTGCCTGACATTGAACGATATGTCGTTGACCGCCACCAGGTTTCCGTAACACTTCGTCAGGTTCTCGACTTCGATTGCGTGCTCAACTTGTGTGATCATGGATGGACATTCTGCCTCCAGGCAATGTATCAAGAACCTCCGGCTTCTCCCCTGTCAAGGCTGCCAATTCAAGAGGGTGATGGAAAGCCACATCTTTACATGAGGAAGCGAGCGTACCCATATGGACCGGCCGGGGCCTATGGGAAACCGCATCAGGGCCTTCCTTGATAAACGCACAGGAAAGGTATATCCGCCGTCTTCTCCTGCCGCTGATGGAGGATAGACGTTGATTTGCAATGGGTCTACAAGGTGGAACGCGCATCCCAGGGCCTTGACTACGGCTTCCTTGATAGACCAGAGCAGGGCTGATGCGTTTCCCAATTCTCCGCCCGCCAATCTCAAGGCATGTTGAAGCTCCTGGTCATTGAACACCCGGTGAAAGGGGTATTCCTTCTGGAATTCATCGGCCCCCGCCACATCGATGCCGATATCGGACCGATCCCCGCAGAGGGCGGCCCAGACGTTGCCTCCGCCTTCACTGAAGGAGATGGCCGGACCCCGGTATTCTCCCAACAGGAGATGTGGCCTGCCAAGCGAGCCGCGGACCACTTGAATGGGAGAAACGGCTCTATGGGAGGAATCAAAGCGTTTCCAAAGAGGGCTTTTCATCGCCGCCAGGTGATCCCACAGGATAGATACGAGGCGGTGCTTGTCCGCTGACCCGTTCGTCCGATATCCTTTGAAGATTTCGGTGGAACACGGCAAGGATGCATAAAAGACCGGTCCCCCCAGATGATCGAAACTCGCAGCATGGACGGTTATGTCCTGGCAATCCTCTGCCACATCTGCTCCACTCTTTCCCGAACCTGTCCTTTTGGAGCCCTGAAGGCTCAGTCCGAAACCCAGTGCATTCGCATATTGGAAACCTGCATGATGGTGCGGCCCAGATCGTCAAGTCCTCTGGCGTCCCAGGTGAGGCCTTGCTCGTTCTGCGCCCGCATGCGGGCCTCCAGGGTGATCTGTTCCCCCACCCGGCATTTTCGGCAAAAGCGCATCTCCCCGATCTCCATGGGAATCATGGATCGTTGCTCCGGCATCTTCATTGCCGCGCAGTAGAAGCCGGTCAACTGCAAAAGGGCCTCGAAAAGGTAGGGAGAGTACTGGTACTGCGCGTTGCGCAGATTTGCGAAATCACCTGTCTGCCGGTAGGTGGTTCGTCCCCGCACCACTCCAGGACCTGCGCCGTCAAGGAGATCCAGCACACTATACCTGCCCTTGAGGCCGCTGTGTTTTTCGTACCATTCAAGCATATTTTTATGGTCCATGGGGCGCGTCCGCAGTTCGTCGAGCCTGACGGTAAAATCCGGGAAATCATCCCCTAAAGATCCTTGCCCGCCGTCGAGAATGACCTGCCCCTGGCAGTGGGGGGTGAATCGGTCCATCAATCTTCCCGTGGGGGAGATCTCCTGTGTTGCCAGAGAGACCTCGCACAACACCTCGGGAAGGCCGTTGCCAACCAGGCGGCAGGAGATCCTTGAAGACCGCGGAATCCCGGGAGGGCATTGGATCATGTCCAGGAATCGTACCTGGCGGGCCCCTCGCACCTGCAAGTGGGGATACAGAATCCGGGCGGCTTCCATGAATGTTTCCAGAAACATGGCGGCTGAGACCAGGGGATGCTTGACGAACGTCAAGGGTCTGTGATCCTCAATCCAAAGATCCGTTTCCCGGGAGAAGGATCTATAGGCCTCGAGTTGCCCCCGGCGGATATCCAGGCTTGAGATCCCCTCTATCATTGGAAAGTCCTCGGGGCTAAAGGACGCGCAGCCTCCATCCAGTTCTCCACTGAGCGAAGGACGGGTCTTGTCATTGATCCTTGCCGTCTTAACCGAGGGTAGAGTTCTCATGAACATTACCCAATCGTCGTCGGCCGAGGATACGAAGATCTCCCGGCAAAAAAGCCCTGCAAGCTCATTTACATGGATATACGACGCGCCCATCCGCCTCATTAGCTCACGTACATCGGGGTCCTCGGCCATGCCCGCTCCCTCGATAGGGGGAAGCATCAAAGCCTTGAACCGGATGGCGTCATTGTTCCGCCGCAGGCTTCTGATCAACGCAGACATCATCCGGTTGGCTGCCGCGTAGTTGGTTTGGCCAGGATTACCCTGGATCGCGGCCACCGAGGAAAGGCCCACGAAAAATCTCAGATCGGTCTTCTCGGCAGCCTGGAACAGGTTCCAAGCCCCGAGGAACTTAATGTCTGTGACCATGGAGAAATCATCCGGAGTCATTTGGCTGAGGAAACCGTCCCTGAGGACTCCCGCGCCGTGGATGATCCCTCGGACCTTGCCATAACGCTTTGCCACCTCGTCCATGACGGCGCGGACCGCCTCGGGGTCAGCGACGTCGCAGGTATGGTAGAATGCCTCGATCCCTGATGAGCGTAAATCCGCCAGGGTCCGGGTAATCTCCAAAGCCCTGTCATCGAAAGCCAAAGACTCCGGCGGCGAATGCGTGGGACGGAGTTTTACGGTATTCATGCCTGGATCGAGAGTCGTTCTTCCCAGAAAGACCAGTCGGGGCTTAAAGGGCGCAAGACTGCGGGCCAGGTGGGGGCTGATCCCCGTTGCGCCTCCGGACATGACTACAACGTCTCCAGCGCTCAGATCAAGAGTTAACGGGTCCCTCAAGACAGACGGGGCAACGCGTCCCTCCGAGGTGAAGACCTTTCCATCACGATGAGCCATCTCCACCATCGTGTACCCTCTGTCCAGAGCATCGCATAATGCAGTGCGAAGGTCGGTGTCACGGCCGATTTCCAATGTGCGAAACTGGACCGCCGGGTATTCCTGCGCTGCGCTCAGAAATAGTCCCAGCATCCCCTCCGCCGGCAGCCGGCCCGGTGTTGCGGTATCTTCCACAGAGTGGCCTAACACGACGAATTTCCTGGCCGGTGTCTGGAGAAATGCTTTCAGGATTATAAAGAGCCCCTTGAGAAGCCGCGAAATATCCTCCATGCTCCTTAAACTTTCCGGCAGATCTTGAGGCAAGATGATAAGCATCCCAACGAGGGACGTCAGACCCGATATCCTATCGGAAGCGCTATGGGCCCCTTCGTCAGTTCGAATATCATAGCCCGTTTCGCCTGGACCGAAGCTCCCTTGCATGAACGGCATGGGAACTATGTCAACCCCGTGATCCAGGCGCAAGATGTCCCCTGCACTTGCTGCAATGCGGTCATCCCTGCCCGGTGAGAGAACGAGGACTGATTCGCCCGGTTGGAATTTTATGGGAATGGAAGCCGGCAGATCGACAGGGACGTAACTGAATACGAGCCGTTTCAGGCTCGCCTCATCCTCTGAGGGCTTCAGGATTTCATCCCTCGCCGCGCCTGGGTCAACAGCCTTGGTGGCCGGCCGCTGCCCGGCGCCTTCCTGCCTGGCGATTATCTCGGAGATCTTCTGCGCGATGTCCTTCACGGTGCGGACATGGATAAAATCCTGCAATTCGATGGTGATCTCGAAATGGCGCTCCGCAGCGTCCATGATGATCGGGAGACGACTGGAGCGAATGGATAGATCTTTCCTGAGATCCATATCGGGTTGGATCTCGTCTCTTTCGAATCCAGTAGCGTCCATGATGATTCGAATAAGGCTCTCGATGTGATCCTGGCTTTCAGACGCATCACCTGCGGGGGGAGCCACCGTCGATACGGGAGAATCGCCTGGATCGGGCAATCCCGCTGAATCACCCTCTATAAAAAGGGGACTTCCGGCAGATTCCCTCTTTTCTAAAGAAGGGGCGGAAGGAATTTCACGGGCGTGCGGATCACGATTGGCCCTTAATTGAGCAGCAACGGGTGGCTCCTTCCGGCTCTCGGGAGGTCCGCAGCCACCGAGCATGGATTGGATAACCGATGTCAGATCGGATTCCTGGAATGCCGGGTTGACCTCCCGGCGGATGGCTTCCAGGATGTTGGGCCTAAGAAATCGACCGAAGCTCTCCAGCATAAATCGGTTTATTTCCTTTTGCACGATCCCTTCCACCGGGTTGGACCCTGCAGGCCCGAATGCCACGGGACGTAACGTGGGCGTAAGGGGGGAGCTGTAAGACCCGGGAGCCTTTCCAACTCCATGGAGGGAAACAGATCCGGGTTCCCTCTGAACCTTCAGGTGCCCTTGCACGAAAAGCTGAGCAAGGGCTGCCTTGCAGGTCAAGCTCTCCGCCCCGGGAAGGCAGGTCTGGATGCATGTCGAGTCAGAGACCGTGTCTGCGATGAGATTGCTCAATATATCGCCCGGGCCGACCTCCACAAAGAGCCGGACTCCGTAGTCGTTCCAAAGAGTCTGAACGTTATTCATCCAATGGACGGGAGATTCCAGGTGGGCCATCAGAATTTGCTTGATCTCTCCAGGATCTGATGGATACGGCGCCATGGTCGTATTGGAAATGACGGGAATCTGCGGAGGATGAAACTCGATAGGGGCAATGAACTCTTGGAGCTCGTCATGGATGACTCTCATGATCGGGGAGTGGAAGGCCATGCTGACCCGCAAAAGAGTGGCCCTGTATCCCATCTCCTTCAGCCGGTCGGCAAAATTCCTGATCGCCTCGGTCTTGCCGCTCAGAACGACCTGGCACGGCGAATTGATATTGCTGATGTGGACATCTTCCTCCCGTCCCTGGATCATCTCTTTGAGCAGATCCAGGGGGGCGTCCACGGCCGCCATGACCCCCGGGTCCATATGCATGCCACTGGCTTTGTCCATGCAGCGGGCCCTCATGTTCACGATTCGGAACCCGTCCTCCAGGGAATAGACTCCGGCCAGGCACAAGGCGCTCAGTTCGCCTAAGCTGTGGCCGGCCGTCGCCACCGGTTGAATGCCAAGAGAGAGGAGGTAGCGCGCCAAGGCGTATTCCAGGACGAACAGGGCGGGTTGCTGCCACCGGGTCTTCTGAAGATTCTCCTCTCGATCATGGAACAGCATGTGAAGGAGGTCGAAGTCCGCAGCCGCAGCAGCCCGATCCATCCACTCCCTGACGACGGGAAAAGACTCGTAGAGGTTCCGCCCCATTCCTGCATAGTGGACGCCCTGCCCGGGAAACACCAAGGCGAGCGGCGCCGCCGGCAGATCCTCGGCGCCAATGAAGACCCCCCGCTGCGCCAGGGACCTCAAGTTCTTGGATGTGACGATTCCTCCCTCTGTAAGGTGGCGTGACCTCTCGATGACAGTGAGCGCCTCTTCTTCGGATTCCGCCACGACCGCCATCCGGCAGTCACGGCCACCCAATCTGGCTCGAAAGAAAGAGACTCCCTGAGGCTCAGGAGACCCACCACTTGCCTCTCCCGCGAAATTGGGTTCTTCCTTCAAATCCGAAGCGCCTTCACCCTTCTCTCGGACGAGACCTCGCTCACCGCCCGGGGATACCAGGATCGTAGCTGCTTCATCCATGGCCTGCTCCAACTGCACCACGTAGTTAGAACCTCCAAACCCGAAAGCATTGACCTGCAGCCTTCTTGGCCGGCCGGCCCCGCACGCCCAGTCGAGCGGTTCGGGGGCGATGAAGAGCCCCGATTCCTCCAAGCCAATTTCCGGATCTGGATTTATATAATTGAGGGTGGGGGGGAAAACCCCCGCCTTCATTGCCATAACTCCTCGAATGATGCTGATGATGCCCGAGGCGCCAAGAGTGTGTCCGATCTGGGATTTGAATGAGGTGAGAACTGTGCGCTTGGACGAATTGAAGAAGGACTTCAGGGCACGGACCTCCTCTACGTCACCTTGCCGGGTGCTCGTGGCATGGCATTCCACCAGGTCCACCGCATCGGGTCCATAGGGCGTCCCCTGGAAAGAGGTGCGAATAGCGATCTCTTGAGTGACCCTGGAGGACTCCACCATGCCCAGATGATTGTTGCTCGCACCCATGCCCGTGATGACGGCATGGACCAGTGCCCCCCTTGCGCGGGCCGAACTTTCCCGCTCGATGACAATTACCCCTCCGCCTTCGCCCAGGACCATTCCGTCTCTTTCGGCATCGAAGGGGCGAGAGGTTTCGTGAGGGGGTCTTTCCCGCCCGGACAGCCCGCAAAGGGCGCCCAGGGCTGAAAATTCCAGAAAATGCATGTGCCTGACAGTATCCTCGCCCCCTCCGACGATTGCCGCATCGATGATGCCGGTTCGGATCATTTGAATGGCGCTATGCAGTGCGACCAGTGAGGTCGCGCAGGCTGCGGAGACAGAATGACTGGGTCCCATGAAACCATAGCGGTTGCAAATGAAGCCGGCCGCTGCGGAGTTGAGTCTACCCAGAAGTGTGGTATCGTCCGGGGACAGGCGTCCGGATTTCACCTCGCGTTCGACGGCGCTTATCTGATCCGGGCTGAGGTGAAGAGCCCTGTTGATATCGGCAAGGATGTCGTGAACGTGCCCCCTTATGATTAAATCGGGGAGGGTCATCGCCGCCTCTCCGGAATTCTGGGAGATGATGACCGCCATTCGCTCCCGTGGGATGTTCGACTCCAGGATGCCGGACGCCCGGATGGCTCTCTCCGCCAGCCACATGGTGATCTTTGTGGCTTCGGTCATGGTTCGGAAATCATGCGGGGGAATCCCGAGCTCATTGCGGGAGATATGAAAGTCCAGGAAAGCGCCCACTTTGCAGTAAGTTTTGTCCGGAACGAACGGGCGGGGATCATAAAAAAGGTTGTGATCCCACCGGGAAGGCGGAACAAGGGTAATACCGCTTTTCATGGCCAGGCTTGCAGCCCAGACCTCTTCCGGGTCTTTCCCCAAGGTGTTGAGAATACCCATCCCGGTGATGACAACCCGTTCATGGGCGTCTCTATGCGGCGCCACTTGCTTCAGTCCATAACCAATCCCGCGGGATGGGGTTATTATGGGGTGCGAAGCCCCGGGTGAAGGTTCAGACATTCTCTCGCCGGACCCCTCAAATGGCTGATGCAGCAAAAGATGGCCTTCGGCCAACTCGCGATGGAAGGACTGCAGCTCCAAGACCTTACCGATGAGGCCGGCGCAGGCCCCACTCATGAATTGCCCGCGTTCCAGGCAAGCCCGCTCGTCCAGAGGCGCCCCGCACGGTCTGTCCATACCTCGGGCCGCAGTGAAGAGGCTCCCCGCTGTGATCTCTTCTATTCTCGTGCGGAAAGAGTGCTCGTCTTGTTGACCCGCTGCAAACTCCCTCTCCAGGGATAAAACCGCAGCCGCTCTCGGGGTCCTCAAGGATCGCACCCTCAGTCCGGTGTCCTGGCCTGAAACAACCGTTCCGCCCGGAGGCGATTCCAGGATCATACGCTGATAGAGCGCCGTCAGGGCGCACGTCTCAACGATCTCCCCGGTGGCCAGATACGCGGTGCCCATCTGGATGGCATCCGCTCCGAGCATGGCGGCTATGAATGCGGTCTCCCGATTGAAGATTCCCCCGGCAAGAACAATACGACAATTTTGGAACAGGGCTGGTTTTAGGCGTTTGAGATCCAACACCCTTTGAGCAAGGGTGAGTGTGCTATGGCGCCCCACGTGCCCGCCTGCCTCATATCCCTCGCAGATCGCGTATCGGACGCCGGCTTCAAGTGCGAGCCTCAAAAGGGCCTCATCAGGGGCGATATATATGACCTCCATGCCGCATTCCATCAATTCCCCTAAAGGTGAGAGATCACCTCCTGCGATCACCACAAAACGGGGCTTGTTTTTCTTTAACCATGCCAGATGGATCTGCCTGCAAGGGTTCTCCGCCAAAGAGATGATATTTACTGCATACGGACGTCCTCCCATTATCTCCGGCAGGCGTCCCAGCCGCCGGTCAAGGGTCTCTACGTCCATCAGGCCAAGGGCGATGGTAGGCAATCCACCGGCGTCGGCGACCCGTGAGGCAAACTCAGGGACATCGGTGATGCAGGACATGGCCCCTTGGATAAAGGGGAATCGGGTTCCCATCTCTCCGGCTACGGGGCTGTCCAAAAAGCAATCCTTTTTCACTTCAGCCAGTTGGCATAAGCTGCCAATCTCGTCCATGAAGGACTTAACAGCCGCTTCGGTTCCCGTCCCGAAACGCTCGGCGAACGACGCAGCAAAGGCGGTCTCCACACCCATAGGGATGAGCTCGTCCGGGGCGAAATGGCTCTCAAGAGGATGGAGTGCCCCGGCACTCACTCGGCCTGCGAAAGAACGGCGGCTTTCCTCCGTAATCTTTGCTCCGCACAGCAAGCTCTCGAACCTTTTGATTTCCTTGAACGCGATAGAGTTTCCCTTGTTGAAAAGGCGACAGGGAACCTGCAGGTCGAGGCCGGCCAGATCGGTAGAATCCAGGCGGATGTTGGAGAGACGCTGGCGCTGGAGATCGTCGACGGCGACAAGGTCTGTCAGCCAATGGACACTCTCGAAGACGATCCCCGTGGCCCCGGTGCACAGCAGTGCCGCCGCCGCCTCAGGGGTGGAGACGCTTCCCCAGATGAGGATGTCCGGAGACTTCGAGCGGTTGCGCAGCATTTCCTTGACCGCTGAATATAGGGCCAGCGTCGTCTCAGAGCTCACGAATCCTGATGCCTCACATCCTTTCAGAACGATGCGCCCGATTTCCGAGCTATCTGTCAAAATAGCAGCCAGTAAATTCAGGTCCCCGACGATCGGGAAGCAGCGGTAGTCTTCCGACAAATCCTTCAATCTCTGTAGAAAGGCAAAAGAATCCTCCCGGAAAAACTGGGGGTGGCATTCGATCCAGATGTTTTGGACCCCTGTTGCTTTCAACAACGGGCCCAAAGACGAATCTATCAAGGCAGGGGCAGAAATCTTGATATCCCTGACCTGGCCGGCAGGGTCGGCTTTTTGTAAGAAAGAACCGAGCGCGTCCACGCCCGTCATGGAAAAATCGAAGATGGCTCTGCTCCCCGTTCGATGTGCCATTTGGGTCACAGGAGGGACCATCTCTTCTGGCCGCCACACAAAAGCAATGATTGGACCTCGATTTTTAGCCAATATGTCCGCACCCCCGTTTCAACGCTTTACTCTTGCCGTCAGTGATTATAAGGACTTTCTAAATATGCCATATTTCTTGTGGATTCTTCCGCCGGCTTCCTCTACCAGTAAGTTGATCGACTCGTTGTCCTCCAGGGTCCAGCCCATCTCCAGATAGCGATATTTTCCTTTCTTCC
>Ga0209517_10009407_pt1 | contig 11149 bp, 11 predicted proteins | sample PeaSoiMetSII2010_FD_187695 | JGI IMG/M metagenome (GOLD analysis project Ga0209517, IMG submission 187695) | Peat soil microbial communities from Weissenstadt, Germany - SII-2010 (SPAdes) (version 2) | ecosystem: Environmental > Terrestrial > Soil > Wetlands > Peat | place: Germany... | reverse complement strand
CCCGCGGTAGCAGCCGCGGCCGCGCTGGGACTGGCGCCTGCCAGCTGGCGACGGGCCAGGCCCGCCCGCGCGCCGTCTGCTCTGGCGGGTTCGCTGTCCACTCCAGCCGAGGCGCCGTCTGCTCCGGACGGGTCGCCGTCCGATCCGGGAGGAGCGCCGTCCGATCCTGGGGGAGGGCCGTCCGATTCGGCCGTATCGCCGTCTGATCAGGGAGGGTCGTCGGCTGCTCCGGCGGGGCGCAGGTGGTCCCGGCTGAGCCATCCGCGCTTGATCCGGTCACGTCTGACCTGGCCGCGGCTGCGCTGGCTGGCCTATCTGCTGCTCGGCGGGGCGGCGGGCGCGCTGGCCGGCGAGTTCCTCGTCGTGGTGCTCGCTGCCTGCGGGCTGATCGAGATGTCCATCCGTACGGCCGGGACCCAATCCGGCGGACCCGGCGAGCCCGGTATATCCGGCAGGCTCGGTCGGCTCGGTCGGCTCGGTCGGCTCGGTAGGCCCGGCGGGCCCGGTAAGCCCGGCAGGCCCGGTAAGCCCGGCAGGCCCGGTAAGCCCGGCAGGCCTGGCCCGCCGGGCGCGATCCTGCCGCTTGCGCTGGCCGCCCCGGTGGCCGCCGGCGGGCTGCTCGCCCTGGTCTGGGTCGCGTTCAAGGTCGGAGCGCTCTCCTACGGCGGCGGCTTCGTGATCGTGCCGCTCATGCAGCAGGACGCCGTGCATACCTATCACTGGATGACCGGCACGCAGTTTCTCAGCGCTGTCGCCCTCGGCCAGGTGACACCCGGCCCGGTCGTGCAGACCGTCGCCGTCGTCGGCTTCGCTGCGGCCGGCCTTGGCGGCGGCTTGCTCGCCGCGCTGATCGCCTTCGCCCCATCTTTCGCCTTCGTGCTGGTCGGCGCACCGCGGTTCGCGATGCTCCGGCGCAACGCCCGGGTGCAGGCGTTCCTGACCGGCGCCGGACCTGCCGCCATCGGCGCGATCGCCGGGGCCACCATCCCGCTGGCGCTTGAGCTTGCGCATCTCTGGCAGCTGGCGGTGCTCGGCCTGGCTGCGGCCTGGCTGCTCGGTCTGCGCCGGAATGTTGTCGCTGCCATCGTCGGCGCGGCCGGTCTCGGTGTCATCGCGGTCCTGGCCGGCGCCCCGCTTAGCTAATCGCCACCTCAGCGGTAATCGCTGCTGTGGTAGCACACGGTGATCGTCGAGTCGCCGCGATCTCGCGACCGAAGATCGTGGAGACTTTTGTGCACATACCGCAGTCAAGTCTCCACGATCAGTTTTTCGCCAGCGCCCGGCGTCCGGTGCGACGAAGGTGCCCGGCGTCGCCGGGCGACTCGCCGCGATCAGCTGGTCGGCGCCGCGGCCTGGTGGCGGGGCGGGCCGGCGTTGACGAGCAGCCCCACGACGAGTGCGGCGGCGACCAGGATGCCGGCCGGCCAGCTGGCTGCCACGGTGTAGCCGTGGACCAGCGCGGCCGCGGCACCTGGCCCGCCGCGGATCCGAGTCGCGAGGTAGCTGGCGGTGGCTGCGGCGGCGATCGTGTTGAGCAGCGCGGTGCCCAGCGAGGCACCGACCTGCTGGGCCGTGTTGGCCACGGCTGAGGCAACTCCCGCCTCGCGCGGACCGACCCCGGCAGTGGCCGTGGAGAAGGCGGGCACGAACACCGCGCCCAGGCCGAAGCCGAGCAGCAGCTCGGCGGGCAGCACATGGGTGACATAACTGGCCTGGACGCCAAGGCCGGTCAGGGTCGCCATGCCGGCCGCGGCGAGCACCAGGCCAGGGACGATGAGCAGGCGCGGCGGCACCTGCGGCAGCAGCGCGCGGGCAACGGTGGTGGAACTGACCAGCACGGCAGCGGATAGCGGCAGGAACGCCAGGCCGGCCCGGGCCGGCGAGTAGCCCAGTACCACCTGGAAGTCGAAGGTGAGCAGCAGGAAGAGCCCGTACATGGCGATCACGGCCAGGCCGATCCCGAGATAGGAGCCGCCGCGGTTGCGGTCGGCCAGAATACGCAGCGGCAGCAGGGGGTCGCTGACCCGTGACTCCACGATCCCAAGCACGCCAAGCAGCCCGAGGCCGGCCGCCAGCGCGCCGAGGGTGACCGGCGACGACCAGCCTTTCGTGGCCGCCTCGGAGAAACCGTAGACGAGTGCGACCAATCCGCCGGTCACCAGGAGCACCCCGGGCAGGTCGAGCCTGGAGCCACGCTGGCGCGGTGCATCGGGCAGCACCCGGCGGCCGGCCATCAGCGCGGCGACCGCGATCGGGACGTTGACGAACAGGCACCAGCGCCATTGCAGGTACTCGGTCAGGATGCCGCCGAGCAGGAGACCAGCGGCGCCTCCGGTGCCGGCGATCGCCCCGAACACGGCGAAGGCCTTGGCCCGCTCGCGCGCCTGCGTGAAGGTCAGGGTCAGCAGGGACAGCGCGGTTGGAGTGAGCAGGGCGGCGAAGGCTCCCTGGGCGGCACGCGCGCAGAGCAGCACGCCGAAGCTTGGCGCGGCACCACCAGCCGCAGAGGCGGCGGCGAAGCCGGCCAGGCCAGCCAGGCCGGAGCGGCCGGGAGCAGGTCGCGAGCAGGCCGGGACCGGGCCGGGACTGACAAGGCCGCCGTGCCATAGCCGACATTGACACTGGGCCGGCCAGGCACCTAGATTTTTCAACGTTCGATAACGGAACTGATGTTCGGCAAGCGCACATTGTCGCTGCCGGTTGAGCCGCCACCTGATGAAGGAGTTGTACCCGTGACTCTGCTCGACAAGTCAACCTGGCACGGCAAGGCGTTCACCGGCGGGTGGAACCAGGTCGGCGGCGGCGAGGCCGCGGTCATCGAGCCGGCCACCGGCGCCGAGCTCGGCCGGGTCGGCATCGCATCGCCGGCTGACATCGCCGCAGCGACCGCCGCCGCGGCGGCTGCCCAGCCAGGCTGGGCCGCGCTCCCGTACACCCAGCGGGCCGCGATCTTGCGCAAGGCCGGCGAGATCTGGCTGGCCAACGCGGCCGAGATCGAGGACTGGAGCGTCCGCGAGGGCGGGAAGATCCCCCCGGCGGCGCAGTTCGAGACCCACGTGGCTACCGAGGAGGTCTTCGAGGCGGCCACGCTGCCCGGCCGCTCGTACGGTGACCTGCTGCCCAGCGAGCAGCCGCACCTGAGCTTCGCCGAGCGGGTGCCGGTCGGCGTGGTCGGCGTGATCGCCCCGTTCAACTTCCCACAGATCCTCGCGATCCGCTCGGTGGCTCCCGCGCTCGCCCTCGGCAACGCGGTGGTGCTCAAGCCCGATCCCCGGACCGCCGTCTGCGGCGGGGTCGTGCTGGCCAGGATCTTCGAGGAGGCCGGCCTGCCCGAGGGCCTGCTGCACGTCCTGCCCGGCGGTGCTGACGTGGGCGAGGCACTGATCGAAGATCCGCTGGTGTCGGTGATCTCGTTCACCGGGTCCACGGCGGCCGGACGCCGGGTCGGCGCGCTGGCCGGCCAGCACCTCAAGCGGGTGCACCTGGAACTCGGCGGCAATTCCGCGCTGATCGTCCTCGACGATGCCGATCTGGACAAGGCGGCCTCGGCCGGGGCCTGGGGCTCGTTCCTGCATCAGGGCCAGATCTGCATGACAGCCGGCCGTCATCTGGTGCAGGACGCGGTCTACGACGACTATGTCAGCCGCCTGGCCGAGAAGGCCGGCCACCTGCCGGTCGGCGACCCGGCCTCCGGGCAGGTCGCCCTCGGGCCGATCATCGACGAGCGCCAGCGCGACAAGGTGCACGCCCTGGTCACCGGAAGCGTGGACGCTGGCGCCAGGCTCGCCGCGGGCGGCACCTACGAGGGCCTGTTCTACCAGCCAACCGTGCTGGCTGACGTGGCTCCGGCCATGCCGGCCTATGCCAATGAGGTGTTCGGCCCGGTCGCGCCCGTGGTCCGGTTTTCCACCGTGGATGAGGTGGCCAAGCTCGCCGCCGACTCCGAATACGGCCTGTCGCTTGGCATCTTGACCAAGGACGTCATGCGCGGCCTGGAGCTGGCCCGCCGGATCCCCACCGGGATCGTGCACATCAACGACCAGACGGTGGACGACTCGCCCAACACCCCGTTCGGCGGCATTCGCGCGTCCGGCACCGGTGCCCGGTTCGGCGGGACCGCGAACCTCGACGCGTTCACCGACACCCGGTGGGTAACCATCCGCGGTGACATCGCGCCCTACCCCTTCTAGGCGCAGTTCCGCAGGAGATGCGCACCCAGGTAGGCATCGTCGGCGCCGGTCCGGCTGGCCTGCTGCTGTCCCATCTGCTCGCGCTCCGCGGCATCGAGTCGGTGGTCGTGGAGATCCGCAGCCGCGATTACTGCGAGGCCAGGCAGCGGGCGGGCGTTCTGGAGGACAGCAGCGTCCGGCTGCTGCGCGAGGCAGGCCTGGCCGGCCGGCTCGACCAGGAGGGACTGGAGCACGGCGGCATCTACCTGCAGTTCGCCGGCGAGCGCAGGCACATTGACTTCCGCGAGCTGACCGGCGGCCGCACGGTGACCGTATACGCCCAGACCGAGGTGGTTAAAGACCTGATAGCGAAACGGGTCGCGGCCGGCGGTGCCGTCCACTTCGAGGTGGCCGACACCGTGGTAGATCACCTGGACACCGACCGCCCGGTGCTCAGCTACGCCAGCGCGGACGGTGCCAGGCACGAGGTCGTCTGCGACGCGATTGCGGGCTGCGACGGGTTCCACGGGATCGGTCGGCCAGCCATTCCCGCTGACCTGCTCACGGTACGGGAGCGTGAGTACCCCTACGCCTGGCTGGGCATCCTGGCCGACGTCCCGCCATCCACCGACGAGCTGATCTACTCGCACCACCCGCGCGGGTTCGCGCTGCACAGCCTGCGCAGCCCGACGCTCAGCCGCCTGTACCTCCAGGTCGACCCGGACGAGTCGATCGGGAACTGGCCGGACGAGCGGATCTGGGATGAGCTGCAGAGCCGCTTCGAGCTTCCCGGCTGGGACCTGAAGCAGGGCCCGGTGCTGGACAAGGGCATCACCCCGATGCGCAGTTTCGTCAGCGCTCCGATGCGGTACGGGCGGCTGTTTCTGGCCGGAGACGCCGCGCACATCGTGCCGCCCACCGGCGCCAAGGGACTCAACCTGGCACTCGCCGACGTGGCCGTGCTCGCCCCGGCGCTTGACCGCCTGCTGCACGGCGACCCGGCGCTCGCTGACGCCTACTCAGCTACCTGCCTGAACCGGGTCTGGCGCGCTACCCACTTCTCCTGGTGGATGACGACGATGCTGCACCGGACTCCCGGCGCTGACCCGATGGAGGCTGAGCTGCAGCTAGCTCAGCTCCGCTACGTCACCACCTCACGGGCGGCGGCTACCTCGCTCGCCGAGAACTACACCGGCTTCCCCGCGCTGGCCGCCGACCCGGGGACCGCTGACTGAATCAGACAAGGAAGATGATCAACATGCGCAGTGCACCGCCGTTCCGCGCCGACCATGTCGGCAGCCTGCTCCGCCCGCGGCAGCTGCTCGCGGCCCGCGACGACTTCGCCGCCGGGCGGATCGACGCCGCCCAGCTGCGCGCCGTCGAGGATGCGGCGATCACCCAGATCGTCGCCATGCAGGCGGACGTCGGCCTGCAGTCGGCCACCGACGGCGAGTTCCGCCGCGCGTCGTGGCACATGGATTTCATCTATCAGCTGGGCGGCATCACCAAGGCGCCGGGCAACCTGGCGGTCAAGTTCCGCAACGCCTCGGGCAACATCGAGTTCACGCCCGCGGCGCTGCACGTCTCCGGCCGGATCGGGCTGGATCACACGATCTTCGAGAACGACTTCCGCTACCTGCAGTCCGTGGCCGGCTCGGCGACGCCGAAACTGACCATCCCCTCGCCGAACATGGTCCACTACCGCGGTGGGCCGGCGGCGATCGACCCGGCGGTCTACCCCGACATGGAGGAGTTCTGGTCAGATCTGTCCGCCGCCTACGCCGAGCAGGTCCGGCGGCTCGCCGCGATTGGCTGCAGCTACCTGCAGCTTGACGACACCAGCCTGGCCTATCTCAACGACCCGGCCCAGCGGGCCGAGATAGCCGAGCGCGGCGAGGATGCCGAGCACCTGCATCTGCGGTACATCCGCCAGGTCAACGACGCTATCTCGGCCCGGCCACCGGGACTGGCTGTGACCACGCACATGTGCCGTGGCAACTTCCGATCATCCTGGGCCGCCGAGGGCGGTTACGACTTCGTGGCCGAGGCGCTGTTCAGCGAACTGAACGTGGACGGATTCTTCCTCGAGTACGACGATGAGCGCTCTGGCGGATTCGAGCCGCTCCGATTCGTGCCGAAGGGGAAGATGGTCGTGCTCGGCCTGGTGACGACCAAGCGCGGTGAGCTCGAGGACCCCGATCTGCTGAAGCGGCGGATCGACCAGGCCGCCAGATTCGTGCCGCTTGACCAGCTGTGCCTGTCGCCGCAGTGCGGGTTCTCCTCCACCGTCGAGGGCAACGTGCTGACCGCCGACGAGCAGGCGGCCAAGCTCCGGCTTATCGTCCAGACGGCTCGCGAGGTCTGGGGCTGAGGCACGAGCAACGAAGGATCGCTAGCACGGCCCAGATCGTTGACCGGAAGACCTGTGACTCCGGCGAGCCCGGCAGGGTTCATGAATGCCGCAATCATCGCATAACGGTCGCTCGGTGTGGTCCGGCGGCCGGGCCCAATAGATGCGAAGGGCCATCGACGTCGCTGTAGGGAGATGTAAGGAAACCCCCAACATGGCAGTCCCGGACGCTGCCCGCCGACTGGTCATCGAATGGACGAGCCAGCTTCAGCCATCGCGTCGAGGCCCGCGAACCAAGCAGCGCAAGGCGCCTGCGGCTGTCCCCGACCCTAACACGAGCCGCTGACCCAGCCACACCCAGAGTAAGGCTGCGCGGGCAAACCCACCCAGGCGCGCCCGCGCAGCACCGACCGAGGAACCATGTCCACTAAACGAGGTGGCCCGCCCACCCTGCCCCCAACCATGCGCCGGCGGGGCACAGCGCCAACGTAAACCTCAGCCCCCCACCAAAGAACCAAATCGGAGCCCTCACGGGCACTCACCTAAGAACCCGCAGCCACCTCACGCGCACCAACCACCGACCTGCCGGCCAGGGCAGACACCAGACAGCCACAACAAGACGACCTCCGCGATTGACGCCCGCAGTGCCTTGCGCGACGATGTGCCAGTAGAACATTTCTCTAACTTTCGAGAAGGAACTATCAATGCGTGCCAGGTTCTTAGGCAAAGACCCAGATTCCCAGACAGGCCAGTCGCCTACGCTGTTCGCGACGGACCGCACCGACCGCAGGACGTACATCGCTCAGGGCTGGGTCGTCACCGACCCGCAGGCGCTCGCTGACGTAGGCGAGATCCCGCCCGGCGAGGCGATAATCGAGATCCCCGAACATGTGCTGAAGTTCTACCAGCGCGACCAAGGGGAGGAACACCGCTGAGCCTGCTTATCGGGGATAGTTTCGACCAGCTTTTCCACTCTTTCAAGCACACAGCGTTCCGCTTGGAAGTCCGGGACAGCTACGACTCGTCGTATGAGCGCGACTCGTTGCGGAAGTTCCTCGCAGGCGAGCCGGACGATCTGCCCTGGCTGCAAGACTGGCTGAAGATAATCCGGGCGGCGTCGGCTGAAGGTCGCCGTTTCTCGCGCGTGCGAGTAGCGACGGTGCCGCTCACGGACTACAGCCGCTTCGGTGTCTGGTGCAGCCAGTTCACCAACGGCGCGGGTGAGGATATCCGGTATGTCACGCGGGACCAGGCGGTTGCCGATGGCCTGCCGAACCATGACTACTGGCTGTTCGACTCACGCAAGCTGGTACGGATGCACTTCGATGACGGAGGCCGCTTCGAGGGCGGTGAAGCGATCGAAGACCCGGCTCTGATCGTGCAGCACGGCTACTGGCGCGATGCTGCATGGCACCGAGCCATACGGCGGGACGACTTTGCCGCCGAATAGAGCAAGCGGCGTGACCAACGTGCAACAGGCACGCGAGGCACTGGGCAGGCGACTCCGCGAGTTGCGGCAGCAAGCCGGGCTCACCGGTAAGCAGCTCGCGGAGTCCTTGTCATGGCCGCCATCGAAAATCTCCAAGCTAGAGAACGGTCGACAGTCCCCGACCGATCGGGACATCAGGGCCTGGACCCGTACCACGGGCAGCGAGCGCGAGACCGAAACGCTGCTGGCGTCGCTGCACACGCTCGAAGTGCAGCACGCCGAGTGGCAGCGACTGCTCAGACTGGGCTTGCGCCCGCATCAGAACGAGATTGCCCAGCTCGACGCCAAAACGCGGCTGTTCCGCGTCTTTGAAGCGACGGTTATTCCTGGCATCATTCAGACGGCGGACTATGCTCGTTTCCGCTTCGCGCAGGGCATCGCCCTATTCAAGGTGCCTAACGATATTGACGCTGCGGTAGAGGCGCGGGTGAAGCGCCAGGACATCTTGTACCGGCGAGATAAGCAGTTTCACTTCGTGCTGACCGAAGCGGCACTTCGGCTGCGTCTGTGCCCGCCAGAGGTCATGCTTGTGCAACTTGACCGGCTGGTCTCGCTCTCGGCCTTGCCAAACGTCCGGCTCGGCATCATCGGCTTCGAGACCGCGTACGTAGTCGCGCCATGGCACGGCTTCTGGCTGCTGGACAACGACCTGGTAATGGTCGAGACCTTCTCCGCCGAGCTGAACCTTGCCCAGCCCCAAGAGATCGAGCTGTACGCCAGCATCTTCGACCAACTAGCCGCTGCCGCCAGCTACGGCCGGGCAGCGCGGGCCATCATCACGCGCGTCATTGACGACCTGGCCCCCGAAGTCCCTAAGGATGGCTCGTAGTTTCGGCTGGGCAGCTTTGTGAGAATAGTTTCTAGAAATCTTGAGAAACTTTCTTTTCAACATTGGCTTTCGCTCCTACCCTTCCCAAGAGGGCGCTGGCCCTACCGGCGAACCCGGCGACCTCACTGCAATTGGGACCTTTTCAACGAGAGGGAGACGTAAGCACCATGCGTGACAACATCCAGACCGCCGTAGGGACTCATGCTGCTCTGCGGGCCGATCTTCATGTCCCCCGCCTTCTGGTTGATGTGGCCACGTCAGAGGACCCCTCACGCCCAGAGAAGTACCTGTGAGGTCCAGCTTCCCCATCCCAATGGGCAAAGGCAGGATGAGGAGCGATCACCGCAGGTCAGAGCACCCATCAGACGGGTCGCCCCGTTCGCGCCCTGCCGGCATGGTTGCCCAGCCTCTACGCCCAGAACCCCCAGCCCAGCGCGGCCATGACCGATGCCCGGCAATTCTCAGCCAATGAAGAAACCAGGGCAGCAGAAATGACAGGAGATCCAGGCCCGTGCCCGAGAACGGACAGAACCCCGCATTAACCCGCCCGCCGATCCTGACCAGGGAAGAGGCCAGCCGCCGGGCGGCCCTGCTCGCCGACCTGCAGAACGCACTAGCAGCGCAGGGAGTCAGCTCCGTCCTGGCCAGGCGTCACCGGCTGGTGCTGCAAGGAGGCCGCACCAGATCCGAGCCGTCCGGCCCCACCGACCCGCAACTGCACATCTTCACCCCGGACGGCACCGACATCGCCACCACTCACGGCTCCGCCTACCACTTCGCCAGCGGCGACGCGCACCCCGCCGACGACCCCGCCCGAGCGGCGCGGCACGCGGCGGGAAGGACGGCATCTGATGCCTGAGCACCACGACCCGGCACAGCCGCACGGCGCTGCTGCGCACGCGTGCACCTGCGGCGCGCACGAGATCACCCGCGCCTGCCCGCTCGACTGCCTGCGCGCGGTGCTGCCCACCGCCGCGCTGAATCTGCTGGCCCGTGCCTGGGGCGCGCCGTTCGACCCGCCTCGCACCGCCGGGGACGTAGTTGACCTGTACCAGCAGCGCCGGCTCAGCCAGATACGCGGCCTCGGCCCGCGCCGCGCCGCCGAGATCGCGCTCGCCCTGCGCGCGGCCGCGCTGATCAGCGCGTCGGGCCACGCCCGCCAGGAACCAGCACCCGGCCAGGCCGTGACCGCCGGAATCTGACGACAGCCCGGCAGACCCCGGCCCGCGCCCGCCCTCCCCCTGCCGGACGCGGGCCGGTCACCGGCCCTGCCGGCCCGCCGGGCAACCCGCGCGGTGGGCTTCCCGCCTGGCATGCGGAACACCTGCAACACCCATCTCGCGGACTACCGAGCAACAGGAGACCAAGATGACGGAACGACGTTCATCAGCCGCTGCCGCGGTTACCGGGCCGGCGCCGGCGGCCCGGCTGGAACCAGACGCGATCGGGGTTACGCAGGACACTGTTATAGGCATGGCGTCGTCCGCGCCGGCGGGGACGGTAGCCGCTACACTGGCTTCGCTCGCCGCAGCGACCGCTTACGGCGGCGGGCCGGGCGATCAGCCCGTACCTGGGGTTCCTGACGGGCTGGCTGATGATCGCGGGCTATGTTATCGGGACTGTTGCCGAGGTTGTCGTGCTGGGGCCGTCGGTGCTGGCCGTGTTCGGTTCTGGTTCGGGCAGTACCTGGGCCTATATCGAGATCGCCACGGGCGTGTCGGTGGTGATGCTGGTGATCGCGGTCGTCGGTATCCGGATCACCGCGCGCACGCAGATCGGGATGGCGTTAGTCGAGTACGTAATCCTGGTCGGGTTCTCGGTCGCGGGCCTTATTGTCGTGCTGGAACGTCATCCGGGCACGTTCCCGGTTACCAGGGGATGGCTGAGCCTTTCGGGGATCGGCGGGCACGGCAGCATGGTGGCGGGACTGCTCATCGCCGTGTATGTCTACAGCGCATGGGACGGAACGGTATACGTCAATGAGGAAGTCAAGCATCGGCGGATTAATCCTGGTAGAGCGGCTATTTGGGCAGTCGCTCTATTGACTATTCTGTACACCCTAGCTCAGGTCGGCTTGCAGGGAGTTGTCTCACCAGCTCGGCTGCAAGCGCACGCATCCACGGCGCTGGTTTATGTCGCCGCCGCGCTCGGCGGTTCCGGCTGGGCTAGGGCGATGGCGCTAGCGGTTGCCCTGTCGGTCATCGCCACCTCCGGCACGGGCATCGTGCTGACAGCGCGGATCGTCTACGGCATGGCCAGTTACAGGACGCTGCCGCCATTCCTGAGTAAGGTCTCGCTGCGGTTCTCGACCC
>Ga0209517_10009406_pt1 | contig 11150 bp, 14 predicted proteins | sample PeaSoiMetSII2010_FD_187695 | JGI IMG/M metagenome (GOLD analysis project Ga0209517, IMG submission 187695) | Peat soil microbial communities from Weissenstadt, Germany - SII-2010 (SPAdes) (version 2) | ecosystem: Environmental > Terrestrial > Soil > Wetlands > Peat | place: Germany... | reverse complement strand
TATCATGACGAACGGCAGCGAGGCGCAGTCGCAGCCCGTTCTGGTTCTGGAATATGCCGCTCTGGCGCTCGGGATGCTCGCCCTCGTCGGGGCGATTGTTATGAAGATAAGTCAGAAGTGACGGCCCAACCGCGACGCTGACGCGACACAACCAAATCCGACGGCAATCACGCATCGATGATGTCGAGCGTCTTTAAGGGCTTGTCGACCTGGGCAAACCATTCGGCCCGGTTAGCGGCACGGCGGCGGCCGCGCTCGTCGAGCGGAAGTTTGAGCTGGCCCAACAGCTCGGCAACCTCTTTGTTTGCCGCCACATGGCCGGCGCTGACACGGGTACCGGGGGCTGCCTGGCCAAGATCATCCAGCGCCGTCAGACCGCGCGGAAAAAACTCCCGATAAACGCCGCGCTCGGTCAGACCATCGATCGGGCGGAAGCCGAACCGGAGCGACAAAGCGTGCAGCCCTTCGGCCATAAGCTGCTTGTTGCGTGACCCAAGCATCGACAACCGGTTGCGGACCACGATCCAGTCGGTGCTGACGCCGTCAAGCTGGCGGCGCTTGCGCCTTGTATCTCGCACCATTTCCGCATAGTGGCTCTCACCGGTGAGGGCATAGGTCGCCGGGTCGAAGGTTCCCAGCACGTCAAAATCCATGAAGCTGTCGTTCAGCGGGGTGACGAGCGTATCAGCCATCGCGTGCGCGAGCCGCATGACATAGCTATCGGTTCCCGGCGTATCGATGACGATGAAGTCGTAGGACCGCTCGACTTCGCTGACTGCCGCCGAGAATTGGGCGAATTCCATAGACTCGTTTTCGGCGATTTGCATGCTATCGCCCAAATCGATCCGGTGATGATGTGGGAGTTCAAGAGCAAGGCCGGTACGCCTGGCCCAGGCACACCGGTTCTCGATATAATGGGTGAAGCTTTGTTGCCGGCAGTCGAGATCGATGGTGGCGACGCGCTGACCAGCTCTCAGCAGCGCTACGGCAATATGGAGGGCAATCGTCGACTTGCCCGACCCGCCCTTCTCGTTACCCAACACAATGACATGTGCCGAGCCGGATTGACCACGCGACGCCTGTACTAACATCGGTACTATCCCCTTTGACAGCGGTCAAAGCGGTAAACAAAGCAACAAAACTAAATTCCCTTGGTCATTAAGTCGAAAATATATCGTGTTGGTTCAATCGCCGCGCCCTTTTTTTGGCGATATCTCATCGACCGACCCCGAAATACCGAAAAAAGCGGGCATCTCATGGCAATCGATCTCACCGCGACGGCCCACCCTTGGCGCTCACCGCGACCAGTTCCCTGACCTCCATCCTGTTCACGCTGTCGATAATCTTCAGATAGGCGCGGGTGACCGCCTCGATGCCCCAGGCCGGCACCAGATCGGCGGTGTCGGCATCGGAGTGATAGAAGATGTGGTCGATGACGTGGAAACTCGGCGCCCTGGTATAGACGTGCTGGAGTTCGCCGCCGGGACGCCCCTCGGGGCGCGCATAGACCGCAACGCCAAACTCCTTGAGAGAGCTCAGCACCACGCGCCTGAGCGCCTCGCTGCCGCCGACGAACCAACGGCGCGCGCTTGTCGTCGTGGACGTCATCAGGCCGGAGCCAAGACGATAGGTCTGCGTCTGCGAGGGGTGCTCGCAATTGACGATCAGCGCGGTCTTGTCGAGGAAGTCGCGCATGTTCTGATTGATCCACTTGATGCCTGTCGCGCCGTGATGGTGGTCCGGCGTAGTGACGAACGTGATGGTTCGGCGCCGCAGCTCTTTTGGAATCCCCGCGTAATAACGAGCGATCTCGAGAAGCATCACGATCCCTGAGGCGTTGTCGAGCGCGCCTTCGAACATCGCGTCCGTGTGCGCCATGACGAGGATGTTCTCATCCGTCATGCCCGGCAGCACGCCCCACACATTGGCCGTCTTCAATCCCGGCTTTCGCTCGATGTCGGCGCGCAGACGCAAGCTCACGTCCTTGCCGGCCTCGATCGCCTCGCGAATGGCAGTGCCTTCCTTCATGCTGATGGTGAGCGTCGGCACCGTGGTCCCCGCCCCCGCCTCGGGCTCGGTCGTCACATTGCCCGGGATATCCATGACGATGAGCACCATGGCCGCGCCTGCCTTGTTAGCGCGCAGCATGGAACCGCTCCACCGCGCGAAGTGATCGCGCCCGCCGGGCGTCGGGTTGCTGTAAAGCAGCACCGCCTTGCCGCGCACGTCGCGATCCCTGAAATCCGCGGGCGTGCCGAGGCCGAGCCAGATCGCGGGCGCCTCGATCGTCTCGCCACCGGTGCCCACCGTATCGGTGATCGGGAAAGTCGTCTTGAGCGGCGTTATGGCATCGCCGACCACAAAACTCGCTTCCCAGGAATTCGGGTACCACAGCGGCGTCATATCGAGTTCCTGCCGCCTCACCTGCTCGAGCCCGATGGCCTTGAACTCCTGCGCCACCCAATCCTGGATCATCCGGTCGTAGGTGGTCCCGGCGATTCTGCCCCAGAACTGATTGCCGTCGTCCCGGCTCTTGCGCGAGATCGCGGTGATTTCAGGTATCTGCTTTTTCATCGTCATGCCGTCGACGCCGGCATAAGCCTCCTCGCCTGCGGGCAGCGGCCAGCGAAGATAGGCCTCATCGGGCAGGAACAGCTTGCCCGCGTCGTCGGGCAGGCGAAGGTTGTCTTCGTAGAGCTTGTTGGCCGGCGGCGACGATGTGTCCCTGGTCAACCCTTCCGACTGCGCCTGACCGAAACATGGCGTGCCCAAACCAAGGGTCGAGAAAGTTGCGACAATGAAAAATTTCTTCATGACGATCTCGCGCTTTTGAAGGCCAATTCGTTCGCGCCGGGCGGAACTACTGATCGACTTCCCCCCGTAAGGGCGCGAATAGCTGGGCGATATCAGAGTTTGGCAGATTTTGCTGCAGAAGTCAGTTGAGACCGGCCGCGATCACGCGTACCTTGCAGCTGTGGCCACCGATCGGACGCGATGGGTTGACTTGCCAGCGATCTGAAGCCGCCAAATAAAAACGCGCGACGACAATGAGCGACGACACGATCTCTTGAGGAGGTTGCCATGCTTTCAGTCTTGATCGGAGTTTTGATTATTTGCGTCGTCGGCGCAATTTGCTTCTGGGCCATTGAGAAGTTCGTCAGGGAAGCCCGGCTGGCAAACCTTCTCAAGCTGCTTGTTGTTCTGATCTGCCTGGCGGCGATCCTTCAACGGGTGCTGCCTCTAGCGGGGATTAACGCGTTTTAGGCAGCCCGCTTCGATACCGTCTGCCGGCGGCATTGCCCCGGGGGATCCCAAGCCTCAGGCCAGCCTCAGCGTCAGTTCGAACCGGGCCGCCGTGGCGGTCCACGAAGTCGCTGATATGTTCGGGCACGGAGGCTCCTTCGATATCGCATCGGGTTTGGATTTCGGCGGCAATCGCTGCCGAAACGTCGTCCGACCAATGCTCGAGTGTGTTGAAGGCGATAACACGGACTGGATCATTGAATTGGCCAGTCAAGAAATCGGCGATGATGGTTTCGAGGTCCGCCCGCTCGACTTCGGTTTCGCGGTAGACAGTGCCACTTGCGCCAAAGCTGTCGACAACGAGATAGGCGATCTCATCGGCCCCATAGGGCACGAGCTGCGGAGACCGGTCAGCTCTTGGCATGCATACCCCCAACGAACGATATCCTGAATTAAGCTCACCCAGACCGGTTTGTTCCTGCGACGCGCGCTGATGTTCGTCACCCACATCCCCAAGTGTCGCTGTGGCTGCCGCGGCACATGGAGTATTCGAGCTATCGCTCGCAATATCAGTGGCTTGCATCGATTTCGATGCATTCGTTGCCCAAGACGTGGCCTCTTCTACCGTTATTGTTAAGTCAATTGGGATCATATGGACTATGAGATGCTTGTCTTCCTTCTAGCCCATTCACTCGAAAGTGTCCGTCATCATGGTCCTGGATCATTCCGTTGCTCGCGCAGTCGTTCTCGTCGTCGAAGACGAAATGCTGCTGCGGATGAGCGCGGTCGATATGGTGGAAGACGCTGGCTACACCTCTGTTGAGGCTGTGAATGCTGACGAAGCTGTGGCGATCCTTGAATCCAGGTCTGACATCGCTTTGCTGTTCACTGATATTCAGATGCCCGGCAGTATGGACGGCCTGAAGCTCGCCCAGACCGTCCATAACCGCTGGTCGCCGATCAAGATCATACTTGTATCCGGCCAATTGAAGCTCTCAGGCATCGATCTTCCCTTAGGCATTCGGTTTTTCGGGAAACCGCTGGAGGCCAAGGTCATGATTGACCAGATGCGGAGCATGATCGGCCACGCATGAAGCCGAAATTATCAGGCGGAAACCACGATATTTTGCGGCAACCGCATCTCAATTGATCTCGCAGGAACCCGACTTATGGTGATACGGCCGCAGATGTTTGAAATCGACGATCATCTAGACAAGCGCCAATCAAAGGCCGCAGCGCAACCCCCTGACTTTCTTGCGGCTGAGAACGTGAGCCTTCGGCTGCTGCTGGCGCAAGCCGAAATTGATGCGCGAGAATTGCTCGCTCAAGCTGGCATTGACGCCAAGGAGCGCGAGGCGGCTGATAAACTTCAAAAGCTGATTCTCGAAGAGTTGCACCACCGCATCAAGAATACCCTGGCGACGGTCAGCGCTATTGCCTCCCAAAGCTTGCGCAACGTGCGGGGCGCGGAACACGCTCAGCAGGCTATCGAGGGCCGGCTATTGGCGTTGGGGCGGGCTCATGACCTTCTTTTGCAGGCAAGATGGACCAGTGCAGATCTCGGAAAGATCGTTCGCGGCGCCACCGAAGCCTTCGACAATCCCGATGTGCCGAGATTTACGATCGCGGGACCGGATGTCCGGATGACGTCGGGAGCCGTGATTGCAATTGCCATGACCCTCAACGAACTCTGCACGAACACCACCAAGTTCGGCGCATTGTCCATGCCTGCCGGCCACGTCGAGATCGCATGGACGCTTGATCCTAAGACGCAGCGTCTGCGTCTGGAATGGACTGAAAAGAACGGCCCCGCGGTTCGGGCTCCGGATAAGCGCAGTTTCGGCACGCGCTTGGTCGAGACGCTCGGCAAGCAACTAAAGGGCGACGTCCATTTGAGCTATGAGCCCAGCGGGTTTGTCTACGCCTTCGATGTGCCATTGGCGTCTTTAACGTCGAAAGCGAGTGATTAGCCGAAAATAGTATCTCGTATTGTAAAATGGTGGCGCAATGTCGCCTATCGGCGCTTTTTCGGACGAAACCGGCCGCGCCGTCGCGTTGCCAATCCGGATTCCGTGCCTACCTATAGTTTCCGGCTCCTGATGAAGGCATTCGAACGATCCAAAATGGAACGAACGGCGGGTGGGCGACTTGATGCGGCAGGGATCGCCCAACCTACCCGTTGGCATCCTAAAGAAGACGGCTCCAGATGCCCCCCGCTCTGGGGCCGTTTCTTTTTGCTCACTGTTTCGAAAGGTGAGCTAGCTCTTGCGCGGTGAGCACGGACGCGCGACGTTGCGCAACAGACGTCAAGATGCTCACATTGAGGGCGGCGCGAGGAGAGAAAAGATGTCCAAGAAGCCGAAGATCGATCACGAGTACCACGCCGGCAAGGACAAATTCAAAATAACAATTCAGGGATATTCGCTGAGCAAAAAGGCTCGCGATGCGACCATGAAAACACTGCTGACTGCGGTAGAGCGCAGCCCGGATCGCCTCATCGCCGATGCCAAGAAGAAATCAAAAAAGGGACCAGGCAAGAAGCTACGCGGTCTGCAAAAGACAAACAAATTGATTGAGGTTGGCGACTGAGTGAAGTGGAATTACGTCTCATATCGCACTTAACAATAAAGGTGCCACCGTGATTCTTGTCTTGATATCGGTATTGATCATCGTCGTTGTAGGCGCAATCTGTTTTTTGGGCCATCGACAAGTTCGCCACCGACCGCCGTCTTGCAAATCTGCTCAAGTTGCTCGTTGTACTAATCTGCCTCGGCGCAATTTTGCAGCGGATACTGCCGATGACTGGAATTTGCTAAGCCGCCGTCCACTATCCCTAAGAAAACGATCCGATTGGGTCTATCGATCAATGGCCGAAGGGCAAAAGGGAAATGAGCGCTCGATCTCCTGCACCGAAGACTAATGATTATTCTCTTGTTCCGGGCTCGCTAGGTCCTCGCCGTGATTTTCGCATCAGCGTGGGCTTGCGCGAGGGGTGGGACGCCGATGGCCGTGTCTTCGACGTTTCGGAGGCCGTCCGGACCGCGCGTGCCTGGATGAAACGACGCGTGGAAGCGGGCCAACCTGCGCTATCCGGAATGTTCACCCGCGCGGAAGTTACCTACGCGTGGCCCCGCCCCGATGGCACGGTTGGCTCAGATCGCGAACCGGTAGCATTGTTCACTGGCGAAGCTGTCCACGCCTATCTCGGTCATTTGCCCGATGAGGCAATCGAGGCGATGTTGAACGAGCTGTCGATTGAGCTTGGCGCCGCTCTTGGGCAGGAGCGAATTTATGTAGCATTCGCTGACCGGACATGGATTTTGGACGCTGGTGAACGTTAGAAGCAGCCTTCTCCGTCCGGCAATCCGTTGGCGGGGCGGGTCCATGGTTTTTCACGATTGTCGAACCAATAGACCCGCCTGCGCGCTTGCGTCGTTGCTAAGTTAGTTGACGCAGGTTTTGTCGGCCTTCAAAGCCGTCTCAGCCGACGCCTTTGTCGGGTGAGCAGCACCGACGACCTTCACTTTGCCGCCAGCAACGGGCTCGATCTCGACGATTTCACATTTCATCGTCGCGGTATCTTGAGCCAGGTAGAACGATTGCGGCGCGCTGCCGACGGTCTTTCCCGTTTCAGCCGCGAATGAAGGTGCTGCGAATGCAAGGGTGGCGACTGTCGCTAAGAGAATCTTTTTCATGGTGTCTACCAGTTGTCGTACGTCCAGTATTCGGACACGGGCCAAATAGGCCCAGCCGCGGAAGGTTCCAGTCAAAATGAATTTGCTTTTGGACCTCAACCACCGATTGTTGTTCTCTCATGGAACCATTGGTTCGCCAACCCATTAGCCTCCCGACACAATCACCTTTGGAGAACGGCCGAATACTTGCCTCAATCTTGATGTCGGCCAGCTGACTTACAGATCGACTTCCCTCCCGAAAAGGCGCATCGTTTAACCACAGCGTTACGAGATGCGACGTCGGAACCAGGCGTCCGGCGTTCACCGCGACTTAAGGCAAATTCGCGCTGATTGCTCTCGTTTGATACCGAGGCGGATCGTCATATGCCCTTCGCCGCCATCCCGGACACCGCCGCGCTCGCCCGTGCGATCGTCGATACCATCCGCGACCCCCTTCTGGTGCTGGACCAGGAGCTGCGCATCGTTGCTGCGAGCCGGGCTTTCTATCAGACCTTCCAGCTCGTCGATCAAGATATCCGGGGACATCTGATTTATGAGATTGAAGATGGTCAGTGGAATATCCCGGAGCTGCGCGCAATTCTCGAAACGATCGCCAAAGATCACGCGACCGTCGAGGGATACGAAGTAGATCGCCAATTTCCTCGCGTTGGGCGGCGTATCATGCTCCTGAATGCGCGCAAGGTATTCTACGCGGAGGCGGGACGCACGACCACGTTGCTGGCCTTCGAGGACGTTACGGACCGACGCGCCACTGAGGGGCGTGTTCAGGAACTGCTACGTGAGAAGGATATGCTGCTGCTGGAAATGCAGCACCGGGTCGCCAACAGCCTTCAAATAATTGCAAGTATCTTGCTTATGAAGGCACGAACCGTTCAGTCGGAGGAAACACGGCTGCAATTGGAGGATGCTCACAAGCGCGTTCTTTCGGTTGCCGCCGTGCAACAGCATTTGCAAGTTACCGGTCCCGGCGCTCCAATCGTGATTGGCACCTATCTGGCGAAATTATGCGAGACGTTGGCACAATCGATGATCGGTGAAAGCCGGCCAATTTCGCTAGAAGTCGAAACCGATGCCGAAACGGCCACCGTTATTTCCAATCAGGCCGTGAGCATTGGCTTGATCGTAACCGAGCTGGTCATGAACGCTTTGAAACACGCGTTTCCCCTCGAAAAAAAGAATGCGGCTATCGTCGTTTCCTACAAAGTGTCGGATTCCGACTGGAAGTTGATGGTTTCCGACAATGGCGTTGGAACGCCGGTCCAGAGTCATCCACATCAGAAAAAAGGCGGACTTGGCACCAGTCTTGTCAAGGCTCTGGCGAAGCAACTTGACGCCACGGTGGAGATCGAAAGCGATTCCGGAGGCACCGCGGCTGCGATTACTCACGCAACATTCAAATCAAAACTACTCAAGGCGGCCTGAATCATGCACGTCACCGACCCAGCCATCACGTTTATTCTGGTTCTCGCAATCGGCATCATTGCCGGGCTCTTATTCAACCGGCTTGCCGGACCGTCCTGGCTTGCCCGTCAATTCTCCGGATCGACCCGCGGTATGATCACCAGCGCATTGGTTGGCGTTGCCGGCGCCTTCGTTGGCTATCACGTCGCCATGCTGCTTGCGCTCGGCGGCGGGATAGTGACGTCAGTCATTGCCGCGGCGGTCGGAGCTGCTGTCGTGCTGTTCGGCTGGCGAATGGCCAAGTAACGATGGCCAAGTAGCGGCCGAAGTCACGCCGCGCTCTCTTTTGTGCCATGTTATTTGTGCCCTGGGGCTCGTTATTCGAACCTTTGATCCCATATCTATAGGTATCCCGCTTAATCGAGGTTGGCCGGAATTCGCCGAGACTTCCAACGAAAGGGGCCCGGCATGTTCAAATCTCAGCAGTATCGTGCAGAAGCAGCCGGGTACGGCGAACTGATCAAGAGTTCGACCGGCTCGGACGAAAGCCGTAAATTAAAAAAAATGGAGGACCGCCTCGCCTCGCTCCCGGATAACGAGCAGGGGCTGGCGGACAACCATGACAATGCAGTACAAGTTGCCGAGCAGGACAGATCCCGCGGCGCACCCCTTGCGGCCGAAGAAGAGCACGTTTTGCGGTGTCTTGGCGCGGCCATCATCATGCAATGGAACGCCTTTCCGACGGCGCTGCAACGGGAAATTTTCGACACCGCCGGATCGGTCGGCAAGTTATTGGAGACGGCGGCGCTCCGCGGGCAGATCGCCCGATTTCTGCATAAGCATAAGAATGATGCCGGCTGCAACAAACTCGCGGAAGCCGCGCGTCGCGATGCGAGGTTGGGCACCGCTGCTTTGTCGCGGTGGGACAATGAGGGAGGCGCAGTCCGCGACGCACCGTCGATGTGAAAAACGTCTGCAAAAGGATGAATCCAGATGTCACTTACACAATCCAGAGTCGATGACGGCCCCCATAACATGGACGGGCTGCGACTTTACGCCGAGGATGGCTCGGAACGGGTCGAGGCGTTCATAAGCCGCAAAGTGATGGACGTATGGGCCGACTCTATCGAGCACCGTGGAGAAAGACAAAGTCTGTTCCGTGATCAATACAATGCGCTTGGCAAGTTGAACCTTGCAGCGATCCAGCGGATCGTTCGCGCGAAATACCAGCGAGGCGCCGCGTTCAACCGCCAACATCCCTTTATCGAGATTCTGTTCTCGGACATTACGGAAAGCGGCGAGACCCTGGATCTAAGTGAACTCGTGCGCGAGCCTTTGCCGCCGGAATTTCACAGGCTGAACTGAACCCGATTAGTCATCACGGCGATCGGTCGTGGAAGGATCAAACAAATGAAAAAACCTGTTCTCTCAATTGACGAGCCTGAGCCGAAGAAAACGCTGAGAGCCGACCGGCCTCCCACCGAAGGGTTCGTGACGATTGTCGACGGCCATTTCAAATCAGAATTTGACACTGCCGATGCAGCGGAAGCATCGGGTCGAAAACTGAAGTCAGCCTATCCGATGCTTCAGATCGAAATCTACGACGCTGCCAACAAGGTCCGTACCTTGTTGAGCGAACAAACCTAGCGATCGCGTCGTCCGGGACGTCCAGAGAAGCACGGGGCGGAGGCAAGCCAGGGCCGCCATCTCCGCTCGACCTGTTGACGAAAGCAGTGCGTGCCCGGAACCCGGCCGGCCCCAGCTCCAGCCTCTGGAAACCCGGTCCCAATTCGTGAAATTTTGATGACTGAGCAATATTGACCACGGGCTTCCGAGTTCGGAGGCGCATGTTGATTCCATCACCGCTCCATTTAGGCATTTACCGGTGACTGAGAGCGCAAGGCTCCCGCCTTATCCAAGGCGAAGCATCATGATCATCCTCCCACTTTGCCCTGCGTGCCAAACAAGAACCATGCTGGCCCGCATCACACCCGGTCACTCTGGCTTTGACATCCGAACATTCGAGTGCCCCGTGTGCGAAAACGTCCATCAGCGTGTGGTCGGGTTTGTCGATCCGATGAAGTCCTTTGAAACGACCGGCTGGCTACGAGGCGAATTGCGAGCGCCAACGTAAGGTCTGTGAAGGTGCTTGGTTGAGACCGTGGAATCGCCAAGCGTCCACGACCCCGTATAGGCTAGAAAGTCCCGGCGACGTGAAGCAATATGTCTAACGGAAATAAAGCGCGGAGCTTGCCCACCAGATTTGTAGGATGAGTTCGATGACGGAAGTAAAGGTCCCTACGATACCAGGCACCAAATTGTCGGTCGGGCGATGGTTCAAACGATTGGGCGATCCGGTCACGGTGCACGAACCGCTGGTCGAGATTGATACTGATAACGAGACGCATGAAATTCGAGCGCCTGTAACCGGGGTGCTGTCGGAGGTTGTGGTGAAGGACGGCGGGACCGTTGAGCCGGGCACCGTGCTGGGGATGATTGATCGTGTGTGAGCAATTCAAAAAACCCGACGCAGCGGCAACGACGATGTGCGGGCGGCTTTGCCTTTAATGTTTTTTGACGGTGACCTTCTGGGTGCGATTGCATAAGGCGCATTCAAAGGTGCGTATCTCGACGCCGTCTTTCCCCAATACCAAACCTATAAACGTCATCGGTCCGTGGCATTTCGGGCATGGTGGCCGTTCAATTTCAACGAAACCGGGATCGGCGATGGGAGACTGTGGCATGTGTTGCGCGCCTAGGATTCAGGCGAGAGCACGACGCTCTCTGTCACCGGTAGCAGCCAGGAAAGCG
>Ga0209517_10009404_pt1 | contig 11156 bp, 10 predicted proteins | sample PeaSoiMetSII2010_FD_187695 | JGI IMG/M metagenome (GOLD analysis project Ga0209517, IMG submission 187695) | Peat soil microbial communities from Weissenstadt, Germany - SII-2010 (SPAdes) (version 2) | ecosystem: Environmental > Terrestrial > Soil > Wetlands > Peat | place: Germany... | reverse complement strand
TCTTCTACTTTGTGAGCGCTGGAGCGTTGGCGGTGGCTCTCTTTGCGACGAATCACCAAGCATTTGTGTCAACTCTGGAAAGCATCGCGGGAGCAGGCGCTTATGACAAGGTGCTTTCAAATGCCGGTCAATATGGCAACTTCCAATTCAGTATGAGCCAAACATTACTTGCCTTCGTGCCGTTAGGCTTTCTCACGTTTACCGGATTTCAATCAAGCACCTATGTTGGGAGCGAAATACGGAATCCAAAAAAGAATCAAGCTTTGGCGCTCGGATTGTCTATGGGTATAACATGGATCTACCTTGTAGCGCTCGCGTATCAGTGTGAAAATGTGTTCGGGGATTCATTCTTGCAGGGCGCATCTTATCTATGGGCTACGAACGCTTCAGCGTTGCCTCTGACGGCGACGCCGTTTGTCACCTTCCTGGTCTCTCTGATCTACCGTAACGTCATCCTTGCGATTTTGTTGAATTCAATTCCAATCGTTGGCGGATTCCTTCTGATTCCAAGTACATTGCTTGCTGCAAGCCGAATTTTCTTCGCTCAATCGTTTGATAGGGTGCTTCCCGAATCAATGTCTCGAGTCAACGAACGCCTTCATTCGCCACTAAACTCAGTACTGATCATGACGGTTATTGCGGAAATCTGGGTCATGGTACTATACTTCTACGGGTTCGTAGCCGCATGGCTCAGTTTGTCTCTCGCAACGCCATTTGCTTGGGCGATTACAGCAGTTGCCGCAATCGCATTTCCTTACGTCAAACGTGACCTCTACAAGTCCGCAATTGGAACATTGCCCAAATGGATGCAAGCTAAGCCCCTGAGCGTTCCTGTTATCGTGTGGGGAGGGATACTCCAGTTGGTCAGCATGCTCATCTGGATAGGAGCAGAATTCTCTCCCATCATCACTTACATGTACCTGGGTTCACTCATCGCTTCAGCCATCGGAGTTACGTTCGGCATCTTCATACTTTCAGTTATCATATACTATGCAGCCCGCGCTTGGAGATTGCGTGAAGGTATCGACATCAGCATAGCCTTCAAAGAGATACCGCCAGAATAGAAAGTACGTCGTCTGTTAGTCATCTCGCACTTCGTTAGTAAGGCCTGCCGCTAGAGCGTACAACTACTTGTGAGAAGGCATCATCAAAACTGCCAAGCAATCATAGTAAATTAGTGCGCGGGGATTTGAACCTACGAAAGGCTACCGGGACAGTGTCAACGTTAGTGAAATCAAATCAATTACTAATTGTCAACATCTAACTGAAAACTATTGCAGGTTCTTTTGATCGATGCAAACGGCTAGATCTGATGCGGTTGAAGTATGTGGCATGGCAAGTAATTCTAACGAGGCCGCCAAAAAGAAACTAGACGAGCTGATGGTACACCCGAAGGTGGCAAAGATCCTCCTTGAGCTCATGAAAGAGATGAACGAGGATCGAGAGGCGGCTAAAGCGGTTCTCGCAAAAGATCTCTCTAAATGGAAAGAGGATTTCACTAAGTGGATAGATCACTTGGATGACACAAAGAACTGTCCGAACTGCAAAGAGAGCGTTCCTTTTAGTGCCCGCAAATGTCCTAAGTGCGATCGTTATTTGGAATTGCTAGAAGATGGAGTTAGCCCCGTAGGGCTGTAGCGGTTGCGTCGTGCGTCATCAAGCAATTATCAAATAATCCGTGCCTGTGGAATATGCGAGACAGCAGTTAGACGTCGACCGAGATGCGCAAATTATGAAACTATGATGAGATTTTTTTGTACATAACTTTTGGTTGCGATAGCTCTCAGCGAGTTGCCGATACCGTAAGTTGGAAATAGCCAGTCAACATTATTTCCCTGCATGCGACTCTCTCTAACAGAAGCTAAGAAAGTACTTCACGACAATGGTTATTCACAAGTACGGATGGAAGGGAATGCGCTAAAAATTGAAACCATAGCCCAAGGCGACGATCCGATAGAGTATAAGTTACTTCTGAAGTATGACGAAAAGGAGCTTGGGATAGTGGTTGAAGGTGCTTGGGAGCTAAACCCCATGAACGTGCCTGCTGCTGAGAATGACATTACACTGACATGGGAAAATGAATATCCGGCTATGTTCATACAAAAAAAGATTGAAGAACTGGAAGAGCTACTAAAACTAAAGATGTAAGTCGCTCACATTTGTGACTTGGATCCTGACATAATTTTGGGTTGATGGCGTCACAAGCGGGTGAAGCTAACCAACTCAGCCACATTTTACGAGCATTCTAATGAAGTAATTTGTCGAAGTCTTCGCTAATGCGCTGCTGTGCTTTATCATCAAATTTGCTCTCTTTCATAGCATCTAATAATACAGCTCTTGCCTTCTGTAATTCTTTGATTTGTTTCGAGCGTCCTGTATCGAATCCGGTGCTCAAGAGGACGCCAGCTAGGATGAAGGTTCCGCCTAGCAGAGTGCTTGCAGTCATCTGTTCGCCTAGCAAGATCCACCCCAAGGCGAGAGCCAGGATGGGGACAATGAATGTAACCGTTGAAACGTTAATCGCCGAATTCTTCTCCAACAGCCAATAATACCCAATGTACGGTAATATTGTGGCTAGGCCAAGATAGATTGTCGCCACGGTTGCAAGTGGCGTAAAATTGAATGATGAAGATCTTTCCCAGCCTAACCCCAGAATTAATACGAAGCCACAACCGATTATGGTCTGCACTAGTAAGTTGGCTAGACGATCAATTTCTGCGTAGAACCGCTTGTAAACCACGATTGCCAATGCAGTAAACGTCGCACTTGCGACTTCGGCTAATGCACCATAAAGTGAAGATAGGATATTCAAACTGAATACGGACGTAAGTTCATGCCGGAATATTACAAGCATGCCAGCAAAGGAGAGCATGATTCCAGTTGCCTTCCATTTAGTTATCTTCTCCTCCTCAATTAGGATGTGAGCAAAAATTACGACGAACAATGGAGCCGTCGCAAAAAGAACTGCTGCAAGTCCCGAGGAAACATATTGCTCTCCCCAGTATTGGAGCCCGAAAGCCGCACCCATCATCGTAAGGCCCAAGAATACCATAACTCCCCACGAAGACCGACCTTTAGGAAAGCGTGTGTGTAGAAGTTTTGTTATTAGGAGAAGACATAACGTCGATATTGCGAGACTAATTCCCGCAAATGCGAATGGAGGAAGAAATCGTAAGCCAACCTTGATCGCCATCCAAGTGGATCCCCAAACCAAGCAGAGTGAAACATAAACTACTATTGGGAACCCTCGTAAGTTTTTCAAAAATTGCAACTCATACTAATTCGTCGAACTTTGTACACATAATTAGCTCGAACTGTTACGGCGTGGCTCTCAGTAATAATAATCTTTAAGGTTGCGTGGTCGGAAGGGGTCTCGTGATCTTTTCTTGATTACTGCGTTCGTTATGATGAACGTGGAAAGGGGACGAATTGCAGAAGTTCCGGATGAGCTGCTTAAGATTGGGAGCGTAACAGAAGTGTATTCTGTGGCGGGAGATTATGACTTGATCGCTATTGTGCGCGTTAAGGAAGCTGATGAACTCGCAAACATAGTAACACATCAATTCTCTCGGGTTCCGGGTATAACTAAAACAAAGACGCAGATCGCCTTCGCCTGTTTCAGCAACTATGATCTCGAACACATATTCGAGATCGGACCTGCACCGTAGACCCGTTCTGCTTTGTCGGTTGACTCGGCATATCCTTCATGCTTCAGATGCCATGCGTGGTCTAGGATGTGTTGTATTCGGGGGTAGCGCTGTTGGTGCGGGGAGTGGGATTCGAACCCACGAAGGCCTACGCCACGGGATAGCTCATCCGCGCGCGAAGCCTAGCGCAACGCGAATCTTGAGTGTAGCGCGCGTGGCCAAGCGTAGGCATCAGCATGCACTATGGCACGCGACCCGCCCATTTGACCTGGCTCTGGTACCCCCGCATTACATGCCTAGTTCTTGTTTGGCGGTATGTTAATCTTCGCCACAACCTCTAACAAAATTACTTATCCATCCTCACCCCAAACCTTGGTAACGTCGTGTCCACGTTGAGATTAGACAAGAGACAGATCCGACGCGAACTTCGCACCGTTAGGGGTTGGACGTTGCGAGGTAAACGGATTTCGCGGTTGTTCGTTTTTGATGATTTCATGCAGGGCATTCGATTCCTGAATCGTGTCGCCCGTTTCGCTGAGGACATGTATCATCATCCGGACGTCTCAATCCACTACAACAAAATCCGGCTCAGTCTTACCACCCATGACGAGGGTGGATTGACCGGGAAAGATTTTCGGTTAGCCAGGAGAATAAACCGACTTATGAAATAAGTCGGGATCTAGGCTTAGAGTAACTCTATTTCGATGAACACTTTTTCAGGTGTCTGTATTCGCATCAGGCGTTTAAGGAATCGTTCGTTCGGATCGACGTCAATGAGCCGTTTATGAATTCGCATTTCCCAGCTGTCCCATGTGTGGGTTCCTTCCCCACAGGGACTTTTTCGAGTTGGGACCCATAGACGTTTGGTTGGAAGTGGAATTGGGCCGCGAAGTTTTACGCCGGTCCTGTCGGCGATCTTCATGATTTCGCCGCATATACTGTTCAACCCTTGCGGGTCGGTACTTGACAATCTGATTCGTGCTTTGTTGACCACTGTCTTCCTTTCCTGTTAATGCGAAGTATCCCCCATGCTCTGGGGGCGTCTAAAAAAGGTTCGCTGTTTTGGAAAGCGGAAAGTTGGAAGAGAAAGAAAGAGGGTTACCCTTTCTTTTCTGGTATTGTTGCTTTCTCGGTTACTTCTGCGACTACGCCAACGGCAATTGTGCTGCCCATGTCTCTGATTGCGAATCTTCCAAGTTGTGGAATTTCATTGTAGGTTTCGATTGCTAGTGGGCGTAGGGGCCTTATTTTGACAAGTGCTGCGTCGCCTGTTTTGAGGAAGTCTGGTTTCTCTTGAGTAACTTGCCCGGATCGTGCGTCTATTTTCTGAAGTAGTTCGGTGAAGGTTGCTGAGGTGGTTGCTGTGTGTGCATGCATGACGGGTGTGTATCCTGCTGCGATTGCTGTCGGGTGGAAGACTACGATGATTCTTCCTATGAATTCGTTCGCGACTGTGGGTGGGTTATCGGACTTGCCTGCTACGTCTCCTCTGTGAACTTCGTTTTTAGCGATTCCTCTAACGTTGAAGCCTATGTTGTCTCCTGGTACGGCTTCTTGTATTTTCGTGTGGTGGGTTTCGATATCTTTGCATTCGCCGCGTGCGTTGGCAGGCATGAACACTACTGTGTCGCCGACTTTTAGTACTCCAGTTTCGACTCGTCCGACGGGTACGGTTCCGATGCCTGTGATTGAATAGACGTCTTGTACGGGGATGCGGAGCGGTTTGTTGGTTGGTTTGGGTGGTTCCGTGAAACTGTTTAGGACTTCCAGTAGTGTCGGACCCTTGTACCATGGCGTTTTGTCGGATTTTTTGACGAGGTTGTCGCCTTGCCATCCTGAGACGGGGACGAATTGGACTTTTGATGTGTCGTATCCTACGACTTTGAGCAGTGATTCCATTTCTTTTTTGCATTCGTTGTATCTTTCTTCGCTGTAGTTGGTGGTTTCGTCATCCATTTTGTTGACGGCAACGGCGAGTTGTGCAACTCCTAGGGTTCTGGCTAGGTAAGCGTGTTCTCGGGTTTGGCCTCCTGGGCCTACGCCGACTTCGAATTCGCCTTTTTTCGATGAGGCAACTAGGATTGCGGCGTCAGCTTGGCTGGTGCCTGTGATCATGTTTTTGATGAAGTCTCGGTGGCCTGGAGCGTCTATGATTGTGAAGAATACTTTGTCTGTCTCGAATTTCTCAAATCGCAGGTCGATTGTGACTCCTCTTTCGCGTTCTTCTTTGAGCGTGTCGAGAACCCATGCGAATTTGAAAGTCTCTCCTCTTCCCGACTTGGTCGATTCGTCTGCATATTTGGCTATGGTCTTGTCATCAACATTGCCGGTATCGAATAGGAGGTGTCCTGTCATGGTACTTTTTCCATGGTCGACGTGGCCTATGATTATAAGGTTCAAGTGCGGTTTCTTTGAAGCGGACATACATCATCTTTCCAAGTATTCTGACGATTTGGTACTGAAAAGGTACCCGGTATTTAAGGGTTAGAAATTCTGCGAATCGATTTTAACGAGAGGCCAACGCAACTCGTTCCATCTCGTCACGTTTTCTGACAGCGTAGCTTCGATTATCTCGCTGCCCTGCGTATTGGATCTCTTCAGCTAAGCATTCATCGATCGTCCTAGCGTTACTGAAGGAGGCTTGTCGTGCACCGTCAGTCATGAATCGTAATGCAATATCTATTCTCCTGAGTGGAGAAATGTCGATTGAGATCGGGTAGACGATGCCGCCGTAAGCTATGCGTGTGACATCTTCCGCAGGTGCTGTGTTCTCTACTGCTTTAACTAGGATGTCGACCGGATTCTTTCCTGTTTTTAAGTTGACCAGGTCAAGTGCGTTTCTAACGATCCCTATGGCTTTAGTTTTCTTCCCGCCTGCTCGTCCCGGACGCATCATGTTGTTGACGAGTCGTTCCACAATGTTCAGGGAAGCTTTTCGGAATCGTTTGTGTTCATGTCGGCCGCCGCTGTGAGGAAAGAGGGTTGGCTTAACTGATAGATATTTTTCGAGACCTGGGTCTGTTACTTCGATCTCGTCTGTGCTCCATTTGTCGTAGATTTTTATTTCAGGAGGCTTCCGACTCAACGCTCGACCCTTCCGTGATTTTCTTAGCGTAGACTAGTTTCGTCGTATTAAGCGTTCTCAAGGTGCTTCTGCCAGTTAGCTTATCAAGAAGATATGGCGATGGCAGCATCCCCAAGGAATCGGTAGTCCTCGTCACAGCGGTGTCTCCAGAACTTCCTGGACCCTGTGATCCCATCAGCGCCTTGGCGCTCGCCTTACAACTGCTCTCTTCCGAGCCTCATCGGGTTCGACGATGAAGAGGTGAACCTTTCCCTTCAGAAGGATTCCCTCTTACGCTGGCCCGGTGGGGCAGAGTTTCATTGTTAATGCTGAAGGCCTACTGAGGTCCGGAGCCACCTTTCTCTCGGGTTGACGGGTCCCCGCGTGAAGCCGATTTCGGGTAACAGGGAACGGCTGGCTCCCCGATCCTCCTGCCATCGCCAGCTAATTCTCAGTTCTCGTTCTCATATAAATGCGGCAGTGAGCGAATCGACCAGGGGTTGTGGGCCGATTGACTCTAACATAATGCAGGCTTCGCATAGCCTATGTGGTGTCGGGTCTCCACATTTTTCGCAGTCCCGCAATTCCAACGGATGAATCGTTGTCGATAATTGCTCTCGCAATTTCTCGGCTGTTTTCTGGAGAGTGAATTTTGTTCCAGCATGTTTCTGTTCCATTTGGTTCAGGAAGCTTCTGATATCGTTTCTTAATGCTTGATTACCGTGAGGACAAGCCACGCTCTGAAACTCCAATCCGACTAGATACGCATAGAGAACAATCTCTTTTTCAGGTATATCGCAGAATGGTTTGACTCGTGTTATGAATCGGCCTCGGACGTCTTGTAGTACGGGTCCCGAGCGTATGATGCGCATCGGATCTCCATGGAGCATGTTCAGGAGAACCGTTTGAACTTCGTCGTCAAGGTTATGTGCGGTAGCGATTTTGGTTGCACCAATTTTCGCGGCTGCCTTGTTGATTGCTTTCCGACGGAGGACTCCGCAGTAGGAGCAGGGAGTCTTACCCAAGTGTTCCTCCACAATCATGTCTGTGGTGACTCCGAAGAGTTCCTTGTAGGAGACGATATGGTGTTTTACCTTTAGTTTTCGACAGGTATCTGATGCGATTTGGAGTGCTTCGTCTCTGTATCCTTCTATTCCCTCATCGACGCTTACCGCGGTAATTTTGCTGTTCGGGAATCGTTGTTCCATCTTAACTAGTAGAGTGAGGAGAGTGAGACTGTCTTTACCGCCCGAAACGGCGACGGCTGTGTGGTCGTCGTGGGCAAACATCTCATGTTTTGTTATTGTTCGTCTAACGCGTTCTTCGAGGCTGTGGCGAAAGCATTTGCCGCAGAATGATGCGCCTTCGTATTCTTTGGTGTAAATTGCGGGTTCAGAGCAGAAGCTGCAAGTACGTTCGGACAATCGGTTTAGTACCTCATAAAGCCGAAACGGATCAATGATAATCCGATGTTGAGTAGGAGGAGTAGGTAACCGGCGGCGTTTGCTGCGCTTCTAATTCCTTTGGTATGTCTTATTCCGAGTACGTTCAAGGCTGTGTCTAGGAATTTATCTCCGTCAAAAGGGTACATTGGGAGCATATTGATCATTGCTACGCTCGTGAGGACTACTGATAGCCAGAATTCTGAATGAAGAAGAATATTCGGTAGGTCGCTTGATAGAAAAGGAAACTTGGGGCCGTAGACAATGTTGTCGGTGAGACCACTAATTCCGATAACCGCGTGAGTGGCATTATTTGGGTCTGTGATTGTCTTAACTGGGAACTTTCCTCGCTGCGTCCCTATCACCACTACTTGTCCTGGCGTGACGTTGTTCATGTACCCGCGTAGGTCGTTAATGCCTGTAATTGTTGTTCCGTTAATGCTTGTCACGATGTCTCCTGCTTGCAAGCCGGAGGTGTGTGCGGGGAGATTGTTGGGTATGCTTCCGATCGATACACCCGTTTGGGTTACGGTGTAGAAAGGAGCGATCGTTGCGGCGAAATTAGATAGGAGTAGGACGAACATGATTCCTATTACGACGTTAGTGAAAGAGCCTGCAGCGAAAACTCGAAGTTTAGCTACGCTTGAGGCCTTACTCAGTTGCTCTTCGTCGGGTTCGACGAATCCACCCATGAGTATGTGAGCGAAAAATGCTCCGGTTGATTTGAGTGGGATTTTTTCAACTAGGCTCGCTATTCCGTGTGACAATTCATGAGTTACAACGACTACTGACAAGGCGAGAACAAGATACGGGAATGTTTCAAAGGAAACGAATAGTCCTGGAAGTGGGACTATTGGTTGGATTGAGACAGCCTGTGGGCTTCTGTAGAACAGATTAACGAGGTTCTCGGCCAGCTGGTAAAATATGAATACCATCAGTCCGACGGCTGTGACTATGCCGAGGTTCCATATTACGCGCCATCCGGTGATTGATAGGTTTGAAATTTTTTCGATCCATCGGTTCAGTTTTGTTGTGCGATATATCAAGTAGAGTGGAGGCCCGGTGATTCCGAATCTGTCAGCTCTGAACGCCCACCAGGCGATTGATATTATTGCCCAAATGGCGATGTATATTGCTAAGATAATTGGTATCGTTGCCATTCGGAGTCTTCGGCTGTGAGTTTAATTTGTTCAACTTTAAGGTTTCTAGCTAGAAGAAAACGAATCAATTATTTGTAATTGGCAATTCTGCTAAAATGCGATTTGTTTTTCGGAATCTTCGTATTGGGTAATTGATCATGAAGGTATGATTGAAATTATCAGGGAACGTTTAATTAAGCGGAGTTGCATGGCGGGCTTCTAGTCGAGAGAGCAGGATTGAAACCTGAAGAAGAGGACAAAATAATCGAAGCTCTTGAGGAATTGCGGATTAACTACAACCTACGGCAGTGGCGTGTCTGTTCGCTGATCTGTGAATCTCTCGCTGACAAATTCCGCATGGTCGCTAAGGAGATTGACAAGTAACCTCTACATTTGTTTTAGTTTCGTGTAGAATTCGATTAGGGCTCTTGTTTTATCGTCCGTCTCGTTGAGCGTAAATATTTTCATGCCCTGCTCGAATCGATCGTATAGCAGAATCTTTTGCTGGACTAACGGTTCAACGATCCGGGCGACTGTGGACGGTGACATTTGCAGGAAGTTCGCCAAGCTCGCTTGACTGAAGACCCGTTGCGAGCCAGCATTATCGAGTAAGTATTCTATCAGTTTCACTTGTGCTTTGGATTGAAATATGTCACTCAGTCTCATCTGACATAATTCCTTAATCGAAGAGTATCCGGGTCCCCGTCTTCTCTCTTCGAATAGCCTTGAGTACGTTGATCGGTGTTCGACCATCTACGATAGTTGTCGGGATTCTTGATCGTTCAATAACTTTCAGGGCGACGGGGTCCATGAGATCGTATGTTCCGGCTCTGACTGCTCCTCCGGATAGGATCTTGGTAAGTTCAGCTACTGTCACTTCTTCAAGTCGTTTTGCCGTAGGGTCTTTTGTCGGGTCGCATGTGTATACTCCATCGACATCAGTTGCGTTGACGAAAATCTCCGCCTTCACGGTTTCTGCGGCTATTGCTGCGACTGCGTTGGTTGAGTGGCCTGGTTGAAGACCTCCCATCGCAACGATTTTTCCAGACGCGAAATAGTGTTTTAGTTCACTTACTGTGAGAGGGATTTCTGGATAGGCATGTTCTCCTAAGCCGTCGGCTATGAGACGTGCGTTGAGTCGACTTACTATGATTCCTAGTTGGTCGCATAATGATTCGGGGACACCCATTTTTCTGGCGGCGTTAATGTATATGCGGGCGATTGCGCCACCGCCTGCGATCACAATTAGTTGATGCTCTTTGGATAATTGTTTGAGAAGGTCGACATACTGTTGAACAAGGGATTCCTGTCTACTACTGTCGGAGAACGCGAATCCGCCGACTTTGAGGACGGTTCTCATGTGATTCACGGATGCTTTGACTACTTCATATCACAACTAATCTATATAAAATCCGGATAGTTACTTGAGAGCAGGTGTTCTAGGTGTCAGCGACAGCAGACTCGGTTCTTAGGTTCAAGCTTAAGCGAACGTTAGAGATGCTGGCTGATAAGGAAGGCCGCGGGACCGAGTTGATCAGTCTGTACGTTCCTCCTGGAAGACGAATTCATGAGGTTCTAGCAAATCTTCGTGAAGAGTACGGAACAGCTTCGAACATTAAGTCACGCACGACACGAAAGAATGTTCAGGATGCGATAGATCGGACCAGTCAACGGTTGAAGTTGTTCAAGGAACCTCCAACGAATGGGTTAGTGATCTTCTGTGGTGCGATCCCGCGGAATGGCGCTGGTACGGAACGGATGGAAACCTTCGTTCTCGAACCGCCCGAACCTATCAACATTTACTTCTACCGCTGTGATGCAAGATTTCACCTTGAACCCTTGCTGGCCATGGTGAAGGAACGGA
>Ga0209517_10009403_pt1 | contig 11156 bp, 10 predicted proteins | sample PeaSoiMetSII2010_FD_187695 | JGI IMG/M metagenome (GOLD analysis project Ga0209517, IMG submission 187695) | Peat soil microbial communities from Weissenstadt, Germany - SII-2010 (SPAdes) (version 2) | ecosystem: Environmental > Terrestrial > Soil > Wetlands > Peat | place: Germany... | reverse complement strand
TGCCCTGCCCTACTTCCCGGTCCCCGCCAATCCTATCGATTTCTCCCTGTCCTCCGGCTACCTGCTCACGCTGAGCGGAACGCCCGCCACTGGCGACTCGGACTTCCCCTACACCTACAACTCCTCCAGTGGGCAGTTGACCATCAACCAGAACAGCGCGCAGCCGCTGGGTATCTTCCAGGGCACCGCCATTCTCAACGGAAACGGGTATGTTTACGTTCTTGACAACGAAGGCACCGACGTGACCAGCTCCGGCGCGACCAGCCAGATTCTGCCCTTCTCCATCGGATCCGGCGGCGCACTGCAGGCGCAGACCGGCGGCGTGGTGCCGGACGACCCCACCCTGAACAACCCGATCTACCTGTTGATCGAGTCCAAGGGCAAGTTCCTCTATGTGGCCAACCAGGGCAATAACACCCAGGGAACGAATGCGGACAGCGGCTATTCGGGCTACGTCATCGACCCCAGCACGCACCAGCTCACCTTCATTCCCGGTGAGCCCTTTGGATCCGGTTCCGGCCCGCAATGCCTTGTCGAGGATCCCTCTGACCAGTTCATTTACTCGGCTGACTACAACGATTCCAACGTAACCGGCCGCGTGGTTGACCCCAACTCAGGCGTGCTCAACAGCATGGTCGGCAGCAGCGGCACCTTTGCGTTGCAGGGACCGGCGACGTGGTGCCTCATGGACGGACGTACCAACTGATGCTCTTCTTCTTTCGCTGTGCCCCGGAGCCGTTCAAAGCAATTTGGCAATCTCCTCGAGAGGTTGCCAAATTCGCTCCTTGTACACTCGATGAAGGGCCACAGCAGAGACTGAAACGCCGGAGCGCCGCTCCCCATCGCTTTTTGACGGCCGGGGGCCAGCCCCAGAGCTGGCCCCCGGCCCGGTTTTCTCGAGTTCCATGCAGTCTTCAAGAACGTAGCCGAACGCCGGACGGGAAGTCTCTTTTGCACGCTCCCGCGTTCGATTCCAAAACCGGTTTTTTCGGGTCCTGAGTCTCCGGCCCCCTGACGAAAGATGCGCATGAAGTTCAACAAATCGAGCCAGCTTCTGCTGGTCTCCGCGGCCAGCCTCCTGGCGGCTTCGCTTGTCACCGCCTGCGGCACGCTCACCACGGACTTCGTCTTCGTGACCAGTTCCAAGGCCGCTGGACCCAACAACTACGGACAAATCGACGTCTTCGAGATCAACAAGCAATCCGGCTATATGCGCCAGATCCCGACCTCGCCCTTCCCTTCGGGCGGGCGCAACCCCGTGGCTGAAGCCCTCTCCACCGACAATACCAATCTCTATGTCGTCAACCAGGACGACAACACCATCGTTCAGTTCGTCATCGGCAACGACGGCAAGGTCTATCCCCAGAACACCACCAATACCCCCGGCATCTTCCCCCTGGCCGTCGCCGTCAACGGAACGAATCTTTTCGTGCTGGACACCTTTCAGCCGCTGCCCATCTGCTCCCCGGCCGACCCCTGCTCCGGCTCCATCGCCGCTTTTCCCATCACCGTCGGCTCCGGCTCCCCGCCCAGCGATTCGTTGGGCTCGCCCGCCGCCAACGGAAATCTGAACTACTGGCCGCTCTGCCAGTATGGCTATATCTCCGCCACTGACTTTACGCAATGCAAGGCCGGAGCAACCAGCGACATCATCGCACCCACCGGCATCAATGTCCTGGCCTCCGGCAGCTACGTCTACGTCACCGCCTACGACGCGTCCGTAACGCCCAATGTCGGCTATGTCTTTGCCTTCTCCGCCGGTTCTGGCGGCGCCCTCACTCCGCTCAACGGCGGCGTGCCTTTCTCTGCTGGCACCAGCCCCTCGGCCATCGCCAGCGATCCCACCGGCGCCTACGTTTACGTCACCGACGCTACCAGCGGAAACATCCTGGGCTATTCGGTTGCCTCCGGCCTCCTCACCCCATTGACCACCGGCGTCAACGGCTCCAACAAGTTCCCGGCCGGCGATCGCCCCAGCGCCATCGTCGCCGATCCCAAGTACCCCTACCTTTACGTCGCCAACTCCCTTGACTCCACGGTTACCGCCTATTCCGTGAACAGCGGAACCCTCACCAGCCTGGGAACTTACTCGACCGGCCTGCAGCCGGTCGCCATCGGCATTGACCCCTCCACCAACCATTTCCTGTTCACCGCCAATTTTCTTGGCAACGGGACCAACGGCTCCATCTCCGGTTTTGAACTCAGCGCCACCGCCGGAACGCTTCTCAATTCGCAGGACTCGCCCTTCAACTCGAACGCTCAACCCACGGCCGTGGCTGCGATTCCGCATCAGGCCACCCAGTAGCAGTTCCAGGCAGCGAGAGCCGGCGGTTGCATCCGTCAGCAAGACCTGATTCAGTAGCAACACCCCGTAACGGGCTTTTACAATGAGTACGGGGCAACCTAAACGAGTTTTCCTGGGGCTTGAACCTGATGGCCCACCACGAAGGAAGCGCATGAAGTTCAACAAACTGAGCCAGCTCTTTCTGGTCTCGATCCTCGGCCTGCTAGGGTCCACCCTCCTGACGTCCTGTGCCATCGTCACCATCGATTATGTCTTCGTAGCCGATTCCGCCGGTTCGGGATCCGGCAGCGCAGGCCAGATCCAGACCTATGATGCGGACGCCGCCACAGGCGCGCTTCGCTCTGGACAGCCCACCGTTTCCAGCGGCGGCATCAATCCTGTCGCCATGGCCGTCTCCGCCGACTTCTCCAATCTCTACGTCGTGAACAAGGACAGCAACAACGTTGTCCACTTCGCCCTCTCTGGCAGCGGCGTGCTCACGCAGAAAGATGTGGTCACCACCAGCGCCACGCCGGTCGCCGTCGCCGTCAACATCGCCCAAACCTATCTCTATGTCGTCTCCGGGCCCGATCCTGCCGTGATCACCGCCTACACCCTATCCAGCGGAACCATCGGCTCCGTGGCTGGCCAGGTCACGCTCACCCTCCCCGGCTTCTCCACTGACACCATCGTTCCCACCGGCGTCAATGTCCTGGCCAACAACGACGCGGTCTACGTCTCGGCCTACGATCAGTCGGCTTACAACCCCGGTGGAAGCACCACCAGCTCCGCCAATCCCGGCTGGGTCTTCGGCTTCACGGTCGGCTCCGGCGGCGCTCTCAACGGCTCCACCAACAGCCCCTACAAGGCCGGCATCAAGCCCTCCGCCCTTGTCTCCGACCCCACCAACCGCTTCGTCTATGTCACCGACTTTGCTTCCAACCAGCTCATCGGTTACACCATCCAGAACGGAAGCACTCTCAACTTCCTCATCAACGGCCCCTTCAGGACCGGCAATGAGCCTGACTCCATCGCCATCGACCCGCGCGGAAAGTACCTCTATCTTTCCAACGGGCTCGACTCCACGGTCTCGGCCTACGTCATCGACCTGGCCACCGGCACTCCCTCTGCGGCGGTCAACGTCACCGGCGCTCAGTCCAATAGCACTGACACCACTCCGGTCGCCATCGTTGTCGACCCCGCCGTGGGCCGCTTCGTCTACACCGCCAACCAACTCGGCGATTCCGTCTCCGGCTTCATCCTCAATCCCGATACAGGCGCGCTGACAGCCTCGCAGTCCACCCCCTATCCCACCGGCGATCAGCCCTCGGCGCTGGCCGTCGCCCCGCACGGCAACCATTCCATCCAGGTCACCAGCCCGTAGTGCGGTTTCGAAAACGGCGTAGCCTGGATCCATCTCCAGCAAAAAGCCCAGCCATCCCGGCTGGGCTTCTTGTTGCCTCGAATCCCGAAAGCTTGCCCCCCTCCACCGAATAGCTGGGTGCCCCAGAGCCGGGTTTCCCAGGTCTCGATTCTGAGACCTGGGAAACAAATGCCCGTGCCCCTGCTTTTCGCGTCGTCGCCGCGGCGACCGAAATGGGTGGAATCCCCCGAACCCCACCCCGGCAAGGCAGAACTGATCCCTGACCCCTGATCCCTGACCCCTGATCCCTGTCTACCGCCAAACCCCCATCCACTTCCGCAACTGTCTCTGCGCCGGCTTTTCCACCGCGTACAGCGCCAGCAGCGCCAGCCCGATCAGCAGCACGTAGCTGATCCACGGATCGAATCGGATCAGCCCCGTCCACTCCAGCACCTGCGAATCGTGAATCAGGTTCCACAGGTTGAAGTGCAGCAGGTAAAGGCAGTAGCTGGCCTCGCCCACAAACACCAGCGGCCGCCAGCCCAGCGCAAACGCCAGCTTGTTGTTCCCCGCCAGGCCCAGAATGATGCACGCGAACAGCGGCATCAGCAATCCGTCGTGAACAATGGCGTAGGGCACGCGTCCGCCCAGCGAGAGTATCCCGAACGTCGCTGCAAACCCGAAGACGCCGAGAATCAGCCGCAGGCGGCTCGTCCGGCCTACCAGTTCATCCAGGTTGGCCAGCATCACCCCAAACACAAAACTGGCCAGGTGCGGCAGGGGCGTGTATTTCAGCGCCTGCAGCCATGGCCCGTAGCTCCACCGGTCCGGGTGCGGAATGCCGTCGGGGTTGAACACGATATAAAGCGTGCCGGGTACCAGCCCCAGACACCACACCACTGCCATCTTCGCCAGGTAGGGCCGCACCCGCAGCGGCTTCTTCATCTTCGCCAGCCAGGGAAACGCAATGTAGTACGCCGACTCGGCAGACATGGTCCATGCCGGCGTGTTCAGGAAGGTGGCAATCTCCGGAATCCATCCCTGCAGCAGCAGCGGCGAAAGCACCATCCCCGACCAGAACATCCCGTGCGAGTGCGCGTGGTACTCCACCGGAACCATGCGCCAGGCCAGCAGCAGGCTCAGCAGGTAGATGGGATAGAGACGCGTGAACCGTGCCTCCCAGAAGCGGCCCCTGTCCAGTTCACCGCTGCGCGCCCGGCCTGCGTAGTTATACGCCAGCACAAACCCCGACAGCAGGATGAAGAAGCTTACCGACGCGTAGCCCGCGTTCACCACCGGCGCCAGCCAGCCGAACCAGTTTGGATTGGAGAAGTGGAAGAAGACGATGTTGATCGCCGCAAACGTGCGCAGGCCCGTCAATCCGTTCAGCCGTGCTGGCTTGCGCATCTCCATTGGCAGTTAGACGCCCTCAGCCGGCCTGCTGGAGCACCTGCGTAAGCCAGAGCCCTCAACCCCGCCGCCGTACCCTGATCCCTGACCCCTGATCCCTGCCGGGGTCCCCACGGACAGGTCTTCGTCCGTGGGGTGGCTTTACGCCTTCACCAGCGATCCCACCTTCTCGCCCAGAACCACCCGCTTGATATTCCCCGGCTGATTCATGTTGAAGATAATCATGGGCAGGTTGTTGTCCTTGCACATGCTCACCGCGGTCAGGTCGATGACCTTCAGCCCCAGCCGCAGCACCTCCATGTACGTGATCTCGTCGTACTTCACCGCGTCCTTGTGGAGCACCGGGTCAGCGTCGTAGACGCCCTCCACCTTGGTGCCTTTGAGCAGCACATCGGCCTTGATCTCCATGGCCCGCAGGCTGGCCGCCGTGTCCGACGAGAAGAACGGATTGCCGATGCCGGCGGCAAAGATGACCACGCGGCCCTTTTCCAGGTGCCTGACCGCGCGCCGCCGTATATACGGCTCCGCCAGCTGGTTCATGAACACCGCGCTCATCACCCGGCACTGGACGCCGCGCTGCTCCAACGCGTCCTGCAGTGCAATGGCGTTGATCACTGTCGACAGCATTCCCATGTTGTCGGCGCTCACCCGGTCCATCTGCTTGGCCTGTTCGGAGATGCCGCGGAAGAAATTCCCTCCGCCCACCACCACGCCGATCTCCACGCCCAGGGCATGCACATCGGCCAGTTCGCCGGTAATTTCAGACACTTTGGCAGCGTCCAGGCCAAACCCACGCTCGCCTGCCAATGCCTCTCCAGAAAGCTTGAGAACAATGCGCTTGTACATGCTTTTTCGAGTATCGCATACCGGCCGCTGAGCTGGTTTTTCCCCTTCGAAGCCCGTTCCGCGGCGCTCTCGCGATATAGCGGTTCCACAATTGCTGTACCCCGAAACCACCACCCTCAAGTGGCTTTTTCCTCAAGAAAAAGCCACCTTTCGCAGAGCCAAAAAGGGGCGCGTGAATTGTGGAACCGCTCTAGACGTTTTCCCGCATCCCCACCGCGCAGCCGCGCCTCCCGCGGTGAGCATTGGATCGCTGATCCTTCTACGACGAATTGGGGATGGCGCGCAATTCCGTTTTGGGCTATTCTCGCGCCAGTGGAGTCCGCCCATGAGTCGATCCCCCCAGTTCGCTCCGTGGCTGCCGCGCCCCTGCCTGCAGCGCCCTCAAGCGCTCGCGCTTTGCGTCCTCGTCGCATCCTGCCTCCCGCTCCGCGCACAAAACAGCACCCCCGCACCGGCCAGAGAACAGGTCTCATCCTCAGTTTTCCCCGCCGCACCCTCAATCACCGCCCCGGGCAGCGGCGTGGTCCTCGACGGCGCCGTGAGTTTTGGCCTTGGCAGAAAGTTCGCAGCAAGCCCGAGCGCCGCCCAGCCGAGCCCCTTCACCTTGAGCCCATTCGGCGCCGCAGCGGCACGCCAGCCGGCCCCTGCTCCGCTCTTCCCCATCGGCAGCCCCGCGCCTGGCCTCGCCGCCAGTCCTTACAACCCCTTTGGCGCGTCTCCGGCGCCGCAGCCCTCGCTCAACCAGCTCATGCGCGGCAGCTCGATTCTGCCCCTCAACTCATACGCCGGCAGCTTCAAGCCCTCCTACCAGGAAAAGCTCCGGCCAGCAGGGGGCTTCGGCGATCTTGCCCGCTCGTCAGCCGACGGCCTGTTCAGCACAACGGACCTGGGCAATGGCGTGTTTCTCTCCGCCGGCGCCGGCTTCGGCAGCCACTCCATGGCCGGCGCGCCCGCCGCCTCCCTGTTCAACAGCACAGCCGGCGGCCCCAGGCACTCCGGCCCGTCCGTCGCCCTCAAACTCTCCTTCTAGACCCAGCAACCACGCCGGCGTCCACGCACGCAAAAAGGCCCGGAGCAATCGCCCCGAGCCTTTCCTGATCCCTGATCCCTGATCCCTGTCTAACAGCTACTCCCCGGCTTCCACGGCCTTGGTCTGCGCCACGGTCCAGTCCGCCGCCCCCACCTTGAACCGGGCAAAGCGCCGTACGGTAATGTTCTCGCCCAGCTTGCCCACCTTGGTCGCGATCAGCTCCTTGATGCTCAACGCCTGGTCCTTGATGAAGGGCTGCTCCAGGAGACAAACTTCCTCGTAAAACTTGGCCATCTTGCCTTCCACGATGCGTTCGATCACCGGAGCCGGCTTGCCCGTCGCGGCAGCCTGCGCGCGGAAGATCTCCTTCTCGCGCTCCAGATCCTCGGCCGTTACGTCCTCCGGCTTCACGTACCGCGGATCGCTCGCCGCGATGTGCATGGCGATGTCCTTGAGCAGCTCCTGGAAGTCGTCGGTGCGGGCCACAAAGTCGCTCTCGCAGTTCACCTCGATCAGCACGCCGATCTTGCCGCCCGCGTGAATGTAGGTCCCCACCGCGCCCTCGTTGGTCGACCGCGCCGCCTTCTTCTGCGCCGACGCCATGCCCCGCTTGCGCAGCACAACAAACGCGTCCTCGATGTGTCCCTTGGTCTCCTGCAAAGCCTTCAGGCAGTCGCCCATGGGCGCGCCGGATTTCTCGCGAAGCTCTTTCACCAACTTGGCATCAATCTTCTCGCTCACTGTCGTCATCTCTCTTTTCCTGATTTTCCCCAGCCCCTTCCGGGGCTTCTGTTCATCGACCGTCTCTTAACCGGCGCCGATGCTAGTCTGCCGCACCGCAGGTGCCTGCGAAGCAGCGTCCGCCCCACCGCAGGTGGTTGCCGCATAAGAAAAGCGTGGCTGTCTGCTTTGGCGGCCACGCTGATCTCAAGTATCCGCACTCGGCGTGCGGCCGGGGCTCAGCCCTCGGCCACTTCAGCCTCATCCAGAGCCGCAACCGCCGCCGGCGCCTTGCGAATGCCGCCGCCCAGCGCCGTTTCCAGGTCCACGTCCTCAACCGGCACGGCTTCCGCCGCCGCTTCCAACGCAACCGGCTCCGGCAGCTCCTCGGCAAAGGCCTTGTCGCCCACCAGGTTCACGCCCTCGGCCGCCGAATCGGCAATCTTCGACGTGAACAGGCGAATGGCGCGCAGCGCGTCGTCGTTGCCCGGAATCACGTAATCCACCACCGTCGGGTCGCAGTTCGTGTCAACGACAGCCACCACCGGAATCCCCAGCTTGCGGGCTTCCTTCACGGCAATCGCCTCGTTGTTCGAGTCGACGATGAACAGCGCGTCCGGCAGCCGCTTCATGCTCTTGATGCCGGCCAGGTTCGCCTGCAGGTGCTTGCGCTCCCGCTCCAGCTTGATCACTTCTTTCTTGGTCAGCAGCTCGTAGCGGCCATCCGTGGCCATCTCGTCCAGTTCCTGAAGGCGCTTTACACTCTTCTGCACCGTCACCCAGTTGGTCAGCAAGCCGCCCAGCCAGCGCTGGTTGATGTACGGCATGCCCGCGCGGGTGGCCTCTTCGGCCACGGCGTCCTGCGCCTGGCGCTTGGTGCCGACAAACAGAATCGTCTTGCCGCTGGCGCACAGCTCGGTGACAAACTTCGACGCGTCCTTGAACAGCTTCAGCGTCTTCTGCAGGTCGATGATGTAAATTCCGTTGCGCTCGCCAAAGATATATTCCTTCATCTTCGGATTCCAGCGCTTCGTCTGATGCCCGAAGTGAACACCCGCTTCGAGCAGCTCCTTCATTGTGATCGTGGCCATTGGCCTCCTTCGTGGATTGCATCCGGGCCGGCTTTGCCTTCCCCGGATTGAACCCGCTCACGCGGGAATTTGAAAAACCGGAGATCAGAGATCAGTTGTCAGAGATCAGAGCGGCAACGCCCCAACTGATCCCTGTTCCCTGTTCCCTGATCCCTGCAAGCGCCCTAGCGCTTGCTAAACTGGAACCTCTTCCGGGCGCCCTTCTGCCCGTACTTCTTGCGCTCCTTCATGCGCGCGTCGCGGGTCAGCAGTCCTTCAGCCTTGAGCGCCGCGCGCAGCTCGGGGTTGAACTGAACCAGTGCGCGGGCAATGCCCATCTTCACCGCATCGGCCTGCGCCGCCACTCCGCCGCTCTTCGCCGTGGTCACCACGTCGAAGCTCCCGGCCAGCTCGGTCAGCACCAACGTCCGCTTGGCCGCCACCCGCTGCTGCTCGGTCACAAAGTACGTTTCAAACGGCTTGCCGTTGACCTTCCACTCGCCCGTTCCGGGACGCAGAAAGACGCGGGCAATCGCCGACTTGCGCCGTCCCGTCCCGTAATACTGAACCAGATCTGCCATTCTCAACTCTCTCCGCCGGCCTTCCCCGGCCAATCTGAAAACCGTCAGGTGCCAGGGTCTTAATTGATCCCTGTTCCCTGTTCCCTGCTTTACTTGATCTCCATCGCCACCGGCATCTGCGCCTGGTGGGGATGCTTGTCGCCGCGATAGACCTTCAGCTTCGAGCCCATCGCGCGGCCCAGCTTGCTCTTGGGCAGCATGCCCTTGATGGCCTGTTCCAGAATCGCTTCCGGCTTGCGATTCAGCAGGCGGGTAAACTGTTCCTCGCGCAGCCCACCCGGGAACCCCGTGTAGCGGCGATAAAGCTTCTGCTGGCTCTTGAGGCCCGTCAGCCGGACCTTCTCCGCGTTGATGACGATCACGTGATCGCCCACATCGATGTACGGCACATACTGGGGATTCAGCTTGCCGCTCAGCAAATCGGCGGCCTTGGTCGCCAACCGCCCCAGCGTTTGACCGCTGGCATCCACTACATACCACTTGCGGGGAATGTCTTTCCCACTCGGAACAAAGGTACCCATCTCTCTCCTGCCCTCTAAAAAGAACCTGCCCGGCCGGCCTTGAAATGAGCCAACCGTCTCAACAAAAACCACTGCGCAACCGGACTTTGCCCGCGCAAAACGCGCAAGGGCCCGATTTCTACCCACATCCAAACAAAAATGTTCGGGTGAGAACTGCCCGTGCTGGCCCTCTCAAGGGCTCTGGCTCAGCCAGATTCGTGCGTCGTTCCCACGCATCCGGCAGCCGATGGCCTGCTCCAGCCGACCCCCATCAGGGGCATCGTCCAGCCGGTCCGGGTGAGCACACACAGACCTCAGGCGCAACACCGCGCAAGGTCTCCAGAATACCCGAATCCCGCCCCAGAGTCAACGAATCATCGCGGGCGGCAGTGGTGCAGTTTGAAATTATCGGGCGGGCGGAGTTGTCGTCTTCGGCCTGTCAAAGTTGAACTTCGCCATCTTTGCTGGCATAACGTAAACATGCTGGAAATACTCCCGAGTAAATTCAATCACTGCGTCTGCGTCTTCCAGCGTGAGCGTTCTATCTGATGGATGCGCCGCCCGATTTCCACCGAGCTTCACCTTATGAGCCATATCCTCTAGGGGAGTTGTGATCTTCCCCTGCGCATGAACCCACTCGATCATGTCATTTAGAACCAACTTTGGATCTGCCCCGAGTTGGATACAGCTCGATTCCAGTGCTCGCCGACACATTTCGACGGCCGCGTTGTACGCATTTACCCACCGACACCTGAGAGCTTCCTGAAAGTCGAGTCGGCTCCCCTCTGGAATGGAACCAGACACGGTATCGTCCGGCTTGCCCAAGGGATAATGGACATCGTAAACCCAGTGATACGAGGTCCTGGTGTCATCAGGCACATGCTTGATTATCGCCAAGATATACCCATTACAGGCGATACAGCGAGCGGCAGCGATCATCCGGTTTTCCCAAGCCCCAGGATGCTCGTCAAACGTCCCGGTAACTGACTGGAAGGCGGCTTTCGCTCCGCAATGAGGACAGGTTCCGTGAACAACAAAACCATTCCCGTTTGCTTGAACGCTTGATAACCGCATGTCCATTGTCCAATCCTTCCAAAGAAATAGCGCCGCTTACTGCAACAGAGCCAAGAAGTGCGGCGCACCCTGAGAGCTAATCGGATTCATCGTACACCCTCCACTGGGTGACGAATCCACGCATAACCCGAGCTTTAGGGGTGATTTCATAATTCCTCTCCGCCGCGGCGGGTGGCCCACCCATAGGCGCTAAGCTAAGGCTTCGCCAACCACTTTCAACCAGCTTGGTACGGTACGGGTGGGGTAATCAAACTAGAAACTGCACAACACATGGGGTT
>Ga0209517_10009402_pt1 | contig 11158 bp, 7 predicted proteins | sample PeaSoiMetSII2010_FD_187695 | JGI IMG/M metagenome (GOLD analysis project Ga0209517, IMG submission 187695) | Peat soil microbial communities from Weissenstadt, Germany - SII-2010 (SPAdes) (version 2) | ecosystem: Environmental > Terrestrial > Soil > Wetlands > Peat | place: Germany: Weissenstadt... | reverse complement strand
TGGAGCGGGGATCAGACGGCAACCAATAGCTGTTACGAACTTTTTTAACATCGTACTAAATGAACTTGTCGGGTAAGGAGGTGACGTTGCCGCCACCCCCTCGGCCAGAACGTCCACCATGCGCGGCTCAAGCCCCGTGCCTTGATATGCCCGGATGGTTTGCTCCACGTCGTATTCGGCCCTGCGCAGCGAAACTTTGCCGTCCTCCCACACCGCATACGCGGCGCGCGGGTCGCCGCCTCTGGGCTGGCCCACGCTGCCGGGATTCACGAACAGCTTGCTGCCGACCTTGCGTATCATCGGGAAATGCGTGTGGCCGCAGAAAACAACGTCGGCGAGGACGCAGTCGGGGCCGTCATCGGAGGTGGTGAAGACAACGTAATCGACGTAGGATGTCTCCAAGCCGTGATCGGCGGTGGTGCTTCCAACTACATCGAGGGCTCCTTTGCTCTGGGTGGTGAGGATTACGGAACCATCGGCGGCGGGTTGATGAATTTCGTCGGCCAGTACGACTCGGGCTCGGATCAAGGCTCCACCGTACCAGGGGGAGAATACAACGTCGCCAAAGGCACCTGTTCTTTCGCCGCTGGCTACCAGGCCAACGCAATCGGAAATGGCGTGTTCGTTTGGGCGGATTTCAGCCCCTTTAGGTTTTTCAATGATGCGGCCAACGAGTTTGCCGCAAGGGCAACCGGTGGAGTCCGTTTCGTGACTGCGATTGACGGTAGCGGCAATCCCACCGCCGGGGTCACCTTGGCTTCAGGAGGCACGAGCTGGGGTGCCATTTCTGACCGCAACGCGAAGAAGAACTTCGCCCCGGTGGACGAAGCGGCAGTGCTGTCAAGACTGGCTCAAGTGCCCGTCCAGCAATGGAACTACAAGTGGGAGTCGGACGGCGCTGTGCCGCACATCGGCCCGATGGCGCAAGACTTCAAGAAGGCCTTCTACCCGGGCAGGGACGACAAAAGCATCACCACGTTGGAGTTCGACGGGGTGGAACTGGCGGCCATCAAGGGTTTGAACCAAAAGCTGGAAGACAGCGAGAAAGTAAAGGATGCGGAGATTCAGCAGCTCCAGCAGAGCGTCGCGGAATTGAAGGAAATGGTTTCGCAGTTGGCGCAGTCCAAAACGAAATAGCTTCCAAACATCCCTACTACTGCCAAAAGCCATGAAAAATCAAACATTCAAGAATCTTATCGCTGGCGCACTCTTGCTCGGCGGCACCCAAATCGCCCTCCGCGCTCAACAATATTCCATTGGCTGGGACGTCATCGCTGGGGGCGGCGGCACCAGCGCCAACAGCCAATACTCCCTCAGCGGCACCATCAGTCAGTGGGATGCCGGCGGGCCGATGACCGCCGGGCATGATTCCCTGACCGGCGGCTTTTGGAAGATGCCCGGCGGGCCGGTGTTGACCATTCAGCTCACCGGCCCCGATACGCTCACCATATCCTGGCCCGTGCCTGTGCTCGGCTGCTTCGTCCTCCAACAGACCACCAGCCTCACCGCGCCAAACTGGGTGGACGTGCCAACCGCGGTGACCTTCGCCAGCGGGACAGATTCGGTGGTTGTGTCAATCCCCGGCAGCGACCAGTTCTACCGGCTGCTGTCCAACTGCCAGGACCAATGAGCCGACCGCGCCAAGTCCTGCGGCCAGGTGCCTTGCCCATCCGTGGTCAAAAATCTTTCTCAAAATAGTTTGCCAGCTTCTTTCCGAACTTACGCGTTACTTAACAGAGGGCCAATGGGCCCGCCGAAAATACAAAGACAAAGAAAGACAACTATGAAACGTATTGCCTGCCTTGCCCTGTTCCTGGTCGCCGCCCTCAGCCTGCGCGCACAGCCGTGCCTCCAACTCAACTGTGCCCCATCGAAAACGGTGTATTGCGGCACGGCCTGGAGTTTCGACCCGCCCAGCGTCGCCAACAACTGCTGCACAAGCAACAACTACACGGTTAGAGTGCTGAGCACCGTGACCAACAGCACTTATTGCACTAGTCTGGTCATAACGCAGACCTGGGACGTCACCGCCTGCGGCGACTTGCACGCCCAGTGCAGCCAGATCGTCACGGTGCTCAATACCAACCAGCCCGTGTTCCAGGGGGTTTCCAACCTCGTCGTTTACGGATGTAGCAACGTGACGGCCCTCTACAACGTGACGGCCACCGCGGCCTGTTGCGGTTCTTTAGTCGTGACCTGCTCCCCTCCTTCCGGCAGCACCTTCTCGCCGGGGCCGCCGACGCCGGTGTATTGCGTCGCCACCGATTGCTGCGGCCGTAGCGCTACCAACGCGTTCACCGTGACGGTGGTGAATACCAACCAACCGGTCTTTCAGGGGGTGTCCACCATCGTGGTGACCTCCTGCTCCGACACTCAGGTGTTTTACAACCCCACCGCCAGCGAGGTCTGCTGTGGTCCCCTTACCGTCCAATGCACCCCGCCCTCAGGCTCAACCTTTAACTTGGGGCAGCTAACACAGGTCAATTGCCTCGTAACCGATTGCTTCGGCCAACAGTTCACAACCAACTTTTACGTGCTCGTCAATGGAGGAACGTACTTGGCATTGACATGCACCAACAAGTCGGTGATTTGCGGCACGGATTGGAACTACGACGTGCCAGCGATCTACGATCCCTGCTGCCCCTCCACCAACTACACTATCGACTCTGTTTATGGGGAGCCGTCCACCAACGCCAACGGGTGCGTGCAAACCAATAGCATCACTTGGGTCGTCACCGACCAGTGCGGCAACAGCAATAACTGCACCCAGTTCGTCACGATCCTCGACTCATTAGTGCTCTCCCCGAGCAACGAGTTCATCTGGTGCGACAGCCCGGTGCCGACCAACCCGCCCACCATCGTTACCGGGTGTTGCACCAACGTGACGTTTAGCCTCCAAGAGAGTTTCACCACCAACAACGGTTGTAGCCAAACCATTTACCAGGTCTGGCAGGCGGTCGATTGTTGCAGCAACACCCTCACCGCTACCAATACCATCACCCTCCTTCCCGTTGCGCCCACCATCGTGTGCGCCGGCAACAAGATCCTGGGCAGCGCCACCTGCTCCTTCCCCAACGGGCTGCCGCCTTTTGCCGTCCTTCACGCGTTTCCCGACACTAACAACGACGGGGCGACTCCCTTCGCTGGTTTGCTGGTGGCCAGCGACCAGATGTTGTATGGGACAACCTTTGGGGGAGGGGACACCACGGATGGCTCGGTATTTAAGCTGAATCGGGACGGCACAGGCTACCAGACCCTGCTGAGTTTTGGGACCGGGGCAAATCCACGGGCAGCCTTGATCGAGGGGGCCGATGGCGCCCTCTACGGCACCACCCAAGACGACGGCCTCGGTTACGGGACAATTTTCACTTTGCAAAAGGACGGCACTGGTTTTTCGGTGTTGTACAACTTTGACAGCAGCACGGGAAATGACGGGCGCTCTCCGCAAGGCGGCTTGGTCCAAACCAGTGACGGGGCCTTGTACGGAACGACACTCAACGGCGGCGCCAATGGGCCCTTTGGAACTGTCTTTACAGTCCACACCAACGGGAGCGGCTATTCGACCTTGTACAGTTTTGGCAACTCGGGCACGGATGGCACTTTCCCGCGCGCCGGGCTGGTCATCGGGCCCGGCGGGGCCTTGTATGGAACGACCGCCAACGGCGGCAACGACAACAACGGAACCATCTTCAAGCTCAGCCCCAATGGCAGTAACTACACCCAGTTGTACTCCTTTGGCAGCAGTCCAAACGACGGAGCTGAACCGTTGGCCGGATTGGTGATTGGAAGCGATGGCGCCTTGTACGGCACCACCTCTGCCGGCGGCCTCAACAATTACGGCATGCGTCCGGGCGGCACTGTGTTTAAGCTCCAGGCCGACGGTACCGGTTACACGAATTTGTATAACTTTGACAACTCGGTTATCGACGGGGCTGCTCCGGCGGCGGGCTTGCTGGTCGGCTGCGACAACGCGCTCTACGGCACGACCCCGATGGGAGGCAGCAACGGCCTGGGGACCCTGTTTGCGTTGGCCCAGGATGGCAGCGGCTACGCCGTGCTGTGGAATTTCACCAACAGCGACGGCGACGCGCCGATGGGCGGGTTGGCGGAGGGGGCAGACGGCACGTTGTATGGAACCACGTCTAGCGATGGTCCCAACGGAAACGGAACTGTTTTCCAGATCCCACCCCCCTTGGCCGGCTTATTCGATCCCCCTGCTCTCATCGGCGGCTGTTGCGGGACCAACGTCACTATCACCGCCCTAAGCACGGTCACCAGCAATACTCCCTGCGGCCAATCCCTTACTCGGACTTGGCAGACGATTGATTGCTGCGGCCAGAGCAATTTGTGCAGCCAGACGGTGTTCTTCGGCGACACCAACCCGCCGGTCATCACCTGCGCGGCCAACAAAACCGTGCCCGGCGGGGCCGCTTGGTCCTTCGACCCGCCCCTGGCCCCTGACGCTTCTTGCAGCAACCTGACGGTTGCCCTGCTCAGCTCGAACCTCATCTCGGCCAGTCCTTGTCAAGAGCTCTACAGCGGCCTGTGGCAGGTGACCGATTGCTGCAGTAACAGCCTGCTCTGCACTCAACTCGTCACCGTCCTCCCCTCCCCGCTGCCCAGCGGCGCCGCCCAGCCTATCATCTCGGCCTCGCCACCCTGCGGAACCGCGGCGAACTACATCAACCTGTTCGAGCTGTGCGGCCCGGGGCTCTATTGGACCGAAGGTCAGGGCGTCTGCGGCGGAGCCTTCTGCAGCAACAGCAAGCTGGGCTTCCTGGCCCAGCCAGGGTCTAGTCCGACGTACAGCGTGGATGACTGCGGGGTGCAGTTCTCCGGCGTTGCCAGCGACGGCGTCTATGTTTATTACAGCAGCAACGACAATCTCTACCGGAAACCCGTTGGCAGCTTACCGAGCGATCCCCCCCAGACCCTCGCCACGCCGATCGGTTTGCAGGTGGGGGCGCTGGCCTTGTTCAAGGGCCTGGTGTTCTTCTCTGCTGCCAATCCAGGAGCGGGGCCGGGGGGCATCTTCAGTATGAACCCCGACGGGACCGGCCTCCAACAGGTGGCCTCCCTGGCGGGCACCGTGGCCTCCCAGATCATCAGGCTGCGCGGCCACTCCTATTGGGCCACTGCCACTCTCACGGCGGATGCACTGTTCCTCCTTCTTGCCGATGGCAGCCTCGACCGCTGCGATCTATCTTCCGGTGGGCTCACTTTGCTGGCCTCCTCCGTGGTGGATTTTGACCTCCGGGACGAACTGTCCGCCTTGGGAGTTCGGGCCACTTCCCTCTACGCTGCCGAGGGAACCACCCTGGCCCTGTCCAGCAATACCGCCGCCGGCCAACTCTGGCAAATCAACGCCGGCACCGGACAGGGAAGCGCCCTCCTTACCCCCATCCTCACCCCTGCCGTGTGCTCTGACCAAGCTGCCCAGGTCACCGCCGTCGCCGTGGATCCTCAGAACATCTACATTACTCTTCAACCGGTCGTGTGCGATCCAGTCTCAACGAACGGCTGCGGGCTCGGCTCCCCTTCCCTCTGGCGTCAAGCCAATCCGGCTCAGTCCCCCTTCGCAGGGACTTCCAACACCAACGGCGCTGTCCCCTACTGGGAGAACGCCCCCGTTCCGTACTGGGAACTGCTGGGTGTGGATGCTGACGCCGGCAGGAATCTCCGCAGCGACGGCTCTTGGCTCTACTTCTTAGCGGACCTGAATCCCAGCTCCAACACCCAAGGCTCTTCCGTCAAGCGTCTGCCGGTGAGCACGCCCGCGCTGCAGAAACCCAATATTGTCGGCGTTACGGTGGCGAACACAACACCGGCCGGAAGACTCCTGATCCAGCCCAGTGTGACCGGGCTCAGTGGCTTCACCTACCAGTTGCTGCGCTCGCGGGACCTGATCACCTGGGTCCCCGTCAGTACGATTGTCATGCCCGCCTCGGGCAAGTGGACGTTCGCGGACCTGGGAGCTCCTGCAGACCGCGGGTTCTACAAGGCCAACTGGCAGACCGCCCATCAGGCCGCGGCAGATGTGACCAATTTCCCATCACTGCCTGGCTCAGGTGCGCCCTTGTACCCCCCGTGTACGACGGGCACCCGAGGCATAGACCCGTACACAACCCGTGCCCCGCTCTTCCAAGTCCGCATGGCCGTTGAAGTCATCAACACCGCCAGCGGCAGCAGTCTGGATTACGAATACCAAGGTCCGGGCTACCCGACTGGTCCACTCGAGCATTCATTTGGTCCGGTAAATGTGGGCCAAGTCCGTGTTAGCATGGTGGTTTACGACGAAACCTCGCACACCATAATCACGGAGACCAACACCTGCCAGATTGGTGACGAATTCAACGGTGGCTTGCTCGGCGACCCTGTGTTCTTCACTCAAGAAGCCCTCCCTGGTCAACCGAACCACGTCTATAGCACCAACATGTTCGATCCAGATCATCACGATCTTGAAGGCTCACTCATCCAGTTCCTCAAGCCCTTTGAGGCACCTCCAGCCGATACGCTGGATTTGATCGCTGGACTCGAAGTTCTCAATGCCGGCGTGGTTTGGGAAGCCGGAGCCCAAGACGCTGGTGTGGGCCCTTTCCTTAAGGAGTTGGGCGACTTTTTCCAGGCCGCTTCGGTGATCGTGGCCATTATCCCAGGTGGTGCCGCCGCTTCCCCATTCCTGGCGGGGGCGGGCGCCTTTCTTTCGGTAGCCGGGGATTTAGCCCAAGCCGAGCAGAACGGAGAAACTCCGGTCTGCACCGTGACGGCCGGCCTCATCCCCGGCTTCGGCCCCAATGACCCACCGACTGACAACCCCGCACCACTCCTGCGCGCAAAGCTTCCCGGGGAGTCCCTGTGGGACCAGACCGGAAACGGGGATGCCGTTTTGGCGTACGACTTGGACTGGCGCAACGAGACGCAGTCGCCAGGGCTGTGCGAGCGGCCACACACTAAACTTTACTACCGCATCAGCCGCGTGGTGGCTGAGGGCGTGACGGGCCAGCCGCCCATCAGCCACGGGTGCAACGTCGTCGCTTCCGAGCCAGAACTCCTCGACGCCTTTTCGATCGATAACAATGGCGTCGTCATCCATGATCAATATAGAAACATGCAGTGGCAGACGGGCGAGGCAATCCCCTACCAATTCTATCATTTTGGCCTGTTCTGGAACCTGTTTCCTGCGAACGGGCACATTACTGCCATTTCCAAGGCACCGGGCCACGTCGATATTTTTGCCGTTGACGTCAATGGCGACCTTGATTGGAACTGGCGTGATAAGGCGCAGAACAACAACCAGTGGCACGACTGGACGACTGTGGCGGGATCCTCCTTCCCGCCCGGGGCTCCGATCGCTGTTGTCTCCCCCTCTCCAGCGAGCCTGGACCTCTTTGCGGTTGACACCAGCGGCACCATTGTGACCAAGGGGTGGAGCCAAACCTTGGGCTGGACCATCGCCTACTTCCCCGTCTCTCCGGTGGGCGCGGCCATACCCTATGACGGCAGCAACTGGGGCGGCATCACAGCCGTAGCCCGAGATAATGGCCACCTGGATGTTTTCGTCCTAGGCTCTGGCAACAATCTGTTTACCGCCTCCTGGGCCGGAGGGGGAGTGACCGGTTGGAGTTTCTCACTGGTCCCGATTGCCACGCAGGGGGGGCAGCCCGGTAGCCAAATGGCATCCCTCTCCTTAACCCCTGAACGCATGGACGTGTTTTTCCTCGATATCCAGGGCCACGTCCAGGACGCCATCTGGGCTGGCGGATGGTCCGGTCAGTCCGAGCAAGTGACAGCCACCGCGGCCCCCACTCAGGCTTGGCTGGCGGCCGTCGCCCGCAAAGTGAACCTTACCGGTTGCGATCTCATCGACAACTCCCACATGGACGTTTTCACCGTTGCCGCCGACGGCCACATTCTACGCAATAGTTGGATCATTCTTGAGAACGACAACTCTTGGATTCCCGATCAGAATGTGGAACTGAATGCCATCGCCAGTCCGACTGGGCAGATCGGCGCGGTCTCGCCGTGGCCAGGCTCGATTCACGTCGTGGGGACCAAAGCGGACGGTACGCTCAAAGAGACCTGGTTTCGGGACCTCGAACTGGGCCAAAATGGCGGTTGGCAGGAAACGCCCTAAGAGCGTGTTTTGAAAAAAGATCGGAAAGGTATTGCGAGCGGGGCGGGATGGATGGCGAGGCGCGACGAGGGCGCATATTCTAAGCCAGCGGAGCGAATCGCCATCGGATGCACAGGACGCCTGGCTTTCCTTTGACGATTGGGGGTTTCGCGCGAGAGGCATTAAATAATGAACCATCCATGAACAATTCACCCGAACGCGAGGCGGACATCTTTAACACCGCTCTCAAGCTCCCCGCCGACAAGCGCGAGGCTTACCTGGATGCGGCTTGCGCGGGAGCTAGCGAGGAGGCAGGGGATTTCCTGGAACCGCACCCGCATCGAGTCCTCCGGCCAGAGGGGGTCTGTCCCTACGTTATTAAAAATCTTTTTCAAAATACTTTGCCTGTTTGTCATCGGAATTACGCATTACTTAACGGTGGGCGAGTTGGCCCACGGACAAAAAAACAAAACTCAAACAAACTGTTAAACAACGAAAGACCGATTATGAGACCTAACTTCGCAGCAGTCATCACGGGCCTGGCCATTTCCCTTGGCGCGATGAGCGCCCTGGCTCAGGGTACCGCTTTTACCTACCAGGGCCGGCTGGCTTCCGGCTCGAACGCCGCCAATGGCAGCTTTGATCTGACCTTCGGGCTCTTCAGCGTTGCCAGCGGCTCGGGCCAGGTCGGCGGCACTATCACCCTTTCCGCCGTTGGCGTGACCAACGGACTTTTCACCGTGGCCCTCGATTTTGGCGCCAATTTTCCCGGTCCGAACCGCTGGCTGGAAATCGCCGTGCGGACCAACGGTGGCGGGACCTTCACGACGTTGACCCCGCGGCAGGAACTGACGCCGACACCGTATGCGATCTATTCGGAAAACGCGGCCACGGCCAATAATTTCAATGGCACGTTGAGCAATGCGCAACTGGCCAATAGCACCATCACCGTGAACGCGGGTACTGGCCTGAGCGGCGGCGGCACGGTGGCCTTAGGCAGTTCGACAACCTTGAACAACGCCGGTGTGCTTTCAGTAACCGGCAACGCCGATATCACGGCCTCGACGGTCGGCGGCGCGGTGACGCTGGGCGATACTGCCACCAGTGCCAACACCGCCAGTGCCATCGTCAAACGCGATGCCAGCGGGAACTTTTCCGTCGGAAACATTGACTTTGCGAGCGGAGATTTCGTTGTGGGGCCGCAACCATCAATGCCCGCCATCATTTCCCGGGCCGGCGCCGGTACCTACAGCGTTTTGTGGTCCGACAATAGTGGGAACGTCTTCCTTGGTGAGCAGGCGGGCACGGACAACTATGGGCTTGGGACGCTAAGCGGGAGTGGGAACACGATCATGGGCTACGCTGCTGATATCAACCTCGGGAGCGGCAACTACAACACTGCCCTCGGCGGGAGCGCGCTTCTGCAAAACTATAGTGGCGTCAACAACATTGCGCTGGGCTATGGCGCTGGTTACAACATTCTTACAGGCAGCAACAACATCGACATCTTCGTTGACACTGTTGGTAACCAAGGGGGGAATGAAAACAACACGATCCGCATCGGGACGCAGGGAACCCAAACCAGAACTTTCGTGGCGGGCGTCTTCGGCGCAACCTCCGCCAGCGGAGTCCCCGTTTACGTGAACACCAGTGGCCAGCTCGGCACACTGACCTCTTCGGCCCGGTTCAAGGAAAACATCCACGGCATGGACGACGCCAGCGAGGCGCTTCTGGGGTTGCGGCCCGTCACGTTCCGCTACAAATCGGAGCTGGATCCGCAAGGCATTCCGCAATTTGGCCTCGTGGCCGAGGAAGTGGAACAGGTCGATCCCGACCTGGTCGCGCGCGATGACAAAAACCAGATCTACACCGTGCGCTATGAAGCCGTCAACGCGATGCTGCTCAACGAATTCCTCAAGCAACATCGCACGGTGAAGGATCAAGCTGCCGAGATTGGGCAACTCAGGGCGCGTCTCGATAAACTGGAGCAACTCTTGGTGAAATAAATCGCCGTCCACTGATCGAAAACGAAGCCACGGATTGAACTCGCGATCATTATGAAGACCAAACTAGCATTAGGACTGGTGGCCGTCGGCCTTTTCGCCCTCTGCCGACCGGCATCCGCCCAATATTCGATTAGCTGGTATAAAATCGCCGGCGGCGGCGGCACCAGCGCCAATGGACTCTACGCCCTGAGCGGCACCGTCGGCCAGCAAGACGCCAGTGGGCCGATGACCGGCGGCAGCTACTCGCTCACCGGCGGGTTCTGGGCGCTCTACGCCGTGCAAACCGGCGGTGCGCCGACTCTGTTCATCACCCAAGCCGGGACGAACGTTATCCTTTCCTGGGCCGCGACTGCCACCGGCTTTGTGCTGGAGCGCAATCCCAGTCTCGCAGCCGCTGGCGGCTGGTCCGCGGCCTCACCCGCGCCAGTAACCGTTGATGGCTTCAATTACGTCACCAACGGCATTGTGCCCGGAAACAACTTCTACCGCTTGCATAATCCATAATAAGTGCCTTCGGAACCTGGCTCACTTGTTGAGGCTCTACCGCTTGTTACGCCAGTGAGTTGAGCCAGCGAAGCGATCGGCCACGGGGCCAGGAGCAGACCCCGTGGCCTTCGTTTTGACGATTAGGTTGGTTCTGCCCGGTGGACAGAGGATAATAAATAAATTGACCATGAACAACTCACCCGAGCGCGAGGCGGACATCTTTAACGCCACTCTCAAACTCCCCGTTGGGCGGCGCGCCGCTTTCCTCGATATGGCTTGCGCGGGCGAAGCCGCGCTGCGCCGGCAGATCGAGGAGCTCCTTCGGGCCAGCGAAGAGGCCGGGGATTTTCTGGAACGGCCGGCGGCCCGCCGCGCGCGTAACGATCTCGCCGAGTGAAGACGCGGGTTCGTACTGGCTTTCTTCAAATCTGACATTTTGGCGGTAAATTGAGGGGGTTCTCGAGGTTTAGGCGGTCATTTTCTTGGGCCTTCCGTGCTTTGGCTGATTTTGGAGGGTCCTATTTCAGAGGAGCGGCTTTCCCGGTGACATTGA